>WNFU01002559.1_pt1 | contig 24685 bp, 29 predicted proteins | sample 5400121 | NCBI WGS metagenome assembly WNFU01 (sample SAMN13153360, study PRJNA577476) | soil metagenome | isolation source: 100 cm soil or saprolite under grassland replicate 1 | place: USA:California | collected 2016-06-15
GGCCAAGGGGCTCGCCGCGAACGCGGACGTCGAGATCCTGTGGACCACGATGGTCGGCAACCGCTCCGTGACCGGGTTCGAGGAGCGGACGAAGACCATCGGCAAGACGAAGACCGACGCGAGCGGCACGTTCGCGTGGGCCTACACCGTCCCCGACGACCTCGGGGGCTCTCACACGATCACCGCGAAGACCGGCGACAGCGTCGTCGCGAAGACGACGAGCTACATCCTCGCGAACGCGTTCCCGCTGTCGGTCGAGCAGGGCCCGTCCGGCACGAAGACGACGCTGCACCTCAAGGGCGTCGGCTGGACGGAGACCGAGCAGATCTACCACGTGGTCTACGACAACGCGTTCACCGGCTACGCCTGTGCGTTCCAGAGCGCCGGCGACCTCACGATCTTCCTGACCGTGTCAGGCGACCCGGGCTGGCACTTCATCGACATGTACCCGGGCATCTACCAGGGGGAAGAGAAGCGGCCCGCGAACTACAAGATGCCGCAGCTCACCGCCCTCGACGATCACCCCGGTGAAAAGATGCCGATCTTCCGGTGGGCCTTTTTCATCCCCGCCCAATAGGTTTTCGTTCGCGTAGCGGCCGGGCCGTTCGGCCCGGCCGCTACGGCCCTTCGATCCCTAGGCACGACGGCGCGCAGACCTGACAAAAGGTCCCATCCCCGGGCGAACCTCCCGGTCCGAAAGGAGCGTCCCATGCTGCCCACTCCCTATCTCGGGCGAGCGCTCGCGCTCGTCGGCCTCATCGCGGCGGCGTGCGGCGGCGCGACCGTCGCGCCGAGCGCATCACCGACCACGGCGGCCTCGCAGGCAGCGGCCACGCAGGCCGCGACGGCGAAACCGGCACAGAAGCTCGTCATCGGGTTCACCGAATCGCTCACCGGCGCGCAGAACGTCACGTCGAAGAAGCAGACCGAGGGCATCCGGCTCTGGGTCGACGACGTCACGAAGGCAGGCGGCATCAAGCTGAAGGACGGCACGGTCCTCCTGCCGGAGATCAAGTCGTACGACGACGAGAGCAAGCAGGACCGCGTGCAGGCCCTCTATACGAAGCTCATCAACGACGACAAGGCGAGCTTGCTCCTGTCGCCGTACTCGAGCAACCTCGTGAAGACCGCCGCGATCGTCTCCGAGCAGAACGGCAAGGTGATGATCACCGCCGGCGGCGCCGACGACGCGACGATGGAGCAGGGCTTCAAGAACATCTACCAGGTCTACACGCCGGCATCGAAGTACCTGACCGGCGCGATCGACCTCATGCTGAAGACCGACCCGACGATCAAGAAGATCGCGATCGTGAACGAGAAGGACTCGTTCTCGACCTCGGTCGCGGCGGCGGCGAAGCCGTACGCGGAGAGCAAGGGCCTCCAGGTCGTCGTCAGCGAGGGCTACGAGAGCAGCACGACCGACTTCGCACCGTTCATCAACAAGATCGTGGCCGCGAGCCCCGACGCGATCATCGGCGGCGGCCACTTTCAGGACGGCACGACGTTCGCGAAGCAGCTGCTCGAGAAGAAGGTGGCGGCGCGCTTCGTCGCGCTGCTCGTCGCTCCCCCGGAGCCCACCTTCGCCGACATCGGCGCGGCCGCCGAGTTCATCGTCGGCCCGAGCCAGTGGGAGACGCAGACGAAATACTCGGCCGACTCCGCCAAGGCCCTGAACATCCCGTTCTACGGCCCGGCCGGTGACGTCTTCGTGAAGGCGTACCAGGCGAAGTACAACGCGCCGCCGTCGTATCACTCGGCGGGTGGTTACGCCGCCGGGCTCACGCTCCAGCGCGCGCTGGAAGAGGCGGGGAGCACCGGCACCGAGGCGGTCCGCGCCGCGCTCGACAAGATGGACCTCCTCACGTTCTACGGTCGCATCAAGTTCTCGACCGACGCGAAGCTGCACGGCAAGCAGGTCGGCCACGAGATGGTCTACGTCCAGTGGCAAAGGGACAGCGCGGGCAAGCTGGCGACGCAGGTCGTCTGGCCGCTCGAGGCGAAGTCCGCCGACGCCAAGCTCCGCAAGTAACACGTAGAGGAAGGACAGGCCGGGCATGAGCCTCGACGCGCTGATCCCATCGGCGGTCGACGGCCTCATGCTCGGCTTCGTCTACGGCCTCGCGGCCATGGGCCTCACGCTGATCTTCGGGGTGATGAAGGTCATCAACCTCTCGCACGGCCCGATCATCGCCCTCGGCATGTTCACCGTCCTCCTGCTGTCGACGACCTTCGGCGTCAACCCGTACCTCGGCCTCGTGGCCGCGGTCGTCCTCGGGCTCGTGTTCGGCGTCGTCATGTACTTCATCGCCGTCGACCGCGTCATCAACGCGCCCGAGCTCACCACGCTCCTCGCGACCTTCTCCGTCAACCTCATGATCATCGGGATCGGGACGGCCGTGTTCACGACGAGCCCGCGCGCCGTCGACGTCGACCTCGGCGCGCTGCGCGGCGGCGGCATCACCGTGCTCGGCACGCACGCCGTGGCCGTCGCCGTCGCGAGCCTCGCCGCGGGCGCGCTCTACGCGTTCCTCTTCCGCACCCGGGTGGGGAAGTCGATCCGCGCCGTGGCGAACAACAGGTCCGCGGCCGAGCTCATGGGCATCGACTCGCGCCGCATGCTCGCGCTGTCGTTCGGCATCGGGACGGCGCTCGCGATGCTGAGCGGCGCGCTCCTCTCGACGCTGTTCTCGTTCACGATCCTCTCGGGGACGACGTACGAGATCAAGTCGTTCGTGATCGTGGTGCTCGGCGGTCTCGGGAACCCGGCCGGCGCGCTCGTCGGCGGCATCATCCTCGGCCTCCTCGAGGGCGTCACCACGGTGTTCATCCCGGTGTCGTGGGTGCCCGTCCTCGAGTACGCGATCTTCGTCCTGATCCTGCTCGTACGGCCGTCGGGCCTCCTCGGATCGCGCGCATGAGGCGCCTGCGCGCGCCGTTCCTGCCCGTGCTGCTCGTCGTGCTCACGGTCCTCGCCGCGGTGCCGGTCGTCACCGGCGATCCGTCCGTCCGTGAGGAGCTCTTCCTCGTGTTCATGCTCGTCACCCTCGCGTCGAGCATCAACATCATCATGGGCTACACCGGGTACGTCTCCTTCGGGCACATCGTCTTCTTCGGGATCGGCGGGTACGTCGGCTTCTGGCTCATGCACTCGTTCGGCGTGCACTTCCTGCTCGCCACGCTCGCGAGCGCGATACCCGCCGCGGCGCTCGCGGTGATCCTCGGGATCCCGATCCTGCGACTGCGCGGCGCGTACTTCGCGCTCGCGACGATCGGCATCAACGAGGCGATGAAGTCGTTCGTGACGAACTTCGAGCCGTTCGGCGGGTCGATCGGGATGTTCTTCAACTTCTCGGTGTACGACGCGTACGGCGGCGCGAAGGAGGCGGGACAGCTCGCCTACTACGTCATGACGGCCATCGCCCTCGCGACGGTCACCACGTCCTACCTCATCCGGCGGTCGCGGTTCGGGCTCTCGCTCATGGCCATCCGGGAGGACCAGGACGTCGCGATGGTCGTCGGCATCGATCCGCCGCGCGCCAAGGTGGCCGCCTTCGTCGTCTCGGCGGTGTTCCCGGCCCTCGCCGGCACCACCTTCTTCTTCAAGAACGGGATCATCGAGCCGGGCCTCGCCTTCGACCTGCTCCGCTCGATCGAGTCGCTCGTCATGGTCGTGCTCGGCGGCACCGGCACGGTCGCGGGCCCGATCGTCGGTGCGGCCGTGTACGAGTGGCTGCGCGGCTTCCTCATCACGAGCCCGCTCCTCGCGAACTTCCAGCTGTTCCTCGCGGGTCTGCTCCTCCTCGTCGTCATCCTGTTCGTCACCGCCGGGCTGGTGGGGTGGCTGCGCGACCGCTTCCCGATCGTGCGCGGGTACGTCCTGTGATCCTGTCCGTCGACGCCGTCACGGTGCGCTTCGGCGGGCTCGTCGCCGTCGATGCGGTGTCGTTCGACGTCGGCGAGGGCCGCATCCTCGGCCTCATCGGTCCGAACGGCGCGGGGAAGACGACGCTCTTCAACGCGATCAACGGCGTCCACCGCCCACGCGCGGGGCGCGTCGTCTTCCGGGGCGAGGACGTCACCGGCCTGCCGCCCCAGCAGATGGCGCGGCGCGGCGTCGGACGCGCCCATCAGGTCGTGCGCCCGCTCACCGACCTGAGCGTGCTCGCGAACGTGACGGTCGGGGCGTGCTTCGGGCGCGAGCGTCTCGGCCTCCGCGAAGCCACGAAGGTCGCGGAAGGCGTGCTGGCCTCGCTCGGCCTCGCCGACAAGAGCGAGATGCCCGCCGGCAAGCTGAACGTCGCGCAGAAGAAGCGGCTCGAGCTCGCGCGCGCGCTCGCAGCGCGCCCGCTCCTCCTCCTCGCGGACGAGGTGCTCGCCGGCCTCAACCCCCAGGAGGTCGCGGAGATGCTCGTGACCTTCCGCAGGATCCGCGACGACGGCGTGACGGTGATCATGATCGAGCATCTCATGCACGCGGTGATGAACGTCTCCGATCAGGTCGTCGTCCTCGACCACGGTCAGAAGATCGCCGAGGGCACGCCGCAGGAGGTCTCGAGCGATCCGAAGGTGATCGAGGCGTACCTCGGCGATCCGAAGATCGCCCAGGCATTCCTCGACGAGAGCGCATGACGACCCTGACGGTCGAGGGGATCGAGTCGGGCTACGGCGAGGTCCGCATCCTGTGGGGCCCGTCGCTGACGCTGCGCGCGGGCGAGCTCACAACGATCGTCGGCTCGAACGGAGCGGGGAAGACGACGCTCCTGCGCACAGTGATGGGGCTGCTGCCCGTATGGAAAGGACAGGTCCGCTTCGACGACCGCGACGTCACCCGGCTCTCGCCGCACGACAAGGCGCAGCTCGGGCTCGTCCTCGTCCCGGAGGGACGGCAGCTCTTCTCGACGATGAGCGTCCTCGACAACCTCGAGATGGGCGCGACGCCCCGGCACGCGCGCGCGGAGATGCGGCGCACGATCGAGCACGTCTTCGGCCTCTTCCCGCGCCTCGCGGAGCGGCGCGCGCAGGTCGCCGGCACCCTCTCCGGCGGCGAGCAGCAGATGCTCGCGATCGCGCGCGGGCTCATGGCGAAGCCGAGGATCCTCATGTTCGACGAGCCGTCCCTCGGGCTCTCGCCCAAGCTCGTCCTCGACCTGTTCGAGATCATCCGCACGCTGAAGCGCGAGGGGCTCACCATGCTCCTCGTCGAGCAGAACGTGCACATGGCGCTCGCGGTGAGCGACCACGCGTACGTGATGGGCGGCGGGCGCATCGAGATCGAGGGCCGCGCGCGCGAGGTCCGGCGCATGGAGTCCGTGCGCAAGGCGTACCTGGGGCTGTGATGCGTCGTCGCCGTCTCCTCATGCTCGCCGGCGCGTCCGTCGCGGCCGCCTGCACCGCGAAGGTGACCGAGGCCACGCCGGGATCGGCGGCCGTCACGCCGCTCCCCGCCCTCGCCGCGAACCCCGCAGCGGGGCAGTGGCCGGCGATCATCGGTCGCGCACCCGCCGAGGTCCGCGAGGCGTACGAGTTCGCCGTCGCGAGCGAGAAGACCCTGCGGTGGATCCCGTGCTACTGCGGCTGCGGCATGCACGGCGACCGCGACAACTTCGACTGCTACGTGAACGAGATCCGCGGCGGCGGCTGGCTCGTCCTCGACGACCATGCGCTCACCTGAAGCGTCTGCGTCGGGATCACGCGTGACGTGATGCGGATGACCGGGTCGATGACGCTCAAGGAGATGCGCGCGTCCGTCGACCGCAAGTGGTCGAGCTCGGGACCGGGTACGCGCACACCGTTCCCCTGAACCGATCCCCTTCGTCCGCGGCGACCCGGGGTTCGGGATCATGGCGGCGTGCGGGGCCGCGGATCTCGTGGCACGCCACATGGCCGGCGATGCCTTGCCGCCGTATGGGCCGGCGTTCCTGCCCTCGCGCTAGGCCGACCCGGCCTATCGCGAGCGCATGCGGGAGATGATCTCCGGGCAGCTCTGAGGCCGGGGGTCCGACCGGCCCGCCCCCATGGACCGAACGGCACTGGCCGCCCCAAGGCGTCGGCGGACACTGCTCGGACACGATGGTCACCCGCTACGAAGGTGGACCGGTCCTCGTCGCCGAGGATGACTGCGACCTCCTCGCCGCGATCCGCGAGGCGCTGCGCTCCGACGACGCTCTCGTGGTCGGCTGCCGCACCGTCCGCACCGCGCTCGAGGCGGCGGAGTTCCACCGTCCATCGGTCGCGGTCATCGACCTCGCGATGGAGGGCGGCCGTGGCTGGGAGCTCCTCCACGGGACGGGTGCGCGCGCGGGCACGCGCCTGCTCGCGCTCGACCGCCGAGGCGAGCCGCTCGTGCGGCGTGCCGCGTTCGCCGCGGGCGCCGACGACGTCGCGAGCCCCCCGCTCGAGCCATCCGAGATCGCCGCGCGCGTCCGCTCGCTCCAGAAGCGCGACCGCGCCGACGTGGACGGCACGGTCCTGCGCCACCGCGACCTCGTCGTGGATCTGCAGTCCCACGAGGTGCGCGTCGGCGGCCGGGCGGTGTCGCTCACCGTGCAGCAGTTCGCGATCATCCGCGCGCTCTGCGAGGCCCGTGGGGCCGCGCTGCACCGCTCGCAGCTCCTCGCGCGCATCGCCGCGGTCGACGACGAGCCGCCGTCGGATCGCGCGATCGACCTGCACGTCTCGCGTCTCCGGCGCCGGCTCGGCGAGCCCGGCTGCCGCTACATCGAATCGGTCTACGGGATCGGCTACCGCCTCGCGCCCGCGGAGGTCTCGACGCCGCTCCCGGGCGACGCCGCCGGCGCGGTGCTCGACGCGATCGAGCAGGGCGTGATCGTCGTCGATCCGACGATGCGGATCCGCTCCGCGAACCGGGCCGCGATGCGCCTGCTCGGACGCGAGGACCTCGTCGGGCTGCCGTGCGGAGACGTCCTGCGCTGTCGCACGCCCGAAGGCGCAACGATCGCGGGACCGGGATGCCTCGGCCGCGCGGTCTGCACCGGGGGCGGCCCCATCCCGCACGTGTCGGCGATCGTCGCCGTTGACGGATCGCACGCGATCGTCGACCTGTCGCACACCGCCGTCGCGCTCGACGGCGGACCGCGCCTCGTCGCGATCGAGATCCGTCAGGCCGGCTGACACGAGACGGACGATCTTCGTCCGTAACGTGCCGACCATGTCACCCGCCACCGCGCTCCGGACCCGCGAGCTGACGCTCGACGACGCCCACACCCTCGCGGCGCTCTCGCTCCGGCTGGGCCTCAGCGAGACGCCCGAGCAGTGGTCGGCGTTCCTCCGGCGCACGAGCGTGGTCTCGGTCGGGGCGCTCGCGGATGACCGCATCGTCGGCTACGCCGCGGGCGACGTCCGCGGCGGGTTCGGCATGGCGGGACCGGTCGCCTGGCTCGAGGCGTTCGGCGTCGAGCTCGAGCGGCGCGGCGGCGGCGTCGGTCGGACGCTGCTCAGCGAGGTGCTCGAACGGTTCGCGCGGCGCGGCGCGGCGCACGTCTACACGCTCGTGCCGGTGCACGACCAAGTGCTCGCGCCGTTCTTCCGGCAGGTCGGATTCCGCGACGAGGCGCTCGTGTGCCTGGGGAGGTCGCTGTGACGCTCGACCTCGCGACCTATCGGGACGTCATCGAGGACCGCGAGTTCCCGACGGTCCGCGAATGGCGCGAGCGCACCGGCGGCAAGGTCATCGGGTGCTTCCCGGTGTACGCCCCGGTCGAGGTCCCGTACGCGCTCGGCATGCTGCCGATCGGGCTCTTCGGGGGCGGCAACCGCATCGAGATCGCGAACGCCGACTCGCGGTTCCAGTCGTTCATCTGCTCGATCGTGAAGAGCACCCTCGAGCTCGCGTTCGTCGGCAAGCTCGACCTCGTCGACGGCCTGATGTTCCATTCGATCTGCGACCCGGCGCGGAACCTCTCGAGCGTCATGGAGCGGAACTTCCCGGAGCGGCCGTCCATCTACGTCCACCTCCCGCAGAACATGACCTCGCCGCACGCCGCGCCGTACCTCGCGTCCGAGCTGCGCCGCGTCGGCGCGGCGCTCGCGCCGATCGCCGGGCGCACGCTCACCGATGAGGACCTCTGGCGGAGCATCGACGCCTACGAGTCGGTCCGCGGCCTCCTGCGCGAGCTCTACGCCCTCCGCTCCGAGACGCCGGAGCGCATCTCGACCGGCGAGCTCTACACGCTCGCGCGCCTGGTCACGCTCATGGATCCCGCCGACTCGTCGAAGGTGCTCGCCGACGCTCTCGCAGAGGCGCGCCGCCGCGAAGCCAAGGTGAAGGACCGCATCCGCGTCGTCCTCGTCGGGTCGTTCTGCGAGCAGCCGCCGCTCGAGCTCATCGAGAGCCTCGAGGAGTCCGGCTGCTACATCGTCAACGACGACTTCCTGCAGGGGTGGCGCTGGGCGCAGCGCGGCGTCCGGCGGGGCGGCGATCCGTACCTCGCGCTCGCGCGCTCGTATCTCGACGACAGCGTGCACCTCAGCACGAAGCACGACCTGCGTCAGCCGCGCGCTCAGGCGCTGCTCGAGAGCGTGGGGCACCACAGGGCCGACGCCGCGATCTTCCTCGGCGCGAAGTTCTGCGAGCCGGGCCTGTTCGACTACGCGCTCTACCGCAAGGCCCTCGACGCCGCCGCGATCCCGCATCTCTTCCTCGAGTTCGAGGAGAAGATGTGGCTCTACGACCGGGTCCGCGGCGAGGTCGAGACCTTCGTCGAATCGATGCTCTTCGCGGAGGCACGGGTATGACGACAGCAACTGCCCAAGCAGGGGCCACGACCCCTGCGCAGATCAAGTACCAGGGGACCATCCATGAGCTCCAGAAGCAGCTCATGACCCGCTATTACGACCAGCTGACCGCGATCGCGCAGGGCGGTCCCGGACGATCGGCGCAGCTGCTCATCGCGGGCAACCCGGTCGAGATCCTGCGCGCGTTCGACATGATCCCGGTGTTCCCCGAGGTCAACGCGCTGCAGCTCGCCGTGCGGAAGACGTCGCTGCCCCTCATCCAGAAGGCCGAAGAGCTCGGGTACGCGACGGACAACTGCGCGTACGTGAAGGCAGACATCGGCATGTGGCAGAACGGCGGCGTCGCCCCCTTCGGCACCGTGCCGAAGCCCGACATCCTCGTGTGCAACTACGTGGGCTGCAACGTGTACCTGAACTGGTTCGAGCACCTCGCCGAGCTCGTCGGGGCGCCCGCGGTGAACATCGACATCCCGTTCCTGCGCACGGCGGCCGGCACGCCGACCGACGAGGACGTCACGTACGTCATGGCGCAGCTCAAGGAGCTCATCCAGCAGCTCGAGCGGATCACCGGCACCGAGTTCGACGAGGACAAGTTCAACGAGATCGTCGCGCGGTCCGCGCGCGTCGGCGAGCTCTGGTCGAAGATCAAGGAGCTCACGAAGCGGCGCCCTGCGCCGTACGACGCCTACTTCGACTCCGTCACGATGATGGCTCCGCTCTACTGCCTCCGCGGCACGCCCGAAGGCCTCGACTTCTTCGAGCGCGCGTACGAGGAGATGTCCGCGCGCGCCGAGACGGGCACCGGACCGCTCCCGCAGGAGCGCTTCCGCATCGTCATCGAGGGACCGCCCCCGTGGCCGTTCCTGCGCGCGTTCCGCGACATGTTCAGCCGCTGGGGCGCCGTCGCGGTCGCATCGACGTACTCGACCGTCGGCGGGCTCTGGGAGTTCGGCTTCCGCCACGACCCGGCGAAGCCGCTCGAGAGCGTCGCGCGCCACATGCTCGAGGCGAACCTCTGCAACCGATCGATGCTGCAGCGGTACTCGCAGATCGAGCGCTACGTGAGCGAATGGGACGCGGACGCGCTCGTCATCCATTCGGTGAAGAGCTGCCGCCTGTTCTCGGCGGGTCAGGGCGACATGCGCGAGCACTTCGTGCACGACCGCGAGCTGCCGACCCTGCTCATCGAATCGGACCTCGAGGACCCTCGGTACTTCTCCGCCGCGCAGCTGCGGAACCGCATCGACGCGTTCTTCGAGGCGCTCGAGCAGCGGCGCGTCACCGCCGGCGTCGTGGCGGCGGAAGCCGTCGTCGCGGCGCGGGCCGCCACGCAGGCGCCGGCATGAGGTACTCGGCAGGCGTCGACGTCGGCTCCACGCAGACCAAGGCCGTGATCCTCGACGAGAGCGGCGCGATCGTCGCGCGCGCCCTCACCGACACAGGCGCGTATCTGGTCCGCGCGGCCGACCGCGCGTTCGAGCAGGCCCTCACGTCGGCCGGCGTGCGCCGCGATCAGGTCGGGTACGTCGTCGGGACCGGCTACGGACGGTTCAACGTCGCGTTCGGCGACACCCAGGTCACGGAGATCTCGTGCCACGCGAAGGGCGCGTGGGCCATCTTCCCGGCCACGCGCACCGTCATCGACATCGGCGGCCAGGACACGAAGGCCATCGGCGTCTCGGACCGCGGCGAGGTCCTCGACTTCGCGATGAACGACAAGTGCGCCGCGGGCAGCGGCCGGTTCCTGACGAATTCGGCGGAGGCGGTGGGTATGGACGTGTCGGAGATCGGCGATCGATCGCTGCTGGCCAAGCAGCCCGTGCGCCTCTCGACGGTCTGCACCGTGTTCGTCGAGTCGGACATCCTCTCGTACCTCGCCCAGGGCAAGAAGGTCGACGACATCCTCGCCGGCGTGCACGCCGCGATCGCGAACCGCACGGTCGCGCTCGTCCGCCGCGTCGGCACGAACTCCGAGGTGACGTTCACGGGCGGCGTCTCGCGCAACGCCGGCATGCGCAAAGCGATCGAGGAGAAGCTCGGCGTGCCCATCAACGCGAGCTCGGACTCGCACTACACCGGCGCGATCGGGGCGGCGATGTACGCCCTCGAGCGCATGCGCAGCGCCTCCGCGGCGGTGGCGTGATGGCCCGTCTGATCGGCGGCATCGACATGGGCGCGCGGAGCGCGAAGGCGGTCGTCATCGACGAGACCGGGCGGATGCTCGGGCACGGCATCGCGAAGATGCGGCCCGACTTCGACGGCCTCGCGCGCGAGGTCCTCGGCCGGGCCACCGAAGAGGCGCACGTGCCCGTGACCGACGTCGCGTACGTCGCGACGACCGGTCTCGGCCGCTACAACGTGCCCTTCCGCGACATCCAGATCACCGACATCACGGCCGTCGCCCGCGGGGCGTCGCACCTCTTCCCCGGCACGCGGTCCGTCATCGACATCGGCGCGCAGAGCACGCGCGCCATCCGCCTCCTCGACGGCGGGCGCGTGAAGGAGTTCCGCTCGAATGACAAGTGCGCCGCGGGGGCCGGCGGGTTCGCCGAGCGCGCCGCCCGCTACCTCGAGATCCGTCTCGACGACATCGGCGACCTCTCGCTGAAGGCGACGTCCGCGCAGCAGATCTCGTCCGTGTGCGCGGTCTTCGCGGAATCGGAGATCATCAACCTCGTCACGGCGGGCCACTCGGTCGAGGACATCGTCCGCGGGATCCATGACTCGCTGGCCCAGCGCGCGTTCCAGCTCCTCAAGCGCGTCGGGCTCGAGCCGGAGTGCACCTTCGTCGGCGGCATGGCGCTGCAGCGCGGCATGCAGGTCGCGCTCGAGGGCGCCCTCGGCATGGGCACGAACGTCCCCGCCCGACCCGACCTCGTCGCCGCGCTCGGCGCCGCGCTCCTCGGGCTCACGCGGTCCGCGCGCGTCGCCGCGGACGACCGAGCGCCTGCGGCTAAAGGCGGCGGCGAAGCCGACCGCCGAGAAGAGAGGGCGGCATGAGCGTGCTCGCGCCGCGGTCCGCCGCGGAGCTCGACTTCCAGGACATCCGCTACGTGAAGGACGGCTGGGTCGCCACGGTCACCATCGACCGGCCGGACGCGTACAACGCCTACACCGCGCACACCCTCAGCGAGCTCGCGACGGCCTTCCGCGATGCGTCGCGCGACGATCACATCGCGGTCGTCGTGCTCACCGGCGCGGGCGACACGGCCTTCTGCACCGGCGGCGACGTGAAGGAGTACGCCGCCGAGTACACGAAGCGGCCGCGCGACTACTGGAAGTACATGGGCTTCTTCATCGACGCCATCGATGCCCTCCGGAACGTGGGGAAGCCGACGATCGCGCGCGTGAACGGCATGGCCGTCGGCGGCGGGAACGAGTTCAACCTCGCGTGCGACCTCGCGATCGCCGCGGACACGGCGCGCTTCCGCCAGGTCGGCGTCCAGGTCGGCAGCGTCGCCGCCGGCGGCGCGACGCAGTGGCTCCCGATCGTCATCGGGGACCGGCGCGCGCGGCAGATGCTCATGCTCTGCGAGTGGGTCGACGCGAAGACCGCGCTCGACTGGGGTCTCGTCAACGAGGTCGTCCCCGCGGCGCAGCTCGACGAAGCCGTCGCGCGGATGGCCGCGAAGCTCGTCGACACCTTCCCGGAGTGCATGCGCTACACGAAGGCGCAGGTGAACGTCTGGAAGGACTTCGCCTGGTCGATGACCGCGAGCCACGCCCGCGACTGGCTGGCCCTGCACTTCGCCGCGCTCGAGCCGTACGAAGGCATGACCGCCTTCGCGAAGAAGCGCAAGGCCGACCGCGTCGGCGTGCGCGAGCGCGCCGCCTCGGGCGGGTCGAGCGAGTTCGTGTGGGGCCCGCACACCGGCACCTGCGCCGCGTGCGGGACCGAGGGACTGCCGAGCGGGTTCGCGTTCTGCGGCCGCTGCGGCGCGCCGACCGGCACGTAGGGCCGGGCGTGGCCGTCCTCGACCGGGCCCTCGCGAGCACGGCCGCACCGCGTGACCTCGACGGCCGCGTGGCGATCGTCACGGGTGGATCGAAGGGGATCGGCCGCGCGATCGTGATCGAGCTCGCCCGCCGCGGTGCGGACGTCGTCTTCACCTATCGCAGCGATGACGACGGCGCGCGCGAGACCGTCGCGGCGTCGGAAGAGGCGGGCCGGCGCGCGCTCGCCCAGCGCGTCGACGCGCGCGATCCCGGCGCGGCGAGCGTCGTCACGGGCGCCTGCACCGACGCCTTCAAGCGGCTCGACATCCTCGTGAACAACGCCGGCATCGCGCGCGACGCCGTCGTCTGGAAGATGACCGACGAGGCGTGGTGCGAGGTGCTCGAGACGGATCTCACGGCCTGCTTCCGCATGATCCGCGCGGCCGTCCCGGTCATGCGCGCGGGCGGCGGGGGTCGCATCGTGAGCATCGCGTCGATCAACGCGCTGCGCGGCAAGTTCGGGCAGTCCAACTACGCGGCCGCGAAAGCTGGCGTCATCGGCCTGACGAAGTCCGTCGCGCGCGAGGTCGGCGGGTTCGGCATCACCGCGAACGTCATCGCGCCCGGTCTCATCGAGACCGCGATGGCCGCGACGCTCCCCGAGGAGGTGCGCGCCCGCGCGACCTCGGAGACCGTGCTCGGCCGCCTCGGCACGCCCGAGGACGTCGCCGCGGCGGTCGCGTTCCTCGCCGGGCCCGGCGGCCGGCACATCACCGGCGCCGTCCTCAGCGTGGACGGCGGCCAGTACATCTAGGTCGACGCGCTGCGGCTCGCGCACATCGTGCTCGCGGTCGTCGCCGTCGGCACGAACCTGACGTTCCCGATCTGGGTCCGCCTCGCCGAGCGCGAGACCGCGGCGCTCCCCTTCACGCTGCGCGCCGTCCGTTCGGTCGATCGAGCGGTGACGATCCCGGCGTACCTCGCGACGGCCCTCAGCGGCGCTCTCCTCGTCGCGCTCGAAGGGATCCCCTGGTCCGCGGGGTGGATCGCGGCGTCGATCGCCCTGTTCCTGCTCCTCATGGGCATCGGTGTCGTCCTGTATCGCCCGGTGTCGCGCGAGCGGCTGGCCGCGGTCGCGCGGGGCGTCGCCGATCCGCTGTATCGCCGTGCGGCGCGCCGCGCCGAGGCCCTCGACGCCGCCATCCTGGTGGCGGCGCTCGCGATCCTCGTCCTCATGGTCGTCCGCCCCTAGTCCGACCGTCGGTCGGGCAAAGCCCTCCCTCCGGCCCGGGTGCTCGACCTCGTCGCTGCGGCGCCTCGGTCTGCGCGCCCGGGGGACGTACGCCGGATGGCCCACGTCATGGGTCCGGACGACCCTCACAGCGGCCACGCCGTCGTGGTGACACTCGTCCGATGACGCAGGCCGTCCAGGTCGCCGCGCGCGCGGCCCTCCCCGGAACGATGCGCGCCGCCATCTTCACCGGTCCGAACGCGCCGCTCGAGCTGCGCGAGCTCGCCGTACCCACCCCGGGACCGGGCGAGATCCTCGTGCGCGTCGCGGCATGCGGCCTGTGCCACACCGACCTCCACTACATGGACCACGGCGTGAAGACGTTCAAGGATCCGCCGCTCGTCCTCGGCCACGAGATCTCCGGCACCGTGGTCGGGGCCGGCGCGGGCGTCGACGCGGCGCTCGTGGGCACCGACGTCCTCCTCAACACGGTCCGGACGTGCGGCGAGTGCGTCGCGTGCCGGACGGGGCGCGAGAACGTGTGCAGCGCGCAGAAGATGCTCGGCAACAACGTCGACGGCGGGTTCGCGGAGTTCGTCGTGTGCGCGGCGCGTGATGCGTTCGCGCTCCCTGCGGAGCTGCCGCTCCTCGAGTCCTGCATCATCGCGGACGCGCTCACCACGGCGTTCCATGCCGTCGTGCGCCGCGCCGCCGTCAAGCCCGGCGAGACCGTCGCCGTGTTCGGCTGCGGCGGCGTCGGCCTCAGCGTCGTCCAGGTCGCCTCGATGGTCGGCGCGCGCGTCATCGCGGTCGACCTCGACGCGAAGAAGCTCGCTGCCGCGCGCGAGCTCGGCGCGAGCGCCACGGTCGACGCGCACGAGGCCGACGTCCCGAAGCTCGTACGGCGCGAGGCCGGCGGTGGCGGCGCCGAGGTCGCGATCGAGGCGATCGGGCGGCCGGTCACGCAGGAGCAGGCGGTCGCGTCGCTGCGCACCGGCGCGCGCGCGGTCCTCCTCGGCTCGAGCGGCGTCCAGCCGATGACGCTGAACGGCGGCCGCGTCATGTACCGCGAGCTCACCGTCATGGGGACGCTCGGATGCCGCGGCGTCGACTTCCCCGTCGTGCTCGACCTCGTCCGCCGCGGGAAGCTCAGCGTCCTCCCGCTGGTGACGCACCGTCACCCGCTCGAGGACATCAACGCGGGATTCGATCAGCTCCGCCGCGGGGAGGGCATCCGCCACATCGCCGTCATCGGGGGCTGACCCCGAGCGGCATCTACGCGAAGGGCCGGAACGCGGAGCGCACGGTGCGCGCCGCCGCGGCCGCGAAGACCAGGAGCGCCGCGAGCGCGACGGGACCGGCGAGCGCGAGGCCGACCGTCGCGAGCGCCCAGCTCGGGTCGACGATCTCGAGGCCCGCACGGAGCACCGTCGCGACGTTGATGAGCACGATCGCCGCGCGCGCCGCCGGGAGGGGGAAGGCCTTGCCACCGGTGAGCGCGGGGATGAGCCGCGAGCCCACGCCGAACACGATCTGCGTGAGGAAGCCGAGCGCGATCGCGTGACGTCCCGCCGTCGCGAGCGGCGGCGCGCCGGCGACCGCGGCGGCGCCGAGGAGCGCCAGGCCGATGACGAGCCACGCGTACGCGCCGCGGAACGCGACGCGCACGACGCGCGCTGACGCGGAGAGCTCGCGCACCGCGACGCCACGCCGGAACGGTCCGATGGCGCGCACGAGGACGGCGCTCGTCGCGAGCAGCACGAGCGGACCGACCGGGCCGCCGAGCGTCGTGAGCGTGACGCCGACGAGCCAGGCCGCGGCCGCGATCCGCACGACGCGCTCAGGCGCGGGCGCCGCGCCGATGAACGCGGGCGCGACGCGCAGCGACACGCCGATGATGTGCGCACCCACGAACCCGAGCAGCAGCGCCGCGACGGCCGCACGGTCGGCCTCGACGTCGAGCACGGGGCCGCCCGCGATCGCCGGCGCGAGCGCGACGAGGTCCCACATCGCGCCGATGACGCCGAACCCCGCGCCGATCGCGAGGAACAGCTCGTCGGCGCGGTGCTCGTTCGTGCCGGCCGAGAGCGTGCGAAGGGCGAGGCGCGCGAACAGGAGCATGCCGGCGAGCTCGAGGATCCCGGATGCGAGCAGGACCGCGTCGCGCCCCGGAGCGTCGGCCCAGACCTGCGCGGGGCGCAGCAGCAGACTGCTCGCGACGAGACCGAACGCGAGCAGGACCCCGCGCGCCGAGGGATCGGCCGCGCCGCGGAAGCGCGGCAGGATCCGATACGCGATGCCCATGACCAGCAGGCCGGCGAAGCCGACGAGCTGCGCATGGCCGTGCACCTGAACGAGCGCGGGCCAGTCCGCGCCGGGCAGGCCCACGCCGATCCTCGCCTGCAGGAGCAGCAGCGTGCCGAGCCCGAACCCCGCGGTGATGGCGATGGCGAAGCTCGACGCGATGAAGAGCGCGGTGATGGGCAGCGCGTGACGCTGGGCCACGTCGAGCAACGGAAGTCCGCGGACCGCGGTAGCCCTCGCGATGCGGGGACCCAGATCCGTCCTCAGCGCTACTTGTGGCTCCAGACGGGTGCTCTCTTCTCCATGAAGGAGCGCAGGCCCTCCTGCGCGTCGGCCATATCGGGGATGGACCGGGCCTGGAGGTCGGTCGCTTCGACGATCGCCTGATGGATGGGCATCCGCATCGCGCCGCGCACAGTGCGCCGCGCGAGCCGGAGCGCCGACGCGGAAAGTCCGCGGAACCGATCGACGACCGCTTGTGACTCGGCCTCCAGCCGGTCGGATGGGACGCTTTTCCAGACGAGGCCGATGCGCGCCGCCTCCGCGCCGCTCACGGTGTCGCCCGTGAGGATGAGCGCGGCCGCGCGCTGCAGGCCGACGAGCCGGGGGAAGTAGGCCGCCGCGACCGGCGGGACCACGCCCAGCCGGATCTCGGGCGTGCCAAGGACGGCGTCGTCGGCCACGATCGCGAGATCGGCGAGGGCGACGAGCTCGCAGGCGCCGCCGAGGATCGCACCGTGGCCGACCGCGAGCGTCGGGATCTCGCTCGCGAGGAGCCGCATCGCGGCGCGGCTGAAGGCCTCGAGCATCGGGGCGAGGTCCTTCCCGAGGTGCTCGCCGACGCTCACGCCGGCCGAGAACGCCTTGCCCTTGCCGCGGATGACGATGAGGCGGAGGTCGCGCTGCGCGCCGAGGTCGTCGATGGCGTCGGCGAACGCGTGCAGAAGGGCCATGTCGAAGACGTTGAGCGGCGGCCGGTCGAGGGTCAGCTCGGCGATGCCGTCGTCGACCGAGACGTGAAGTCCGAGATCCGTCATGTGCCCATGCTCGGCAGCGGCGATGGCCGAGGAAGGGCCGCTCGACCCGTTCCTAGGGGCCGGTCGGTCCTGCCCCGCTGACGGCCCATCCGGGCGTCGTCAGGCGGATCGGAAGGCCGGGCGCAGACGCCGGACCGCGCTGCCGCGGGCACCCTGGCGCTCGAGCTGGCCCGCGAGGACGTCGAGGAGCAGGTCGATCGCGGTGAGGACGCGCCGGTCGGCGAGGCTGTAACGGACGAAGCTCCCGTCGCGTTCGGCCTTCACGATCCCCTTCTCGCGGAGGACGCCGAGGTGACGGGACGTGAGGGGCTGGCTCGCCCCGATGGCGTCGGACAGCTCGCCGACCGTTCTCGCGCGATGGCGCAACTGGACGATGAGAAGCAGCCGGTTCGGGTCCGCGAGCGCCTTGCAGATCTGCGCGTGCAGCCGGAACACCTCGTCCCGCGTCACTCTCATTCCGACCTCCCCCTTTAGATATGCGTATATCCGTATATCAGTATCTGCGTGCGACCGTATGCGGCGTACAGCACCCCGTCATGAGCCGTCCCGCCCGTCGACAAGGCATCCGATGGCACCCCCTCGACCCGGCCGTTCGCCCGATGCCGTGCGCGGCGCCCGACCGGAAGATGGCCCCGAAGAACAGGATCGGAGCACCACCAGATGGACGGCGACACCGCCCTCTCCCTCGTCCTCTTCTCGGGGACCGACGACAAGCTCACGTCGGCGGCGATCCTCGCCGTCGGCGCCGCCGCGATGGGCCGCCCGGTGAACGTGTTCCTCCAGTACTGGGCGCTCGACGCGTTCCGGAAGGACCGCATCCGCGCGTGCCACGGCGCCGCGCCGGAGGCGGGACCCGAGGGCGCGCGGCTCGTCGAAGCGCACGAGGCGACGCAGCACTGGAGCGAGGTCCTGCGCCAGGCGAAGGACATCGGCGCGGTGAAGGTGGCCGCGTGCGCGAAGTCGATGGAGATGTTCGGGATCACGAAGGACGACCTCGATCCGCTGGTGGACGAGGTCGAAGGCGTCGCGGCGTTCATGGGTGACGCCGCGGACGGCCCCATCACGTTCATCTAGGAGGCAGCACATGACGCTCACGGATGTCCGGGTCACACGGTCGATCGACGCGCGCGGGATGGCGTGCCCGGGGCCGCTGCTCACGCTCATCGGCGCCATCCGCCAGGGACAGGTCGGTGCGGTCTATGAGGTCCTCTCGAGCGATGCCGGATCCCGCACCGACATCCCGGCATGGATCGCGAAGGCGCAGCAGGAGCTCGTCGGCGTCGTGGACGAGGACGGCTACGCGCGCTTCCTCGTGCGGAGGGTGAAGTGAGCGGCGCGCGGGTCGTCGTCCTCGGCGGCGGGGTCGGCGGGACGCTCGTCGCGAACCTCCTCGCGAAGGAGCTGAAGCGCGACGCGACGGTCACCGTCGTCGATCGCACCGGCATGCACGTCTACCAGCCGGGTTTCCTGTACGTCGCGCTCGACCAGGCCGACGCGCTGTGGCTCGCGCGCGACGAGCGCGGCCTGCTGCGCAAGGAGGTCGAGCTCGTCATCGACGAGGCCGCGCACATCGACACCGAGCGGCAGGTGGTCACGCTGCAGCGCGGCGGCGCGCTTCCCTACGACTTCCTCGTCCTCGCGACCGGGTCGCGCCTCGATCGCGACGCCGTGCCCGGCTATGGCGGCACGCACGACTTCTACTCGCTCGAGGGCGCGCAGCGCCTGCGCGAGGAGATGCGGCGCTTCCGGGGCGGCCGGATCCTCGTCGGCGTCGCGGGCATCCCGTACAAGTGCCCGCCCGCGCCGGTCGAGTTCGTCCTCATGGTCGATCAGTACCTGCGCGACCGCGGCATCCGCGCGAAGAGCGAGGTGCGACTGCTCTCGCCGCTGAACCGGGCGTTCACGGTCGAGTCGGCATCGAAGATGGTCCAGCCGATCATGGCGCGGAAGGGCATCGAGCTCACGACGTTCTTCAACGTCGAGTCGGTCGACGAGAAGGCGCGCACGGTCACGTCATTCGAGGGCGAGACCTTCGAGTACGACCTCCTCGTCCTCGTGCCTCCGCACCGCGGCGCGGCCGTCGTCGAGGCGTCGGGCCTCACCGCTCCGGGCGGGTGGATCCCGACGGACCGCGCGACGCTCCAGCACCAGCAGCACGAGCGCATCTTCGCCATCGGCGACGCGACGGACCTGCCGATATCGAAGAGCGGGTCGACCGCGCACTTCGAGGCGCCGGTCGTCGCGAGCCGCATCGCCTCGATCGTGCGCGGCACGGCGCCGAAGGTGGCGTACGGCGGGCGCGTCATGTGCTTCCTCGAGATCGGCGAGGGCAAGGCGACGGCGCTGCGCTTCGACTACGCGCACCCGCCCGTGCCGCCGCGGCCGTCGCGCCTCTGGCACTGGGCGAAGTGGGCGTTCAACCGCGCGTACTGGGTGACCGTCCCGCAGGGGCGGGTCGGATAGATGAAGGAGACCGCCATGACGATCGCGATCGCGCGCACCCTCGACGTCAAAGGGTTCGCCTGTCCCATCCCGATCGTACGGACCGCGCAGGCCATGAAGCAGCTCCAGCCGGGCGACGTGATCGAGGTGCTCGCCACGGACGCCGGCTCGGTGAAGGACTTCGGCGCCTGGAGCGTGCGGACCGGCAACCCGGTCCTCGAGCGGACGGAGGACGGCGGCGTGTTCCGCTTCCTCCTCATGAAAGGACGGTGACGACGATGACGCTCGTCGCCGAGCGAACGTCCACGGAGACCGAGCCCGCGCAGGGCGATGCGAAAGGGACGGACGGTCTCACGATCTTCCTCCTGAGCGGCGACCTCGAGCGCGTCTGGGCGACGCTCATCCTCTCGACGACGGCCGCGTCGATGGGGCGCCCGGTGACCGTGTTCTGCACGTTCTGGGGCCTCTTCCCGCTCGTGCGGAACGACCGCGGCATCACCGGCGAGGTCTGGATGCAGCGGATGCTGTCGGTCATGAACCGCGGCGGAACGAGCCACCTTCCGCTGTCGAAGATGAACTTCGCCGGCGCGGGGCCCGCGATGATGCGCAGCCTCGCGAAGAGCCATCACGTCGCGAGCCCCGAGGAGCTCCTGGCCCTTGCGATCGAGCTCGGCGTGAAGCTCGTGCCCTGCCAGATGACCATGGACCTCATGGGCCTGACGAAGGCGGACCTCATCGACGGCATCGACGAGCCAGCCGGTGCGGCGACCGCGCTCGCCGCGGCCGAGGGCGCGACGGCGCTCTTCATCTGACGTGATCGCCACCGAAGCCCGCTACGCGGGGGGCGACCGGTCCGAGATCCGGATCGGCCGCCACCGCGTCATCGCGGATCAGCCGCACGAAGCCGGCGGCACTGACGCGGGACCGACGCCGACGGAGCTGTTCGTCGCGTCGCTCGCCGGGTGCGCCGAGTTCTACGTCGAGCGGTTCCTCCGCCGGCACACGAGGTCGCTCGACGGACTCGTCGTCCGCGCGACCGCGGAGATGAGCGACGAACGCCCCGCGCGGCTCGCGCGCATCACGGTCGAGGTCGAGCTGCCGCCGAACATCGCGCCCGAGCTGCGCGACGGCGCCATGCGTGCCGCTGACCACTGCCTCGTCCACGAGGCGCTCCGCCATCCACCGGTCGTCGACCTCACGCTCGCTCCTGACGGCGCCGCCGCTCCGGCCTGACCCATCCTCGCTCCACCATCACTCCGCGCCGACCGCCCTCGCCGCGTTCACGCGGCCGTCTAGGCTCGTGACGTGCCGATGCCGGTGTTGATGGTCGTCGGGGCGGGCAGGGCGCTCGTTGTGATCTTGGTAGCGAGCGCATGCGCAGCATCGCCGGGCCCGAGTGCAAGCTCGCCGGCGGACACGCCCGAGGTTCGCGTGGCGGCTCCGGTCGACGACGAGGGCGCTGGCTTCAGAAAGGAGCTGAGCGCGCTCGCCGATCCGCTGGGTGGCACGATCGGCGTGTGGGTGGCCGCGGCCGGATCCGCGGCCCCATGGTTCGCTCTCGAGCCCGATCGGCCCGTGATCGCCGCGTCCCTGTACAAGCTCGGCGTGCTCCTCGAGGTCGAGCGTCAGGTGGATGCAGCGGAGCTGACATACGAGGATCCGCTCGAGATCACCGACGCCGACGTCGGTCCCGACGGCTCGAACGAATACCCCGGCACCGTCCTGAGCGTGGACGAGGCGCTCGAGGAGATGATCGCTCATTCGGACAACGGCGCCGCGCTCGCGTTCGTTCGGACGCTGGGCAGCGACCGGATCAACGCCAGCCTCGCCAAGCTCGGGCTCTCCGGCTTGCACGTCGCCCGCGACGACGATGACGACCACACCGCGACGCCGCGAGCCCTCGGCTCGTTCTTCGCGGCGTTGGCGCAGCGGCGTCTCCTCTCGCCGGCGGCATCCGACAGGATGCTCGCGCGGCTGCAGCGCCAGACGATCAACGACCGTCTCCCCGACCTGCTCCCGCCGGGGACGGCGGTGGCGCACAAGACGGGAGACCTGATCGGCTTCACTCACGACGCGGGGATCCTCTTCGCCGGGTCGCAGCCCGTGATCGTGGTCGTCCTTACCGAGGGCGCGGCCGCGGAGGACGCGCGCGCGTTCATCGCCGCGGTCGCGGCGCGCGCCCATGCTCGCGGGCTCCTGCTCGCGGCTGCGGCGTCGCCACCGCCCGTGTCCTTGGAGGCCGTCCAGGTCGCCGTCGTGGACACCGTGTCTCACGCCAACTGGCCGGCCGCGGGCGCCGGCGCGGGCGCCGTCGTCCTGCTCGCTTACGCGTCGCTTCGTCTTCGCCGGCGCCGCGGGCGCGTTCGCCCTCCTCACCGCGCCGCGAGGAGAACGCCAAGATCCATGGCCGTCCGGGTCGGTCGTCGCGACCGCTGAGCCTGGCCAACGCGGCCAGCTTCGTCGTGGTCGGCGCGGCGACGCTGATCGGGGCGATCATCACGGTCCTCTGGTGGGAGCGCGCGGACCAGACCGGATGGTCGGGCGCGCCACGCGCACGCGATGAGTCAAGCCCGGATCGCGGGACTCCTGAGGCCGATCGGCCCATTCACCAAGGTCGCTGACGCATGCCGGTATCCCTTCGCTCTCCTCCCACGTCCATGGGACGAAAGGAGGTGCGAGATGAAGCGGAACGTCGCAACGCTCGACCGCGTCCTACGAGTGCTCGTCGTCGCGCCGCTGGCCGTCATCGGCGCGGTCGCGGCGGGCACGACCACACCAGTCGGGCTGTTGCTCATCGCCGTTGCGGCCATCATGGTCGCCACGGGACTCGTCGGCTTCTGCCCGCTCTACGCGCTCTTCGGCATCAGCACATGCCCGGTGGCGCACGAGGGGCGCTGACGACGACGCCGGTCGAGGGACGGCGCACCCCGCCGCGGCTTGGCATCGACGAGATCGAGCGGCTCGCGGCAACGCATGCGCCGTCCCTCCTCCGCTACGCCCGCACCCTCGTCGGCGATGAGGCCGCCGCGGAGGACCTCGTCCAGGACACCTTCGAGCGCGCCCTCGCGAAACGCGACCTGTTCCGCGCGGAGGCCGACGCGCGGACGTGGCTACATCGGATCATGCACAACCTCGCGGTCGACCACGCGCGACGCCAGCGGCCGAGCACACCGCTCGAGGCCGTGGAGGAGGTCGAGATGAGGTGGCGTGACGAGCGCTACACGGTCGACGTCGACGCGGTCATCGAGCGCGCCGAGCGCCGCGACGAGCTCCTCGACGCGCTCGTCCGGCTCCCGTTCATCTACCGCACCGCGGTCGTGCTGCACGACGTCGAGGGCTTCACCGCGGCGGAGGTGGCGCGCCTCAATTCCATCCGCCTCCCGGCCGCGAAGCAGCGCATCCGCCGCGGCCGGATGATGCTCGTCACCGCGCTCGCGCACGGCGCGGAGCGCCGCCGAGCCGTGCGTGGCGTCCCGCTCCGGTGCTGGGATGCCCGCCGGCTCGTCTCCGAGTACGTGGACGGTGCTCTGCCCGCATCGCGGCGCGGCCTCCTCGAGCGCCATCTCGAGACCTGCCCGACGTGCCCGCCGCTCTACGCCGCGCTCGTCGGGGTGCGCTCCCACCTCGGCGCGCTGCGAGACCCGGATGCGGTCGTCCCGCCGCGGCTCGCGGCCCGGATCACGCGGGCAGTTGGGATCGCCTACAGGTCAGGGGTCGGGGGTCCACGTTGAGCGCGGAGGTTGCCGGTGGCCGGACCGGGATTCTCGACCGCATCTCTTTCAAGGAGAAGGTCACGGGTTCGAATCCCGTCCGGGCTACTCGAGGCCGTCGCTATTGGTCGATCACGCGGTGCGGTCTGCGTACAGGCCTTCTCTCTTCTGTGAGGGCCCTCTTTCTGAAGGCCTTCTCTCTTCGAGTGGCCTTCTTTCTGATGGCCTTCTCTCTGCCATCGCCTTGCGCGACGCGGTGAACGGCGATGGCGCTTTGCGTCGCTCTTCGAAAGGCCGTGACTTCGTGTAGCGCTCCACCATGCGTCCGGTGGTCCATCCACCTTCGACCATGAGGTCGAAGCGGCTGCCGGATCCGGATCGGTGGTAGTTGGTCGCCCAGGTGTGCCGCATCTGGTGCGCGCAGAGGTCGCGGATGCCGGTTCTCACCTTGAGGCGCTCGAAGAGCTTGCGGACGGCGTTGCCCGAAAGTGGTTTTCCGTGCCGGTCCGTGAAGAGCGGAGCGTCTTCCTCGTCCTCGCCCCTGCGGTGGTCCGCGATGTAAGCGTCGAGCGCCTTCGCTGCTTCGATCGGGATCGTGACGTCGCGCGCGTGGATGGATTTGCTCGTGGTCGCGCGGATGTGGAGTCGCCGCTCGTGGAGCTCGACGTCGCCGAGGCGCAGGCTGGCCAGCTCCTCGCGGCGCAGGCCGCAGCCGAGAAGGGTCCAGACGATGGTGCTGTCGCGTGCTCCGGTCTCGCCGTCGCCGGCGGAGCGGATGAGCCGCCACATCTCGCCGTCGTTCAGCGCGCGGCGGACCTCGTCCTTCACACGGGGCATGCGGATGAGGCGGAGCGTTGACTCGCCGAGCTCGTGGTGGATGCGCCGTTCCGCGAGGAATCGCCCGAGGCTTCGTAGCGCTACCCATGCCACTCGGGCGTTCTGGGCCGATGAGTTGGTCTTACGGAACGCGAGGAATGCCTCGACGGTCCCGGGCTCGATGTCGCTGATCTCGGCCGCGCGGCCGATGCTCTGTTGGCACCACTTTGCGAAACCTGTGATCGCTCGGCGGTAGTTCATCGCTGTTCGCGCGGAGAGGTCGTGGCGGTGCGTGAGAAAGCTGTCGATGACTTCTAGGAGCGGCGTGTGAATGTCACGCATCTCCGCCCACCTGACCGGTCGCCCTATGGATGTTCTTAAGGTGCGTTCGCCGGGCATGTCTACTCCTCCCGGCGGGCAGCAGGCCAACGGCAAGTCTATGAGCGCCTCTGCTA
>WNFU01005279.1_pt1 | contig 24672 bp, 20 predicted proteins | sample 5400121 | NCBI WGS metagenome assembly WNFU01 (sample SAMN13153360, study PRJNA577476) | soil metagenome | isolation source: 100 cm soil or saprolite under grassland replicate 1 | place: USA:California | collected 2016-06-15
GTGCTGGTCGTGCAGCGCACCGGGTGGGGCAAGAGCGCGGTGTACTTTGTGGCCACCCGGCTGCTGCGCGACGCCGGCGCCGGCCCGACGTTCCTGATCTCCCCGCTGCTGGCGCTCATGCGCGACCAGGCCACGGCCGCCGAGCGGGTCGGCGTGCGGGCGGCCAGCATCAACTCCACCAACGTGGGTGACTGGCGCGCGATCGAGGACCGGATCGCGGCCGACCAGGTGGACCTGCTGCTGGTCTCCCCCGAGCAGCTCAACAACCCCGGCTTCGCCGCGCGGGTGCTGCCGCTGCTGACCCGCCAGGCCGGGCTGGTGGTCGTCGACGAGGCCCACTGCATCTCAGACTGGGGCCACGACTTCCGGCCCGACTACCGGCGCATCGCCCAGATCCTGCCGACCCTTGGTGCGCGGGTGCCGGTGCTGGGCACCACCGCGACCGCCAACGCCCGGGTGGTCGCCGACGTCGCCGAGCAGCTCGGCCAGGACACCCTCACCCTGCGCGGCCCGCTGGACCGGGCCAGCCTGGTGCTGTCGACGGTGGCGCTGCCCAGCGCGGCCGAACGGCTCGCCTGGCTTGCCACCCAGCTCCCACGGCTGCCCGGCGCGGGCATCGTCTACTGCCTGACCGTCCCGGAGACCCGACGGGTGGCGGCCTGGCTGCGGGCATGCGGCATCGACGCGCACGCCTACTCCGGCAAGGACGACACCGCCGACCGGCTGATCGTCGAGGAGGCGCTGGCCGCAGGCGCCTGCAAGGCGGTGGTGGCCACCTCGGCGCTGGGAATGGGCTACGACAAGCCCGACCTGGCGTTCGTGGTCCACTACCAGGCACCCGACAGCCCGGTGGCCTACTACCAGCAGGTCGGCCGCGCCGGCCGCGCGCTGGACCGCGCCGAGGTGGTCCTGCTCGGCGGGCCCGAGGACCGCCGCATCTGGGAGTACTTCACCACCACCGCGTTCCCGCCCCGCCGGCTGGTCGCCGAGGTCCTCGGGCTGCTGGACGCCGCCGCCGCACCGCTGCGGCCCGCCGACGTGCAACCCCAGGTAAACCTGGGGCAGGGCCGCCTGGAGCAGCTCCTCAAGGTCCTCGACGTCGAGGGCGCCGTGCGGCGCGTCGACGGCGGCTACCTGCGTGGGGACCCCGACTGGGCCTACGACGCCGACCGCTACCGGCGGGTCACCGCCGCCCGGCGGGCCGAGCAGGCCGCCATGCTCGACTACCTGACCACCGACGCCTGCCTGATGGCATTCCTGCGCCACCAGCTCGACGATCCCGACGCCGCCCCGTGCGGCCGCTGCCAGCGCTGCACCGGCCACGGCCCCCCCACCACGGTCGGCGACGAGCTCGTCGCGGCCGCGGTGGAGTTCCTGCGCGGCCAGGAGGTCACCCTGCCGCCGCGCCGGCAGTGGCCCGCCAGCGCGGCGGTCGCCACGCGCACCATCCCCCAGGCGCGGCTGGCCGAGCCGGGCCGGGCGCTCGGCGAGGCGACCGACGCCGGCTGGGGGCCGCTGCTCGCTGACGTGCTCACCCGCGACCAGCCCCTGGGCGACCAGGTCGCCCAGGGGCTGGCGCGGCTGCTGGACCGCTGGGGATGGCAGCAGCCGCCAACCTGGGTCACCTTCGTGCCCTCCCGCACCCGGCCGGCGCTGGTCGCCGACCTCGCCGGCCAGGCCGCCCGGCTGCTCGGCGTGCCCGTACACGCGGTCGTGGAGCGGGTGCGCCCGCGCGCCCGCCCCCAGGCCGAGCTGGCCAACAGCTTCCACCAGTACCGCAACGCCCACGACGCCTTCGCGCTCACCCGGACGCCTCCCGCCGGCCCGGTGCTGCTGGTCGACGACGTCCGCGGGTCAGGCTGGACGCTCACCGCCCTCGCCGCGCAGCTCCGCGGCGCCGGCGCCGGCCAGGTCCACCCGCTGGTCCTGCTGTCGGGCTGGCCGCCCCGGCCGGGACCGGTCCCGGCCGAGGCGAGTGGGCCAGGCGATCATCCCGGGACCGGCGGCTCCCGCTAGCCCTGCCGCCACGCATCCGTCGCGCGGGCCTACCGCCAGATCGTGCTGTCGATGAAGTGGTTGTCGAAGCGCTCCTGCGAGCCGCCTGAGCCCGAGTGGCGAGGGCGCCCGTCATGGTGCAGAATTCGCCTCTCCGCCCGTCTCGCAGGAGCCGCTTCGCGTGACCACCGAGCAGCTGCGCATCCCCACGACCATACGGCCGCAGGTCGATCAGATCCTCCAGATCACCGACGGGTTCTGTGCTCAGCATCTGGACGCCGAGTACGCGGCGTTGTGCCGCAAGCTCACCGGCAGGCTCGCCCGCAAGCGCCCCTCCCCGTTGACCCGCGGCGACCTTGGGATCTGGGCCGCCGGGGTCGTTGCCACGGTGGCGTACGTCAACTTCCTGTCCGACCCTGCCCAGTCGCCGCACCTGACCGCCGACCAGCTCAGCGAGCTGCTGGGTGTGCGCAAGACCACCATGGCCAACAAGTCCAAGCTGATCCGGGACCTGCTGGCCATCGGGCGGATGGAGGCGGACCTGTGCCGGCGGGAGCTGCTGGCCAAGCATCCACTGGCCTGGATGGTCGAGGTGGACGGGCTGCTGGTCGACATCCGCTGGATGCCGCCCGAGATCCAGGCCGAGGCACGACGCCGCGGCCTGGTACCCGACCTGCCAGAATAGCCAACCAGGGTCAGGGGCGCGGGTTACTCCCGCTGCGCTGTTGCTCACGACGCCGTGACCTGCTGACGACCTTCCCGGCTCGGCAACCGATCCTGCGCCGCGGCATGGGCGCTTGCGAGTCGGATGTATCAACGGCCCACCTTCGTGCGTCTTGTAACTGCGTCGGAACGGGGGGATCCACACCAGCCCCCGGCGCCGAACGACGAGAAATGGAAAGGAGGTGAAACTTATGCCGGGTGAGTGGGACGCAAACATCAAGCTTCTGTATGCCGTCGACGACGGTCTGTTCTTCACAGCCGACACGGTTGAGATTGGCAAGCCGTTCGATGTGATCGCGAACGTCGAGATCGGCGAGAACCTGATGGAGTCCGTCGACAGCTACGATCTCTATGTGTCCATCCACAACCTGAGTCAGTCGACCACCTTGAAGCAGGCCAAGTTGTCATCCGCGTTGACGCCGCAGAAGACCACTTGGAATGCGGAGCTCCGGGTGAACATCGACCCGCCGTTTTCCAACCCCGCGGCCGAGGGTGACGTGCTCGAGGCGGTGGCGACGTTCAAGGTGACGTCGGGAGTCAACACGGACTACTCGACAGCCAAGAGCCCTTCCTTCACGGTCGCCACGTGACGGCGGCGCTCCTCGACCTCGATCGTTGACCGCAATCGTTGCCGGCGGGCGGCCCCAGCCGCCCGCCGGCGTATCTGCGCCGGCTCCGTCATCTGCCATCGTCACGCGAGCGGATGGGGGTCCTGGTTCAGAGATCCTGTCCCGAACGGCGTGACCGCGGTCCCGAGCCGCCGGGGCAGATCGTACAGCCGGTTGCCGCCGAGCCTCGGGTGCTGACCGAAATGGATGGGCTGGAGTCCAGGCACGATCACCCGCGCGGTGTGCAACCCGAGCTGCGCCATGTCGGACGGGGTGAGGTCGCGGTACAGGACGTCGCGGCCCTGGGCGCTGAGATGCTCGACAAGGAGTCGCAAGCGGTCGGTGGCCGTCGCTGGCTCGGGCGCTGTCCAGTCGCAGGCGGCCTCCGGGCTGCGCTCGAGAAAGGCGAAGGCACCCATGGCGCGGGGATGCGCGTACAACAGCCCATGATCGTCGATGGTTGCCACCAGGCGAGGATCGGCCAGCAGCCGCTCGGCCCATGCCCGTGTGCTCGGGTCAGACAACTCCATGCGAAGTCCGACCCGGACCTGCCCCGCCTCCATGATTGCCCTGGACGCGGCCACGGCCGGGTCGAGGTCCGCCCCGAGCCCGACCGCGACCGCGGGCCAGCCCTCGCCGTCCCGCTGGACGGCGAGACTCAGGAAGACCTGGCACGGATGATCGGTCGCCAGGCGGTGCAACCGCAGCTCGACCCCCTGTCGAGCGCAGGCGTGGAAGAGCTCGACCACATTCGGGTCTGGGTGCGTCGCGGGAGCCACCCGGTGGGCTGGAAGGCGATGCATCCAGGTGATCAGGAAGGCGTCCCGCTCGAGGACCTCGTACAAGGCCGACAGCACCGCGGCCGCCAGGGTCGGCCCGGCGGCGAGGCCGTTCGAGGTTGGAGGGAGGATGCGTTCCTCTGGAACGCGCGGCGAATATCCCAGGAAGACCGCGAGCGCCGGCACCAGCAGCTCCGACCCGGTGCTCAGCGACCGGGCGCCGACCCAGCCCAGTCTGGTCGTGTCGGCATATGGGGCGTAGGGAAGCTCCGCATACTGCTCAGGCCGATAGAGGACCAGCTCTGTCGGGTCCAGCGACTGGACCTCGAGCGCATGACGGGTTGTGAAGCAGACCTGGTCGGTTCGCCGGCGGCAGGCTGAATAACGCTCCACCGCCTCGCCGACGGCACTCGCCTGCGCCGTGGCGAGCGTGAGGCCCTTGCCCGTGCAGAAGCTGTCGTCGGAGCTGCGATCGGTGAGAAACCGATGGTTGGCGAGGTGAGCGCCGAAGAGATATGGATGGACCGGCTCGCCGGGGTCTTTAGGGATCGGCTCGAGCTCGGTGATCACGCCGCACCGCGGGCTGACGAGTGCGCGAGCAGCCTGACGCATGTCCCCCGGCGGCGTGTCGTCGCGCCACACCGCAACCGCGGACCGTCGCTCCTGGCGCGGTTTCCTCCCGCAGTCGGGGCAATCTGGAACCCGCAGAAGCGTGTGGGTCTCGCTGCGAAATCGGAACGCGTCGAACTCGTGCACCTTGCCGGCGAGCGTGCCGGAGCCGACGGAGAGCAGCAGCTTGATCGCCTCCATGGCGACAAGGCTCCCGCTGTAGGAGGCCAGGGGTGGTAGCGCCGGGCGCTCGTGCAGGCGGGGCTGGCGCTGCCGGCTCAAGAGCTCCTCGTAGGCGCTCGCTTCCTGGTAGGAGTCCTCGCAGGCGAGGCTGCGCAGCCGCCAGCACCGGTAGCACGCGGTGCTGTTCGGGATGACCAAGGGGCCGACGAGCGCGATATGGGCCGCCATCTGGCTGTAGATCGCGGGGAGACCAGACGCCAGGCTGGCCCTGTTCAGCCAGTCGTTGGCCACCGAGAGGCCCTTGTCGAAGGTGCCGATCAGGAGCTGACAGGTTCCGGCCAGCGTCTTGATGCGGTCGGGGGTGACCGCATCGGCTGCCCCGACCTCCACCCGCGTGTCGACGCCACTTGCCGCAAGCGAGTGCCTGAGCACCTGGTCACGCGGCCTTCCCAGGGCGTCGGCGCCGAGCGGGGGCATGAGCGCGAGGTTGCCCGGCTGGCATGGGTACGGATCCACCAGGATCAGCTCGCCCACCCCGCAGGCGGCCAGCGTCGCCGCCGCATGCGCTCCAGCCCCTTCGAGACCGAGCACGCCGATGCGCAGGCGCGCCAGCCGGTCGTGCAGGTCAGACGCTGGTGCCCCCGCGGCCTGGAGGAGCGCCAACAGCGGACCGGCCATCCCGCGCAGCCACGACGGCGGCTGCGTTGTCCGGTTCAGCAGCCCGGCCTCCACCAGAGCATCGAGCTGACGGCGCAGGTCGTCGATGTCGACGGTGGGCAGGGAGCTGGCGAGCTCGGCCAGGCTACGGCTGCCGTCGAGCAGCGGAAGGACGCGTTCCTGGAAAAACCTTGCCGACGCCCCCTCGATCCGGGCGGTGAGCGTGTCGGACCGAAGCAGCAGGGCGCCGTCGTCCAGTGAGATGACGTCAATTCCGGGAGCGGGCCGATAGTACAGCCGCCCCTCCTCGATCATCGGCGATGCGAAGTCCGGAGATATCGCCTCATGCGTCCGCCGCCGGGTACCCGCCAGGTGGGACAGGTGGGGGGCTGCACACCCTGCCGATGTGCCGGTGGGACTCCCGGTGAAGCGACCGCCGGACTCTCACGAACGCCAGGATCTCGATGTCTTCGATGTCTGGCGCCTCGCGTGTCGGCTCGTCCAGCTGGTTCTCCACCCTCGCGACACGCAGCTCGAGACTGACGGGCTCACGATGCTCTGGTCCATGACGCTCCAGCTCATGGTCCCGTGACATGTCGCCTCCTCGGCTCGACCGCTGCTCGTACCAAACTCCTCGTCCACGGCATTAATTCCTTTTCTCAGATTGCGCGCAATTTCTCCTTCAGTCAACCCCCCGAAAGGAGCGCCTGAGCTTGTGCCTCCGACACCACGTTGCCCTTTCGCCGGTACCGCTCGACGGCACTCAGCAGGGCCCGTTTCGCCTCGAGGTCGAAGCCGGCGAGCCGCAGCACCTTGGCTCGGGCCATCCAGGCGTCCGCCTGCTCGTTCAGCGCGTCGGTCTGCTCGGCGAGCGATACCGCCGCGCCGGACAGCTCCAGCGCGGGCTCGAGCCGACCCTCGCGGGCGAGCGCTCGCGACTTGGCCCGTCGCCAGAAAAGCTGGGAGAGCAGGTCGCCCGCGGTCGCCAGATGCTCGCTGACGGTGAGGAGCTCCGCCGCCTCCGCGTGCCGGCCCTGCTCGTCGACGGCCTCGGCCAGCCAGGCCACATCGCTTGCGAGCATGACGCTCGGATCTGCCAACGTGGCCGGGTCAAGGATATTGCGCAACGACGCCTCCATGCGCGGGTAGTCACCCTCGAGCCGAGCGATGAACGCAACGTTCTCATGGTAAATGGCCCACGGCATCCAACCGATCACCTGGCCGAACTCCTCCAGGACGGCAAGGACCTCGTCGAGGAGCCCCCAGGCTCGCCGGAAGTCATTCCGCATGGCTTCCATGCAGGCGATACTGCCCTGGATCACTGCGCGGACGGCGCGATTGCCGCCAGTATCATGAATGAGGTGCTCGCAGCGCCGGATGGCCTCGGAGACTGAGACCGGACCGTAGAAATAGGCGAAGCTGAGAAACTCCAGCGCAAAGAGCATCCGTCCATAGCTGCCCACCGAGCGGAAGTATTCGATGGCCCGCTTCACCGCCGCCTCCATCGCGGTGCAGCGCAGGGACACCCATTCGATTCTCCCCACCAGATACCAGGCGGCTCCGAGCCCTCGAGCATCGCCGGCCCGCTCGAACAATTGGATCGCACGCCTCACCTCCGGGCGGGCGCCAGAGGCCGACCAGGAGGCGACGCCTCCCGCGACCATCTGCTCGATCAGCATCTGCTCGATCCGCAGCCGGGCTTCGACCCGCTGCTCATGGAGCGTTCGGGCCCGCTCAATGCCCCGGGTGGCCAGATCCGTGGCGGCGCTCAGGTCGCCCTGTAGACCGAGGTTGGCCACGAGGGCGGGTAGCAGCTCGAGTCCGGCCGGCTCAGCGGCGGGCAGCAGCGCCCGAGCGCGCTCCAGCAGCCCGACGGCGGCTGGATGATCCCAGCGGTCACCCGCGCGCTGCCCCGCCGCCACGAGCCGGTCCACCGCCCGCCGGATCAAGGCCGGGTCCTCCAGGCCCAGCGCGGCCCGATACTGACAGGCCTGCTCGAGGTGGTAGGCAACGACGTCGTCGACCTCGCCCGGGCGGTCCGGGGCGGTAGCCTCCAGCCACCCGGCGAAGCGTTCGTGCAGCTCGGATCGTTCACGTTTGGAAAGGGCGCCATAGGCGGCGTCGCGGATGAGCGCATGGCGGAAGTCGAAGGCGGTGTCACCGAACAGGTCCGAATGGTGCGGGCGGATCAACTCCTTGCGGGTCAAGGCCGTGAGCTTGCGACCAACGGCCGCTCTGGTCCGCTCCGCCGCGAGCTCTCGGACCGCCCGCTCGGAGAACAGGGTGCCCATGACGCTCGCCAGGCTCAGGAGCGCCCGCTCCTCGCTCTCGAGACGCTCCAGTCGAGCCGAGAGCAATGCCGAGATCGTTGGAGGAATCGGCACTTTGCCGAGATCGGTCTTGGCCACCCAGGAACCGGCCGACGGCACCAGCACGTCGTTGTCGATGAGCATCGCGATGAGCTCTTCGATGAACAGCGGGTTGCCTTCGGCGATCTCGGGCAGCCGTCGCTTGGCCTCCACGTCGACGTCTTCCGTGCCGAGCAGGTTCTCGATGAGCTCGCCACACTCTTGGCTGCCCAGAGGTTCCAGGAGGATCGTGGTGGCGTTCGGCTTGCCCCCTCCCCAGTTGGGCCGGACGTCGAACAGCTCCGTCCGCGCGATGCAGCACAGCAGGAGGGGGCCATCCCGAACCAGGTCGGCGACATCCTCGAGCAGTTCGAGCAGCGGCGGTTCAGCCAGGTGAAGATCGTCCAGAACGATGACCAGTGGACGCCGCCGGGCCAGTGCCCCAAAGAGCCTCCGGACCGCCAGAGGAAGCTCCTCCACCGGTGGTGCCTGCTCCGCCAGTCCCAGCAGCCCGAGGATGCTCTCCACCGCGGTCGAGGTGCCGTGCCGGTCGCCGAGCAACTCGGTGACTCGCGCCCTGACCTGCTCAGGCGTATTGGCATCGACCGCGCCGATCGCCTCGCGCACCACTTCGACGATCGGCCAGAAGGTGATCCCCTTGCCGTAGTCCAGGCAGCGACCGTGCAGCCCAGCCGCCCGCTCCCCCGTGAGCGCCAGGAACTCGCGCACGAGGCGGGTCTTGCCGATGCCGGCAGGGCCGAGCACGGTGACCAGCTGGCAGCTACGGTCGCTGACGGCGCGCTCGAAGGTCTGCACGACAAGCGCGAGCTCCCGGTCCCGGCCAACCATGGGGGCATCGAGGTGCCGGACACGACCGGCCGCGTCTGGGCGCAGGCTGACCAGACGCCAGGCACGGGCTGGGATCCCCGTGGCGTCACGGGCTGAAGGTGCCGTCTCCTGGACGGTGACCGCGTCGCGCACCAGGTCGTAGGTGTTCGGACCGAGAAGCAGCTCACCGCCGGCGGCGGTGTGCTCCAGCTTGCGCGCGAGCCTGACGGTCGCGCCAATGATGGCCGGGCCCCCGGACTCCCCGTACCTGACCAGCACCTCACCGGTCTCGAGAGCTGCCGTGAACGACAGCCGCACGCGACGTGTGCGCTGCAGGTGCGCGCTCGTGCGCTCGAGGGCCGATCGCACCTCGGCGGCGGCTCGCACGGCGCGCAACGGGTCGTTCTCGTGCAGGGTCGGAACTCCGAACACAGCGAGCACCGTTTCGGCGTCGACCCGTTGCACGCTCCCGCCGTGGAAGGCGACGATCGTGCGCACCGCATCCAGATAGTCGCCCTGAAGTTGGCCGAGCGACTCCGGATCGAGGTCGCGGCCGTCTCTGGTGGGCAGGATGCTCATGGTCACAACGGTCACGGCCCTGCGTTCCTCCCCCGGCGGGGACGGCGCCGCCGGACCGGCGACGTCCGGATGCGGAACCACCGGAGGGGCCCACTCCAGGGCCGGGTCATGCGTGAGGACGGCCTGCTCCAGGCGCTGCAATGCGGCGCCAGGGTCGATGCCCAGCTCCTCGGCGAGGTGGTGCTGGGTCCGGCGGTACACCTCGAGCGCGTCAGCCTGCCGTCCCGCACGGTACAACGCCAGCATGAGCTGGCCTCGCAGGCGCTCTCGCAGGGGATGTGCGGCGATGAGCGCCTCCAGCTCGCCAGCGAGGTCCTGATGGCGGCCGGCGGCGAGGTCGGCGTCGATGAGGTCCTCGAGCGCTGAGAGCCGCCGCTCCTCCAGGCTGACCACGTGGCCCTGGGCGAACGGTTCAGCGGCAAGGTCCGCCAGGGCGGGGCCACGCCAAAGGTCGAGCGCCTGTCGCAGCAGCCGGCCCGCCCTCTCGGCGTCGCCGCTCGCGAGGGCATCGCGGCCCTGCGTGACAAGGCGCTCGAAACGCTCCAGGTCGAGCTCACCGGGCCCGGTCTCCAGCAGATATCCATGCGCCCTGGTCACGAGCAGGCTTCCGGAAGCCCCCTTCGCCCGACCGGGGTCCAGCACCTTCCGCAGGCGGGCGATCTGGACCCAGAGCAGGTTGCGGGCCGCGTCGGGCGGAAGCCCACCCCAGAGGTCATCGATCAGCCGTTCGGCCGGCACGACGTGACCACGATGCAGCAGCAGGGTCGCGAGCAGGGCGCGCTGCTTCGGCCCTCCCAAGGGAATCGGTCTGCCGTCCACCCGGATCTCGACCGGGCCGAGGATCCCGAACTCCATCCTCCCTTTCCCTGCTGCGCAACTCGTCACGATGACGCTAGCAGGTCAGGCCCGCCTTGCCGAAGTGGTTTCCTGCGCTGTCGGCCGCCGGAGGCCGGCCCGGGCTGAAAGGCCACGGAAAGGCCACGGAAAGGCCACGCCCCCAGTCTGGTCGAGGTTCGACCACGACGGGGGGAGATTCGATGCAGCAGTTGAGTACGGACCTGCTTGCTGACCTGGCGGACGGGAACGCACGGGCCTGGCGAGCGGTCGTCGACCGCCATACCGGGCTGATCTGGTCGGTCGCCCACTCCTATGGCCTGTCAGCGAGCGACACGGCGGATGTCGTCCAGACCACCTGGTTGCGACTGCTGGAGCATGCCCGCTCGCTTCGCGATGCCGATCACCTGCGCGCCTGGCTGGCGGTCACTGCCCGGCACGAAGCCATTCAGGTGTTGCGGCGCGCGTCGCGGAGCACGCTCGTCGATGACGATTCGCGACTTGAGTCCTCCGCGGAGGATGTGCCGGTCGACGAGCCCATGCTGCGCTCAGAGAGAGACGCGACGCTGCGCGAGGCGTGCGAGACGCTGCCCAGCCGCTGCCGCCGACTGCTGCCGCTGCTGTTCGCCGACCCGCCAGTCAGCTACGCCGAGATCGCGGCCGTACTGGCGATCCCGATGGGCAGCATCGGCCCGACCAGGGCCCGCTGCCTGGCGTGCCTGCGGCACCGCAAAGAGGTGCAGCAGGCGCTCGCGGCCTGACCCGGACCACACCCATCCTGCCGCCCGTCCCGAGAGTGGTGGGTCCAACGGCACTGGGCCGCCGGCCGGCCGGCGGCGCATGATCGGTCGGAGGGTTCGCGACGGGCTTCGGGAAGGCGAGCACCATGCGGGCAGTCCAGCAGATCGTGACCAGCGCCGACGGCGGCACGATCGTGAGGTTGCTGGACGTGGAGGGACTGCCCGCCACGGTCGCGGTCGCCTGGGCCGGGGTCACGATGGTGCAGCTCCACCCCGGCGAGCTGCTCGTGGTGCGCACCACCGACCCCGACTCGGTCCGCGACTTCCGCGTGTGGTGCCGGGCGACCGGCAACCGGCTGGTCGGGCAGACCGAGCAGATCAGGCGGCGCGGGGTCCACCGGTTCGTGTTCGTCATCCAGCGACGCGGCGACGGGCCGCACGGCGCCCAGGGCAGGGGCGTGCCGTCCTGGCGCCACGCCCGCCCGACCGCCAGTTGGGCACGCGACCACAGCTGCCGGTAAGAAGGCCGGACGGGTATCCGGATCGGGTAGGTTTGCCGCTTGCAGCGGCCACCGTCGGCGAATTCCGATGCAGCTGCGCTGGGTGGCGGTCGCGGCGGCGCTGTCGGCGCCGGCGGGCGTGATCGTCCTGTGCGCCTTGGCGATGGGGTCCCGGGCGCTGCGGCCCTGCTCGGCTGGACCGCCGGTGTCTGCCTGGCGGTCCTGCCGCTGGCGATCGGCGCGGCGATCCTGCGCTACCGCCTGTACGACCTGGACCGCATCGTCAGCCGCACGTTGGCCTACGGGCTGCTCACGGTGCTGCTGGGCGGCGGTGGTCGAGCAGACGATGCAGCCGACCCGGGTGTCACTGTGGCTGCGGCCGGCCGACCGCCCCGGCTGAGCGCCTACTCCGAGTGCCGGACGGCTTCCTGCTTCGGGGTGGTCGCCCGCTGCTCCAGCCAGGTGATCAGGTCGTCGGGCGGCACCGGCCGGCTGACGTGGTAGCCCTGGATGGCGTCGCAGCCCAGCGCGTCCAGTTCCCGCCAGGTGGCCGCGTCCTCGACGCCTTCAGCGACCACGCGCAGACCGAGATTGCGGCCAAGGTCCACGGTGGAGCGCACGATCACCGCGTCCGAGGTGCTGCTGGTCATCTGCGACACGAACGACCGGTCCACCTTGAGCTCGTGCACCGGCAGGCTCTTCAGGTAGGCCATGGACGAGTAGCCAGTGCCGAAGTCGTCGATCGCCAGCTGCACGCCCATCTGATTCAGTTGGCCGAGGATCGCGAGGGCTGGGCGGGGTCGGCCATGATGGTGCTCTCGGTGATCTCCACCACCAGCAGCCGCGCGGGCACCTTCCAGCGGGCGAGCAGGCCGGCGACCTCGTCGGGGAAGGTGAGGTCGAGCAGGCGACGCGCGGACACGTTGACCGCCACCGTCAGCTCGTGGCCGTCCTGCCGCCACCGGTGGCACTGGCGCAGCGCCGCGTCCAGCACGTAGTAGGTGAGCGGCGCGATGAGCCCGGTCCGCTCGGCCAGGGGAATGAACCCGCGGGCTGTGCCGGTCGAGCGCGGGGTCGAACATCACGAACCCGGCGTGGGTCTCCTTGGCCACATACATGGCGATGTCGGCATGCTGCAGCAGCTCGTCGGGGTCCTGGCCGTGGTCGGGGTACAGCGCCAGGCCGACGCTGGCCTCCACGTCCAGGGTGAGCCCCTCCAGCACGAACGACTCCTCGAGGACGGCCCGCAGCTTGTTGGCGACGGCGACGGCGCCGTCTCCGGTGGCGATCCGGGGCAGCAGCACGGCGAACTCGTCACCGCCCAGCCGCGCGACGGTGTCGACCTCGCGGAGCGCGCCTTGGAGCCGCTCGCCGACGTGGATGAGGAGCTGGTCGCCGTAGTGGTGGCCGAGGGTGTCGTTGACCTCTTTGAACCGGTCCAGGTCGATCAGCAGCAGCGCCGCCGGGAGCAGCTCCCGGTCGGCCGCCCGGATGGCCTGGCCGGTGCGGTCGCGCAGCAGGGTGCGGTTGGGCAGGCCGGTCAGCCCGTCGTGCAGCGCCTGGCGCTCGGTGCGCCGCTGGTAGCCGACCAGCACCCCACAGAAGACGACCAGCAGGCCAAGACCCGCGGCGAAGATGATCGGCGTGGTCGTCACGACGTGGCGGCGCAGCGCCGCCAAGCCCGCCAAGGTCTCGTCGCGCTCGTCATTCGCGCCGTGCGCTACGTTGGCCTCAATCCGGTCAAACAGCCGCGCGCCCTCGGTGTCTTCGATGGCCCGCACCCGTTGCTGGTCACCAGCGTCCACGGCGGCGAACTCCCGCCGCACCGTCTCGAGGTAGCGCTGGTGGTCGGCCACCAGCGTCGCGATCGGCCGGCGGTCGGCCTCGTCGCCGTGCTGCTGCAGGTACTGGACCGCCGCCTCCAGGGATTGGGCCGCCTGCTGGAAGCTCGCCCGCACCCCGGGTCCCGGCTCGAGGCGGTACCTGTGTTCCTGCAGCTCCTCAGTCTCGACCGCGAAGCGGGCTCGCTGGTAGGCGTCGTTGAGGTGCGACAACCTGGCCGCGTGGAGCGCTGCCCGGTTGGTCGTGGCGGCGACCCACAGGGCAAACCCGGTCAACGCCAGCAGCACAGCGACGATCCCCACCACCGCCAACCGCGACCCGGTACGGCCGCGCACCCGTTCGCGACGCGCGCGCCTGCTCGCTCCTGACGCCTCCACGTTCCACCTCCCTCCGGCCGGTTGTCCTGACGGCCCGCATGCGGCGGCGCCGTCCGCAACCTGCGCTTGGCGGCGCGGTGGTCGCGGCCTTGGGATCTCCACCGATCCCGATGCGGTTGCCCTGGTAACTAGCTTCGGAGCCGATGGCGACGGACCTGAGCGCACGCCTGGCATGACCGCCCCAGGTGGCAAGAGTGCGCGGCCGGTGCAGCGGCGGCCGTGAGCGCTGTCGGGGGCTCCGGCGCGCTGCCGGCGACCATCGTGGAGCACTCGCCCGGCGTCGTGGCGCCACCATCCCGGGAAGACGCGCGCGGCCGCGGGATGGCGCACGGTCAGCGGCCACCAGCGGCCGTCCCGGCCGAGTGCGGGCGGGTCGACCACGACCCAGCGCGTGTCGAAGCGCAGGCCGGCGCGCAGTGCCTTCAGGGCGCTCTCCTCGGCGCTCCACAGGACCGCCAGCAGGAGCGCCCGGTCCCCGGGCGGGGCGCACGCAACCGCCTCGCGCTCACCCGCGGTGAACCAGTCGGCGACGAACGCGGCGCTGCGGGGCTCGGCCAGCTCCAGGTCGCAGCCGAGCGCCACGCCGTCGGGCGCGACCATGCAGACCGCAAGGCCCGCCCGGTGGCTGAGCGACACCACGACCGGCGCCGGGCAGCCGCCGACCAGCGCCTCAGGGGCGCCGTCGGGCGCGGCGCGCAACTCGACCACCGCGGCCGGCACGCGCAGGCACGCGGCCGTGGCGAGCTTGGCCGTCCAGCGGCCGAGCCGCCAGTCCGCGCGGCGCGCCGCCACCTTCAGCCTGGCCAGGTGGGCGCGCTCGGCCGGGGCCAGCCAACCGTCGCCCGGTGGCACGTCCGCCGCCGCCTGCAGCAGCCAGCCGGTCATCGGTGGGCCCGGACGCCAGCCTCACCCAGCTCCGGGTCCGGCGCCGCCATCCCGACGCGCTGCAGCTCGCGCCGCATGCCCCGCTCCACCGCGTCGATCAGATAGGGCCGCAGGCGGGCCGCCGGGATGATGCGGTCGACCGAGCCGACCCGCAGTGCCCGCTGGATGCTGTGGATGCGGTCGAACTCGTCGGTGACCTCGCCGAGCTTCTCGCCGCGGACCTCCAGCGTGAGCTCGCGCAGGCGCGGGCGCAGCGCCTGCCGCTCGGCGGGGCGGCTTGGGCGAGCTCCGCCCCGAGCGCACGCACGCGCGGGTCGGCCGCCGTGCGGGCGTCCACGTCGCGGGCGAACACCACCGCCGCGGCCGGTGCCCCACCGATCACCGACGCGAACGAGCCCTCCAGCGCGGCCACCTCGAGATTCTCGTTCAGGTGCTTGGAGAAGACCACGAACGCGCCGCCGTGGTAGCGGCTGACGACGCAGAACACGATCGGGCCGCGGAAGTTCACCACCGCCCGGCCGATCTCCGCGCCGTACTCGAGCTGGAGCTCGCGCATCGACTCCGGCGACCCGTCGAAGCCGGACAGGTTGGCGAGCACCACCAGCGGGCGGTTGCCGCTGGCCGCGTTGATCGCCCTCGCGACCTTCTTGGACGAGCGCGGGAACAGCGTCCCCGATGTCCACTGGTCGGGACCGTCGGCGGGAACGAAGCCGTGCCGCGGCACCGGCCGTGACTCGATGCCGATGAGCGTGACCGGCCAGCCGCCAAGCCGGGTGTCCCACACCACGGCGGTCTCCGCGTCGCGCATCCCGGCCCAGCGCTCCAGCGGTTGGTGGTCGGCGTCGACCACCCCGGACATGACCCCGCGGATGTCGAACGGCCGCTTGCGGCCGGGATTGGTCTCGTCCGAGAAGATCTCGCCGACGCGGGCGAAGCCGGTGCCGTCGCCGGCGATCGGGTAGTCGCGGACGTCGCGGTCGACCGGGTCGGCGGCGGCCGCCGCGCGCCGGGGGAACCGCTCGCCCGGCACGACATACTGTAGGTGTGCTCGTAGTGGCGCAGCAGGATCTGGCAGGCGGCGGCCAGGTCGGGCGCCCAGTACTGCGCCTGGCCGTTCGGCCCCATGATCGACTCGTACCCGCCGATGCCGTGGTTGTCCTCGGCGGACACGCCGCCCGAGTAGTCCAGCGCCTGCTTGCCGGTGAGCACCATCGCGCCGTTGGGGGTCATCACCAGGATGCCGCGGGTGTGCATGAGCATGGTCGCCTCGGCGTCCCAGTAGGGCTGCGCGCCGACGTTGATGCCGTCGACGATCACGTTCACCTCTCCGCGTCCTTGCGTGAACTCGACCAGGCGGCGAAGCACGCGCGCGATCCAGTCCATGTTCTCGGTGCCCGAGTCCATCGAGATCCTGGCGCCGGAGGAGACCGCGAACCACTCCAGCGGCACCCCGAGCCGCTCGGCCAGGTCGAGCGCGGCGATGATCCGGCGGCACTCGGGCTCGGCGAGCGACCCGAGGTTCCTGCTCGGGTCGCTGGCGAGCACGACCCGGGTGATCCCCTCGGGGTACTCGACGGTGAAGTTGCGCACCACGCCGACCACCAGGTTGGCCGTGTTCTCGCCGTATGGGCGAAGTCGCCCGGCGGGAAGCCCGAGCGCGCCTGGCCGCCGGCGGAGGTCAGCGTGCGGATCAGCTCGTAGGGGTAGACGAGGCCGCGGCGGCGGAGCTGCACGACCCGCTGCGCGTAGCGGTCGGCCGGCAGGACGGCGGTCGGGGCTGTCGGGGGCCGGACCGTCAGGGTGCTCGGGGCCGTCGCCGCCGGAGCGGCTGGCTCCTGCGACGCGCCCGTGCCGAGCCCGGCGGCGTAGAGGCCGCAGAGGGCCTGGTTGAACGACACGATCTCACCCACCTTCGGGTGGTTGGTGAACAGGGGCAGCACGTCGTCGTGGTCGCCGAGGCTGTGGCCCATGACCATGTCCGGCCGGATGCCGTAGCTGGCCAGCAGGCGGGTGAGCGCGGTGTCCACGGTGAGCACCGCCGGCTGGGTGACCGCCGTCTGCTTGAGGTCCTCCTCGGCGCGCGCGAGCGCGCCGGGGTCGCTCGGGTCGGCGAAGACGATCTCGCTCAGCGGCCGGCCGAGCAGCGGGGCCATGACGCGGTCCGCCTCGTCGAAGGTCTCGCCCACCACCGGCTCGGTCGCGCGCAGCTCGGCCAGCATGTTGACGTACTGGGAGCCCTGGCCGGTGTAGAGGAAGGCCACCTTGGGGGCGGGGCCCGTGCCACGGAACACGCCCATGGCGCGCAGCAGCTTCCAGGCCGCGGCGTGACCACCGGCGGCGGCCTGCTCGACCCGGCGTGCCTTGCTGGCCAGCTCCGCCGCGTCGCCGTAGTCGATCGCGATCCGCTCGGGCTGGTGCAGCGCCACCGCGGGCGGCACCGCGCGGGCGGGCGCGCGGCCCGCCTCGGCGTCGGCGCGCAGCGTGGCCAGGCGCCCGGCGAGCGCTTCCGCCGACGCCGCCCCGAGCACGAGCGCCCCGCGCGGCGGCGCCTTCGGCGCGGGCGTCCCGGTCACGGGCGCGGCGGCCACGGGCGCCTGCGCGGGCCGTGGCAGCTCCACGCCGGCGTGCAGGCGCGGGCCGCCGCCGTGCGCGCCGGGGACGTACTCGTCGAGGACCGCGTGGAAGTTCGTGCCGCCGAAGCCGAACGCGCTCACGCCGACGCGGCGCACCCCGCCGGCGGGGACCTTCCACTCGGCCAGCTCGGTGTTGACGTGGAACGGCGCATGCTCGAAGTCGATGGCGGGGTTGGGACGGTCGAAGTGCAGGCTCGGCGGCAGCACCTTGTCGCGCAGGGCGAGGACCGCCTTGAGCATGCCGGCGCCGCCCGCCGCGCTCTTCAGGTGGCCGATGTTGGACTTCACCGAGCCGAGCGGGACCGACCCCGGCGCGAGCCCCGCCCCCGCGAAGGCGGCCATGAGGCTCTCCACCTCGACGACGTCGCCCACCCGTGTGGAGGTGCCGTGGCCCTCGATCAGCCCGACGGTCGCCGGTGACAGGCCCGCCTGCCGCCAGGCACGCTCCACCGCGAGCCGCTGGCCGACCGGGTTCGGCGCGGTGATGCCCTTGCCCTTGCCGTCGCTGGCGCCCGCCAGGCCGCGCACGACCGCGTAGATCCGGTCCCCGTCGCGCTCGGCGTCCTCGAGCCGCTTGAGCAGGAACACCACGCCGCCCTCGCCCATCACGAAGCCGTCGGCCAGACCGGGGTGCTGGTTCTCCCGCATGGTGCTGCTCCTTATCGCTCTCGTTGCTCAAGTCGTGGTGGGGCCGTAGAGGGCGTGGCGGACCCGGTCCATGTCGGCGAGCAGGCCGGCCTGCGCCCGGTGGACCGCGTCCAGGCCGAGCCCGGCCGCCAGCGCGTCCAGCTCACCGGCCCCGGCGGCCCCGCCGACCCAGCGCAGCCCGTCAGTGGCCACCTTCATAGCGACCTCGCGGGCGTTGACCCGGCTCATCGCGGCCAGCACCTCAGGCGGGAAGCGCCGGTCAGCCTTGGGGCCGAGAGCGCCCTCGGCCGCCCGCGCGGCCCGCCGCGCCAGGCTGGCGGCCGCCTCGGCGACAGCGCACAGCTCCCCAAGGCGGAACAGGACGTGCTGGTTGCGGGTCAGACGGCCGATCCGGGCACGCTCCAGCACGACCGCGGCGGCGTGCAGGCCCAACGCCGCCGTCTCCGCGCCGACCTCCGGGTGGGCGGCGTGCAGCGCCTCCAGCTCGCGGGCCTGGCTGTGGTAGCCCTCGCCACGGGTCTTGAGGTGCAACTGCCAGCGGTCCCGGCCGATGGTCATCTCCATGATCTCCGAGGTGCCCTCGTAGATCGTGGTGATCCGCACGTCCCGCTTGATCTTCTCCACCACGAACTCGCGGGTGTAGCCGTAGCCGCCCAGCGCCTGGATCGCCGCGTCCGCGGCCTGATTGCCGGCCTCGGTCGCCAGGTACTTGGCGATCGCGCCCTCGGTGTTGAGGCTGCCCTCGCCGGCGTCGATCCGCTCGGCGGTCAGCTCGGTGTAGGCGCGGGCCGCCTCCAGCCGGACCGCGTGGGGCACGATCAGCTTGTGGGTGTAGCCCTGCTTTTCGGCGAGGGGGGCGCCGGCCTGCACCCGCATCTTCGAGTACTCGATCGCACGCCGCAGCGCCTCCCAGCCGGCGCCCAGCCCGAACGCGGCCACCATCAGCCGGGTGTAGCCGAACACCTCCTGCGCCTGTAGCAGACCCTGGCCTTCGACGCCGCCGACCAGCCGGTCGGCGTCCACGCGCACCTCGTCCAGCAGCAGCGCCGCGGTGTTGCTCAAGCGGATGCCGTGCTTGTCCTCGGGCTTGGCGTGCCCGAACCCGGGAGTGCCCCGCTCGACCACGAACCAGCTCGGCCCACCGGGGGCGTCGGCCAGCACGCAGCACGCGTCGGCCACGCCGCCGTTGGAGATCTACTGCTTCTTGCCGGTCAGGACGTAGGCGACGACCCGCCCGTCCTCCCGGACCGGCTCGGCCCGGGTGCGCAGGGCGCCCAGGTCGCTGCCGGCCTCCGGCTCGGTCGCGCCGTAGGCGAACAGCAGCCCCTCCTGGGCGATCCGGGTGAGCCAGTGCTTTTGCTGGTCGGGGGTGCCGCCTACCAGGATCGGCTCACTGCCCAGGAAGGTCGCGAACACGCCGGTGGCCACGCCGACGTCGATCGCGCCCATCTGCTCACAGACCCGGTAGGTGTCGACCGCGTCGCCGCCCATGCCGCCGTACGCCTCGGGGATGAACAGCAGGTGGATGCCCAGCTCCTCGCTGCACATGGCGCGGATATCGTCTTCGGGAAATTCATCGCCCATCGTCTCACCGCTCTCTGCCGCCACGCGGCGCCGTACCGGGGTATCGAACTCGCAAACTCAGCCGATAGGACCATCCGGGCACGGCTCGCCGCACGGGCCAGACGACCCCAGGTTGGTGGGACCTCGGCCCAAGGTTGCGGGACGTTGGTCCGGGCCGTCCGGCCGATCAGTCGCTGGGCGGGGTGTGGTGGACAAGATAGACGGCCGCCTCGGCACGGCGGCCCACCTCCAACTTCGACAAAATACTCGACACATAATTCTTGACCGTCTTCTCCGCCAACCCCAACTCCACCCCAATCTGCCGATTCGTCCCCCCACCAGCCACCAACCCCAAAATCCGCTCCTCCTGCGGCGACAACCGCGCCAGCCGCGCATCCCCGAACACCCGCCCCCCACGACGCAACCGCTCCAACACCCCCCCAGTCACCGCGGGATCCAGCAAACTCCCGCCCCGCCCCACCATCCGCACCGCCGCCACCAACTCCACCCCCCGAATCGCCTCCACCCCACTGCCATCCGGCAACCGCACATCCATCACCACCACATCAGGCTGCGTCCGCTCACACACCGCCACCGCCTCACGCACACTGCCAGCCTCACCAGCAACCACAATGTCGTCAGCGGCAGCCAGCAACGCCTTGATACCGTCACGGACGACCTCATGGTCATCCACCAGCACCACCCGCAGGGTCGGGGAGCTCATCAGTGGTGTCCCTTCGTTGAGAGGCGTCGTTTCACCCCTGAGCCAGCCTCCCCCGCCGCCTTGGGGCCGTGGCAGAGCCGACGGTCACGCCGCGGGCGTGCCGTTCGGCCCTGCCGTTGCGGCTCGCACACGCACAGGCTGCGAGTGGGAGGAGCGCCCGAGCGGGTGGAGGCGCGATGCCGTCGCGATGCCGTAAGGTACTCGGGCGTGGTCACCGTCAGCCGGGTCACCCACTCGCGTGGCCTTGTCAAGGAGGCCGTACCATGCAGGTCCGCAGCATCATGAAGAGCCCCGCGGTGTCGATCGATCCCGAGCAGTCCCTGCGCCGCGCCGCCCAGGTCATGCGAGAGCACGGCATTGGGTCCGTTGTGGTGACGCGGGACGGACGGTTGGTCGGCATCCTCACCGAGCGCGACGTGATGCACGCCGCCGCGCAGCTGGGCGACGTCGAGAACGCGCACGTGGGCGACTACATGACCGCCCCGGTGGTGACCGCCTCCCCCAGTTGGGATGTGATGGTCGCGGCAACCGAGATGTCCCAACGGCGCATCCGTCACCTGGTCGTCATCGAGCAGGACCAGGCGCTGGGTGTGGTGTCGCTGCGCGACGTCATGTCGGTCTTCCTGCCCGAGCGCGTCCACCAGCTGGAGACATAGGCGCGGCCATCACCCCGCGCACGCCGGAGCCGGGCTCTGTCCCCTCGGTGATGCCATCGTGGGGCAGCAGAGCCCGACTCGTGGCTGCTAGGCGGTCGCCGCTGGGACGATGAGGCAGAGGTCCCGCCAGGCCACGCCAAACGGCCCTTCAGCCCTCCAGGGCTCGCCACGCACTCCGGTGAAGGCGGCCAGTCCTCATGGACGTGAGCCGAACGGCCCTACCCTGCCCGGTGCGCCCGGGCCAGGCTGGCAGTGAAGTCGGTTGCGGAACGGAGGCCGTCATGAGCAGTCAGAGACCCGCGGGTGCCGGTGTCGTGATCGTCGGCGTGGACGGCTCCGAGGCGTCCAAGGAGGCCCTGCGCTGGGCGCTCGGCTACGCGCGCCTGACCGGCGCGAGCGTGCACGCCCTGACGGCGTGGCAGTACCCGGCCAACTCTGCCTGGGCCCCAGCCATCCTGGACCAGCTCGACCTGGAAGGCGACGCCCGCCGGGCGCTCAAGGAGACGATCGAGGAGGTCATCGCCTCCTACCAGGACGTTGCGGTGCGCTCGGGCGTACTGGAGGGAACTCCAGGCCTGGTCCTGGTGCGCGCCGCCGCCAACGCCGAGCTGCTGGTGGTCGGCAGCCGCGGACACGGCGCATTCGCCGGGATGCTGCTCGGCTCGGTCAGCGAGCACTGCGTCCACCACGCCTCCTGCCCGGTCGTGGTCATCCGCCGCCACCAGCACCATCGGGACCCTTCAGCCTGACCGGACGTCACGCGATCGTGACCGGCGCCGCGATGGGCGTCGTTCGGGCCGCGCCTACACTGGCAGCGGTCAGGGCGCAAGGCTCTGACGTCCCAGAAGGTGGTGCTCATGGTGGCGCCGGCAGGGCGAGGCCGCGTCGAGCTGCCCCTCGCGAGGGAGGCCGTTCTTCGCGACGGCGCCCGCATCCTGGTGCGCCCGATCCTTCCCCAGGACAAGGACCAACTGCGTGAGGGGTTCACCCGGCTGTCGGACCAGTCCCGCTACCGGCGCTTCCTGACGTCGCTGGACAACCTGAGCGACGAGCAGGTCCGCTACCTCACCCAGATCGACTACGCCGACCACATGGCCTGGGTGGCGCTCGATCCCGCCCGACCAGCCCAGCCGGGCATCGGGGTGGCACGATATGTCCGCCTTGCCGAGGAGCCGGCCACAGCCGAGGCGGCGGTCACGGTGCTCGACGAGTACCAGGGCAGAGGGATCGGGACGGTCCTGCTCGAGGTGCTCGCCGAGTCCGCCCGGCAGCACGGCATTCACTGCTTCCGCGCGTACGTCCTGGCGGAGAACACCCCGGTGGTGGAGATCCTGCAGGGCCTGGGGGCGACGGTGGTGCACGAAGGGTCGCTGCTCCGCGTCGACACCCCCATCCCCGCAAGCGCTGACGAGCTGCCGGACACCCCGACGGGGCGGGTGTTCAAGTCCGCGGCCAGGCGCGCCCTACCGCCGTTCCAGCTGCGCCACACGGGCCCCCCAGATCACCCATCGTCGGTCACCTGACCGGCCAGGGGCTCGTTGAGCAGATCGCTGCGGGCCACGATACCGACCAGGTTGCCCTGCGCGTCCACCACCGGCAGGCGCTTGACGCCCAGGCGGATCATCAGCCGGGCGGCGTTGGCGACGGACGTGCCACGTGGGACGGTGATCACCGGCGCGGCCATCACCTCGGCGGCGCGGGTGCCGGTGGCCTTGCCCAGCCGCCCCCGGTCATGACGACCTCGACCTTGTGCTCCATGGTGACTCCTCCACTGCCGCAAACGCCTCGCTCATGCTGTGACCATAGGACGGCGCGGAGGCTGCGTGGCAGGGCGCTTGGTCCCCACCGCGGGGGGCCGTGCGGCCCGTGCGACCGGCGTGCCGAACGATCACCTCAGCGGGGCTGGCTCGCTGCGTCCTCCATCTCCTCGCTGTAGCTCCCCGACCGGGCGGCGCCGTTGAGCCTGGCCCGGTGGTAGAGGGCGGCCTGCCCCGCCCCGGCGTTGCCCGGCTCGCCCTTCCAGGCCTGCAGCACCGGAGCCTGCAGCGCCCGGCCGTAGGAGAAGCTGAGCTGCCACGGCTGCGGCCCCAGCTGGTTGATCGCGCTCAGGTGCTCGGTGGCCGCCTGGTCGGACTGCCCACCCGACAGGAACACGATGCCGGGCACCGCGGGCGGCACGCTGCCACGCAGGCACGCCACGGTCGCCTCGGCGACCTGCCGCACCCCGGCCTGCGCCGCGGACCCATCGCCCGGCAGGACCATGTTCGGCTTGAGCAGCATCCCCTCGAACCTGACGCGGTGCGCCCGCAGCGCCGCGAACACCCTGTCCAGGGTGGCAGCCGTCACCTCGTAGCAGCGCTCGATGGTGTGCTCGCCGTCCATCAGCACCTCGGGCTCCACGATCGGGACCAGCCCGGCCTCCTGCGACAGGGCGGCATACCGGCCCAGCGCCTCAGCGTTGGCGCGCAGGCAGGCTCCAGTCGGGACCTGATGGCCGATGGTGATGACCGCGCGCCACTTGGTGAACCTCGCCCCCAGGTCGCGGTACTCGGCCAGGCGGCCGCGCAGGCCGTCCAGGCCCTCGGTGATCTTCTCGCCGGGAAAGCCCGCCAGGGCGACGGTGCCCTTGTCGACCTTGACCCCAGGGATGATGCCCTGACGGCGGAGGACCTCGGGGAAGGGTGTGCCGTCGGCGGCCTGCTGGCGGATCGTCTCGTCGAACAGGATCACGCCGCTGATGAACTCGCCCGCGCCCGCGGTGGTGAACAGCAGCTCACGGTAGGCTCTCCGGTTCTCCTCGGTGGAGGCGACCTGGACGGACGCCAGGCGCTTCGCGATCGTCGGTGCGCTCTCGTCGGCGGCGAGGATGCCCTTGCCGGCGGCGACCAGCGCTCGGGCGGTGGCTTGAAGGTCCTGTGCATCCATTTGTTTGACTCCTTTGGTCGCCTGGTCGAGCGCCGAGGCGATCAGCACAAACGTACGGCCTGCCGGCCCAGCGCGACAGGCCCGGATGGCCCGGACCTTGAGATCCCAAAGACCCTCGAAGGCACCGCGACTTCGCCTGTGGTCGCACTCGAAGGACCCTTCGGCCCTTGCGGGGTGGGCCCCACGGCCCCTGGCAGCGGCGTTCCTGGTCGCGACACTGGCGTCGCGGGCCGGAGCCTGCCGGCTCGGGCGCGACCTGCTACCTGATGGAGGAACCGCATGGAACGAAACGACCATCCCAGGATGGTGGTGATCGGTGCCGGGATCATCGGCTCGGCGGTCGCCATGCACCTTGCCGAGCGCGGCCTGCGCCCGGTGCTGGTGGACCCCGACCAGGCGGGAAAGACCGCGTCGGCGCGGTCGTTCGCGTCGCTTTCAGCCTTCGGCAAGGACCCGGTCGGCTACTACGAGCTGGCCTGCGCGGCCCTGGCGAGCTGGTCGCGGTTCGCGCAGCGGCTCGGCGAGGTCGGCTTCCGGCGCGGCGGCGAGCGGCTTCCGGCGCGGCGGCGAGCTGCGCTGGGTGGCCGACCCGCAGGAGGGACGCCGGCTGGCCGAGCAGGTCGAGCGGGCCCGTTCCCGGGGCTATCCCATCATGCCGGTCGACCAGGCGGGGCTGCGCCGGCTGCTGCCGGCCGCCGAGCCGGGCCCGGTCGCGGCCGCCTGCCACGCCCCGCGGGACGGGCAGGTCGAGCCGGGCTTGGTCGTGGCCGCCTGCCGCGCCGCCACCACCGCAGCGGGCGGTCGCCTGCTGCTGGGCGCGCCGGCCAGGGTGCGGCTGGACGACGACGGCATCCGGGTGCAGGTCGGCGAGCTTGTGCTGCGGCCGGACGTCGCCGTGCTCGCCGCCGCGCCGGAAGCCGACCTCGCCGAGCCGCTGCGCGAACCGCGACCAGCTCGCCAGGGCCGCGCAGGCCAGCTCGTAGTAGCCGACCGGGTCCTTGCCGAAGGCTGAAAGCGACGCGAACGACCGCGCCGA
>WNFU01002561.1_pt1 | contig 24669 bp, 33 predicted proteins | sample 5400121 | NCBI WGS metagenome assembly WNFU01 (sample SAMN13153360, study PRJNA577476) | soil metagenome | isolation source: 100 cm soil or saprolite under grassland replicate 1 | place: USA:California | collected 2016-06-15
CACTCCTGCACCAGCACGGCCACACCGTCGCTCCGTCCACAGCCCGGTTCCCCACGCCCGCAGACCTCATGGCCTACCTCGCCGACGCGAGCCAGCCAACAGAGATCAAACCCGCGTGTTAAACCTCGGCGCGCCCTAAGCCGGATCTGCTGGGTGGCTGCGGCTGGTATGCGATGTTCGGCACGAACGGGCCGACCTGCGGCGGGACCCGGATGGTGTGGTACCTGCTGCACGGTGACGTGGTCAACGCCGCCCGGATGCACCTGGTGGCCCTGATCGGGACGCCGTTCGCGCTGTACATGCTGGTGCAGTGGACCGCGGCGTGGCTGTTCGGGCTGCGGCTGCCCGCGTTGCGGCTGCGGTGGTGGGTTTATGTCGCCTACGGCATCGTGTTTGTGGTGTACGGCGCGGTGCTGCGTAACCTGCCCGGGTTCGAGTGGTTCCATATCGCCTACATGCAGCCCGGCATCGGCCTGTGACCGACGAGCACCGGCGATTGACCTGATACCACGCCTAGCGCTCCCGTGCGGGGCACCCGACGAGGATCTGCTGGGCGTGGTTGCCCCGGTCGGTCAGATGCCGATCTGGCCGGGGCCGATGGTGGCGCGTAGCCAGTTGATGAACTCCGTCCATAGACCGGTGACCAGGGCCAGGCCGACCGCGACGAGGAGGACGCCGCCCAGGCGGGTGACCCAGGCACCGTGGCGGCGCAGCCACCGGCTCAGGCGCAGCAGGCGGGGCAGGCCGGCGCCGAAGCCGATGAACGGCAGGCCCATGCCCAGGGAGTAGGCGGCGGCCAGGGCGGTGCCGCGGGCTGCGGAGCCTTGCACCGCGGCCAGGCCGAGGACCGCGGTGAGGGTGGGTGACAGGCACGGCGTCCAGGACAGCGCGAAGGTGGCGCCGAGCAGCGGCGCGCCGGCCAGCCCGGCCCGTGGCAGGCGGGTGATGCGCCAGGTGCGGGACAGGCCGGGCAGTAGGTCCATGAACGCCAGCCCGAGCACGATGGTCAGCGCTCCTGCGGTGATTTCGATGGTGCGGGCGTGCACGAGCAGGGCCCGGCCCAGCTGCCCGGCGGCGTAGGCGAGCAGGGTGAAGACGGTGGTGAAGCCGGCCACGAACAGCGCCGACCCGGCCACCGCGCGAACTCGCCGGGTGGAAGTGGTCGTGGTCGGGGCAGCGGCTGCTTCGCCGGGCTGTGCCGGGGTGAGGTCGGTGCCGGTCAGGCCGGTGACGTAGGACAGGTAGCCGGGCACCAGCGGCAGCATGCAGGGGGCGAAGAAGCTGACCAGGCCCGCCAGCATCGCCACGGCGAGCGCCGCGATCAGCGGCCCGGAGGTGGCGGTGTCCGCGAACGCGCCGCCCACGTCAGGCCCCGGCTTCGCTGGCCAGGGCCCGCACCGCGGCGTCCAGCTCGCGGCCGGTGACCCGTTTGCGGAACACCGCGGCAATGCGCAGCCCGCGGTCGAGCAGCACGGTGGCGGGCACCACGTTGGGTGGCACGTCGCGGAAACCGAGCACCACCCTGCCCGGCGGGTCGTACAGGCTCGGGTAGGTGATGCGGAAGTCGGCCAGAAACGCCCTCGCCGCGTCGCGGCCGTCGCGGATGTCCACACCCAGGAACTCCACACCAAGATCCTTGGTGGCCTGCCAGGTGGCCTCCAGCTCGGGCGCCTCGGCCCGGCACGGCGCGCACCACGAGCCCCAGAAGTTGACCACCACCACCCGCCCCCGCCAGCCGGCCAGGTCGAACCCGGTGCCGTCGAGCAGCTCCCCGGTCACCGCCGGCGCGGGCTTGCGTTGCCCCGCGGGGAAGGTCTCCACGGTGCCGGCGGGGGCATCGGCCCGCTGCGTCGCCGCGGCGGCTGGCGGCGCGGTGCGCCTCGCCGAACAGCCGGCCAGCATCACCGCGATCGCCGCGGCCGGCGCGGCAGCGAGCAGGATACGGCGGCGCACCTGTGGCCCCTCTCGTCGACGGCTCCCCACGCTATCAACTAAGGTACGTAGGAGATGAGGCGAGGGGTCCCGCCCGGGGTTTGGCGTGGCTGGCGGCGACCCGTGTCGTGCTCCAACGGCCGCCGCGGCTACCGACGATGAGGACGTGATCGCGATGGACAAGCTGCTCTACCTGCTGGGTCCGCTGGGCTGCGCCGCCATGATGGGCGCCATGATGATGTGGATGATGCGCGGCCGGCACGCCGGTCAGGGCAACGCGCAACCCGACCCGAGAACGCGCGAAGAGATCGCCGCGCTGCGCGACGAGGTTGCCGCGCTGCGCGCCCAGCAGGCGCACCCGGCGGACAGCGCCCAGCCCACCACGCGGGGGTGACGGCGCCTCATCGCCGGTTGCACCCACGCCGGCCCACGCACCTGCCGGAATCATTCGCCGTCTGCACACCTCGGGAGCCCTGATGCCCAGCACTGTCCGTTCGTCCGGCCCGACCCCGGCTGGCGGCAAGGCGGCCAGGGCCGCGCAGCGGCGCGCCAAGGCGCAGCAGCGAGAGGCGTTGGCTCGTCGGGCCGCCCGGCGCCGGCAGTGGACCCGGTGGGGCGGGGTGGCCGCCGCGGTGCTGCTCCTCGCCGTCGGGATCACGTACGTTGCTAGCCGCGGCAACGACGCGGCTGACAGCGGCGCGGGCGGCTCGGCCACAGCGCCGGTGGTGGGTGGTGACCTGCACACCGTCACCGTGATCGGGGATGCGCTGTATGTCGGCGGCCATGAGGCGGTTGCGGTGTCCCACGACGGTGGCCGGCAGTGGCAGCGGATCGGCTCGCTGGACGGCGCGGACGCGATGGGCTGGGCGATCACCCCAGACGGGGTGCTGGTCGGCGGCCACCCGGGGCTGTACCGCTCCACCGACCACGGCGCAACCTTCACCAAGCTCGGCGGTGGCGCCGCGGTGGACGACGTGCACGCCCTGGGCGCCGCGGCCGGCATCGTCTACCTCGGCTCACCGAGGTCGGGGCTGCTGGCCTCCACCGACGGCGGCAACAGCTGGCAGGTCCGCAACGCCCAGACCGGCCGCTCGTTCATGGGCACCATCCTCGTCGACCCCACCGACCCGGCCCGGCTGATCGCCCCGGACATGAGCAGCGGCCTGTCGGCCAGCAGCGACGGGGGACGCACCTGGAAGCCGCTGGGCGGGCCGGGCGGGGCGATGGCCGCCGGGTGGAACCCCACCGACACGAAGCAGATCATCGCCGTCGGGATGAGCGGCGGCGCCCGCAGCATTGATGGCGGCGCCACATGGCAGCAGATCCAGCTGCCGGCCGGGGTCAGCGCGGTCAGCTTCGACGCGACCGGCACCACGGTGTATGCGGGCGCCCTGGACGGGCGGCGGGCCCGCCTCTACCGCAGCGGCGACGGCGGCACCACGTGGACCGCGACCGGATGAGCGCCCCACCGCACTCTGACCGGGACCCTGACCGGAGCGGCCGGCGGCGGCTGGCGATGCTCGCCGCGACCGCCGGCGGTGTGCTCGCCGCCGGCATCGTGCTCGCGGTGTCGCTGGCCCTGCTCGGCCCGCCCGGCCGCGGCGGCAACTCCGCCGCACCAGCGGTTCCTACCGCGACCGCGTCGTACACCACCCCGCCGGCCGTCGAGGTGAAGCAGATCCACGACACCCTCGACGACATCGCCGCCCGGTGCACACCGAACGCCGACCCGGACGCCCAGCGCCACCTCGACCAAGATGTCGACGTCATCCTGGCCTTCGCCGGGCGTCATCCCAACGCCGAGTTCCCGATGGACGACGAGACCGGACACACCCTGTCCCTGCTGCTGGCCACCCGCGACGACCTCAGCCACTGCGCACCCGCCGCGGCAGCACGGGTCAACGCCGCACTGCCCGCTCAGTTTCGCCAACCGCCGAGCCCCACCGGCTGACCGGCGGACGTGGTTCCGTCTGCTATGCCCACGACCCGCTCGTGCGCCCACGACCCGCCGCGACCGCGGCACGTCAGCCGATCGGTGGGCAGCCGGACAGGGTCGGGAACAGCCCGGCCAGCATGATCAAGCCTAGGGGCGTGACCGCGAGGGCGGCCAGCCCGACGCCGATGCCTAGCCGGACCGGTGTGGGCAGCGCGGCCGGTGGGTGCAGCAGGCGCCGCACCCGTTCCAGGGCGTCCGCGCCGGTCACCGCGACCGCGCCGGTCGGAACGACGCCATCGGCCTGCCGGCTGGCCTCGGCCATGGTTACCAGCGCCCGCGCCAGGTCGACTCGACAGTGCCGGCGCGCGGCCACGTCGTCGGCGCGCATCTCCACCAGACGATCGATCTGCTCGTGCGCATGGACGAAGACCGCCGCGGTGGGCACCGCCGCGGCGAGCAGCCCGGCCACGTCGGCCAGCAGCTGGTGACGGCCGGCGGCGTGGGCCCGCTCGTGGGCGAGCACCGCCGCGACCTGCTCGGCCGGCAGCACCTGCAGGGTGCCGGTGGTGACGACCACCCCGCCGGGTCGGCCGGGCACCACGAACGCGGCCGGGACCGGGCAGTCCACCACGGTCGCGCCCAGGTCCGCGCGCTGGCAGCCCACCGCCGCCAGCATGGCCGCGTACTCGCCTCGGCGCCGCGCCAGCACACGGCCCACCCGCCAGCCCGCAGCAGCCGCGCGCAGGCCAACCACAACCAGCACGGCGCCCAGCCCGGCGGCCAGCAGCCGGCCGACCGGCCCGTACCCACCGCCGGCCGCCCGCACGCACCACGCCCACCAGCTGCACACCGCGGCGCGTGTCCCCGACCAGCCCACCAGCACCACCACCGCCGCGGCCGGCACCGAGGAGCCCACCGCCGCCAGCACCGCGTACCAGGCGCACAGGCCCAGCCCCGGCGACCGGTACACCCACCTCGCCCGGGGAAGCACCCGGGTCGAATACGCCGACACCAGCCCGGCCAACAGCAGCAGCAGACAGGCGACGATCACGGCCCGGTTCCCTGGTCGTGGGGGTCCAGGGCGGCACGTAGCGCCTCGGTCTCCGCGGCCGACATCTGCCGCACGAAACTCACGAACACCCGCCGCGGATCACCGCCGCCGTCCAGCCCCGCCCGCATCAGCCCCGCCCCGTACTCGTCGCGGGACACCACCGGCACATACCGAAACGCCCGCCCTGCCCGGTCCCGCCGCAGCCAGCCCTTCTTGAACAGGTGATCGACCACCGTCAACACCGTGTTGTACGCCAACTGCCGGTTCGGACGCAGCTCGTCGAGCACCTCCCGCACCGTGGCCGGCGCACCCCGCGACCACAAACAATCCATGATCGCCGCCTCCAGGTCGCCGAAACCCCGCACACCCACCTCCCACCGATCTCCTAAGCATCATAGGGGCCGTCCCACGACGAAGATCACCACGCAGCGGCGATCCGGTCCGGCCGACAGCGCCGCCACGTTCGGCTGGGCAAGCGCAGTCGCGGCTCGCAGGGTGCGCGTGGGGTGCGCGGGTCCAGGCGCCCGCGTAGCGTCGGGTCCAGGCGCGGAGAGGAGCTGTCATGGACCCGCACCTGCGCGCTGGCGACGCCGATCGCCGGCAGGTCATCGACGCGCTGACCGGGCACAGCGCGGCCGGGCGCCTGACCCTGGACGAGTTCACCGCCCGGGTGGACACGGTCAACCAGTCCAAGACGTACGGCGAGCTGGCCGCGGTCAGCGCCGATCTGCCCCCAGCGGTCCACCCCCCGCGCACCGGCCGCCCGGCGGTGCTGGCCACGTTCGTGGTCACGGCGGTGCTGCTGGCCGTCCTGCTCGGCGCCGTCGTTGTCGCGGCGGCGACCGGCTGGGGCCACATGAACGCGATGATGGCCTCGATGAACACGGCGATGGGCTGTCGCTGACCGCACGGCACCGGGCGTAACGGCGGTCACCGAGGCGGAGGCGAAGGAAGGACCGTGGTGGAGTCGGTCAGGTCGCAGCGGTTGCGCCGGTACTGGGACAAGCAGGCCGCCGGCTACGACCGGGAGATGGGCTTCCTCGACCGGCACCTGTTCGGCGACACCCGCGACTGGATCTGCTCCCGGGCCACCGGCCGGGTGCTTGAGGTCGCTGTCGGTACCGGCCTGAACCTGCCCCACTACCCGGGCGCCGTGGAGGTGGCCGGGGTGGAGTTCAGCTCCGTCATGCTGGAGCATGCCCGGCGTCGCGCCGACGAGCTCGGCCGCCCGGTCGACCTGCGGGTGGGCGACGCGCAGGCCCTGCCCTTCCCGGACGCCTCGTTCGACACGGTGGTGTGCACCTTCTCCCTGTGCGCCATCCCCGACGACCGGCAGGCCGTGGCCGAGATGGTCCGCGTGCTTCGCCCCGGCGGTCTGCTGCTGCTGGCCGACCACGTGGAAGCCTCCGCCTGGCCCGCCCGCGCCGCGCAACGCCTGCTCGAACTGGTCACCATCCCGCTCGGTGAGGAACACTTCCGCCGCCGCCCGATCCGCCACGTGCAGGCCCTCGGCCTGCCCATCGAGGCACACGACCGGTTCAAACTCGGGATCGTCGAGCGCCTCGCCGCCCGCAAACCAGCCCGCACCAGCTGACCGCGCCGTCCCGCACCGGCGCGCGGCTCTCCGCACCCGCCCGGGCGGACCGTTAGGGCGGTGGTATCAGATGCCGGGCGGGTTTGTCCCGGCTGGGTCATCGACCCATGTGGGGACCCGCGGTCGGCCTCACCGGGTTCGTCGGCGGGCGTGTAGGCCGGACCAGCCGGCGGTGGCCCCGGCGACCAGGAGGACAGCGCCGGCGGCGTAGACGGCCGGCGCGCCGAGGACATCGGCGGTGATCCCGCCGAGGGCGAGGGAGACCAGCCGGCCGAGCTGCCACACCAGGTCGAAGCTGGCCAAGACCCGGCCCCGAGCCTCGGGTGGGGCGGTGGCCTGTAGCAGGGAGTTGTCGCCGACTCCTGAAAACTGGATCTGGCCCGTTTTCGTTGATCGAGGTTGGTCCCTGCGACACCAGTGATCGTCCACTGTGTACTGTGCTGCCGGTGCGATGATCACTGTCTTGAGGTTCTCTTGCCGCAGCTGGCCGGGGTGACGGTCGAACGAATGGAGCTCGGTACCGTCGTGGTGCGGATCTGGGCGCGCCCGAAGGCCGGTCAGGCCCCTTGCCCGGGGTGTGGTCGCCCGAGTACGCGGGTGCACCGTCGCTACCAGCGTCGACTTGCCGATGCGGCGTTGGGTGGTCGCCGGGTGGAGATCGTGCTGCGGGTACGCCTGTTCGTCTGTCAGGATCGCGGCTGCCCGGTGCGTCGGTTAGCTGAACAGGTCACTGGCCTGACCGCACCGCATGCCCGTCGCAGCATCGGGTTACGCGTCACGTTGGAAGCGATCGGGTTGGCGCTGGCCGGCCGCGCCGGGGCGCGGTTGGCCGGCCTCCTGAGGCTATCGACGAGCCGCACCAGCATGCTGCGATTGGTCCGGGCGCTGCCCGACCCGCAGACCACCGTGGTGCGGCTGCTCGGGGTCGACGATTTCGCGTTACGCCGTGGGCATGTCTACGGCACCGTGCTGATCGACATGGACACTCACCGGCCGATCGACCTGCTCCCGGACCGGGAGGCCGAACTCTCGCCGACTGGCTGCGTGCCCATCCCGGCGTGCAGGTCATTTGCCGGGACCGCGCCGGCGCCTACGCCGATGGCGCCCGCACCGGGGCACCGGAGGCTATCCAGGTCGCGGACCGCTTTCATTTGTGGCACAACCTGGCCGAACACGTTGAGAAGGCAGTGGCCCGTCACCACGGCTGCCTGACCGAGGCGGCCAGCCCCGCGGCCGAGCCGCCGCAGACCCCCAAGCCCGACCTGGACCAGGCCGCAGCCCAAGCCGCCATCGGCCAGACCGAGCACAGCAGACTGGTCGAACGCACCCGACGGCGCTACGAGCAGGTCCAAGCTCTGCGCGCCCAGGGCAAGCCCATCAAGGCCATCGTCCGCGAGCTCGGTCTGGCCCGGGAGACGGTACGACGCTTCGCCCGCGCCCAATGCGTGCAGGATCTGTTGGCCAGGGCCCACATCGGCAGCCGGCCCAGCATCCTGGACCCCTTCATCGACCACCTACACCAGCGCTGGACCGAGGGCGCCACTTCCGCGACCCAGCTGTTCACCGAGATCCAGGCCCTCGGATATCGGGGCAGCTACGGCCCGCTCCGCGCCTATCTGCGTCCCTTCCGGGCACTCGGCGGCGCACCGCCCGCGCCGCCCCGGCCCCCGAAGGTGCGGCACATCGCCAGCTGGATCCTGCGCCGCCCCGACGACCTGGACCCCAAGGAACAGGTCAAGCTCAAAGAGGTTCGCAGCCAATGCCGCCACCTGGACGCGGTTGCCGGTCACGTGGCCGCCTTCGGTGACATGCTCACCGGCCGCCACGGCCACCGCCTGGACGCCTGGATCGCCGCGGTCGAGGCCGACGACCTACCCGAGCTGCACTCCTACACCGTGGGCCTCAAACGCGACCACGCCGCTGTCCTCAATGGACTGACCCTGCCGCACAGCTCCGGCGCGGTGGAATGCCACGTCAACCGCATTAAGATGATCAAGAGGCAGATGTTCGGCCGCGCGAAGTTCGACCTCCTCCGCAAGAGAGTCCTCCTCGCCGCGTGACCCAGCAAGCCAAGGACCAGTTTCGATCAACGAAAGCGGGCCAGATCCAGATCCAGTTTTCAGGAGTCGGCGACACGGGACTGCGACGCCGACGCAACGGGTGTCGTCAGCCGGCCGCGAGTCGCGCTATCGTCGCCGCCCGCCAGCCGACCCGTTGACCGGCCGGGCCCCGGAAGCCAACCGGGTGCTGCGGCTGGTGCTGACCGAACCGGACACCGTCGCGATGACCGACCAGCAGCGCGAGCAGGCGATCAGCGCACTCTCCGCCATGATCGTCTCTTGGTTGCAGCGACGGGCCCACCACGGGAAGCCACCGACCGGCTGACCCCATCGACGCGGGGCCGGGCCGGCGAGGCTCCCCGCCACCCGGCCCCGCCCCACCACCACTTACGGAGAACACCATGCCTGCACCAGCACAGACCCCACCGCCCGCCCCGACACCACGTCGGGTCGCCACGTACATCAGGTGCCGTTCCAGCCGCGACGACCAGTCGGGACTGGGCCTGGCCCGGCAGGAGGCCGCACTGCGCGCCTACCTGGCGACCCGCCCGCACTGGCAGCCGGTGGCCGACTACCAGGACCACGTCGCCGGCGACCGGTACCGGCCCGCCCTGGCCCACGCGCTCGCCGACGCACACGCCGGCCGCTTCGACGTCCTGCTCATCACCGAGCCGGACCGGTTGAGCCGGCGAATCCAGACCCTCTGCGCCTGCATCCACGACTTCGATGATGCCGGCGTCGCGGTGCACTCGATCGCCGGACGCCTCGACACCTCCACGCCCGTCGGCCGCATGATGCTGGCGTTCCTCACCGCGTTCGCGCAGGACGAGGCCGACGACCAGGCGGCGGACAACCGGGTAGCCGCGGCGTGGACCGCGGCCGGGACCGGCGGCACCGCCCGCCGTCGTCGCATGTCGTCCCGGTCCGCGACGCCGCCCGTGCGCCGCCCGGCCGATCCATCCGACGGCAGCGGCTGACAACCGGGAGGAGGAACACATCGCCATGGCGCGTCGCGCCACCACCCGCGCCGTCGCGCAGGCCGCCGAGCCCGGCGGCCTGCGGGTGGCCATCTACATCCGCCGATCCACCGACGAGGAACACCAGCCCTTCACCCTGGAGGCGCAGCAGACCAAGCTGGGCGCCTACATCACCTCCCAGCCCGGCTGGCACCTCGTCGCCGTCTACTCCGACGACGCCTCCGGCGCCAAACTCGACCGCCCCGGTCTGCGCGACGTCCTCTCGGCCGCCCGGTCCGGCCAGTTCGACATCCTGCTGGTCTACCGGTTGGACCGGTTCACCCGCCGCATCCGCGACCTGTCCTACCTCATCGACGAACTCGACTCCGCCGGGGTGGCGTTCCGGTCGGCCACCGAACCGTTCGACACCGCCACCCCCGCCGGTCGCATGATGGTGCAGATGCTCGCCGTGTTCGCCGAGTTCGAACGTGCGATGATCATCGACCGGGTGGTCAACGGCATGGAACGCAAGGCGGCCAAGGGCCGCTGGACGCTGGGCACCACCCCCGTACGGGTACACCATCGACCCGACTAACCACGTCCTGGTCCGCCACCGCGATGAGGCCGCGGTGGTCGTGGAGATCTTCCGCCTCTACACCTACCGCCGGCTGGGCACCCGCGCCATCGCCACCCGCCTGAACGAGCGTGGCCTGCGCCGGCGCAGTGGCCGGCCATGGAGCCACAAAACGGTGGCCGACGTCCTGGTCAACCGCGTCTACCTCGGCGAAATCCACTTCCGCGACATCGTCGTCGACGGCGCCCACCCGGCGATCATCGACGCCACCACCTTCGACCTGGCCGAACGGATCCTCACCCTGCGCGGCGAGAATCCGGCCAAGAAGGCCGCCGCCGCATCCAACTACCACCTCACCGGCAAGATCCCCTGCCCGGACTGCGGACGCCGGTACCTGGGCACCAACGCCACCGGACGCAGCCGCGTCTACTGCTACTACACCTGCGCCACCCGCGCCGCTACGGCGTACAGCGCTGCCCCGCACCGCGCATCGACGCCGACGCCCTCGACGATGCCATCCTCAACGCGCTGGCGGACTTCTGCACCCGCCGCGTGGACCTGGCCGCCGAGGCGATCACCGCCGTGCGACGACCACCGCAGGGCCCGAGCCGCCTACCACGACGAACTCGCCGTCGTCACCGGGCAGCTGGCCGCGAAAGACGTCGCGCTCGACAAGTACCTCGCCGACTTTGAAGACAACAAGATCAGCCAGCAGGTCGTGACGCGCCGGGTCGCGCAGCTCAGTGCTGACGTCGACCAGTTGCGCAACCGGCGCGACGCGCTGATCTCGCCCTCGACGTCGAACCCGACCGGCCCGACGAAACCGAGCTGACCGAGGTCCCTGGGCACCTTGTCGAGATCATCCGCACCGCCGATCGTCCCGAACGGCAAGCCCTGTGCGACGCCCTCATCGAGGAACTGCGGTTGGAAGCCAACGCCATCGCCACACCCGTGCTCCGCACACCCACCGTGCCCTAGACGATCTATTCTCTGTCAGTCGTCGTAGGCGATCAGGGATTGCATGATCGGTTGGCCAGTGTGCCAGTTGTGCCAGATGGCTTCGGTCAGGGCGAGGAGACGTTGGAGGACGCGGACGGCGACGCCGGAGGGGGTTCGGCCGCCGTGGCGTTCGAGGTGGAGTTGGTCCGACACGCTGAACGGCCGACGTCACCGAATGTGGCTTCCTGCGCGGCTTCCGCGTGCCGGCCCGGGTATGGCGAGTCGCGCTACCCTCCGACGCCCATCTGGCTCATGCCATACCACCACCATCCCGGGGCAACGCGGAGGTCTCCATGACATCCCGATCGACCACCCGCGCCGTTGCAGCAGCGGCCTCAGCGACCCTTCGTGTCGCGATCTATATCCGTCGTTCCACTGACGAGGAGTACCAGCCGTTCTCGCTGGAAGCCCAGGACAGCAAGCTACGCGCCTACATCAAGTCACAGCCCAACTGGAGCCTTGTCACCACCTTCGTCGACGACGCCTCCGCCAGCAGCCTCAACCGCGACGGCCTGCAGAATGCCCTCGCCGCCGCCCGCGCCGGCCGCTTCGACATCCTGCTGGTCTACCGCGTCGACCGGTTCACCCGCCGCATCCGCGACCTGGTCACCCTGCTCGACGACCTCGACCACGCCGGCGTGGTCTTCCGCTCGGCCACCGAGCCGTTCGACACCTCCACCCCCGCAGGCCGGATGCTGGTCCAGATGCTCGGCGTGTTCGCCGAGTTCGAACGCGAGATGATCATCGACCGGGTCATCAACGGCATGGAACGCAAGGCGTCCAAAGGCAAATGGACCCTCGGCGCCGCGCCATACGCCTACACCATCGACCCGCACGAGCACACCCTGCTGGCCAACAAAGCCGAGGCGACCATCGTCAAAGAGATCTTCCGCCCTCTACACCCGACGCCGCCTCGGCACCCGCGCCATCGCCCACAACCTCAACGAGCGTGGGCTGCACCGCAGAAGCGGCCGGCCGTGGAGCCACAAGACCGTCGTCGACGTGCTGGTCAACCGCATCTACCTCGGCGAGATCCGCTTCCGGCAGATCCTGGTCAACGACGCCCACCAGGCGCACATCGACCCGGCCACATTCGACCTGGCCCAGCGGATTCTGACCCAGCGCGGAGAAAGCCCATCCCGCAAGGCGGCCGGCGCCTCCGACTACCACCTCACGGGCAAACTGATCTGCCCCTGCTGCGGACGCACCTACCTGGGCACCAACGCCGTCGGCCGCAGCCGTACCTACCGGTACTACACCTGCTTCACCCGCAGCCGCTACGGCGTCGAGCACTGCGCCGCGCCCCGCATCGACGCCGACGCCCTCGACACCCTTGTCCTAGACGCGCTGCGCAACTTCTACACCAACCAACTCGACCTCGCCCGCAACGCCACTACCACCGCGCGGGCAGAGCGGCTCGAAGCCCGCACCGGGCTGGAAAGCGAACGCGCCTCCATCGAAGCGGAACTCGCCGCCAAGGAAGCCGTTGTCGACAAGTACCTTGCCGACTACGAGGACAACAAGATCGACCGCGACGCCGTGGCACGGCGCGTGGACAAGCTCGCCGACCAGATCCGCCAACTGCGGCACCGGCGCGACGAACTGACCTTCACCCTCAGCATGGACGACGAAGAGCCCGACGACGGCTACCTGATCGACCTACGCGACCAGGTGACCGAGATCATCCGTGCCGGCACCACCCAGCAGCGCAAGGCACTCTGCGAAGCGCTCATCGCCGAGCTACGCCTCAACGGCACCTCGACTGCCACACTCGTATTCCAAGTGCCGCTGAGCGCCGCAGATGCGGTTGCGATCCTCGGAACCGACGCGCGAAACGCTGACCAAGCAACGGTTCGCGCGTGTCCACCATCGGTGCGCCGCCAGGGACTCGAACCCCGAACCCGCGGATTATGAGGATGGGCAGCCGGCCCGCGCAGCGTCGGTCGAGGCGCCATTCGAGGACGTTGTGCTCGAGATGAGAGCGCCGCTGTGCCGCGTGGGTCTGCGCGGGGTGAAGTCGCCGTCGCCGGGCTCCGAGCGGCGGCGTGGATGTCGTCGATGCCGGGGAGCCGACGGCGGGTCTTGGCGTGTTCAGCAGTCGGCTCCGGCCCGATCAACGGCGGTGACGAGAAGCTGGCCGTCCGCCATCCCGGTCGGCCGCTGGCTCGACCGCCACGGCGGCCGCGCCCTGATGACCACCGGGTCGGCCGCTGGCACCGTCCTGCTCGTCTTGCTGTCCACGGTGCACAACCTGGCCGCGCTGTACGCGGTCTGGATCGGCATCGGCCTCGCGGTCTCCAGGCTGCTGATGCCCTTTCGGCCGCACGGCATGCCGCTCGGTCGTGTGTGGCCGGCGTCGGTGGATCGTGAGACATTCGTGTCGTGGCGAGCCAGCACGGCGATCGGGGCCTGATGACGGTGGGCGAGCTGTCTCGGCGTACCGGGTTGTCGCCGAAGGCGATCCGTGATTTCGAGGCTCGTGGTCTGATCTACAGCGCGGGTCGCAGCGGGGCGAACTACCGGCTGTTCGACGAGTCCGCGCTGTGGTGTGTGCGGGTGATTGTCAATCTGCGCTCGCTGGGCTTGACGCTGAGGGAGATCGAGGAGTTGGCGGTGGTCTACCTCAACCGGCCGGACGAGCCATTGGGGCCGCATCTGGGTGTGGCGCTGCAGCGGGCCCTGCGGCGGATCGAGGAGCGGGTCGCCGAGCTGGAGGTGATTCGGCGGCGCATTGAGGACTACCGCAGCCGGCACGCGGCGGCGCTGACCGGCACCGGCGGGTCCGAGTTCCGGGTCGGGGACCCGCGCCGGCCGCGAGCGGGTGCTTGACCTTCCTCCCGGGGTGAGCCTCGACCCTGGACGTGAGCCCACCGCTCTGGAGGTGGGGGCCGACGTGGACGAAGGAGGGTCGAATGGGCATGCGCACGCGAGGGATCGGTCCGATCGGCACCGGCAGCCGTGTGCTGGTTGCGGCCGGGCTGCTGTACCTCGCCCTGTTCAACGGGGTCTCGTGGGGGCTGCGCTGGTACGACGCGGCGCTCGGCCTGCTGGTGTTCCCGGGCGCGATGCTCGCGTTGAGCCTGGTGGCGCGGCACCGCGGAACAGGCCCGCTGCGTTGGACCGGGTCGGCCGCGACCGCGTTCAACTGCGTCGTGATCATCGGCCTGGTCATCAACCCCTACACGGCGGGCGGGGCGGAGTTGTTTTACGGGGCCACCCTGCTTGTCGCCGCTTGGCGTGGGCAGCCCGGCTGTGAGAGCACGGTGCTGTCGAACTGGATCCTCGGCCGCGACGACCAGGTCGGCTGCCCGGTGTTCTCCCCGATCGATCAAGCCGGGGCGCGCCTGGATGCGCGCGGCCATGGGCCGCGGCAGGGTCGCGCGTCGCAGCGCTGAGCCGGCCGGTCTGGGTCAGCGCAGGAGGGCGCGGGCGTGGTCGGCGAAGGTCTTGGCGTTGAGGGTGGGGCCGTCGACACCGCCGAGTTGGTGCATCCAGTACTGCGGCTGGGGTGGGCCGGGGCCGTCCCAGCGGGCGTCGGGTCCGTAGACCAGGTAGACGTCCCAGGCGTCCTGGCCCAGGCCGAGGGTCTGGTCGTAGGCGTGCACGAGGTAGCCGTCGCCGTCCCAGTAGTGGCTCGCGCGGGGGTCGGCGACGGTGTGGGTGGCCTCGGGCACGTTGGTCTCGTGGCCGTCGAGTTTGGGCACCCAGACGATGTAGCCGCGCAGCCCGGGGTCGGTGATGGTGGCGAAGACGCCGGTTTGCATGTCGGCGGGGCCGCGCAGGCACGCGCCGCAGGTGGGTGAGACGAGGGCGATGATCCGCACGGTGCCGGTGTCGGCGTTGAACGCCGCCCGCAGCGTCTGGGCCTGTGGGCCGACGGCTTGGTGGGGGCGGGTCTGGCCGGGGATACCGCGCAGGTACACGGCGGCGGCGCCGAGCCCGATCACGGCAACAACGATGGCGGCGGCGAGCCAGAGGCGGCGGCGGGTCATCCGAACACCGCCACGGCGACGGTGAGTACGGCGGCGATCCACAGGGTGGTGCGCAGGGTGCGGCTGGTCTTGATCCGGCAGGCCTGCCCGATCGCGGTGCGCCGCCGGTACGCCGACCAGAACCCGACGGCGAGGAACACCGCGGAGGCGGCCAGCAGCCACGGCCGCCAGGGCTGCAGCCGGGCGGCGGCGAGCACACCGCCGGCGCCGAGGGCGGTGTACGCGACCGGGGCCGACACAGCAGAAGGTGGCCAGCAGCGAGGTGGCGGCCGAACCGAGGGCGCCGACGACGGAGGCCATCGTGGTGCCGGTGCGCGCGGCAGGGGCGGGCTCAGGCATGGCGGACCCCCTCCCGGGACGACGCGTCTGCCGCCGCGCCGGTGTGGAGTCGGCGGGCTTGCATGGTGTCGACGGGCAGGAACAGCAGGCAGCCGATCTGGTCGTTGCGGCGCACCAGACACCCTCTTGGGGGCTAGCAGACGACTCCACGGTAGTACTACCGTGGCCTAGTACCAAGGTGGGGAGGGGTGCGATGCCCGACGCGAGCGGCGGCAGCACCTTGGGGCCGCTGGAGGCCGAGGTGATGGCCGTGGTGTGGCAGGCGCAGGCGCCCGTGTCGGTGCGTGAGGTGGCCGATCGGCTCAACGCGGGCCGGGCCGCGCCGTTGGCGTACACGACGGTGATGACGGTGATGTCGCGGCTGGCCAGTAAGGGGATCCTGGCCCGAGAGCCGGCGGGGCGCGGGTTCGTCTACACCCCGGTCGCGGCCGACACGGCGGAGATCGCGGTAAGGGGGGTGCTGGACGAGTTCGGCGACGCCGCGCTGGCCCGGTTCGTGGAACGGGTCGAGCTGGATCCGAAGCTGCAGGCGCGGTTGCGGCGGTTGATGGGGGAGGCGTCATGACCGTGGTGCGGTTGCGGGCCGGCTGGGCGGTCTGGCCGGTGGCGGTCGGGGCGGTGCTGGCGCACCTGGGCCTGGCGGTGCTGGCCGTGGTGGAGTACGCGCGGCTGGACTGGATTCGTGCGGTGCCGTTCGAGACCGGCGCCGTGGGCGTGATCACGGCCAGTGGTGTCCTCGCGGTGGCCGGCGCCGCACGGGTGGCGTGGTCGACGAGGCGCGGTGGGCGCGCCCTCGGAAAACTGCTGCGCTCGGCCCGTCGGCCCGTGCCGGCGCCCCTGCGGGCCGCCGCCAGCGACGTGGGCATCCTGGACCGGCTGGAGGTCGTCGCCACCGACGAGGCGTTCGCGGTCACGCACGGCCTGATACGCCCGCGGGTTCTGGTCAGTACCGGACTGGTCGAGACGCTCGGTCCGGCGGAGCTGGCCGCGGTGCTGGTGCACGAACGTCACCACGTGCAGCGGCGGGATCCGCTGCGGCTGCTCGCGGCCCGGCTCGTGGCCGGCTACGGCTGGTATCTCCCGGTGCTGGGGTGGTGGGCGCGGCGGTTCGCGTTGGGCCGCGAGCTGGCCGCCGACCGGGCGGCCACGGCCGGCGCCGGGGTGGCCGGGGCGCTGCTGAAGCTGGCCGATCTGCCCGCGCCGGTGGCGGTGGCGGCGGTCAACCCGCGAGGTAGCTTGCCGGCCCGGATCGCCCAACTGGAAGGCCAGCCGCCGACGCGGCGGCCGCGGTTGGGCTGGATCGGTGCCGGCACCAGCGTGACCAGCCTGGCGGTGCTGTCGATTGCGGGTATGTGCTGCGCCGGCATGGCCAGCGCGGTCGTTGCCGGGGGCGGGTGGTGAACCGGTACTGCGTCGGCCCCACCATGGCGGTCGACTGGGGCGAGGACGGGCCACCCGCGGCGGAGCGTCGCCGGATGATGTGGCGGGTCCTGTCGTACTTCCACCCCTACCGCAGTTCCGGCCTGGTGGTGGTGGGTTGCATCGCGGTGCAGGCGGTGCTCGGCCTGGCCCCCGCGGTGGTGTTCAAGGGCCTCATCGACACCCTGGCCCACCCGCACCCCTCCTTCGGACATGTGGCGCTGCTGGTCGCCGCGGGGATCGGCGCCGCCCTGGCCGGCGGGCTGGTCGGGGTGGCTCAGTCCTACCTGTCCACCCTGATCAGCCAGGGCATCGTGGCCACTCTGCGCCGCGAGCTGTTCGACGCGCTGCTGGACCAGCCGGTCGGGTTCTTTACCGGGCACAAGGCCGGTGACCTGCTCTCGCGGATCAACACGGACATCGACGGGGTCGAGGACGTGGTCACCGACACCGTGTTCGGCCTGATCTCCAACGTGCTGGTTACGGTGGCCACGCTCGCGCTGATGTTCACGTTCTCCTGGCCGCTGACTCTCGCCGTCCTGGCGATGATCCCGCTGGTGGGGCTGCCCACCAGGCGGGCCGGACGTGCCACCTACGCCGCGCGGGGCCGCACCCAGCGGCAGCGCGGCGCGATGTCGGCCTACCTGCAGGAGATCCTCGGCATCTCCGGGATCCTGCTGGTCAAGGCGTTCGGCAAGGCTCCCGCCGAACGGGCACGGTTCGGGCGGATGAACGCCGAGCTGCGGGCCCTCGAAGTGCGGCAGAACCTGATCGCCCAGTGGTTCCGGATGCTGATGAGCACCCTGCAGACCGCCGGCCCCGCGTTGATGATCCTGTTCGGTGGGTGGCTGGTCGTCACCGGCCGCGCCACCGTGGGCACGGTGTTCGTGTTCGCCACCGTGCTGGGCGCGCGGCTGGCCGGCGCCGTCACGTCGCTCGCCGGGATGCACGTCAACATCACCGGCTCCCTCGCCCTGTTCGGGCGGCTGTTCGCCTACACCGACCGGCAACCCGAGATCACCGACGCGGCCGACGCGCACGATCTGACCGACGTCCGCGGCGCGGTCCGGTTGGAGCAGGTGTCGTTCACCTACCCCGGTGCCAGCCGGCCCGCCGTCGACAACCTGACCGTCGACATCGCGCCCGGCCAGCTCGTCGCGCTGGTCGGCCCCAGCGGCGCTGGGAAGACCACGATCACCGCCCTGGTCGCCCGCTTCCACGATCCGCAGGCCGGGCGGATCCTTATCGACGGCGTCGACCTGCGTGACATCACGCTGCAGTCGTGGACCGCCCAGTTGGGCATGGTGTTCCAGGACACGTTCCTGTTTCACGCCTCAATCGCCGAGAACCTGCGCTACGCCCGTCCCGACGCCACCGACGCCGACCTGGTCGCCGCCGCAACCGCGGCGCACCTGCACGAGTTCGTCACGTCGCTGCCCGACGGGTACGACACCGTCGTGGGCGAGCGCGGCCACCGGCTGTCCGGTGGGGAGAAGCAGCGGGTGGCGATCGCCCGGGTGATCCTGCGCGACCCGCGTATCCTCATCCTGGACGAGGCGACGTCCAACCTGGACAGCGTGTCGGAACGGCACATCCAGGCCGCGCTACGCCCGCTGCTGCACGGGCGTACGTCGATCGCGATCGCGCACCGGCTGTCCACGATCCTGGCCGCCGACCGGATCCTCGTCCTCGACGAGGGACGGCTTGTCGACGCCGGCACCCACACCGAACTCCTGGCCCGCGGCGGCCTGTACGCCACCTTGTACGAGCGGCAGTTCCGCACCACCACCACCACACCAACCGCCACGCCAGGTCCGGACACGACCGGCCCCGACACGGCCCCGGTTGATACGGAACGCGTGCTCGCGCCGGCTGGCCCCGCCTGACACGCAGCCGCCTGGCCACGACAGCACGCGAACCGGGAGCCGCCCGGCAACCCGGACGGTCAGGTGGCTTCGGAGCGCGGAATCTGTGCGGCGAGGGCGACGCAGCCGCCGCGGATGTGCACGCCCGGGCCGGCCACCAGCCGCCCGGCGACCTTCTCCGAGCGGCCGCAAAACGAGCACGCCCGCCCAGAGGCCGCGGTGGGCCTCTTCCACCGGCTGCCGCGGCGGCGGGGCTTGCGAGTGACGTAGCACTCCAGCTCGCGTTTGATCGCGGCGATGTCGGTGCCCAGGTCGCCCAGGACCCGCCGGGCCCGGCCACCCGGGTCGAGGGCCAGCACGAACAGCAGATGCTCGGTGCGGACCTCCGGGCTGGGCGAGTCGGGGCGGTCGCCGCGTGGTGGGCGGCGGCGTCGAGCGCGCAGGTGCCCTCGACCGGCATGGGGGCACGTCCTCACCGTCTCGCCGGGTGGGCCGAACATCCGGTGCGCCGAGCCGAGGATCGCTCGGTGGTGACGCCGAGACGTTCCAGGATTGCGGCGGCCACGCCCTCGGCGAGCAGCCCGGCGAGCAGGTGGTGGGTCCGATCTCGGCCGCGCCGTCGGCCTGCGCCACCACGCCGGCCCGGTCTAGGCAGGCCCGCAGCCGGCTGTTCGGTTCTGCCGCGGCGGGTAGGACCCGCACACACAACGCCAGCCCGGCGCAATGAGCGGTTGGGGACGGTGTGCAGACCAATGCTCGGGACATCAGGGGCCACAGAAGAGGGATCGGAGGTAGCGCGATGGAGCGGAGGGATGGCCGGCTGCGCGCGGCCCGGGTGTGGCCGGCTGCGCGCGGCCCGGGTGTGGCCGGCGCCGGGCGGGGTGGGCCCGCCCGTCGAGCCCTACCGCGGAGCAGGTCAGTGACGCGCTGCGGCTGGATGCCTCGCCGGCGGTGCGACGCTGCCGCTGGGTGGCCGGATTGACGCTGCTGGCCGGTGCGGCGTACGGGGTGGTGGCGGCCTACCAGTACGGGCTGCTGCGGCACCTGCCGGAGCCGCCGCTGCGGTGGCTGGACGCCGACCGGGTCGATGCCAGCGGCGAGGCCTACGTGGTGGGGCATACTCCGGACACCGCGCTGGCGTTGGGCAGCGCCGCCGCCACCCTGGCCCTGGTCGGGATAGGCCCGGCCGACCGGGCCGACCGGCATCCGTGGCTCCCGGTGCTGGCCGCCGCGAAGGTGGCCGGCGACGCGGCCGCCGGGGTATGGCTGTTCGCCGAACAGGTCAGCTAACACCGGCGGGTGTACGGCTGGTGCACCCTGGCCGCGGCGGCGAACCTCGCCGCGGTGCCGTTCACCTTCGGCGAGGCCTTGCGGGCCGACCGACGGCCCGGCGCTGACCGGTCCTCCGGCTACTGCGCGCGGGCGGTCGGGCTTGGCGGCCGGCGACCGGCATGAAGAACTGAGCGGCCGCCAACTGCACCCCGTAGGACCAGGTGGGGTAGGCGTGGGTGGTGGCGGCGAGCCGTCCGGTGAACATCCGGGTGGCCATCGCCAAAGCTGGTTCGTGGATCATCTCCCCGGCGCGGACCGCGACGATCGTGGCGCCCAGGACCCGCCCACCACCCAAGTTGCGCAGCAGCGGGCGGGGTCCGGCGAGCAGCTTGACGAACCCGTCGGTACGACCGGCGGCGACCGCGCGGTCCATGTCGGCCATCGGCAGCCAGGCCGCCCGCCCACCGCGGGCGGCGGCCTCGGCCTCGGTCAGCCCGACCCGCGCCACCTCCGGATGGGTGAAGGTTACCCACGGCGTAGCGGCCGAATCGTACCGGCGCCCGCGACCGCGGGTCAGCGCGTTGCCGGCGGCGAGCCGTCCCATGTGGAACGGGGCATAGGTGAACGGCATCCGCCCGGTGACATCCCCGGCCGCATGGACATCCGCGGCCGTGGTAGCCAGATAGTCGTCAACGACGACGTAGCCACGCTCGTCCACCGCCACCCCGGCGGCGGACAGGTCCAGACCGTCGGTGACCGGGGTACGGCCGACCGCGACCAGCAGCCGCTGTGCGCTGACCGTCGCGCCGTCGGCCAGCGACAGCCGCACCTGCCCGGTCGGGTCGGTGCCGACCTTGTCGACCCGGGCACCGACGCGCACGTCGATGCCTTCCCGGGTGAACACGTCGGCGATCACGCCTGAGGCTTCCGGCTCCTCCTTCGCGAGGAGCCGGTCCAGGGCCTCGACGATGGTGACCCGGGCGCCGAGGCGGGCGAAGGCCTGGGCCAGTTCGCAGCCGATCGCGCCGCCGCCGAGCACCGCGAGGGAGGGCGGCAGGTCGGGTAGGTCGAAGACGGTCTCGTTGGTCGGGTACGCCGCCTCGGCCAGCCCCGGGATGGGTGGGATGAGCGGGGCGGCGCCGGTGGCGATGACGAACCGGCGCCCGGTGATCGGCTGCCCGTCGGCCTCGATGCGGCCGGGGGCGACGAACCGGGCCCGGCCGAGGATGACGTCGATGCCTTCGGCGCGCAGGGTTTGCGGGGTTTCGGTGGCGGCGATCGCTGCGACGGCGTCGCGCACGCGCTGCGCGGCGAAATGGTACGGCAGCCCGGCGGCGGCGGCCTCGATGAGTGTCTTGGACGGGACGCAGCCGGTGAAGGTGCGGTGGCCCGTCGGTGACCATCAGTACCCGTGCCTTGGCTCGGGCGGCGGCGCGGGCCGCGCCGAGCCCGGCGGCACCGCCACCGATGACCACGAGGTCGTAGTCCACCACGGCTCAGCCTTTCAGCAGGAGGGCGACGGCCGCGGCGACCAGCCCGGCGACCAGCGGGGTCACCGTCCAGCCGAGGGCGAAGTCGCGCAGGGTACGGGCGTGCAGCCGGTCCAGCCGGGCACCGGCGGTACCGGCGATCGCCCCGGTCGACACGTGCGTGGTCGACATCGGCAGCCCGTACCCGGCGCCGGCACCCACCAGCGCGGTGGTCAGGTTGGCGCGCAGCCCGGCGGCGTCGTCCAGCGCCACCACGTCCTCACCGAGCCGGCGCGCGACCCGCCGCCCGGCCAGCAGCGCCCCGGCGAGCATCGCCACCGCCACCGCGACCGTGACGGCCGCGGGTGGGACCCCGGCGGGCAGCCCGCGGGCCGCGCTGACCGCCCCGGCGGAGGCCCAGTGCAGGCCGGTGAGGGTGCGCCGGCCGGCTGCGGCCAGGCTGGGCAGCGGCAGCACCACCGCGCGCAGCGCCGACTGGTCACCACCGGGCGCGGCGAGGCCGAGCAGGGCCGACAGGCCGTAGGCGGCCAGGGCGCTGGCCAGCAGCGGTACGGCGACCTTCCCGGCGAGCACCGGCCAATGGACCGCGTGCGGGGCGGCGAGCAGACCAGCGCCGAGCAGCGCTCCGACCAGGGAGTGGGTGGTCGACACCGGCAGCCGGGTCAGGGTGGCCAGCCCGACCCAGCCGGCGGTACCGGCCGCCACCGCCACCGCCAGCGCCGGGGTGGGCCTGATGGCCAGGACGCCGGCGGAGAACAGCTTGCTCATCGCGGAACCCCACCACACCGCCGCGATGCCACCGGCCAGGGTGGTCAGGGCACCCCACAGGATCGCCGTCCGGTAGTTGGTCACCCCGGAGCCGGCGAGGGTGGCTACCCCCTTGGCGACGTCGTTGCTCCCGTTGACCGCCGCCACCAGCAGCGCCAGCACCACCGCGACCACGCTCATGGCACGGCCTCGCTTCGCTCGCCCGTGCCATGAGGCTCACACGCACTGAGTCCATGATTCGCTCGCTCACGCTCGCTCATGCCGGCTTGTCCGCCAGCAGGAGGGCGTAGCCGAGCACACCGTCGGCGACGGCGGCGCGGGCGGCGGCCAGCACGGCGGGCGCGCGGTCGAAGTCCAGGCCGAGGGCTTCGGCCCGGTCCCCAGGCGGTGATCCGCACCAGGGTCAGCCGGGCCTCGATCTGGTCGATCATGCCGGTGATCGCCTGATCGTGGCGTCCGGTGTGGGTGACCCGCAGCCCGGCGTCGGCGAGCAGGGCGATGTACTCGTGCAGGGGCCGGGCGTCAGCGATGCAGGCGATCCAGGCACCAAGGCCGGTCAACTCGGCCGGCAGCCGGGCCGGGTCGACGGTGACGTCGGTGATGCCCAGCCGCCCGCCGGGGCGCAGGACGCGAGCGAGTTCGGCGGCGGCCGTGGGCTTGTCGGGGAAGATGCAGAACGCGCACTCGCACACCACCACGTCGACCGAGTCCGCGTCGACCGGTAGCAGTTCGGCGTCACCGACCTGGAAGCTGACCTGTCCGGCCAGGCCGGCGGCCTGCGCGGCACCGGCCGCGAGTGCCACATTGGCGTCCGACAGGTCCACCCCGGTCACCGTCACGCCGTACTCGCGCGCGAGCGTCAGTGCGGTGGTGCCGCGACCGCTGGCCACGTCCAACACCCGTTGGCCGGGGCGCAGGTCGAGCCGGTCGGCCAGCCGGCGGGTCAACGCCAGCCCGCCGGGGTGGTAAGACTCGCCGAGCAGCAGCGCCACCACGTCGGATCCGTAGGCGGCGGCGCAGCACGCCTTGGCCTGCGCCGGTACGGCCTGGGCCTGCTCTGCCGCGGTCGGTTCGGTCATCGGATCCGCCTTCCCACGTTGGTGGCATCCGGCGCGATGGCCGCCCGGCCACCGGCACCGTTGTCGGCGTTCTTCGACCCGTACGGAGAATCGGCGAGGATCGGCTGCAGCGGCACGGCGTTGGGGACCACGTCGGCGACCGGTACCCCGGACATGGCTTGCCGGACCTGCTCGCGGTAGCCGACGGAGTTGTACGCGCAGAACGGGATCAACCGGCCGTCCGGGGGTGATCTCCTCGACGCAGCACTTCATCAACTGTTTGACGTTGAGGGTGTACGGGTCCTGGAAATCCTGGATGACGATCATGAACGCGCGGTCGGTGAGGTTGGCGACCGCCTCGGGCAGGTTGATCCCGCACGCGTCGGCGCAGTCCAACACCGCCGCCGTCTGGGCCAGCCGGTCGCGGGTGGTGTCGGTGCCCATGAACGCCGACGCCGACCACAGCTTCTCCAAAGCTTCCCGCACGGCGTGGTCGGGTACCACCCGGTTGGACACGTAGTCGAGGTAGTCCTCCACCTGGAGCAGCCGCGGGATTGGCACCACCACGAAGCCGGGCTCCCCCGGGCTGCCCTCGGTGAGCAGGTAGGGTGATCGACCGGCAGGTCGGGAAGCAGCACGGCACCGGGAAGAAGTCCGACGCCTGGAGCCACTGCGGGCGCTGGGCGGCGATGGCGTGGATGATGTCGGAGTTGGTCAGCCGGGTGAGCGGGTCGAAGGTGAGGTGCCGGCCGGAGTGGGTCACCGGCTGGAACGACACCGACCGTACCGCGGGATGGGCCAGGCCGTGCTCGATGATCGCGCCGAGTTCGTGGTCGTTGAGCCCCCGCTCGACGGCGGCGACCAGGGTGACGGTCAGCCCGACCTCGGCGCAGTTGTCCAACGCCCGCCGTTTGATCTCCCGCAGGTCCTGGCCCCGGATCTCCCGATGGGTACGCTCGTCAAAGCCGTCGAACTGCAGGTAGATGTTGACCGCCCGGCCCGGCCGGTTCCGCTCCCCCAACGCCGCCACGAACGCCTTGTCCGACGCGAGGCGGATGCCGTTGGTGTTCAGGTTGACCGCCCGGATCGGCCGAGCCTGCGCGGCGTCGACGAAATGCAGGATGTGTTTGTGGATGGTGGGTTCGCCGCCGGAGAACATCACCACCTCCGCCTCCCCCTCGGAGGCGACGAAGGTGTCGAGCATCCGCTCGCACTGCTCGAGGCGGCCCGGGAAACCTTCGCGCGGGCCGCCGGCTACGCCAACGACGTCGGCCTGCTGGCCGAAGAGGTCGACCCGGAAAGCGGCGCCCTGCTGGGCAACTTCCCCCAGGCGTTCAGCCACATCGGCCTGATCAACGCCGCCT
>WNFU01002566.1_pt1 | contig 24652 bp, 26 predicted proteins | sample 5400121 | NCBI WGS metagenome assembly WNFU01 (sample SAMN13153360, study PRJNA577476) | soil metagenome | isolation source: 100 cm soil or saprolite under grassland replicate 1 | place: USA:California | collected 2016-06-15
ACCAGCGCGTCGCCGCCATGGTGGACACGATGGAGGAGCTGTTCGGGAGCTGCACGAACCACGGGGAGTGCGAGAAGGCGTGCCCGAAGGAGATCAGCATCGACTTCATCGCCCTCCTGAACCGCGACTACCTCAAGGCGCAGTTCAAGAACCGCAAGCTCGCGGGGCAGCGCCGCTGACGATGCGTCTCTCGTGCGCACTATGTGCGCATGAGGTACGCATCAAGAAGCGAGGCGTTCCGAGATGGCGCGGAGGTCGTCGACGAAGTCCTGGTACTCGACCTCGCGGCGCTCGTCGTCGGCGCGCAGGATCGCCGACGGGTGGATCGTCGCCGTTCCCTGGACGCCGGCGGCGAGCTCGAGGAACTCACCCCGCTGCTTGGTGACCCGGAACGTGGCCCCGAACACCGCCTGGGCCGCCGTGGCGCCGAGGCAGCACAGGACCTTCGGCTTCACGACCGCCAGCTCCTGGGTCCACCACTGCCGGCACGCCGCAATCTCCTTGGCGTTCGGCTTCTGATGGAGACGCACCTTGCCCTGCGGCTTCCACTTGAAGTGCTTCACCGCGTTCGTCACGTACACGTTGCCGCGGTCGATCTCGGCCTCGACGAGGGCCCGGTCGAGGAGCTTGCCCGCGGGGCCGACGAACGGGTGACCCGCCTTGTCCTCCTGGTCACCCGGGACCTCGCCCATCATCATCAGGTCGGCGTCAGTTGGCCCTTCGCCGAAGACAGTCTGCGTGCCGAGCTTGTAGAGGTCGCACGCCTCACACGTCGCGGCTTCGCTTCGCAGGTCGTCGAGCGACTGGCCACCCGCGCTCAACACTTCCGGCAGCATGCTCTGCTGATACCCAGCTTTACGAGGCGGCATAAGGCCCCTCCGTTCCCCAGCTACGCGGCAACCGGCGGGGGGAAGCGGATGTACTCGTCGATGATCATCAGCGCGAGCTCGCGCGACGGCGGGACGTCACCGTTGATGCGGCCCCGAGCCCGGAGATCGTCGACCATCGTGGCGAGCGTCTCCTCGAGCGACAGGTCGTCGGTGTGGGTGCGCCACGCGTCGCGCTCGGCCTCGTCGGCGAAGCAGTACGCCTTCCACGAGATCGAGAACCGCAGCTCGTCCCACGGATACTGGGCGACGACCTCGTCGCCGTCACGCACCGACCACCGCCGGTCGCCCTCGAACGTCAGCTTCATCCCCGGCTTCAGCGCCGGGAGCTCCGTCCTGTCGGACGGCGCCACGCGGTCGACGCCGTGGAACACGCTGTCGGTGTCGACGAGCAGGGCGGTGTTGTACGCGACCTTGTGGTACACGGGCGCGCCCTCGGCGCCGTCGGGGTAGAACGCGAACTCGCCGCCGTCGCAGTCGTGGAACCAGGCGACGCCGGTCGCGATCGGCATGCGCCAGTCTTCGAACAGGCCCGAGTGGCGCATGGCGACGAGCAGCCACTGCGGGTGGTTCTTGCGGTTCACGCCCCGGAACTCGGGCACGTCGGTGTGCAGCGCGAGCTCCTGGCCCGGGACCATGAGGTTGGCGAAGACGATCGCGGGCTCGATCACAGGCCGGCCGTGGATGTGCCGGGCCGCCTCGACGAACCCGTCGTGGAAGAGGAACGGGTCGATCCCCTCGATCAGGCCCCGAGTCCCGTACGCGTACTCCTCCCGGAAGTAGTTCGTGCGGGCGGCAAGCACCGGGACCGGTTCGCCCGCCCCGTGCATGCCACCCGCTCGCAGATAGTTGAGGACGGCGTCGTGCCGCTGCGTGAGCCCTTCACCGATCCTCGTCCACTGGTCGCTCTCGCAGGCTCGAGCTCCTGCTCCGGCGGTCGGCAAAGCCGCCGCCTCCGCGGGGCCCTGGTCGTTCTCCGCCGAGTACATGCCGTAGCGGCCGAACCGCTCGCACAGATCCACCATGCCCTCGGCGTCAGGGTCCGAGAACAGCGGGTCGAACAGGACGTACTCGTGGAGGGTCACGCCAACAACTTCTCCCTCAGTCTTCTTCGACGCGCTCCAGGTCGAGGTTGTAGAAGGTCGGTGGGCCGTCGGCGAGCTTCATCATCTGCTCGGAGAAGGCCTGCGTCTCGGGCAGATCGTTGTTCTTCATCGCCGCCTCGTAAGAGGGGAACTCGGCGATGACGGCGTACTGACCGGCGTTGTCGCGGTCCTGGCAGATCATGACCCGCCGCGTCACACGCTTGCCCTCGGTCTTCGCACGCCACTCGTCGGAGACCTTCTGCATCTCGTCGAACTTCGACGTCTTGAACTGGATGATCTGCACGAAACCTGCCATGCCTGCCTTCTCTCGTCGATTCGAGTGTGGGCCGCCAGTATGAGAACCAGCTACCCCACCGCGTCAAGCGCGTGCCGCAGATCGTCCACGAGGTCCTCGGCGCTCTCGATACCGACCGACAGTCGGACGAGTGACGGGTCGACCGCGAGCGGCGAGCCTTCCGCCGACGCGTGCGTCATTCGCGCCGGGTGCTCGATGAGCGACTCGACTGCGCCGAGCGACTCCGCCAGCGCGAACAGCCGCGTCGACGCGACGAGCTTGATGGCGGCTTCCTCGCCGGCACCGACCGTGAACGACACCATGCCGCCGAAGTCCTGCATCTGGCGGCGGGCGACGTCGTGACCGGGATGGCTGGGCAGGCCGGGGTACAACACCCGCGCGACGGCCGGGTGCTCGGCGAGCAGCGCGGCGACGGCGCGGGCGTTCGCGCAGTGACGGTCCATGCGCACGGCGAGCGTCTTCACGCCCCGCAGCACGAGGTAGCAGTCGAAGGGACCCGGCACCGCGCCCGCTGCGTTCTGGACGAACGCCATCTGCTCGGCGAGCGCGTCGTCACCCACCGCCACCAGCCCGCCGACGACGTCCGAGTGCCCGCCCAGGTACTTGGTGCTCGAGTGCACCACGACATCGGCGCCGAGGCGCAACGGGAGCTGCAGGTAGGGCGTGGCGAAGGTGTTGTCGACGACGACGAGCGCGCCCCGCTCGTGCGCGAGGTCGGCCGCCGCCGCGATGTCGACCACCGAGAGCAACGGGTTCGTCGGCGTCTCGACCCAGAGGACCTTCGTCTCGTCGCGCCACGCGCCAGCGAGTGCGTCGTGGTCGCCGAGGTCGACGGCCGACCAGCTGACGCCAGCCGGCTCGTAGATCTGCGCGCCGAGCCGGTACGTGCCGCCGTACGCGTCGGCGGGGATGATGATGTGGTCGCCGGGCCGCAGCACGGCGCGCAGCACGGCATCCTCGGCCGCCATCCCACTGGCGAACGCCAACCCGTGCGTCGCCTCCTCGAGCTCGGCGATGCACGTCTCGAGCGCGGTCCGGGTCGGGTTGGCCGAGCGCGCGTATTCATAGCCGCGGTGGTCCCCGACGGCGTCCTGGAGGAACGTCGACGCCAACGAGATCGGCGGCACGACCGCGCCCGTCGCCGGGTCGGGCTCCTGCCCGGCATGCACGGCGCGCGTCTCGAACTCGTCGCCGTCGTTCATCCGACCCCCCTCGTTTTGGCGTCGCTCACTACCGCTATCCGGAACTCAGCGACGCCAAAATCCATCATCCCGGGGAACGCGAGGCGAGGAACGACAGGACGTCGGAGCGGGTCAGCACGCCCACCGGGTGACCACCCTCGAGGACCAGCACCGACGGCGCCCGGTCGAGCTGGCCGACGAGCGCGGAGACCGGCTCGCCCACGCCGACCATCGGCATGTTCGGGCTCATGACCTCCTTCACCGGCCGGTCGAGCACCGACGCGTCGCCGAAGGCGCGGTCCATGAGCTCGAGCTCGTTCACGACCCCGCTCACCTCTTTGGCCGCCAGCGGCAGGTCCGTGGCCACGCTCACGATCACCTGCGACACGCCGAGGTCGCGCATGGTGCCGATGGCGCGCCGGGCCGGCTCCTCCGGGGTGATCAGCACGAGGTCGGGGATGCGGCTGTCCTTCTCCTTGGCGCCGAGCACGTCACCCGCACACGGCGCGCCGGCCCGCACGAACCCGAAGTCGAGCATCCACTGGTCGTCGAAGATCTTCGACAGGTAGTTGCGGCCGGAGTCGGGGACGAGCACGACAACGACCGCGTCCGGCCCGAGCTCCTGCGCGACGACGAGCGCGGCGTGCACCGCGGTGCCGCACGACCCGCCGATCAGCAGCCCCTCCTCGCGGGTGACGCGCCGCGCCATCGCGAACGACTCGGCGTCGCTCACGCGGACGACGCGGTCGACGACAGACGGGTCGTACGTCGTCGGCCAGAAGTCCTCGCCCACGCCCTCGACGAGGTAGGGACGCCCGGCGCCGCCGGAGTACACCGAGCCTTCCGGGTCGGCGCCGATGATCTGCACATCCGGCTTCTGCGTCTTCAGGTAGTGGCCGACGCCCGTAATGCTCCCGCCGGTGCCGATACCGGCGACGAAGTGCGTCACCCGGCCCGCCGTCTGCCGCCACACCTCCGGGCCGGTTGAGCGCTCGTGCTCGGCCGGGTTGGCGGGGTTCGAGTACTGGTCGGGCCGGAACGAGTCGGGCGTCTCGCGCACGAGCCGCTCGGCGGTCGAGTAGTACGAGTCGGGGTGCTCGGGCGGCACCGCGGTCGGGCACACGACGACCTCGGCGCCGTACGCACGCAACAGCGCGACCTTTTCCTCGCTCATCTTGTCGCTCATCACGAAGATGCAGCGGTAGCCGCGCTGTGCGGCCACGATCGCCAGGCCGACCCCGGTGTTGCCCGACGTCGGCTCGACGATCGTGCCGCCGGGCTTCAACAGGCCGTCGCGCTCGGCGGCGTCGACCATCGCCACCGCGGGCCGGTCCTTCACCGAGCCGCCCGGGTTCGTGGTCTCCATCTTCGCCAGGAGATCGCACGTGAGGCCGCGGCCGACACGCCCCAGCCGCACCAGGGGCGTGTTGCCGATGAGGTCGAGGACGGAGTCGGCGACCTCCATCTCACCCGGCATCAGATACTCCTTGGCGCCGTCGCAAGCTCCGGCTCTGGTTCTCCTGTCGCCCTCGCAGGCTCGGGCTCTGCGGAAGCGGTCAGCAAAGCCGCCGCTGCCGCGGGCGACGGTCGGCAAAGCCGCCGTCGCCGCCCGACGGTACCCGTAGTCTCGGTCCATGCAAGAGCACTCGTTCTCGATCGATGTCGACGCGTCGCCGCGGGAAGTCTGGGACGTGTTCTGGTACCGCGGCAATGACCGCCCGAAGAACAAGATCGGGAGCATCGACATCCTGCATCCCGGCGACGACGTGGGGAACGGGCTCGTGCGCCACTGCACCTTCCCCGTCCCGCGTGTGCTTCTGTCGGGCGGCGTGGGCATGTCGTGGGAGTGGCTCACCGAGGTGAAACCGTACGAGTCGTGGCGCTACGACGCCGTGGGCAAGCCGCTGTGGTCGCGGGCCGAGGGCTTCACCCGCCTCGAAGACCTCGGCGACGGCCGCACCCGCATCCACTTCACCGAGCGGTACGAGACGTTCAACGCCTGGATGCGGCGTCTCGGGCTCGAGCGCTGGATCCACAAGCGACTGTCGCGCGACAACGACACGCTGCTCGCCGCCATCGAGGGCGGCATCCGCTGGCACCGCAAACGCGCCGGAGCCGCGTCGACGGGCGTCGACGCGGCACCCGGCGAGGATGCAGGTCGGTCTGACCAGCCCTAGCGCGCAGGCTCGATGTTCTGGTTCAGGTGGAACAGGTTGCCGGGGTCGTACGTCGCCTTGATCTTCGAGAGACGCTCGTAGTTCCCGCCGTAGTTCGCCTCGACACGGTCCTGGTCGTCGTCTCCCATGAAGTTCACGTAACCGCCGTCGGTTCCCGAGTAGGGGTGGATGGCGGACCAGTAGTCCCGGACCCACTTCGTGTTAGCGGCATTGTCGGCCGGGTCGGGCCACATGCCTGCGATGACGCAGGCGAAGCTCACGTCGCGGTACGCGAACGCCGTCTCATCGGGACGCACACGCTGCACGGCCCCGTCGATCGGGTACAGGTGCACCGTCGAGTTGACGACGGGGACCTGCGACCCGTGCTCGACGTGAGCGGTGATCGCGTCGTCGGTGAGCTCCTTCACGAAGTCGGCCTTCCAGTAGTGCTGGAGCCCGGGAGGCAGCAGCGCGTCGAACGCGCTGTTGAGCGCCGGGTACGGCATCGGCCCGACGTGCTCGGCGACCACTGGGCCGGCGTCGCGAAGCGGCTTGAGCACCGCGGCGGCGTCGCTCTCGGGGCCCGACCAGCACGTCACGACCCCACACAGCGTGTCGCCGTGCCGCTCCTCCGGGATGAAGGGCAACGGTGGAGCGATCTGGAACATGAAGAACGCACCGAGCTCTTCGGGTGCCTGCGCGATGTACTGCCGGTAGAAGTCCATCACGTCGGCCGCGGCGTCGAGCTCGAAGAAGATCGGCCCACCGACGATGTTGCCGACGGGATGCAGACGGAACTCGAGGCTGGTGACGACGCCGAAGTTCCCGCCGCCTCCTCGCAACGCCCAGAAGAGGTCGTCGTTCTCGTCCTCGCTGGCCCGGAGGAGACGGCCGTCGGCCGTCACCACGTCGGCGGCGATCAGGTTGTCGCACGACAAGCCGTACTTGCGCGCGAGGTACCCGATACCGCCGCCCAACGTCAGCCCGCCGACGCCGGTGGTGGAGATCACGCCGCCGGTGGTGGACAGCCCGAAGGCGTTGGTGGCGTGGTCGAAGTCGCCCCACACCGCGCCGCCGCCGGCGCGCGCCACGCGTGCAGCCGGATCGACCTGGACGTTGCGCATGCCCGAGAGATCGATGACAAGGCCGTCGTCGACCGTGCCGAAGCCGGGGACGCTGTGGCCGCCGCCGCGCACGGCGAGATCGAGTCCCTCGTCGTGGGCGGTCTGGACCGTCGCGATCACATCGGCGGCGTCGGCGCACTGCACCACCGCCCGCGGACGTCGATCGTGCATTCCGTTGTAGACCTTGCGGGCCTCGTCGTAACCGGGAGCGCCCGGTTCCACGACCTCGCCGCGGACTCGCTCCTGCAGGCTCTCGATGCTTGCGCCCATGGTCCCCCCTCGGGTGTCGTGACCTTTCGATCACGATGAGGCATCGGGGACCCGGCCGCATCGGCGAGACGCCCCACCGGCAGGACTTTTGGCATGGGTGATTTCACCCACGCGATCAGGACGTGCGGGTGACGATCCGGTGCTCGAAGGCGAAGGCGGTCGCCGCGGCGCGAGACGACACCTCGATCTTGGTGAAGATGTTCGAGAGGTGCCGGGCGATCGTCTTCTCGCTCAACCCGAGGTCTGCGGCGATCTGCTTGTTCGTCCTGCCCGACGCGACGAGGCAGAGGACCTCCGCTTCCCGACTCGTGAGACCGTTCGGCAGCGGGGAAGTGCCCGCTTGCAGGGCGAGCGTGCGGGCGCGCGCGGCGCCGGCGCCGAGCCGTTCGAGGATCTCCACCGCGGCCTGGAACGACACGGCTGCGGCGTCGTCGTCGCCGACCGCCCGGTACGCCGAACCCAGGAGCGCGCGCGTGTCCGCCACCTCATAGGGAACCTCGAGCCTCTGCATGTGCTCCAGGGCACGACGGAGTGATCCGCACGCCGCTCGAGCGTCGCCGGCCGCGAGCTCGACTCGACCCTGCGCCTGCTTCGTCACCGCGACGAGCCAGGGGGTCGGGTACTCGTCGGCGATGGTCGCGAGCTCCTCCGCCGACGCCCGGGCGACGTCGAGCGCGTCGGCCGCGACCGCGATCTCGACGCGCGCGGGGAGAAGCTTTGCTCGCGCCAGGCGGTCCCAGGTGGCCTCTGCGAGCGCGGTCGAGATGCTCCGCCACGCGGTGTCGATCCGCGCCTGGTCGAGGCGGAGCAACGCGATGCCGGGCTGCGGCTCGAAGCCGAGCTTCTCGGCGCGTCGGAACTCCTCCTCGGCGCCTTCGAGATCGCCGATGCGACGCCGGATCTCCCCGACCTCGTAGAACGCCGCCCCGGCGTTGACGACGTGCAGGTCCGCCAACTCGGTGCAGGCGCGGCGAGCCTCCGCTTCGGCGCCCACCCAGTCACCCCGCAGCCGGAGCAGCTCCGCACGATGCACCCGGCACAGTCCCGGGTAGAAGGTCGAGGCGTGGCCGTGCGCCCACTCGCTCCCCAGCTCGGTCCATTCGGCGGCGCGTTGCAGATCGCCGAGCTGGTCGCACACCGAGATGAGGCTGCAATACACCTTGCCTTCGACGAACGATCGCAGTCGCCCCTCGGTTGCGAGGAGCATCGCCTCGTCGAAGAGCGCGAAGCCGTCGGCCGGCTTCCCGAGGCTGATGAGAACCCGGGCCTTGCACTGGAGCGCCTCGGCCTCGATGTCGGCGTCCCGGAGACGTCGACCGATTTCAAGCGCGCGCCCGGCCTTCTCGAGGGCGAGCTCGAGCGCGCCGCTCCCGTTCGCGACCTCCGCTTCGCGTTCGAGCAACACGCCGTGCTCCGGCGCCTCGGGCTGTCCTTCGAGGCTGCGCTTCGCCCGTTGCAACCACCCGTTCGCGACCCCACGGCGACCCTTGAAGCAGTAGTAGTCGTAGAGCGCGACCGCCGACCGCGCGCTCCCCCGCGCATCGCCTTCTGCTTCGAACCGCGCGTATACGAGCTCGCTGGCGGTGATGCACTCGTCCAAGTCGCCCGCCGACCACGCCGCGTCGGCGAGCGCCTCGAGCGCCGCGGCGTCCTGCCGATCTGTCGTTCCTGCCACTCTCGTCTCACCCCCGAGACGAGATTGTGGCAGGTCGGCGCTCCAGCGGGTACATCCACTCGTGCAACCGTGTACGGGTGAGCGGTGTTCTTCTGTGTGAGGTATGGAGATGACGAATCTCGACGTAGCTCGGGTCTCGGACCTGGACTGGCCCACGCTCGGCGAGGAGATCGACCGGGCCGGTTACGCGGTGACGCCGCCGCTGCTCGACGAGGCTCAATGCGCCGAGCTGATCGACCTGTTCGAGGTCGACGACGCGTTCCGCAGCACCGTTGTCATGTCACGGCACGCGTTCGGCGAGGGCACGTACCGCTACTTCGCGGACCCGTTGCCTCCGCTCGTCGAGCGCTTGCGAGTCGCGTTCTACGGACCGCTGGCAGAGATCGCGAACCGGTGGATGGAGCAACTCGGTGATCCGCCGTTCCCGGAGACGCTCGACGAGCTCGTCGAGATGTGCGCGGCCGCCGGCCAACACCGGCCGACACCACTGCTTCTGCGCTACTGGCCCGGCGGGTACAACTGCCTGCACCAGGACATCTACGGCGACGTCGCGTTCCCGCTCCAGGTGACGATCATGCTGAGCGTCCCGGACGAGGACTTCACCGGCGGCGAGAACGTCCTGGTGGAGCAGCGACCGCGCGCACAGTCGCGCGCCGCTGTGGTCCGACCGCAACGGGGCGAGGCGATGCTGTTCCCCACGCGGTACCGACCGGTGCCCGGTAAACGGGGACCGAAACGGGTCGTCATGCGGCACGGCGTCAGCACGATCTTCACTGGCGAGCGAACCACGCTCGGGGTCATCTTCCACAACGCCCGGTGACCATGCGTCCGCAGAAGGACTCCCTGGCCCCCAGGGGACGCATCAGGAGAGCGGGACCTCGCTCAGGGTGGCGTAGCCGTTGACGAACGCGATCACGTCGTCGGGCGGCTTCTTCACCTTCGACGCACAGTTGGGCGTCTGGGAGATGTCCCCGCCGGTCGCCGACGGCACCTTGACCAACCCACGGAGCTTCCCCGTCGGGCACGACGGCACGTTGATGTTCGCGACGTCGGTCGGCTTGGCGGGGTGCTTCTTCGTGAGCGCCCTGCGGTGGTCCTTCACCCACTTCACGGCCTCGCGCACGCCGGTCGCGTAGTCGGGCGGCACGCCCTCGCTCGAGCCCTGGCTGACCGCGACGGCGGGAACCCCGCGGCGCGCCGCAGTCCGGGCGGCGCCGACCGTTCCCGAGACGTTGACCACGGGGCCGAGGTTCGCGCCCGCGTTGACGCCGGACACGACGACGTGCGGCTCCTTCGGGACCCCGCCGTCGAGGGCGAAGTTCACCGAGTCGGCCGGGAACCCCTCGACCGCGATCGCCGGGTAGCCGCTGGCGGTGGGCGTCTCCGTCGTCGGCACGGGCCCGGGCGTCGTCTTGTCGCTGGTCCCGCTCTGGTTCGTCGCCGGCGCGACGACGGTCACGTTCACGTGGTCGAGCTTGCGCAGTCCGGTCACCACCGCGTCGATCCCGGGGGCGCCGACGCCGTCGTCGTTCGTCACCAGGATCCGGAGCGTCGGCTGCTTCGGCGCGGCCGCCGCCGGCGGTACCGCCTCGAGGCCGAGCGTGCCGACGATCGCGCACGCCGCGACGATGCTCCCGAATCGGTACGCGAGGCGCTTCACTCCCCTTCAGTCTCCTCGTCCGAAGCTTCGGGGGGATTCGACCGCCGGGGCGCGATGTAGTCGCGGTCGCGTATCTCGGCGTACGCAGCGCGGATGGCGCGGGCGTCGACGTCCGCCGACGGCTCGACGGCGTGGCCCGCGCCCAGCTCCCATGCGCTCGCGACCTCCTGGGTCGGTGTCTGGTGCAGCACGGACGCGGCCTGCACGCATGCGCCGGTCGCGACGGCCTCGCCGCGCGGCACGGTCACCGGCGAACGGGACAGGTCGGCGAGCACGCGCTGGAATGCGTGTGAGCGGGCGCCGCCGCCCAGGAGCACGATCCCGTCTCCGGGGCGCACCCGGACGCCGCTCACGCGCAGCGCGTCGAGCGCGTCCAGCAACCCGCACACGACGCCCTCGACCGCGGCGCGCGCCACCTGCTCGGCGGTCACATCACCTCGCAGGCCGCCGAGCGTGCCGGTGGCATCCGGGAGATTGGGCGTGCGCTCGCCGTCGAGATAGGGAACGAGCACGACTCCGTCGGCGCCGGGAGGTGCGGCCAGCGCGAGCTGGTCGAACTCGTTGAGGTCGGCCCCGAGCACGCGGGCGAACGCGTGGACGATCTTGGTCGCGTTGAGCGTGCACACGAGTGGGAGGAACCGGCCGCTGGCGTCGGCGAAGCCGGCCACGTACCCCTTGGGATCGGCCACCGGCTCCTCGCTCACGGTGGACACGGTGCCGGACGTGCCGAGCGAGATCGCGACCTGCCCGGGCTCGAGGGCCACGCCGAGGGCGGCGGCCATGTTGTCGCCGGTGCCGGGCGCGATCACCGCGCCCTCGCGTTCGCGCACCCGGTCGGTCGGGCCGAGCACCTCCGGCAGGCACGAGGCCCAGTCCTTGGTGCCGTCGACGACGTCGAGCAGGTCGGGACGCCAGCGCCCCTCCGCCGGCGACCAGTACCCGGTGCCGGACGCATCGCCCCGGTCGGTCGTGAACCGGCCGCTCATGCGGTACGTGAGCCAGTCGTGGGGCAGCAGCACCTGCGCGATGCGCTCGAAGTGCTCCGGCTCGCAGCGGTGCAGCCACGAGAGCTTGCTGATCGTGAGCGACGAGACCGGCATCGAGCCGCACGCTTCCGTCCACGCCTCGGGGCCGCCGAGCTGCTCGACGAGCCACTGCGCGTCGGGCGCGGACTCGGTGTCGTTCCAGAGCTTCGCCGGGCGGATCACCTGCCCGGCGCGGTCGAGCGCGACGAGCCCGTGTTGCTGCGCGGCGATGGCCATCGCGACCACGGCGATCGACCCGGCGTGCTGGCGGGCCTCTACCAGGGCTTCCCGCCATGCCTCGGGGTCCTGCTCGCTGCGCGGCGGCGAGGTCGACGGGTGCGGCGCGCGACCCGACCCGAGCAGCTCACCGCTGTCGGCGTCGCGCATCTCGACTTTCGTCGACTGGGTGGACGAATCCACTCCGAGGACGAGTGCCAACCAGCCTCCCTGCAACAGGCGAGGGCTCACCCGACCGGACAGTGAACCACGTTTCGAGGTCGGGACCGCAGCCCCGGTGATGGGGCGTGGGCGCTTCGCGCGCTTCGCGCGTCCGGTCAGGCGAACCGTCAGCGAACGCCGAGGAGCAATTCGGTCACGAGCTGATCGAGGCGCTCGTTGCCGTAGCCGCGGGCGGCGAGGGCATCGAGGTCGATGTGCTCGTCGCGCAGCCGGGCGACGGCGTCGGGTGAGTACCCGTCGGGCAGGATCCGCTCGGCGAGGCCGTCGGTCTGCGCTTCGAGGAGCGCCTCGGCGATCTCGGGGTCGGTGCGGAACCGCGCGATCTTCTCCTTCAGGATCAGGTAGGTCCGCATGCAGCCGCGGGCGAACTCCCACACGCCGTCGACGCTCTCGGTGCGGTACGCGTGGGCGTCGAAGTGGCGCATGCCCTCCCACTCGGCGTCCTCGAGCAGCTTCACGAGGTAGAAGGCGTCGCGGACGCCCTCGGAGCCGAAGCGGAAGTCCTGGTCGTACTTGCCCGGCACCTGACCGTTGAGGTCGATGTGGAACAGCTTGTCGGCCCACAGCGCCTGCGCGACGCCGTGGTGCACGGACAAGCCCGACATGGTCTCGTGCGCGAACTCGGGGTTGACGCCGACCATCTCGGGATGGGCGAGCTCGTGGATGAACGCGAGCGCGTGCCCGACGGTCGGGAGGAAGAGCTGGCCGCGCGGCTCGTTGGGCTTGGGCTCGATCGCGATGTCGAGCTCGTAGCCGCGGTCGACGATGTAGTCGCAGCAGAGGTTGACGGCCTCGGCGTAGCAGTCGAGCGCGGTCGGGACGTCTTTGGCGGCGTCGCACTCGACGCCTTCGCGGCCGCCCCACATCACGTACACCTCTGCGCCCAGCTCGGCACCGAGGTCGATGGCGTCGAACGTCTTGCGCAGCGCGTGCTTACGGACCTGCGGGTCGTTGGCAGTGAACGCGCCGTCCTTGAACACCGGGTTCGAGAACAGGTTGGTCGTCGCCATCGGCACCTTCATGCCGGTGTCGTCGAGGGCGCGCCGGAACCGCTTGACGATCTGCTCGCGGTCGGCGGGCGACGAGCCGGGCGGGACGAGATCGTCGTCGTGGAAGTTGACGCCGTACGCGCCGAGCTCGGCGAGCTTGCCGACGGTGTCGACGGGATCGAGTGACGGACGCGTCTCGTGGCCGAACGGATCACGGCCGCGATTCCCGACCGTCCACAACCCGAACGTGAAATGGTCCTCCGGCCTCGGCGCGTACTCGTCAGCCATGGCTTGCTCCCCCGATGCGTATCTCCACCATCAATGGGTTGGTCGAGATACGCATCATGTTCGCGCCGTGACTAGGGTGCCGCGGTGGCGGCGGCTTTGCCGACCGCCGCCGCAGAGCCGGAGCTTGCGACGGCGACAAAGGAGCAATGCATGACGTCGACACCGCCCCCTCCGCCGCCGCCTCCCGATTCGCCGCCGCCCGCGCAACCTCCGCCGCCGCAGCAACCGGCGGCGGTGCCGCCGCCATCGTCGACGGCCGTCGAGCGGTTCCGCATGGCCTACGGCGCCCGGTCCCAGACCGACTACTACTTCGACGGCCTCGGAATGGTGATCTTCCTCACCATCATCACGTGCGGGATCTTCGGCTTCTACGTCTTCTACCAACTGATGCGGCGGATGCGCGACCACAACCGTCGCCGTCTCGACCTGCTCGAGTCGGCCACCGAGGTCGCGTGGCAGCAGGCGAACGAGCAGGGCGCCGCCGACCAGCTGCGCCCCAACTTCGAGCGCATCGCGACGAACCTCGCCGTGATGCGCCAGATGACGACCGACTTCCGCGACCCCGGCATCTGGCTGCTGCTCGCCATCCTCACGTCGATCGCGTACTTCGTCGGCTTCGTGTTCCTCGACCAGGACCTGGTCAGGCATGACCAGGCCGAGGGCGCGGTCGAAGCCGAGCTCAGCGCCGTGCTCGCCCGGCTGGGCCAGACCGTCCCCGCGCCCGAGCCCGGGCGCCTGAAGGGCAAGCAGAACTACGCCGGCCGCATCGTCGCCAGCATCTTCTCGTGTGGCGTCTACTTCTACTGGTGGATGTACAACGAGATGGACGACGTGAACAAGCACTTCCTCTGGAACTGGCCGTGGGAGGACTCGCTCGCGGGCGCGGTCAACGCGATGGCGCCCGCGGCGTGACACAGCCTTGACCGAAACGCCACCGCCGCCGGTGCCGTCCGGCGCGTGGAGACCCCTCCCGACAGCCCCGCCGGTCGAGCGCATCCGCGCCGCGTACGCGGCGCGCAACAACAGCGACTACTTCTTCTCCAACATCGGGCTCGACATCTTTCTGACGATCATCACGCTGAACATCTACGGGGTCATCATCTTCTACCGGCTCATGCGGCGAATGCGCGACCACAACCGCCGCCGATTCGAGCTCCTCGACGCTGCCAACGCGTTCGCGTGGCAGCAGGCGAACGACCGCGGCGTCGCCGACGAGCTACGTCCGCACTTCGAGCGCATCTCGACCAACCTGGCCGTGATGCGCCAGATGACGACCGACTTCCGGGACCCCGCGATCTGGCTGATCATCGTGCTCGCCGTCGCGCTGGTCGGCAGCCTCTACCTCGGCTTCATCCCGTGGATGATCGGTCTCGTCCTCCTCGACGGCGACCTGATCAAGCACGACCGGGCCGAGGGGGCAACCGAAGCCGAGCTCAGCGCCGTGTTCGACCGGCTGGGCCAGAGCGTCCCCGCGCCGAACCCGGGACGCGTGAAGGGCCCGCAGAACTACGCGGGCCGCATCGTCGCCACGATCTTCTCGTGCACGATCTACGGGTACTGGTGGCAGGCGAACGCCATGCGCGACGGCAACGACCACTTCCAGTGGAACTGGCCGTGGGAGGACGCCCTCGCCCGGGCCGTGCAAGCGCTGGCGCCCGAGGAGGCGTCTCGCTGGGGTTAGCGGAATAGCCGGCGGTCCGCCGGCCTTGACCCCCGTATGACCGAGCATCGCCCCGTGGCCCAGGTGGTCCCGGCCACGCGCACCGTCGAAGGCGGGGGATTCGTGGTCCGCCGGCCCTTCCCCACCGCCGGCCTCGACATGGTCGATCCCTTCTTGCTGCTCGACCACATGGGCCCGGTCGACTACCAGCCGGGCGAGGCCGTCGGCGCCCCCGACCACCCCCACCGGGGCTTCGAGACCGTGACCTACCAGCTCGAGGGCGAGTGGGAGCACGAGGACTCGACCGGCACCTCCGGTCGCATGCGCGCCGGTGACGTGCAGTGGATGACGGCCGGCGCCGGCGTCGTGCACTCCGAGCTGCCGTCGGCGCGCATCCGCGAGGAAGGCGGCCGCCAGCACGGCGTCCAGCTGTGGGTGAACCTGCCGCGGGCCGACAAGATGTCGCCGCCGCGGTACCAGGAGATCAAAGCCGACGAGATCCCGGTCGCCGGGCCGGCGCCGGGCGTGCGTGTGAAGGTCGTGGCCGGCGACGTATTCGGCGTACGCGGCCCGGTCGAGACGCACAGCCCGATCGTGTACCTGCACGTGACGCTCGAGCCGGGCGCGGCCGTCGACCTCCCCATCCCCGACGGCGAGCGCGCGATGGCGTACGTGATCGCAGGAACCGGCGTGTTCGACGGCGACGGGAAGGCCGTCGACGAGGCGAACCTCGTGCTGTTCGGCACCAACGAGGGGGCGGTGCGGGTGGCGGCTCCCCCCGACGCCACCCGCCCGCTCGACGCGCTCGTGCTCGCGGGCGCGCCGCTGCGTGAGCCGGTGGCGCGCTACGGGCCGTTCGTCATGAACACGCGCGACGAGCTCGTGCAGGCGGTCGACGACTACCAGTCCGGCGCCATGGGCCGCATCGCCGCTACCTCCTGACGAAGTCGGCGCTCCATCCCATCCGGGCGGCGCACGCGTCGTACGTGCTCTCGAGGAAGTCCTCGAGCGCCCGGACCGGGTCGGCCGCGGCTCGCATCGCGTCGTAGGGAAACAGGAACTCGCCGAGGTCGGCGTTCCAGCTCGCGCCGTCGGGCTCGATGGCGTCGGATTCGATGCCGTCGGGCTTCGGATACGCGTACGCGAAGAACGCCGCGCCGCGGAACGCGTCCTGCCCGGGCCAGAACCCGCCGCAGATCTGCTCGGCGTCGCCGCCGTAGCGCTCGATCGTCCCCGCGCCGGGAGGCGGTGTGACGGGACGCCCCGAGAAGCGCGTGACGGCGAGGTCGAAGCTGCCCCAGAAGAAGTGGACGGGCGGGGTCTTGCCGGTGAAGCGGGCGCGGTGGCGCTTGAACACGACGTCGACCTGCGACAAGACGTGGAAGAACCGCTTCGCATCGGCGGGCTCGTAGGAGTGGTGCGTGCGGTCCTCGGCGAACGGGATGGGGTCGGGGACCTCGGACGGCCCGGGCGAGATGGTGACGTGGATGCCCAGGCGGCCGAGCGCGTCCATCACCTCGTGATAGAAGTCGGCGACCGCGAGCGGCCGGAGCGGGAGCTGCTCGACGCCGGCGTCGTTCGTGCGCAGGACGAGCCGGTGGTCGACGAGGTCGAACTCGACGTCGAAGGTGCGGAGCCCGTCGGGCACGGGTGAGGTCGTCAGGCCCCGGGCGGTCACATAGAGCGGGACGTTCGACCACTGGGGCTCGAACGGCGACAGGGCGAGGCGGATCTTGCCGACGACCTGCGTGTACATGTGGAGCGTGTCGCGCGTGTCACGCCAGTCGTCGTACGGCAACGCGGGCCAGTCGTCCACGGCTCTCAGGGTCGCGCGTTCAGAACAGCTCGTCGCCCTCGTGGGCCGCGATGTCGCCCTCGAGCTCGTCCCCGTCGCGCTCGCCGTCGGCTGCGCCGCCGAGCTCGCTCTCGAACACCTCGAGATCGGTGACGATGCGGTTGACGTCCTCCTGGGCCCGGGCGATGCGGGTCCGGCACAGCTTGATCAGCTCGCTGGCGCGCCGGACGCGCTCGGCGAGCACGTCGACGTCGAGGTGGTCGCCCTCGAGCTCGTCGAGGATCTGCTCGAGCTCGGTCATCGCCTCGGCGTAGCCGAGGTCGTCGCCGTTGGCGTCCTCTCGATCGCTCATGAGTCGCGAGTCTCTCGTTCTTCCTGTTCCCCGTCGACGTTCTCGACGGTGCTCGTTGCCCTGCCGTCGGCGAACTCGGTGACGAGCGGGTCGCCGGCGGACAGGTCCGCCGCCCGTTTCACGACCCGCCGATCGCGGTCGCGGGTGATGGTGTACCCACGTTCGAGCACGCGCACCGGGTCGAGCGCCCGCAACTGGGCTTCCGACGCGTCGAGCCGGCGGGCCTCGGCGCGGGCGATCCGCCCGCCCGCCGCGACCAGCGTGCGCTCGGTTCCGTCGAGCACGGCGTCGGCCTGCTTGACGGTCCGGGTGCCCAACTCCTCGGCACGGCCGCGGTGCCGCTCGACGGCGGCGAGCTCGTGCGCCAGCGCGGCCGGAGGCGCGCGCCGGGCGCGACGGGCGCAGTCGCGCAGCTCCCCGAGCGCGAGCGCGCAGTTCGCCCGCGCGTTGTGCACGACGCCGCGCGACATGTCGTCGAGCCGGTAGGCGAACTCCATCACCCGCTCGATGAGCGTCTGCGCGCACGCGGTGGGCGTCTTGCTCGAGGTGTGCGCGACCTCGTCGGCGACGGTGCGGTCGATCTCGTGGCCGATGCCGGTGAGCACGGGGATGGGCATGGCCGCGATCGACCGGGCGATGTCCTCGCTGTCGAAGGGAGCGAGGTCGGAGCGGGACCCGCCGCCGCGCACGATCACGACTGCGTCGAGCGCAGGCGCGAGGTGGGCGAGACGGCGCAGCGCCCACACGACCCGGCGCGGCGCGTTGGCACCCTGCACGCGCACGTCGCACACGCCGACCCGGAACGCGAACCGGCTGCGGTCGAGCTCGTCGAGGAAGTCGTGGTACGCAGCGCTGGCGGCGCTGGTGACCAGGCCGATGCGCAATGGCACCAGCGGCATGGGGAGCGCGGCGTTGGCGCGCAGCAGTCCCTCGGACTGGAGCGCGTGCAGCACGCGGTCGCGGTTGGCGGCGAGCGCGCCGGCGGTGAACACCGGGTCGATGCCGGTCATGATCAGCTGCAGCCGCCCCGTCGGCGGGTAGACGTCGATGTGGCCCTTGACGCGCACCTCGATGTCGTCGGCGAGCTCGACGCCGGGCACCTTGCGCAGCGCGGCTTCTACCGTCATGAGGTGGGAGCGGAACAGCGCCACGTCGAGCGCCGCTTGCACCCGGTCCCGTCGTTCGTCCTTCTCGACGAGCTGGAAGTACACGTGACCGGCGCGCGACCGGCGGAAGCCTTTGAGCTCGCCCCGCACCCAGACGTTCTCCGGGATCGCTCCGCGGAGCGCGTCGCGGATGGCGGTGTTGAGCTCGGTGACCGAGAACGTCGCGTCGTCCGTGTCGTTTCCCATCTACGCCGCCGCGTGGTGCCGTCGTACCCACGCCGCCAGGGCCGCGAGACCGGCCTGCTGCTCCTCGCCGCCGCCGACGCGCCCGAGCAGCCCGTCGCCGCCGCGCATCATGTTCAGCTTCAGCTTCTGGCCGCTCGTCGTCTTCAGCCGGAGCGTGAGCGCCGCGCCCTCCAACACGGACGGTTCGGCGTTGTACCACTCGCCGGCGAGGCCGACCGCGCTCATCGCTGCCAGATCGGCCGGTGCGATCGAGACGCCGTCACCCTTGGGCGCTGCGTGCCGGTCGAGGGGCTGGACGAGCAACCGCCGCTCCGTCACGACCAGGGCGACCATGCCGCCGCGAAACGCGGACTGTTGGGTGGCGGCGCAGAACCCTTCGATCGTCTCGCCCGGCTGGAGCAGCTGCTGGAGCTGGGGTCGAACCTTGGTGTGAAAATCCTCGGCCACGCCCGGCACCGTACCGTCGTGTTCCGGGCGGCCGGTCGATCCCGACTACTTCTCGAGGTAGTTCTCCAGGAACTTGACCGTTTGGTCCCAGACCTGGTTCGAGTACGCCCGCGAGTGCGCCGTCCCCGGGAGAATGATCTCCTGGTTCGCGACGCCCGCCGTGTCGAGCGCGGCCTTCATGGCGTCGGCCTGGGCCTTGGGGACGAGCTCCATCGTCGAGTTCACGATGAGCATCGGTGCGTCGGTCTTGTCGACGTGCGCGACTGGTGACGCCTCTACGTACGCGGAGCGGCAGGCCTCGGGCGGGCACCCGACGAAGGCCTGGATCGTCGAGACGGCGGCGAGGCTGTCCAGGTCCATCGGGCCCGACCACGACACCGCCGCCGCGATCCGGTGGCCTTTCTCGAGCGGGCCCTTCCCCACCGTGGCGAGCAGGCCGGTGAGATGCGCGCCGGCCGAGCCGCCGAGCGCGCCGACGCGCTTCCGGTCGACGCCGTACTCCTTGGCGTGCTTGCGCACCCATTCGACGGCCGTCTCGACGTCGTCGACCGCGGCCGGGTATGGGTGCGCGGGCGCGAGCCGGTAGTTGACGGAGAAAGCGACGAACCCGCGCTCGGCGAGCTGGTTGGCCTGCTGGGCGAACCACTCCTTGTCGCCGTGAACCCAGGCCCCGCCGTGGATCACGACGACGGCCGGGCGGCCCTTGCCCTTCGTGGCCGGCTGGTACACGTCGAGCCCGAGCTGCTCGCCGTCGACGGTGCGGTAGATGACGTCCTTCTTGACGCTCACGCCCTGCGCCGCGCCCGCCGGTGCCGCGAGCCCCGCGGTCACGAGCGCCGCCGCTGCTGCGGCGACACCAGCCGCCCACCTGGTCCGTCGTCCGGTCATGGAGCCAGCATGGCCGGGTCGGATGAGGCGCACCTCAGCGGAATGTGAGCGGGCGGTCAGGCGAATCGGGCCGCCGCGAACGCCAACCCGATGCCGCTCAGCATCGTCGGCACGAACCACATGATCACGCGGGTGATCTCACGATGCACTTGGGCGACCACTCGATACTCGAGGGCCTCGAGATCGACCCGCATGGCGGCAAGGTCACTCTTCGTTGCGACCTCGGCCCAACCCACCGGCGGGAGATGCTCCATCAGCGCGTCCGCCGTCCGCGCGCCGAGGACCACCTCGAGCCGTTCGTACATCTCGCGCCGAGCTCGTTCATCGATCTGCATTGTGGCTCCCGCGTCCTCCCGCAACAACCGGACGGGGAGCATTCGACGCCCAGCTCGCGAGGCGTCACCGGATCGTACGAGGCGGGTACGACAGCTACGCAGCAGTACCCTCGCAGCGTGACCCAGACGGAGACGCTCACGCCGACGCAGGCACCCGAGCGCGAGCGGACCGACGAAGGCGACCACGACCGCTTCGCCCACTACGCCAAGAAGGACGCGATCGCCCGCGCCTACGTGACGGGCGAGCCGATCGTGGCGCTGTGCGGCAAGAAGTGGGTCCCGAGCCGCGATCCGTCGCGCTACCCGCTCTGCCCCACCTGCAAGGAGCTCAAAGAGGCCGGCTGGACGCTGCGCTGACGGGCGTCGTCATTCGACGGCGTGACCACTGACGACCGGTCGGCACCATTACCTTGGCCACGGTGGCCTCGCGCAGGATCCGCCCACGCGTCTGGGCCGTCGCACTCGCAATCGTCGTGATCGGTGCGACCGTGGCGACGGTTGCGATCAAGATGAGCGGAGGTCCGGGCAAACAACCGGCGCTCGGGTGTCGTGTCGTCCTGGGCTCGGCCACCTACACACTCGGTTTCGAGCAGGCCGCGCACGCGACGACCATCGCGGCGGTCGGCAAGCGGCTCGGGATACCGGATCACGGGGTCACGATCGCTCTGGCTGCCGCGCTGCAGGAGTCGAGGTTGCACAACCTGGACCATGGCGACCGGGATTCACTCGGCCTGTTCCAGCAGCGCCCTTCACAGGGTTGGGGCACCGCGAGCCAGGTGATGACGCCGCGCTACGCCGCGGCCGCCTTCTATCAACATCTGGCGCGGGTCTCCGGTTGGCAGACGCTGCCCGTGACCACCGCCGCCCAACGCGTCCAACGGAGTGGGTCGCCGAGCGCCTACGCCAGCTGGGAAGGCGAGGCCCGCGCGATTGCTCAGGCGACGACCGGGGAGATTCCTGCCGGGATGAGCTGCCGCGTCGACCTTGCTTCGACGCCGAGGTCGACCGACTCCCTGCAGCGAACGATGGCGCAGGAGCTCGGCTCCTCGGGGCTCGACACCCCGCTTGCTGAACCTCGCGGCTGGACCGTGGCCATGTGGCTCGTCGGCCACGCCTCGCAGTTCGGGATCACGTCGGTGAGCTTCGCGGGCCAGGTCTGGACGCCGTCCGAGGGACGCTGGTTCCCACAATTGCCGGGCGACTCGCGAGTCCAGATCACCCGCGCGTAGACGCTCCGTCTCAGATCGCGCCGCCGGTGATCGTCATGCCATCCTCCGTCGGCGGCGGCGCGATCGACGACGTGAGCGGGTCGCATACAACAGGAGCAAGCCCACCGCGAGGCCGGCGACGCTCACCGCGATGATGGGCGCCACGTCGACCCCGGAGCCCTTCGCCGACGGCTCGAGCTTGGCGCGCAGGAAGTCGATCGACGGCTGGATCACGACCGGGGCGAGGCGCTCGTCGTGGCCGGCGTTCGGGACGAGCGTCAGCTGGTGCGCGACACCGGCGTTGCCGAGCGCCGCCGCCATCCGTTCCGCCTGATCGGGCGGCACGAGCACGTCCTCCTGGCCGTTGGCGAGGAACATCGCGCCGTCGCTCTGGTCGACGTGAAAGATCGGCGAGGCCGCCTCGATCGTCGACTCCTTGCACTGACCGGTCGGGCAGTCGAGGAACGCGTCGAGGTAGAACTGCGAGTCGGGCCCGTACTCGTCGGGGTGGAGGTCCATCGGGCCCGCCCACGACACCGCCGCTGCGAGCCGAGAGCCGCGGTCGTGTGGCCCGTCGCCCAATGTGCTTGCCAGCGCGGAGAGGTGGCCGCCGGCCGACCCGCCGATCGCGCCGATGTGCTCGGGGTCGAGGTTGAACTCGATGGCGTGCTCGCGCAGCCACTTCACGCTCGCCTGCACGTCGTCGATCGCAGCGGGGAAGGGATGGGCCGGCGCGAGCCGGTAGTCGACCGCGAACGCGGCGAAGCCCTGCTCGGCGAGCGTGCGGGCGAGCGGCTCGGACAGCTCCTTGCTGCCGAGGACCCAGCCCCCGCCGAACAGCACCACGACGCCCGGAAGCGGGCCGGTGCCGGTGCCGCCCGGCAGGTAGGCGTCGAGCTTCATCTTGTCGCCGCCGACCGTGCGGTAGACGAAATCGCGCTGGACCTGGACGTCGAACGGCTTGCGGGGTGTGTTCACCGTGCCGCCGGCGACCCCGGGCGACGCCCAACCGAGCGCGAGCGCGACGACGGCGACCGTCATCGCCATTCGCCGCATCGGCCCTCCCGTGCTCTCCGCCTCTGGAAGGTGCAGTCTTGCCGGTCCGCGATCCGAAGGCTTCGCGGATCGCTGCGTCTGACACACGCGTCAGGTGTGCGCGAGGCTGACCGTCCCATGGCAGGCGCGCTCGACGGCATCCGCATCCTCGACCTCTCGTGGGGCATCGCGGGCCCGCTCGGCGTCCTGCTCCTCGCCGAGCAGGGCGCGGATGTCATCAAGGTCGAGCCGCCGGGTGGCGACCCGTTCCGCGTGTACGACGGCTACAAGGTGTGGACCCGGTCGCGCCGGTCGGTGACGTGCGACCTGAAGTCCGACGCCGGCGTCGCCGCGTTCCGCGAGCTCGCCGCCACCGCCGACGTGCTCGTCGAGAGCTTCCGTCCCGGCGTGATGGACGGTCTCGGCGTCGGCTACGACGCGCTGCACGCCGAGCTCCCCCGCCTCGTGTACTCCTCGGTCCCCGCGTACCCACCTGGACACCGCCTCGCGCAGCGGCCCGGCTACGACGCGCTGGTGCAAGCGTCGTCGGGTCAGCAATGGGAGCAGCCGGGGTGGCGGCCGGGGCCGATCTTCCTGCACATGCCGATGCCGAGCATGGGCGCGATCTTCCTCGTGCCGATGGGCATCCTTGCCGCACTCATCGCGCGCGAGGAGACGGGCGCCGGCCAGCACGTGTCGACGAGCCTGCTGCAAGGCGCGTTCCTGTACACGACGCAGATCTGGCAGCACGTCGAGCACGCGAACGCCGCGTTCCACGACCTGATGGGCAAGAGCTACCCGCCCGGTGTGCACCAGGGGATGATCTTCGAGTGCGCGGACCGCGAGTTCGTGCACGTGAGCGTCATGAGCGGCCTGCCGCCGATGCGGAGCATGGACGAGATCCTCGGTGTCGAGCCGCCGCCGGCCGAGGCGCTCGAGGGCCTGCTGCCACTGCAACAGCAGGTGCTGATGAACGACCGGCGCCGCGACGCCTTCAAGGACCGCAAGCGCGACGAGCTCGTGGCCGAGTTCCTGGCCAACAACATCGCGGTCGAAGCGGTCATCACGATGGAGGAGGCGCTCGCGCAGCCACACGCGCAGCTCGACGCGAACGGGATGGTGGTGACGGTGGACGACCCCGACCTCGGACCCCTGATCCAGGTCGGTGTCCCCATCAATCTCTTCGGCACGCCGGGTGCGATCCGCGGCCCCCAGCCCCGTGTCGGTGAGCACAACGACGAGGTGTGGGGTGAGGTCGGTGTCGCCGGTCGCGACGTGGCAGCGGTGACAGGAGGTGCCGACCGGTGACGCACCCGCGTCGGTTCCGGTTCGGTATCGACCTGCACCAGCCGCTTCCCGATCGGTCTTGGGCCGATAGCGCGCGCGAAGTCGAGGCGCTCGGCTACTCGACGATGTTCGTCCCCGACCACTTCGACGAGGGGATCGGGCCGCTCGCGGCGATGGCGACCGCGGCCGCGGTCACGACCACGCTCAACGTCGGCACGTTGGTCTTCGACTGCGACTTTCGCCATCCGGCCGTCCTGGCGCGCGAGCTGGCGAGCATCGACGTGCTGTCCGAGGGTCGCCTCGAGGTCGGGCTCGGAGCGGGCTGGAAGCGACTCGATTACGACCGTTCCGGTATCGCGATGGACCCGCCGAAGGTGCGCGTCGACCGCCTGGTCGAGCACACCCATGTGCTCAAAGGCCTGTTCGCCGGCGGCCCGTTCAGCTTCACAGGCGAGCACTACACGATCACCGAGCTCGACGGGACGCCGGCTCCCCACCGGCCGGGTGGTCCTCCGATCATCATCGGCGGCGGTGGGCCGCGCGTCCTGCGCTTCGCGGGCGCGAGCGCCGACATCGTGGGCGTCAACGCGTCGGTCCACTCCGGTGAGATCGACGTCGCCGCCGCCCAGGACGCGCTCCCCGAACGCATCGACGAGAAGTTGGACTGGGTGCGCAAGGGTGCCGGCGAACGCTTCGACGACCTCGAGCTCAACGCATGGCTCGCCGTCGCCGAGGTCACTGACGACGCCGACGAATTCGCGGCCGGACTGGCCGTCGCGTTCGAGAGCGATCCCGCGAACGTTCTCGCGTCGCCTCTGAGCCTCATCGGATCGCAGGCAGAGATCCGCGAGCGCCTGCACGAGCGGCGCGAGCGATGGGGCTACTCGTACTGCGTGATGCCCGGCGACAAGGCCCACGAATTCGCGCCGATCGTCGCCGAGCTCACCGGAACCTGACGGAAGGAGGCGCGTGATGCACGCGCTGGAAGGGGTGCGACTGATCGACTTCGGTCAGTACCTCGCGGGCCCGTTCGGGCCGATGATCATCGCCGACCTCGGTGCCGAGGTGATCAAGGTCGAACCGGTCACCGGCGACGGGATGCGCATGGCCGGCAAGCCGTTCTTCGGCTGCCAGCGGGGCAAGCGCGACATCGCGCTCAACATCAAGACGCCGGAGGG
>WNFU01004643.1_pt1 | contig 24645 bp, 21 predicted proteins | sample 5400121 | NCBI WGS metagenome assembly WNFU01 (sample SAMN13153360, study PRJNA577476) | soil metagenome | isolation source: 100 cm soil or saprolite under grassland replicate 1 | place: USA:California | collected 2016-06-15
CAGGCTTCGCTTGATGCTGCAGACCGGCCGGTTGCTCGCCCCCTTCCAGGGACTTCGTCGCTCCGCTTCGACGGACGGGATCTCTCCTGCCGCCGGGAGCCGCGCTACCGGGGACCCTGGCGTCTCCCCGGGCCGGACTTGCACCGGCTGGCTGCCGTGAGCTTGTCGCTCGGTGTTCGCCTCGTTCATCACCCCCTTTCTCTCCTTGCGCCCGAGCTGCTGGGCGCACAATTACATCGGTGACATTTTCCAGAGAACGGTCACAGAGCAGTGTTCTCGGTGAGCTACCGCCGTGGCGGGGCGATCCTACCGAAAGCCGCTGCTCAGACCCTGTTTCCAGCTTGCGCCGTCCGAGCTTGCCGACCTCCCGGCAGGTGAAGAAGGCCGACGTCCAGATCTTCGTGGAGGGCGGGCTGGTCCTGGTCGAACGGGGTCGCCACTCTGGCCCCCACGTGAGGGTGCGAGTTCTTGGCGGATGCGGCGCTTGGCCCGCAGCGGGACAGGCCTGCAGCGGCGGGCTTGTCCTCCGACAGGGAGCGGGCCTCCTGCTTCGCAGCCGGTCCCGGCTCCGTGGGAAGCCCTTCCAGCGACACGATCGCGGCGTCGACGTCGTGGGCGATGTAGCGATCAATGACGGTAGCTATGAAGAGTCCGTCCAGAGGTGAAACTGAGCCTCTCAGGTGCCCACGCATCAGGCGCGCGTCTTCAACTGGGGGACCTCGCAGCGGTCCTTGAATCCCTGCGGGGCGATGCCAAGGGCCAAGCTGAACCGCGACCGCATGTTGTCCAAGCAGATCAGCATCGTGAGCTCGACCAGTTGCGCCTCATCGAGGTGAACCCGCAGCCTCTTCACGAGCTCATCGTCGACGGTGGGCGGCGTCTCGGTCATCGCCTCGGCGTACACCATGACGAGCCGCTCCAGCAGGTCGAACAGGTCACTGTCCCGCCACTGCGGCACGGCCTCGATCTTCTCGCGTGGTATGCCGTGCCCGTACAGCACCCAGTAACCGAAGTCCACGCACCACGGGCAGCCGATCTTGACGGTCGCGGCCATCTCGGCCAGGTCCCTGAGCTTCAGGTCCAGCTTCTTCCACTTCGCCGCGCTCTGCTCCAACTTGCCGTAGGCCCGCGCCACCGGCATGTTGTGACTCTGGGCTCGGAACGGGTCCAGCACTTCACCGAACCTCCGCTCAAGGAACCACCCGCCGATCCGGTACGACATCGTCCGGGGTGGATCGAGCGATATGCGTGCCATGTCGTGTCTCCTCGTCACATCGGCTGGGTTTCGTCGGTCACTGTGATGACCGAGCGCGACGAGGGAATGTGACCGATGGACGAGGGCGGCTGGCTGGCGGAACGGTTCGAGGCCCACCGGACCCACCTGCGGGCGGTGGCCTACCGGATGCTCGGCTCGCTCGCCGAGGCGGACGACGCCGTCCAGGAAGCCTGGCTCCGGCTGAGCCGCTCCGACCCGAGCGGCGTCGAGAACCTGGGGGGATGGCTGACGACGGTCGTCGGGCGGGTGTGCATGAACATGCTGCACTCCCGCGCGTCGCGGCGCGAGGAGCCCCTGGGGGTGCACGTCCCCGATCCGGTCGTGAGCCGGGAGGACGGGCTCGACCCCGAGCACGAAGCGCTCCTGGCCGACTCGGTCGGTCTCGCCCTGCTCGTGGTCCTCGAGACGCTGGCCCCCGCCGAGCGGCTCGCCTTCGTGCTGCACGACATGTTCGATGTGCCCTTCGACGAGATCGCTCCCATCGTGGGGCGCTCCCCGGCCGCGGCGCGGCAGCTGGCGAGCCGGGCCCGCCGCCGGGTCAAAGGGGCGGCTCCGGTTCCCGACGCCGATCTCGCCCGCCAGCGAGCGGTCGTCGACGCCTTCCTGGCCGCCGCCCGAGGCGGCGACTTCGACGCGCTGCTCGCGGTGCTCGACCCCGACGTCGTGCTTCGAGCCGACCGCGGTGCTGTGCCTCCGGGAGCGTCGAGGGTGGTCCGCGGTGCGCCGGCCGCGGCCGAGCAGGCGCTCGCCTTCGCGCGGTTGGTTGGCCCGTTCGCACGACCGGCGCTCGTGAACGGAGCCGCCGGAATCGTCGCCGCTCCGGGTGGGCAAGCGTTCTCGGTCCTGGGCTTCACGGTCACGCGCGGGAATATCGTCGAGATCGACATCCTCGCCGACCCCGCGCGCCTCCGCCGGCTCGACTTGGCGGACCTCGAGGACTGATGAGATCGATCCCGCAGGAGATCGTGACGAAGGAGGAGAGATGAGCGCGATCGTGGAGAGTATCGAGATATCCCGTCGTCCCGAGGACGTCTTCGCATACGTGACCGGCTTCTCGCATTTCCCCGATTGGCAGGGGGGCATCGTGTCGGTGCGCCTGGAGGGCGATGCCCCGCTCGCCGTGGGCTCGAGGGCTCTGGTGACCCGGCGGGTCGGCCCTCGGAAGCTGCCGGGGACCGAGGAGATCACCGAGCTGAACCCTCCGAGGAGATGGGCGGTCCGCGCCGTCGGCGGCCCGGTGATGGCGATAGCCATCGGCACGATCGAGCCGCTCGGTGATGGCGAGCGGTCGCGCGTCACGATCGCCCTCGAGTTCGAGGGGCGCGGGATCGGCAAGCTGCTCGTTCCACTCGTCGTCCGCCGGCAGGCTCAGAGACAGCTGCCGCGGAACGAGCAGAGGCTGAAGGAGGTGCTCGAGCGGGGCGTGTAGCCCAAGCTGTTTCGGCGACGTCTCAAGAACGGCCCAACCGCCGCCGCAGCCATCAGGGGGCCCCGCTAACTTACAGTGGAGTAGTTACATGCATGTCATTCTCTGCAGAACGCTAGGAGGTGTCTCGAGGCAGGCTGCGGCAGGCTTTCGGCAAGAGAGCCCGATTCGCTCGTGCTGGTGGTGTGGCCGCCGCATTCGGGACTACCGTCGTGTCTTCGCTCGAGCCTTGACGATCGTCCGCATGGTGAGCAGGGCGACGATCGCGACGATCTGGCTTCCCAGGACGATCCGGTTGACGTCGACCGCGGGCCGCCAGGCCATCTCGTCTCCCCGGATCAGGAACGCTCCGATCGGGCGAGCGCTCAAGCCGAACCCGCCTCCCGAGCCCTTCCCCTGGCCCTCCGGGCCCTCGCCCCCTCCCCCGCCGCCGCCACCCTGGATCCTCGCCGCCGGGATGACCGTCACCCCATTCCTCTCGTAGGGCTCGCCGAACACCCGCTTCACGGTGAGAGTGTCCCGGGCCTCGGTGATGACGTCCTGAACCTCCATCCTGTTCCTCCTTCCATCCCCCCCATCCTCCCGCAACCTCGACCACTCGTCCGTCGACACCTCCCACGAGTTGGGCCCCGGCCAGCCTGTCATGCCAGGAGCAAGCCCGAGCGCTCGACGCCGGACCACCCTCGCCCCTACTCGGTCATCGGCCACGCGCGGAATCTGGACGACAAGTTCGGCCAGGGAGGGGAGGGGGTGTTCCGATGACCCGGATCCTGATCGGTGGCTTCCTCATCGCCCACGGGCTGGTGCACATCGGGGTGTGGGGTCTTCCGAAGCTCCAGACCGCCGAGGGGAGCCCGTTCATACCGTCTGATTCGTGGCTCATCGGCTCGACGAAGGGCCTCGCGGCCGTCCTCGCCGTGCTGTATGGAGCGGAGGGAGCCCACCGTCCACCGCCAATCGGTGAGGCCAGCGCCTCGAACGGCTGATAACATCGGCCGGGGTGTGCACTGTGCGATCCAGCGCAGTGGGCTGAGCAATGGGTCGTGGGGTAATTGGCAGCCCGACGGGTTCTGGCCCCGTTAGTCCAGGTTCGAGTCCTGGCGACCCAGCTTGACTGCCTGCCGATGAGCTCTTGCGCGGTGGCAGTTGGCGCACACACGACGTCAGACCTCTCGATCTCTCACCGCAAGCCGTCCAGTGAACACCGCCCGCCAAAGCATCCTCGACCGATTGTTCCCTTGCCGGCCCCGGCTCCGTCAATGGACACAACCGACGTCAAGTTCCGCCCGGCCCGGAGCCGATGGAAGGTAGCGTGACAGGGATGGGTCGAACAACCCGACGGCGTCGGACTCCGCTGGCGGCAGCCTGCGCCGGTCTGGCCCTGCTGCTCGGGGTCGTCCCCGGTCCGGCCGCCCCGGCGTCGGCGACCACGCGACATCACATCCCCGGGACGAGTTGCGCCGTGTTCCCGATCGACAACACCTGGAATACCGACATCTCGACGCTGCCGGTGCATGCGCTGTCGAAGAAGTGGCTGGCCACGATGTATGCCGGGACCACCGATCTCCACCCGGACTTCGGACCGCCCTCGTACGGGATGCCCTACGCCGTGGTCAGCGACGACACGCCCACCCACACGGTCAAGTTCCAGTACGCGAGCGAGAGCGACCGGGTGCCCTACCCGTTCGGGACGAAGACGCCCATCGAGGGCGGCCAGGACGCGGGCGGCGACCGCCACGCGCTGATGGTGAACAAGGACACCTGCACCCTGTACGAGCTGTACCACGCGTACTGGAACGGCGGGAAGCCCAAGGCCGGGAGCGGCGCGGTGTTCGACCTCCGGGCCAGCCACCTCCGGCCGGACGAGTACACCTCGGCCGACGCCGCCGGCCTTCCCATCTTCGCCGGCCTGGTGCGCTACGACGAGGTGAAGGCCGGGCTCATCCCCCACGCCATCCGGTTCACCGCCGACCTCACCCGCGACCAGCACATCTGGCCGGCCCGCCACGACGCCAGCGACCTCACCGCTGAGCGGTATCCGCCGATGGGCGCGCGGTTCAGGATGAAGGGGGGCTTCTCTCCCGCCGGTTTCAGCCGCCACGCCCGGGTGTTCATCCGGGCCTTCAAGCACTACGGCCTGATCCTCGCCGACAACGGCTCGGACTGGTTCTTCCAGGGCACGCGGGACTCCCGGTGGACGAACGCCCTCCTGGACCAGCTCAAGCGGATCCCGGCGTCCGCGTTCGTGGCCGTGGACGAGTCGGCCTGCAAGATCACGAACACCTCGGCCAAGGCCGACTGCCCGGAGTAGCGCTACGGGGCGGTCAGGGTCGTCACCCGCAGGGCCGGCGACGCCGCGATCTGAGATCGGCAGAACCGGTCCAGCACCCACCGCTTGTGGCCGAACAAGCCTGGTCCGGTCGGTGAAGTGAGGGTTGGCAGGGTTCTCCGACTCGCCGTACGTGAGGATGGTCCGGGCGTCGGGGCAGGGCCCGTCGTTCCACGTCACGACCCGGACGAACGACGACCCGCCGTCCGGCTGGCTCAGGCCGTGGCCCGACACCCAGCTCGTCCACATGGCGTTGAAGTCGCCGTGGGGGTCGCCGGAGCCACCGTGGATCGGGAACCGCACCCCGTCTTCACGATGAACAGCGGGGTCCCGAGCGCCGCGTCGAACGGGGCGTTCGCGGCGTCGAGGTCGCCGAGCGCGTCGCCGAAGGCCTGCTGGACCTGGGGGTTGCTGGTGTCGAGCCCGTACGGCGTCGTCACCGGGTGGTCGGGGTCGAACGGGTGCGAGTACGGCGACCGGCGTGGCCCCGTTCGCGTGGTCCCAGAACCGCCGGACAGCACGGCCCCCCGGACCCCAGGTTCTCCCTGCCGTTCCAGGCGGCCAGCACGTCGCAGGAGTGCCCCACCGGCACGGGTGGACCGTTCGAGGTCGGGGCCCGCCGGCCTCCTCGAACTGCCGGCACATCGACACGATCGTGCTTCGTGATCATCGCGGCGTAGGACCCGTCGCTGAACACCATGCGCTGCATTTCGGCGCGGGTGAAGCCGGGCGGCCCGAGGTGGTCGGTCCCGTCGATCCAACGCTGGGCCATGACCAGCCCGATCCGGGTCCGCAGGGTCCGGGCCGTGCCCTCCGTCCCGATGATCCGGTCGAACCCGGTGAGCGGGTGATGGGGGTTCGCGAGCCAGTAGCTGTCGTTCGAGTTCGTCAGGTAGTCCCGCCGGAGCGGTGGCGTCTCACGGCCGGTGTAAATGACCTCGAGCGCAACTCCTCGCGGTCATCCTACGCGGCGGGGGTGACAGCCTCGTCGATCACCTCCTCTCGGTCGGCTCGAGCGGGCGGTCCGAACAGCTCCCGGCGGAGGTCCTGCAGCAGGCGAACGGCGCGGGGGCTCATGTCCACGCCCCGCCATCCCTTGCCGGCCCGGTCGAGCACCGCCCACACCAGCGACAGGCAGCTCCGTTCCCCGGGCAGGCGCCCGATGACCTTCACCCGCCGGCGGGTCTCTCCGAAGGTCCGCTCGATGAAGTTGGAGTGGCGGATCCGCTTCCAGTGCTCCTTCGGGAACCGCAGGTACGTCGTGAGGTGGCAGAACCCGTCGTTCAGGCACTCCACCGCGGCCGGGTAGAGCTTGCTCCACTTCGCGCTGAACGCCTGTGCGCGTCGGGTGGCCTCGGCCACGGCCCGGTCGCCGGGAGCGTCCTCGATCTCGTCGAAGATCCCCCAGTACTCCGCCTTCACCCGCTCCTGGGCATGCTTCGGTACCTTGGCCAGCAGGTTTCGGGCGCGGTGGATCAGGCAGCGCTGACGGAGGCTCGCCGAGAGCACGATCTCCACGGCGGCGATCAGGCCGGGCCCGCCGTCGGAGATCACCAGCAAGGGCGGGCGGAGGCCCCGCTTCAGCATCCCGCGCAGGAACCCCGCCCATGCGTCGGTGGACTCCGTCGCACCCGGCTCCAGGTGAAGGAGGTGCGGCTTCCCGGTCACGTCGATGCCCCACGCCACCAGCACCGGCTCGGCCTTCGTCCCGGCGTGCATCCGGAAGTGGCTACCGTCGAGGAACAGGTACTCGAGCTCGATCTCCGAGAGGTCCCGGATCTTGAAGGCGTCGAACTCATCCTTGATGGCCTCGCAGATCCGGGAGACCGTGGAGCGCGACACCGTGGCGTCCGGCCCCAGGGCCTCGGCCAGGGTGGCCTCCACGTCGCGGACGGACAGGCCCCGGACGAACCCCGCGATCACGAGGGACTCCAGGGCGTTGGTCTTGGTGACCCCGGCCCCGAGCAGACGGGAGGCGAAGGCCATGTCGGTCCCGCGGAGCTTGGGACGCTCCAGGGTGATCGGCCCGGCCGTGGACTTCACGGTGAGCGGGGCGAAGCCGTTGCGGGAGCCGGCCTTGGCCGCTGTGGCCAGGGCCCGGCGCTCGTAGCGGTTGCGGCCGAGGAACTCGGTGACCTCGGCCTCGAGCGCCGCCTGCAGGAGCAGCCGGGCCCCGAGGCGGGCCACCTGCTCCAGGGTCTCGCCGAGGTCTCCCTCGGTGCCGAACAGCTCGTCGATGTCGGCGCGGATGCGCTCGGTGGGTGATACTCGTGCTGTCACGGGTGTAGACCTCCTTCGGCTGAGTTGTCAGCTCTTCGGAGGAGCCTACGCCCGTGATCTATTTACACCGAGGATGGGTCGCCACCGTCGTTCCCCCAGTCGCACTCCGTGCGCGAGCCGTCCAGGACCGGCAGCCCGAGAAGCTCGAACGTGGCTGTCGGCGGCGATCAGGGTGATGACGACACGGCGCATGCGGGCTCCTTCGCGGGCGCGGGACCCTCCGAGGTTGCGCCCATAGTTCTCCCCCGGACCGGCGTGCTCTATTCGCGCCGCTTCGGTCAGGACGCCTGGCGCGACCCGCCCTGCTCGACGGTGACCTCGCGTTCGGCCCCGCGCGGGGGCGTGGGATCCATGAAGAAGTGGGTCACGGACGGCACGATCTTCCGGACCCGGCGGTCGATCTCGTCCGCAAGCTGCTCGACGTCGTCCCCCGACATCCCCTTGCCGAGGTCCACCCGCGCCGCCACCATCAGCGACTCGGGCCCGATGACCATGGTCAGCAGCTCAATGACCCGGTCCACGCGGTCGTGGTCCTCGATGGCCCGGCGGATCTTCTCGCGATCCTCTTCCCGAGCCGCCTCCCCCAGCAGGAGCCCCTTGGTGTTCTGCCCCAGCTTGAACGCGATGAAGGCCAGGAGGCACCCGATGAACAGCGAGGCGATGGGGTCGAACGCGTGGATACCGGTGATCTGGCTGAGCCCGACGCCGAGGAACGCGAGGGCGATGCCGACCAGCGCGCCGCTGTCCTCCATCAGGACGGTCTTCACCGTGGGGTCCTTGGTCTCGCGGACGAACTCGCGGAACCCCATGTCCTGCTCCCGGGCCTCGTTCCTGGTCTGCCGGTAGGCCCGGAGCCACGACGTGCCCTCGGCCGCCGCGGAGACCGTGAGGACCGTGTACGCGGCGATGTACCCGGTGGTGTCCTCCCCGCCCCCCGCCAGGAGGCCCCCGATCCCCTGCAGGAACGAGAACCCGGCGCCCAGGATCAGGATCCCCGTGGCGGCCACGAACGCCCAGAAGAACCGCTCCTTGCCGTATCCGAAGGGGTGCTCCTCGTCGGCCGGGCGGTCCCCCATCCGGAGCGACACCAGCAGGAACACCTGGTTGAAGGTGTCGGCCACCGAGTGCGCGCCCTCGGCCAGGATGGCAGCGGATCCCGAGATCGTGCCGGCCACGAACTTGGAGAGGGCGATCACGGCGTTGGCACCGGCGGCGACCAGCACGGTCTTCTTGCTCTCGGACGCCATACCCGGATACATGCGTACCCGGGCCACTCCCCGGCGACACGACGCGGGACGACACGTTGACGTCCGAGGGGTGCGGGACGGCAACCAGGCTCAACCTGGAGGACATCCTGATCAGCTCCTGAACCGGGCGTGTCAGGCCTGGATCGGGATCGTCCCGCGCACCCTGGCGCCGCGCCCGGGCGTGGACTCGACGCGGAGGGTGCCCCCGACGGCGCCGAGGCGGTCGTTCATGTTCGTGAACCCCGCACCGGAGCCGCGGTGGGCGACGTCGAAGCCGGCCCCGTCGTCGGCCACCTCGAACAGCAGGGCCCCGGACTCCTCCCACACCCGGATGGTGGCGGTGACGCCCTCGCCGCCGTACTTGGAGGCGTTCTGGAGGGCCTCCAGGCAGCAGAAGTACACGGAGGCCTCGACCTCTGGTGGGTGGCGGCCCACGCCGTCCGCCTGCACGGCGACCGGGAGCGAGGCCCGGCGGGCCGCGGACTCCAGGGCCTGCGGGAGGCCCTTGTCGGCCAGGAGCGGTGGATAGATCCCGTGGGCCAGGTCCCGGAGCTGCTGGAGGGCCTCCTCGATGTCGCCGCCCAGCTCCTCAAGGACCGTGGTCGAGCGCTCGGGGTCGCGCTCGGCCAGCTGGCGGGCCAGGCGGAGCTTCACGGCGATGGCCACCAGGTGCTGCTGCGCGCCGTCGTGGAGGTTCCGTTCGATGCGCCGGCGCTCCAGGTCCCCCGCCGCCACGATCCGGCCCCGGGAGGCCTGGAGCTCCTGGGCCTGGCGGCGGACCTCGACCAGGCTCGCCTGCAGGGCCGAGTCCAGGCGCACGTTGTGCAGGGCCAGCCCGACCTGCCGGGCCAGTTCCGCCAGCACCCGGTCGTCCTCCGGCCCGAACGCCGGCGCGTCGCCGGCACGCTCCGCCACCAGCAGGCCCAGGAGCTCGCCCGAGTGGGTCACCGGGGCGATCCGCAGCGCTGCGCCCTCGCGGCCGTCCACCAGCGCGGGGATCCACAGCCTGGCCCAGGCCGGCCCCGACAGGCCGGCTCGGGCCACCGTGGTCTCCTCCGTCTGCACCAGGCGGATCCGGGGCCGGGCATGCTCCGGATCGGATGCCGTGAGCTCCAGCGATCCGGGAGACGCCATCCACATCTCGGCCGAGCGAAGCCCCAGCGCCGACCGGAGGGACTCCACCATCGAGAGCATGAGCTCGTCCATCGGGACGGACCGGGAGAGGCGCGTGCCGAACGTCCGGACCACGTCCTCCGTGGTCGGGCGTCCGCCGTAGGCCAGACGGGCCGCCAGGGCGCGCAGCCGCCCGCGGGCCGGGACGTACAGCAGGGCGGCGACCCCTGCCGCGATCATCGAGAGCACCAGAACCGTCTGCTCCTCGTGCCGCGGGCCCCGCCCCAGGCCGATGACCACGCCGAGGTACACCCCGGCCACGATGGCCGAGAGCCCGGCCAGCGACACCCCGTGCGCCAGCAGCGCGTCCACACCCCGGGAAGCCGTGGGCCACGCGTCCAGGAGCAGCGCCGCGGGGACGGCGACCGTCGCCCCCACGGCCCACAGGCCGGGGGACGGCGGCCAGTCCACCAGTGAGTGCACGATGAGCACCGCGATCCCACCCCACGCCGCGCCCATGGCCCCGAGCGCGAGCCACTTCATGTGCCGCTGCTCCACGCCGTCCACCCGCCCGAACCGGCCGGCGAACGCCGGCGCCCCGATCGCCAGCGCCACCAGGATCTCGGCCACCACCACCGGGGGTCGGACGGGCCCGGACGCGGACAGGGCCGCGACCACCCCGGCGCCAACGTACGCCGCGACGGCCAGTGACCGGCGCGCCCCGGTCCCCAGACGGCCGTCCGGCATGGCCAGTAACAGATGGGCACCGGCCGCCGGCAGGAGCGCCGCGACCGCGGGACCTGCGCCGTCGACGAGCAGCCCGATCCCCGCCGCCCCAGCGGCGCATCCGATGATCCCGCCGAGGGGCTCGCCCCGGAACTGCATGGCCCGCACTGCGCTCGCGATCGCCCACAGGAAGACCACGGACGCCGCGACGAGGTCCCCGGTCCCGCCCCCCCGGACGGCCACCGCCACGAGGGCCGCCGCGGACAGACCGAGCCCCGCCATGGCCAGGGCGGCCCAGGGAGAGCTCCCCCGGCGCCGGCTCACCGGAGAAACTGCCGTCGCTCGCGGATGTTCCTGGACCGCCATTTCATCCCACCGGGGACCGCGCCTTCGCCCGGAGCTCCGAGCCCAGACGCATCATCACTCCGCCCATCACTCGCTCCGGAGGATCTGGGCGGGACGGGTCCGGGCGGCCAGGCGGCCCGGCAACGCGGCCACCAGGTTCGCCACGGCGATGGCGGCGGGGATGACCAGGAGCACGGCGATGCCCGGGACCCCGGACTCCGGGACCACCCCCAGGCGGTCTGCGAGCACGGTCCATCCCCACCGCCCGAACCACGATCCCGAGCGGGACCCCGATGACCAGAGCCTTGAGGATGGCCAGGTCCCGCCCCCGCCGGCGGACCGAGGTGACCATGGTATGGGCCAGCGTGGCGGCCGCCATGAGGGCGAGGATGCCGGCCAGGACCAGCGGGACGTCCCCGACCCGCCCCAGGTCCACGACCGTGTGCTGGTCGATCCGGGGCAGGTCGAAGAAGAACGGGACGGTCAGCCGGAGGTCGGCGCCGCCCACGGAGAGGTAGGGCAGCGTCCCCATCGAATACGCCTGGACCCGGGGATCGCCGGACAGCGCGGCCTCGAGCTTCCGCCGAGCGGCCTCCGCGGTGGCCTCCGGGGCCTGTTCGTCGATATCGGTCCCGACCAGCGCGTCCCAGTTCCAGCCGGACAGCCGGGGGTCGACGACAGGTGGGCCAGGCTGGTCCCGAAGACCAGGGCAGCGACCAGAGCGAGCAGGCCGAGGGTCGTTCCGAAGAGGGGGACCGCCTGGGCCTGCGTGGCGCGCTGGACCCCCTGGGTCTGGTGGACCCGGTCGAACGGCAGGTCGAACCCGACGCGCAGGCGTTGGTGCAGCGCATTCAGCTCGGCCTTGAGGGCCGGGATGTCGGCTGCCCCCCCGGCGCAGGCGGAGGGCGATGGCCATGTCCGCGGGATTGAACAGCTCGCGGTGCTCCCGGTAGAGGGCCGGCGTGAGGTGGAACCCGGCCAGGTAGCCGCCGGCCAGGGGCGCGAACTCGCCCGGAGCCGCCCCCACCCCCACCACCGTCAGCGAGATGGGCTCCGGCCGCCTGTCGGGGGGCAGGGGCTGTCCGAACTGGCCGTTTCCGAAGAACCCCAGCTCCACCCGGTCGCCGGGCTGGAGGTCGAGTCGGTCGGCCACCGTGAAGCTGGCCACGGCCTCGTCCGGCCGGGTGGGGTCGGCGGCCCGTCCCGAAAGGATCTTCAGGGCGTTCAGGGTGGTCCCAAACCGCCCGTCCGGGCTGACCACTGGGAACACGTCCGGAAACGTGAGCTTCCGGCCCTCCGCGTTCCGCACCGACCCCCCGAAGGGCGTGACGCGCGAGAACTGTTCGACCTGGGGGAGGCGCTCCACCTCGGGGAAGGCCAGCCGCCGGTCCTTGCCGTACGGGTTGACCACGAGGTCCAGCGCGCGCTGAGCCTGCGCGAACCTGGGGTAGGCGGACTCGGTTCGGCGGGCCCCGGCCGCGGCGGCGATGACCACGCCGCCCATGACCCCCACGATGAGGGCCAGCGACAGCATCGCCAAGAGCCGCGAGCGCAGCTCGGCGCGGAAGCGCATCCACACGGCGCCCATCACTCGGTCCTCAGCACGGCGGACGGGCGGGTCCGCGCGGCCAGCCGACCCGGGATCGCCGCCACGAGGTTCGCCAGCGCCAGCGCGGCCGGGAGCGCCAGGAGCGCAGGAATGACGGCCACCACCGGCTCCGGCACCACCCCGAGCTGGTCGGCGAAGTACGTCCACGTCCACCGTGCGGCGGCGAGCCCGAGCGGCACGCCCACGAGGAGCGCGATCAGCACGACCGTGGTGGCCTGCCAGGCCACCGTGGCCGAGACCTGGCGCCGGACGAACCCGAGCGTCTTCAGGATGGCCAGGTCGCGGCGACGACGACGGACCGAGGTCACCAGCATGTGGGCGATCGCCGCGGCGGCGGCAGCGGCCAGGAGCCCGGCCAGGAGCAGCGGCAGGGCCTGGATCTTGCGGAGGTTTCCCAGCTGGGTACCCTGGGTGGGACCCTCCACCTGGGAGCCGTACCGGCGGAAGCTGCGGTCCAGGGTGCGGACCTCGTCCTCGACGGCCGCACCGGGCGCCAGGCGGACCGCGAAGGCGTTCCCGAACGTTCCCGGGGCCAGGGCGCGCATCCCGGCGAGGGTGAGCCCGGCCCCCTCTCCCAGCCCGGGGCCGAAGACGGAGTCGGGGAACACCGCCCGGCCCACGATGCGCATGGTCTCGGCCCGGTGCCCCCGGCCGACGGGCACGTCGTCTCCCACTTGGGCGCCGGCCTCCCGGAGGGTCTTGACCCCCAGCGCGATCTCCCCGGCGGACGCGGGCCACCGTCCCTCGACCACGGTGGGATGCAGGTGTCCCCGGACCTCCTCGATGGCCCACGCGTTCACCCTGACCCCTCGGCCCGAACCCACCTGCACGAACTGGTCGATGGAGGCGGCGGAGATGTCCGTGATGGCGGGGTCGCGCTCGATCCCGGCAAGGATCGTGTCGGCCACCTTCCGGCCGGCGAAGGGGTTCCCCAGGTCGATGTCCCACGTCCTGCCGTACAGCCGCGGCGTGTCCACCAGATGCCGGAAGCTCGATCCGAACGTCAGGGCCGCCGCGAGCGCACCGATCGACAGGGCCGCACCGATCGCGGCGCTGCGCACCGGCGTCGACGTCCGGCCGTGGCCCGGTTCCAGGGCCAGGCGGACCCCGGTCACCACGCTGGGCGGGAACCCGGCTCGGGCCAGCCAGGCCGCGACCGCGGACGGTCGGGCGTGCGGCGCGAACTCGCCGACCCCGAGCCAGCCTCCCCGGATCCGCGCGGCCCGCCATGCCGGAGCCAGGCCCACCAGCACCGCGACCACCAGGATCCCCGCGGCCCCGCCGGCCACGACGAGGGGATCGATCGACAATCCGGGATGGGGCTCGACCACGCGGGCCAGCCGCCCGAGTGGTGACAGCGGCGACAGGGCGAGCGCCGCCCCCACCGCGAGCGCCGCGCCGCCGGCTCCCACCATGAGGGCCCGCGCCATCCCGACCGCGAACAGCTGCCCGCCGGTCATGCCCAGGGCCCGGAGGCCGGGGTTGTCGGCGGATTCCTCGAACGTCCGCCGGACCAGGGCCTGCCCGAAGATCAGGAGGCCGGCGATCGCAGCGAGGACCCCGAACAGCCACACCGAGATGGCCAGGATGTGTGTGGACCGGCGCACCGCGACGCCCTCGTCGCCGGGCGAGAACTGGTTCGCTCCCGGCGCCAGGCGGTCGACGCGCTGCTGGAAGGCCGCCACGTCGGCGGGGCCGTTCCGGAGCCGTACCGTGGCCATCGGAAAGGACAGCGCCCGTGGCTCGTAGTCCCGCACGAATGCGGGGGTCACGAAGAGGTCGTTGCTTCCCTGGAACTGCCCCTGTCGGAGCAGGACCCCGATCACGGTGAGGGTCTGCGGCGGCCTCACGAAGTCCTGGGGGCTGAGCCTCCCGCCCAGGACCTTGTACGGATCGGTCCCATCTCGGACCACCGCAAGCTGGATCCGGGCCCCGACGTGCACCCGGGGGTCCTGGCGCGCCTCATATCCGACGGCGACCTCGTCCACGCGGCCGGGGTCCGGGAGCCGTCCCGAAAGGAGCTTCCCCCCGTAGGGGTTCGCTCCGGAGCTCGGAAGGGCGATGCTGACATCGCCGTTCCACAGCAGGTCCCCGCCCGTCGTCCGGGCCACCCCGAACAGCCCCGGGGAGATCTCGCCCTCGGCCACCTCGGGAAAGGCGAGCACACGGTGCAGGTCGACCGGCGGGATCGGGCCCCCGTGTCCAACTCCGCTGAAGACCACCACGTCGGGCGGCTTCGTCGCACCCAGGAACCGGTCGTATGCCGAACCGGTGCGCCGGGCGGCCGCGGCCGACGCCATCACCACCCCGCCGAACACGCCGAGCAGGACCGACAGCGCGATCAGCGGGCGCAGCCCCGAACGGAGCTCCGCGCGGACTCGGGCCCAGACGGCCGGCACGTCAGCTCCCGGAGCCGTCCTCGATGGCCCCGAACATGGGGTCCCCGCCTGCGGCGACGGCGGCGGGCTCCCCGCCGCCGTCCACGCGGCCGTCACGCATCAGCACGATCCGGTCGGCGGCGTCCGCCATGCTCTGGTCGTGGGTCACCAGCAGGATGGCCTGGCCGTCGGCGTGGAGGCGCCGGAACAGCTCCATGACCTCCGCGCCGCCGGCCGAGTCCAGGGCGCCGGTGGGCTCGTCGGCCAGCAGCAACGTGGGCTGGTTGGCCAGGGCCCGGGCGATGGCCAGGCGCTGGCGCTGCCCGCCGGAGAGCACGCCCGGCCCCTTTCCAGCCTTGTCCGACAGGCCCAGCAGGTCGAGCAGGTCCCTTGCTCGCGTCTCGGCCTGCTTCCGGGGAGCCCCCGCCACGATGGCCGGGAGGGTCACGTTCTCCAGCGCGCTCATGCCCTCCAGCAGGTTGAAGAACTGGAACACGATCCCGACGTACTTGCGCCGCATCCGGGCCAGGTCGTCCTCATCCATCCCCAAGAGCGACTCCCCGGCAACGCTGATCTCCCCCTCGTCCGGTGTGTCCAGCCCGGCCACCATGTTCAGCAGCGTCGATTTGCCGCATCCCGACGGCCCCATCACCGACACGAACTCGCTCGCCGAGAGCGTCAGGTCCACCCCGCGCAGGGCCCGGACCGGAGCCCCCTCGGCGTCCTCGGGCCGGTACGTCTTGCGCAGGCCCCGAACCTCCAGTGCGTCCACCATCTCCCCCAACGGCCGGCGGCGGACCCTCCGCCCCAGCCTCAGGGATCATGCCCCGTGAGGACCCGCCCGGGAAAGGGTGCGGGAGCGACCTTTTCCGGACACCTGCCCACCACCCGCCGGTGGTGGAGGCACCACCGGTGCCGAGGCGGCGGGGGCGTCGCCGAGGTTCGAGTTGCCCTCGTAGAACGACACGGCCCGACCTCGGCCGTGTGGGGGCCCGCCCGGCGTGCACCGGGTCCACCCCCAGGTCCCTGGAGCCCGGGACACGATGGAGCGTCTCCGGGCGCTCCCCTTCTGATCGGCGGCCATCGGGGGGCCCCTGGAGGTCGGATCCCGGAGCGGTGCGACATGCCCGGGCGGCGGCAGTAGCCTGTTGCGCCCGTGGCGTGGGCCGGGAGGCATCGTGCGGTTCGGACTGTTCTACGAGCACCAGCTGCCCCGCCCGTGGGCCGAAGGCGACGAGGCCCGTCTGCTGAACGACGCCCTGGAGCAGGTGGAGCTGGCCGACCGGCTGGGAATCGACGTGGTGTGGGAGGTGGAGCACCACTTCCTGGAGGAGTACTCGCATTCCAGCGCCCCGGAGGTCTTCCTGGCCGCGGCGTCCCAGCGGACCCAGCGCATCAGGCTCGGGCACGGCATCGTCCAGATCCCGCCGGGATTCAACCATCCGGCGCGGGTTGCCGAGCGCATCGCCACCCTCGACCTGGTCTCGGGGGGCCGGGTGGAGTTCGGGACCGGCGAATCGAGCTCCCAGGCGGAGCTCGGTGGGTTCGGGGTGCGGCGCGAGGACAAGCGGGCCCAGTGGGAGGAATCGCTTGACGCGATCACCCGGATGTTCGTGGAGGAGCCGTTCGCCGGATTCGACGGGACCTGGACGTCGATGCCGCCCCGGAACGTGATCCCGAAGCCGCTGCAGAAGCCCCATCCGCCGCTGTGGGTGGCCTGCAGCCGGCGGGAGACCATCCTGCTGGCCGCCCGCAAGCCATCGAACGCGGCATCGACGGCGCGCACTTCTTCGGGTATTCGCTCGCTCACTACTACGTGTTCGGGCAGCACCGGCCGGGCCGGACCAACGTGTGGGACGAGTTCCAGGCGAACCGCAAGGACATGGGCTTCGCCCGGGAGATCGTGGCGCCGGAGGGCGCCCCGCTCGGCGTGAACCTCCTGCAGCAGGGGCTGGGGTCCCTCCGAGGGGCCATCGGGACACCGGGCCAGGTCCGCGACCTCCTCCAGCGGTACGCGGAGGCCGGCGTGGACCAGCTGATCTTCGTGTCGCAGGCCGGGCGGAACCGCCACGAGCACGTCTGCGAGTCGCTGGAGCTGTTCGCGAAGGAGGTGCTCCCAGAGTTCGCCGGGCGGGCCGACGAAGTGGACGCCGCCCGCCGGGAGCGGCTGGCCCAGGCGTGCGAACGGGCCCTGGCCCGGCGGTCCCCGGCGCGGGAGGCACCGGCGGACTACGTGGTCGCCCCGGCGGAGGAGCCGCGGGCGGCCCCAGCGCTGGCCCCCGCGGCGCCCTCGAGGCCGGGTTCGACCGCCCCCGCAGGCCCCGGGGCCCGTTCACGGGCCGCCGCGCGCGTGCGTGCCGGGGCCGCGGCCGCCCGCAAGCGGGTCGAGGAGCGGGCCATGGCCGCGCTGGCCGTCCGGTCCGACCGGCAGGTGGAGCGCATCCTGCTGTCGGGGCCGGGGCTCCGGTCGGTGATGAAGGGCATGGAGCGGTCGTTCAACCCGGCCATGGCCGAGGGCTTCTCGGGCGCCATCCAGTACGAGCTCACCGGCGAGGGGCGGAGCCGGGCCTTCGCCGTCCGGGTCCGCGAGGGACGGGCCGTGGTGCGGGAGGGACGGGCCCGAGCCCCCGCGGTGACCCTCCGGATGGCGGCGGTCACGTTCGGCCGGATCCTGACCCGACAGGTCGACACCGGCATGGCCTTCATGCAGGGCAAGATCCAGATGGAGGGCGACGTCGCCGTGGCCCTCCGGATCGGGGAGATGTTCGCCCGGCAGCCATGAGACCCGCCGGGTCCGGTCGGGACGAAACCGTCCCGCAGCGACGTTTACGGAACCGGCGCGGAGCACACTCACGGCGAGTGGAAGGTCTGTCCGCAGCTGCCGCGAGCGCCGCCCTTCGCCGCGCCCGCACGATCGCGGCCATTGCCGCAGTGCTCCTGTTGGCGGGGTCGTGCGGCACCCCCCTGCCGACCGCGAGGTCCGCCGGGACCTGGCCCGGGCGGCCGTCCAGGAAGGTCCCGGTGGAGGGGGCCCCGCCGGCGGCCGGCACGGCCTCGGAGGACCGGGGTCCGGATCCCGCGGTGGAGCAGGGTCGGTCTCTGGGGGATCCGGTCGCGGCGCCGCGGATGGCGGGACCGGCGGCGGGGCGGGAGGCACCGGCTCCGGTGGAGGTGGAGGCGCGGGCTCGGGCTCCGGTGGCGGCGGCACGGGTGGTGGCGGAGGCTGGACCGGCGGGGCGGGGGCGGAGGCACCGGCGGCGGAGGGGCCGGCCGGGCGCTGTGCGCGTTTGTACACTAGACCGCGCCTCGGTCCCATCGTCTAGAGGCCCAGGACACCACCCTCTCAAGGTGGAGACACGGGTTCGAACCCCGTTGGGACTACAAGCGCAAAGCCCCAGGTCAGGGCAATCATTCCTGACCTGATTGCCTGATTGAACCGCGACTCAAATGCCGAATATCCCGCGAATATCCCGCGCCGGATCGAGCGTAGCGCGTGCGCGAGAGAGCGCGCACGTCGAGGGTGGATGCACTCCCCACCGTTTAGACCTCCTTGAGCGAGTACCCGGCGTGATGATGGAGAACGATCGCGGCGCGCTGCTTCGGTGAGATCCCGGGGAAGTGCCGCGAGCAATTCCGCCGTTTCGTCCGCAATCTCGTAGCTAGCATGCGTCCACAATCCATGTTCGTTCCTCCGTCGCTTCAGTTCGCCAGCCGCAATCCGGAAGGCCGTCCGCCAGACCCACCGTTTCCGGTGAGCGGAGGTCGTCCCCGCGGCGGAGCGCCTGAGCGAACGCCTCCGCAACCGCGTCGCTCGCCACTTCTCGGTCGGCCGCGTATAGGTAGACGGCCCTCCAGAGCCGTGCTCCCTCTTCTTCGTACACGCGCTTGAGACGCACCGCATCCGCTCTCACCGGGAGACTCTGCACGACCAGTAGGACAGGATCAGGATTCGTTCGGTTCTTTAACGGCTCAGTAGTTATGGGCCGGGACGGGCGAGCTCCGCTCCGGGGCAGGGTGGGGCCTGAGCGCCGCAACGGATCCTGGACCTACCGAGGCTCTCGCTGTGAACTGCCCATCGCAATGGCACGGAGCCGCCGGCCCTGTCCCCGTCTCATCCCCGTGAAGGAACGGAGACGCAGCCTTCGCTTATGGGTGGCCAGGCCTCCAATCGCCAAGCTCCCGCGCGCGCCCTCGTTATCAGGCACGGACAGGAGCAGGTATGCACCACCATGGTGGCCGGCTCGTTCAGGAACCTCCAGACGGCGGGCCGCTGCCGGGTTGTGACGGGATGAGATTCGGTGTAGAGGGACGGGCGAGGAGGAATCCCGATCGCGGCGCGCTTGACTCATCCGCTCACCCCATTCGTCGATGCGCTTCCGATCGCGCCCCGACGCGTCATCGGTGGGCCGACCCGGTTGACCGTCCGTCTCGAGACGGCCACGCACCGGTTCCACCGAGACCTGCCGCCGTCCCGGGTCTGGACCTACGGCGGACACATCCCGGGCCCGACGATCGAGGTCGACCGCGGTGTCCAGGTCGAGGTGGAGTGGGACAACGGCCTCGAGGGCCCGTTGCCAGTGACGGTCGTCGCCGCGTCGAGCCACGAGTCTGAAGGTGTGCCCGTCCAGTGCTTGCCGGGCCGCGGTGACGGCCAGCCCGATATGGCTGCGGCCGCGCTCAGCGGGTTCTCGGTCGTCCACCTCCACGGTGGCGTCACGCCCGCAGCCAGCGACGGATGGACGGAGAACATCGCCGCCCCCGGCCAGCGAACGCTCCACACCTATCCGAACGATCAACGCGCCGCGATGCTCTGGTACCACGACCACGTCATGGGCGTGACGCGCCTCAGCGTCTACGCGGGCCTCGCCGGTCTGTGGATCGTGCGTGACGAACGCGAGCACGAGCTCGATCTGCCCGAGGGGCCGCCGTACGAGCTGCCGCTCCTGCTCAGCGACCGGAATTTCGACGTCGGCTCCGACGGTGGATTGACGGGCCGACTCCTCCACAAGAGGGATCCCGAGATCATGGAGTGCTTCAGTCCGTTCACGACGGTCAACGGCAAGATCTGGCCGATCGCCGAGGTCGAGCCCACGACCTATCGCGTCCGGGTGCTGAATGGCTCGAACGCCCGAACCTTTCGTCTGGTTCTCGTGCGTGACGGCACACCCGACCACGAACGGATCGTGCAGATCGGCACCGAGGGCGGCCTGCTGCTCTCGCCTGTAACGCTCCCGTCGCAGGGGCTTGTGTTGGCTTCGGCCGAACGCGCCGACCTCCTGGTCGACTTTTCCGATCTCGCACCCGGCACCGAGCTGACCGTGCTGAACACCGCCCGCGCGCCCTTCGACGGTACGTTCGCCGATCCTGCGACTGCAGGCACCGTCGACCTCGATGGTCTGCTGCCCTACCCGGAGGTCCTCCGGTTCCGACTGATCCAGGGAGCCCGCCGCCGCCGTTCGACACCACAGGTGTTGACGTCCGATTTCGCGCGCCTGACTCGTGACGACCTCGCCAACAGCCCGGTGCGTGCGGTCGCGCTGGTCGAGTTGAAGTCGGACGTGGACGGCGCACCGCCGATGCTGACCTTACGCGAGCTCATCGAGGATCCCGCCGGCGACGACCGCGTCGTCACGGTCCTCGACGAGCGGGATGGCCGGCACGAGGTGACACGTTGGCGAACGGTCGCATCGCGCTTCGAGGACACCGTCACCTTCTTCCCGTTGCTCGGCGAACACGAGATCTGGCGGCTCATCAACCTGACCGAGGACACGCACCCGATCCACGTGCATCTCACAAGCTTCCAACTGCTCGGCCGGATGGCTTCGGTCGTGGAACTCGACAAAGGCGCGACAACGAGGGGCGCGACGGCGGCGGTCGTGCACATCGGTCGCCAGCCCGACGATGACATCCCGCACGGGCTCGACGAGAACGAGCTCGGCCTCAAGGACACGGTGCGGGTCAACCCCAACGAGGTCGTCGACATCGCCGTGCGCTTCGAGGTGTTCGCCGGCCGATACATGTACCACTGTCACATCCTCGAGCATGAGGACCATGACATGATGCGTCCCTTCGTCGTCATGCCGGGGGAACTGATGCCGTTCATGGAGAGGCACGGCAGGGATAGCGAAGCGATGCTGGGCATGAATGCGGAGCACACCGAGACGTGAGCCCGCGTGGCTGGCTCGTCACAGGTCACGCCGGTCTGACGAGCATTACTCGGAACACATGGGCACGCTGGACCCAGCTTCAAGGGGCAAGCACATGACTGACTCCCTTGGCCGGAGCTGGAATCGGAACCCTTGCGATCACCCGGCGTGCTAGGACCAAGCGGCGAGCCACCCACGCATCTGTGCGATCTCCGCTTCTGAGCGCCCATGATCGCGGCGGCGAGGTCCTTGATCTGCGCTTTCGTCGCGCTCTGCTGTGCAAGCTTCGCAGCGGTGATCGCCGACTCATGGTGCGGGATCATCGCCTCGAGGAAGGCCTTGTGGAAGGGCTGGGCGCTGCGCATGGTCTCGACATCCGTGGTCATATCCATCGTGCCGCCCATCTCCATCCCGCCCATCGAGTCGCCTTCCATCTCCCTACCCGGCAGCATCGGCAAGGAGTCCATCGGCGGCGTCTAATCGCTCCCGAACCAGTCCTTTCGCCACGCGCGCATCTGCGCGATCTCGGTCTCCTGGGCGGAGATGATCTCGGCTGCGCGTGCTTTGATCTCGGGGTGCTCAGCGCGATCAGCCGCGATCTTCGCCATCTCGACGGCCGACAGGTGGTGAGGCACCATCATGTCGATGAACCGCTGGTCGAACGTCGTCATCGTTGGAACTCCCTGGACGTTAGGCTGCGATGCCCAGGGAGGGGCGCCAATCCTGTGAGGCAGCGCAACCGCCTGATGGGATTGTTGGGAACGGAACCACGATATCCCAAGGGGTCGATGCGATCCGTTCCCTTACGCGTCGAGTCCTTTGACAGTGGCCGGAATGATGCGAACGTCTCCCCCGAGTTGGAAGACCAGGTTGTGGATATCCGCCGCCGCCATGGCACGCAGGGTGCGTAGCTCTGTCGCCGCCTGCTCCTCGTCGAACACGTTGAGTGGCCAATCGCCGACGCTGCCACTCTGCAGATGCGGGTGGGCGAATCCGGGGCCGAAGTAGGCGCGGATGACTACGGGGTTCATACCGGCGGCCTGCTGTTCTGGCCATGACAAGGCCCAAACGGCATCGATGCCGCCGTCCGTCGAGCGGCGAACTCCCGTGGCGGTCACCTCGCCGGTGTCGATCAGCAGATAGGTGTTGATCTCCTCGAGCGCCTGCCGGGCCTGGGCATCCAGCAGTGAGACCGCTGAAGCGAAGAGACGCTCCTTGTCCCGTCGCGAACTGGCACCGCCGTGAGTGCCGTCGCGCAGATCGGCGAAATGGCGTAAGAGCGCCGCGGTGTGCTCCGAACCAGAGTTGTACGTGGTCCCCGTTGGATGTCGGGACACATGCGGCGTCGGTGTGCTCACCCTTGTACTCTGCTTGTCGCGCCGTTTTTCGATGGCCATCAACTTCTCCTTCGTGTTTCTCTGCTAAACCGTCGATCGCTGGAGTGCCGACCGCGCTCCGGTTGCCTATGCGGTGGTGGGAGGGGTCCGGATCACCCTGTGAGGGTCCCGTCCAGATCGCGGAGCCGATCGCCCCGGCCGCGCCTGTGAGCAAGGCGAAGCTTTCCTCGTCTTCGCGGGCACCTCAGGGTAGCGCCTCTGGGACACCGAGGGTCAGCTCGTCGCTGACCCGACGGCTTGCTCGATCAACTTGACGAAGCGCCCGTGGTAGTGAGTGAAGCCGCCGGCGTGGCTCGCGTCGTCGAACTGGACGATCCCGGATCCAGCTCGTTGCGCCATGAAGAGTTGGAGTGCCGGGTCGATCACGCGATCAGCGCCCGAGAGTGCGTACCAGGACGGGATGTCGCCCCACGCGACCGGGCCCGACGGATCGGTCAGGATGCCCAAGCTGGTCGCGCCCTGCGCCGCGGCGAGGGCTGCCGCGAGCTTGGGATTCAGGTCTTGCGCGAAGTCCTCGCGGAAGAAGGCGGGATCGATCGTGGCGAACGGGAACGGGTTGAAGACGAGGTGCCCTGGGGCCAGGAACGAGGGCGGCGCGTAGCCCACACCGAGACTTGCGATCGAGTCACCCTCAGCGGGGACGAAGGCAGCAGTGAACACGAGGCCGAGTATGTCGGTTCGCCCGGCAGCTGCGTTCGAGATGACGATCCCGCCGTAGGAGTGTCCGACGAGGATCTTGTCGCCCGAGATCCCGTCGAGCGCCGACCGAACGATCGCGACGTCCCCGTCGATCGATGCGAGGCCGAGCGTCGGCGTAACCGTCGAGTAGCCATCCTTCTGGAGCCCCGCAACGACCTCGTCCCAGGCGGACGGCCCAGCGAAGGCGCCGTGCACCAGGACGATGGTCGGTCGGGTGCCGACGGTTGCTCCGCTCTTCGCTGATGCCGGTGTCGACGCGAGCGAGAGGGCGAGCAACGCGGCGATAACCAGGATCACCTGTCGGGCCCGGATCTTCATCTTGTACCTCCCACGTGTTTGCGGATCGATCAGGCCTTTGCGTACTTCTGAACGAACGCCAGCGCCGTGTCGGCGACCTCACGCCAGCCGTTGTCGATCGTGAGCGCGTGCCCGCGGTTTGGAATCTTGACGATCTCGGTCACGCCCTCGTTGCGCGCCTGGCGCTTGTACGACGCGTTCGCGATAGCCCACGGAACCACGTGGTCCTTCTCGCCGTCCAGGATGAGCAGGGGGCCCCGGTCGGAGTTCTTCGTGTCGACCTTCGCCTCGGTCCACGGGTTGAGGTTAGCCGCCGCCGCCTGGAAGATCGGCTCACCGGAGGTCGGCACCGCGAACGTCTCGTACAGCTCCTTCGCCTCGTCCTCGGTCACGGCGTTGGCGAAGGAGTAGCGGAACTGCTCGTAGGTGAGCGGCACCGCACGGTGGTAGTTCGCTGGATTCCGAAGGACCGGCGACGCGGACTTCAGCGACGAGATCGGCAGCGGGAGCACGCCCCGGAACGGCGCCGGGTCGATCGCCACCGACACCGCCGCCAGTCCGCGACCCGCGAGGATCTGGGTGAGCAACCCGCCGAACGAGTGGCCGATGATCGCCGGCTTCTTGTTCAGTCCACGGATGACGTCCTCGAAGTGATCCGCAACGTCACCCACGGACTTGTTGGCAAACACCTTCGGATGCGCCTTGGCCTCGGCGACCGTGTCAGGGTCATCCGGCCAGCCAGGCGTCAATGCGGTGTATCCGTTCTTCTCGAAGAGCTTCGCCCACCGATCCCAGCTGGTGGGGAGCAGCCACAGCCCATGGACGAACACCACGGGAACGCTCCCGGCGGTGTTCGCCCGTTCCACCTGCTTGGCCTCGAAGTTCATGATCGGTGCGCTCTCCTTCGTCTTCATGTCATCCTCCTTCGGATGCCTCCTTCGCGATGCACCAAATTAGAGGCGCGAGAAGCCGCCCCATGAGGACTGGTAGGTCGCCACGAGTCGGTTCAGATGGGCAGCCTCGCGAGACGACCTCTTCCATCGCGGGCCAGTCAACGCGGCGGCGAACACGTCCGCGAAGTCCAAGAACAGTCCCAGGCGCTGGAGCTGCTCGACACGCCACTCGTGGGCGAGCGATTCCTCGCCAGCGGCGCCCTTGAGCCCGATCTCCGCTGTCGGCCACTCCATGACACGAGGCTACGCACGCCAGCAGCGGATCGAATCACGTGGTCACGTAGTCTTAGCCCGGATCCACCGACCAACTCGGGGAATCCGGGAGTCGATCTCACGAAAAGTGCCCCCTGACCTGGGAGAATGGCGGTTGACCAGCCAACCAGCTCCCCAGTCAGGAGGGCACCCTTTCGATGCGCCCATCATC
>WNFU01004084.1_pt1 | contig 24624 bp, 24 predicted proteins | sample 5400121 | NCBI WGS metagenome assembly WNFU01 (sample SAMN13153360, study PRJNA577476) | soil metagenome | isolation source: 100 cm soil or saprolite under grassland replicate 1 | place: USA:California | collected 2016-06-15
GCTCTCCACTCTCTTTCTCCCTACCGTGTTCGCTTCATTCCTGCCTTGTTCTTCGATAGCCTGGCCCTTGCTCTGGATTCCAACATCATCTTATATACTACTCGACTAAGGTCTTGGAGATTTTTTCTCACGACCCGCGTCTCCGCGGTGAACGATCCAAATCTTCAAGTTTCCGACGTCCCGGGGGTTCCTGCCGGGTAGTTCATCCCCGCAAAGCCGGCGCGCCAGAGATCGGCGACTTTGGCGAGATCCGCTGGTGGAATTTCCACGTCCGCACCGGCGGCGTTCTCGCGCATTTGCGCAGCGTTACGGGCCCCGGGAATCACGACGCTGACCGCCGGGTGAGCGAGGCAGAAAGCCAGGGCTGCCTGTCCGAGTGTCTTCACCGGGCCGTGGACCAAAAAACCAAGCTGGTCGGCTTTGGCCAATTCCTTCGCGAACGGCTCGCCCTTGAAGGTTCGTGCTCGCACGTCTTCGCCTTGGAATCGCGCCTCGTCGGCCTGAGTCAATTTCCCCGTCAGGATGCCGCGCTTGAGCGGTATGCGAGCAATGATGCCGACGTTTGCTTGCAGCGCCAGCGGAAAAATTCTTTCCGCCGGTTCTTGCGTGAGCAGATTGTATTCCACCTGTATCGTTTCAGCTCGACCGTCTCTAACGGCGGCGATGCCTTCCTCCATGGTATTGATGGAAACGCCGTAGTGGCGGATCTTGCCGGCTTGCTTGGCTCGTTCGAGGACTTGCCAAACTTCCCCGCGTTCAATCACGTCGACGGTGGGGTTATGCAATTGATAAAGATCGACGTAGTCGGTTCGGAGCCGCTGCAAACTTTCGTCCATAACACGGCTGATATAATCCGTTTCGAAAATCCGTTTACCGCGGTTCGGGCCGACCATGACATTTCCACCCTTGGTGGCGAGAACGACTTTGTCACGTTTCCCTCTTAACGCGTTGCCGAGCAGCGTTTCCGAGTAGCCGGCGCCGTAGGCGTCTGAGGTATCGATGAAATTCACGCCAAGGTCGAGAGCCGTTTCGATAGCGCTGATCGACTCTGAATCTTTCATCGGGCCAAAATGGCCCGCGTGGACCATGGTGCCCAAGCCGACCGCGCTGACGCGTAATCCAGTTTTACCAAGCATTTTGTATTTCATGGCGCCAACATAGAATAGCTCGGCCGCGCGGCGCAAGACTGAGCGAGATCGGATAGCCCGGCGGTTTGGGAACTTTTCCTAAGTCATTATCGTTGGTCCTTAATAAGGCTCGGGATTGGACAGGACTCACCCGCCTCGTTACAATGCGCGGGCGGTGAGCCGAAACAGACTTGGAAATTTAGAGCGGCAGTTCGCGTCGGAGATCATGGATCACCTCGATCACTTATATCGAGTTGCTTTTTATCTGACTAAGAACGAGGAAGACGCTCGGGATTGCGTGCAAGAGACTTACGCCCGGGCGCTCGGTTCCTATCGCCAGTTTACGCTCGGAACAAATCTCAAAGCCTGGCTCACCCGCATTCTCTACAATTTTTTCTTCGATGCCTACGCGCACAACAAACGTACGCTGGCCGTTGATGATGTCCTAGAGACGGCAGAGCATAAGAAAAATTTCTGGGACACGCTGCCGTCGGCTAATCCGGAACCTGAAAAGCGGATCCTACAACAGGAGCTGGCCGCTAAGATCGGCGACGCGATAAGCAAAATTCCGGATGAGTTTCGTGCGCCGATTGTGCTGGTCGACATGGGCGATTTTTCTTATCAAGAAGCCGCGGATATTCTCGCTTGTCCGATCGGTACAATCCGTTCGCGGTTGTCGCGCGGCCGCCGATTACTGGAGAAGCTTCTTAGCGAGTATCTGGTCCAAGACCCCAAAAAGCGCTGAACGATGCACTGCGGTGAAGCACAAGAATTGATTACCGGGTTGGTCGACGACGAATTGACCGCGATCGAAAAAGCCGCCGTCGAAGAGCACCTGGTCGAATGCCATGATTGCACGGCTCAGTTCGAACGGGAAATGGCGCTCAAGCGCGATATCAGACTCGCCGCCCGGGCGATTGCCGTTCCGCAAGATCTTCGAGAGAAGATAGCAAACCGTGAGGCCAAGTTAGACTCGGACACATGGGCGACGCGCGTGATCTCGTCTGTTCGCGAGCGGCTGGCCACAGCGCGTCTGCGGCCCATTTATGGTTTTGCGGTCGTGGCTTTAGTGGTTGCCGCGTTGTTGTTTCAATTACGGCCGAGAGACGATATTCCGACAAAGACCTTGGCGATACACGAAAGCCTCGTCAGTGGGAAGACCGCGCTTGTACGCGTCAACGATGCCGCGCAGCTCAGGAAGGAACTGACGCGTGCCGTAAACAGCCGATTTGAGCCGATCGCTTTGGACCTGTCCAAATTCAAGCTTCATCCCGTTGCGGGTTTCGCCGAAAGGATCGCCAACCGCGATGTTTTGGTCACCGTCTATGAGGGCGATGGTTCCACGGTCACTTGTTTCACATTTCTAGGTGGCGAGGCGGATGCTCCCCAAGGTTCCGAGCGGTTCTTTGATCCGGATAAGAGAATTAATTTCTATGGTTTCTCACGCGGCGGAGTGAACGGCGTTATGCATCGGGAAGGCAATGTGATCTGCATCTTGGTTTCAAAAATATCGCCGGCCGAACTTCTTGGCGTGGCGCGCGGGAAACCGCACAACGCGTAGATACGAGCTACCGAACCGCGCGCGTTGACAACCCGCCGCCAATTCCATACATTTCACTGGCAACTCTACCCTGATCTGAGCGGGCGTAATTCAGTGGTAGAATGCCAGCTTCCCAAGCTGGACGTCGCCGGTTCGACCCCGGTCGCCCGCTCCAAAATTCTTCACAACATCGCCCCAAGAAGTCGCGTATTTACAAGGGTCAATTCGGTTCCGCTGCTGCCGCTCGACTTGAAAAGCGCCCAAAACGTCAAATGAATTCCTTCGAGACGTCCGATCACTAGCCTACCGGCCATATCTACCGACGCTTGGGCAAACGCTTTCCTGCGGCTTTGATGCCGTTCAGGTCGTGCTCGGCCGCATTCGCTAGGGGCGCCCGCTGCATACCTCGAATGGCGACGCGGACCCATAGAGTTGTTCCGGTCAGAAATAAAACCGACATGATCAGTGTATCGACGTTCATAGGATCCACCGCCTCTCTTTCTTCTTTATGATGGAGATACTGATGGCAACGATCGTGCCAGAGTACATCTCGTTTTTATCATCTATAAGCGACGAGAATCGGGGAGTTACATCCCATCACGCATTCACCTCAATCGGACCGCAATGAAGGAGAGTGTCGAGCTATCGGCACCCGCCGAAATATAGACGGCCAGAAAAGTGCGGCAGTATTATTGTCGACGCTACCCCGCGAGTGATTGAAGGGAGAGACGACGGGGCTTGTCGATCCACTAAGCGCGAGCACACGATACGAGCGCTGCATGAACCCTATTCGATAGTGATCTGTCGGTGGGACGCACCGACCTTTGGAATCGAGCCATCGCCGCCTCGGCGTCACCGGTTCGACGTAAACGCCTGTCTTTCGACACCTGTCGAACATGCGGCGCGATTTTTTATCACCGCCAACTGCGATCCGCCTTGCGGCGGCACCCTAAGTCTCCGGACTTTCGCTATTCATAAGTGTTTTTTTCACAGCAAAGGTGCTTGGCATATCGATTGCGCTTACAGTGTTTTCAACAAGGACGAAAGGAGGTGAATCGAATGAAAAATATAAAATCACTTTTAGCCGCTCTGATTCTTCTAGGTAACATCGCAGCGAGCGGCACAGCTCTAGCCGCTGACGGTATTATTTCTAAGACCGAAGATGTGCCGGGCAGCTACTGTCATGAGAAGTTTCCCGCGATGACAGACAGGAGTTTGGCCAGCGACGACCCGGTTCTCAAGAGCCAAACGTCAGGAGATGTGGTTGACTACTACGGACCGTGCAATGAAAACCCGGTCGGGGAAGATCAGGTGCAGGAGCAGAAGTTGGATTCCCAGCACCGCTGGGCAAACGACTACGAAGACTGAGTATCGCCCCAATGGTTGGAGGAGGGAAGTAACGACCCTCCTCCACACCGTTGCCTGTAATCATCAACTAGCCTAAAGACACAATTTCAAAGGATCTCGAAGCGCTTTAGTCGGCGTTTTAAGATGTCATCAGCCGATTTGCGGTCGGGACCTGTCGGACTTTCTCGATCCCCAGTCTGCAATGGCGTCCCTCAATCGTTGTACTCGCGCCGATTAATCCGCCCAGGAGGATGGTCCCGATAGAAGCTCGCACTGTTACGTAATGTCGCGCATCCTGAAAGCTCGATGAGAAACAAGAAAATAAAAAACGCCATGTTCTTCATGATCAGTTATTGTCGTGGTCGTTGACAGTGACGGTTGTTGTTCCTGCCGCGCAACGATTGGCTTGTCCTTCTTCTCCTGTAGCGTTGGCTAAAGTAAGCTGACCTCTGATTCGCCGCGATTTATGATTTCGATCGCAGTGAAGAATACGTACGCGGTAACACCTCCATCCCATTCGACTCAAATAGGTTGCCGCCCGAGTTATCGATCACACGCTGAATGGTCCCCTCGGTGAATCGCCTGATCAGGCCGCCGTGGGTTCTGAAGTTGTGCGATGACACGGGAGCGGCCGGCTGGATGAAAACCGGGCGATGGTATTGGAGGAGCGGCTCACGGCGCGTTTGAATTCAGTTTCAGCTCACGTTCACGTTTAATTTTGCGATGCACATACAGTTTCGAAAAGAAAACAGCAAATCAGTCCCGTTCTCAATGAAAGCTCGAAAGTCACGCCCAGACACATAAACTGATTCAAGTGTCGTAAAACCTCGACAGCTGTCGTGAGGCGCGTCGAACGTTCGACACTTTCCCCAGCACTGATGATCCGCGCAGTGGAAATTTTCCTGTATTGACTTACTTTCTACAAATCAGGCTCAAAAAAACTTTGGCAGCTTTTTTGCCAATATAAGGAAGCGCTTGGACGAATCTGCCCTTGGAGAGAGGCACACTAAAGTTAGAAGAACGCAAAATCATGACGACGGACGCGGGAAGACCGCAGTAGGAGACAAGGGTGATTAGGAAATCCGCACTAACATATTTCGCGCTGATAGTCTTTGTAACCAGTTTACTAGGCTGTTCTACGCCGTTAACGACGCGAGAAAAGGGAGCCGGCATAGGCGCACTTGGCGGCGCCGCTGCCGGCGGTATCATCGGTAGCACCGTGGGACACGCCGGGGCTGGCGCGGCGATCGGCGGTGTGCTCGGCCTGGGAGCGGGCGCTCTGATTGGCGATCAGCTTCAAGGGCATGAAATGAAGCAGGACGAGCACCAACAGAGAATCGATCAGGAGCAGAGGGAGATACAACGCCAGCAAAGGGAAATCGAAAGACTCAAAGAAGGCGAGTACTAGTTTAACGAGCCGGCGAAATAATTTCGTTGCTCCTAATCGGTCACGGCGAAGTCAACCAAGGTATTTGGCAAAAAATTGAGCCCATAGGAAACGAGTGATAGGGGGGTTTGGCGGATGAAGCGAATGGCGGCTTTCGGTTTAGGCATCTTTCTTTTCATGCAGCCGGTTTCCGTCGCGGCAGGAGCGCCTGGCGACCATGTTCGTCAAACCGTCGACAAACTCCTCGCGATTCTCAAAGATCCCCGGCTCAAACAAGAGGGCAAGAAAAATGAGCGACGCGAGGAACTCAAGAAAGTTATCTATCAAAGATTTGATTTCACGGAGATGGCCAGACGCTCTCTCGGTCCTGAGTGGCGTCGCCACACCCCCGAGGAACAAAAGGAATTCGTCAAAATTTTTACTGACCTGCTTGAGCGGGCCTATCTGGAGCAGATCGAATCCTACAACGATCAAAAAGTCCGATACCTAAACGAGCGAGAGGACTCTAGCTACGCAGAGGTGGACACCAAGATCGTTGACAACAGACGGCAAGAATTCTCGGTTAATTACCGGCTCGACAATGTGAACGGCGACTGGAAGGTGTACGACGTAGTCATCGAAGACATAAGCCTTGTCAACAATTACCGCGTGCAGTTATGGCGGCCGGCGGCCGCCGACAATTTTCACGTTTCCTTCTGAGTATTATTCCGCTCTTTTTGATGAGCACGCCAGCAGAGAGTGCTTGTGTAGACGATGCTTTGGCTAGGGTACACAGAGACGCCCTGCTGATGGACTCGACGGCGGTTTATCGACTTCTCGACGATCCGAGGGCCGTTGTCTTTTGGCTTCCGCTTTCTAAGGTCACTATTTGCGATCAAGTGGGTAACGTGGATGACGAAATAGCGATTTACTACGAAATTAGAAATCAAGATAAGAATCAAATGGTGCGGGCGGTGAGAGAACGTTGATCCGCGGTAAGGTCGTGTATCCGCCTCAAGATCTCCACACTCACGTAAACTCCCTCGCGGGGCGCTTTATTTGCACACAAAGACATCCAGGAGATCGCTCGCTTCATCACAACTGAGTCCGTACTGTTGCATGAGCATTTCCGCCGCCTCCTGGCGGCGCCCTGCGAGCAAAGCCTGTCTCACCTCAGCGGGAATCTCTCCGTCCGCGAGAAGCAGCGGCGCAGCTGAGAAATGTCCAGGAATCTGTCCCTGTTCTGCCATGCTCGTGCTTTTGTGAGCTGGACCTACGTGACTGACGGTCGGTACATTTGCGCGCTTCATGTTCAATGAATCCGTTTGGGCTATTTAAGAATATTCTCGGCTATTGCCGGCGTTTGGCGCGGAGATAATTCAGGCGCTCTTGAAACCAAGTACCTCGTGGCCACTCCCATTTTTGCGCCGGTAGGTCATCACCGTCGTATCCGCCGTTATTTACTCTGCTTTGCAGAAAAATCAGTTCCCATGAAGTCATAAGTATTCCTTCCCCAGTGCCCATTTAGTCCTGCATCTTGGATGACGAGATCGCAAGTCGGTTTCGTCAAGCGAATCACCTTCTCGTGCGAGCTGGGCTCATGATTGGCCACCCGACCTAGGCTCTAGCCGGCCATCCTTCTCTGTCTCCAACCCTCGGCAGGTGTATTATTTGCCAGCTTCTTCTGTTTCCACCGCCGCACCCCTTGGCGGACATATTCGGGACTGAACCCTAAAGTCTCACAGACGTTCGCAAACGAAAAAATCCAATCGTCGTGGTTTGTCATGATCCACTCCTCCGCTTCGTTGAACAGCCTTTTCCCTTTTCCGCTTCGCGCCGTGAGATAAATCTGAAAACAAGTAACGGCATCCTCCAACATCGCCAAGATGAGCCTCTTCTCCGGATCGAGGCAGGTCTTTCGGCGAAAGTTCTGGAAGTATTGAGCGGACACAAGCGTGTCCGGTTCAAACAGCGAGGTGATTTTCTCCTCCATATTGAAAGAGCTAGGCTCCTCTATAGATTGCGAACTTTGAGCTTTCGATGCCATGACTCCCCCTAATTTGATACCGGATCCAAAGTATCGTCGACCTTTGGATCGACTTTTGATTCTTGGTCAATGATGCCCTTAGAGACCACTCGCAAATGTTTCCACCAAATCGATTCGATTACCGACGTTTGGCCAAACGCTTTCCTGCGGCTTTGATGGCGTTCAGGTCGCGCTCGGCCGCGTTCGCCAGAGGCGCCCGCTGCATACCTCGAATGGCGCCGCTGACCCATAGAGTTGTTCCGGTCAGAAATAAAACCGACATGATCAGTGTATCGACATTCATAGGATCCACCGCCTCCCTTTTCTTCTTTATGATGGGATGCTGGGGGCAACGATCGTGCCAGAGTACATCTTGTTTTTGTTATCTATAAGCGACGAGAATCGGGGAGTTACATCCCATCGGGCATTCACCTCAATCCGACCGCAATGAGGGAGTGTGTCGAGCTATCGGCACACGCCGAAATATCGACGGCCAGAAAAATGCGGCAATATTGTTGTCAACGCTATTGCGCGAGTGGTTGAAGGAAGAGACGACGGGCTTGTCGATCCTCTAAGCTACTATTCGAGAGGCGACCGAGGCGAGCACACCATACGAGCGCTGCATGAACCCTATTCGATGGTGATCTGTCGGTGCGACGCACCGACCTTTGGAATCGAGCATCGCCGGCTCGGCGTCACCGGTTCGAGTAAACCGTCAGTCATTCGACACCTGTCGAACATGCGGCGCGATTTTTTATCACCGCCAACTGCGATCCGTCTTGCGGCGGCACCCTAAGTTTCCGGACTTTCGCCATTCATAAGGGTTTTTTCCAACAGTAAAGGTGCTTGGCATATCGATTGCGCTTACAGTGTTTTCAACAAGGACGAAAGGAGGTGAATCGAATGAAAAACGTAAAATCACTTTTAGCCGCTCTGATTCTTCTAGGTAACATCACAGCGAGTGGGGCAGCTCTAGCCGCTGACGGTATTATTTCTGAGACCGCAGATGTGCCGGGCAGCTACTGTCATGAGAAGTTTCCCGCGATAACAAACAGGAGTTTGGCCAGCGACGACCCGGTTCTCAAGAGCCAAACGTCAGGAGATGTGGTCGACTTCTACGGACCGTGCAATGAAAACCCGGTCGGGCAAGATCAGGTGCAAGAGCGGAGGTTGGAAGCGCAACACCGCTGGGCAAACGACTACGAAGACTGAGTATTGCGGTAAATGGTGGAGGAGGGGAGTAACGACCCTCCTTCACACTGTTGCCTGTAATCATCAACTACCCGTCACACGGAATCTCAATGAGTGCCGGCGCAGCTTCAAAAATTGACCTTTTCGAAAGCGGAACGAGACCATTTGGACTGCCTTGCTACTGGGTAGTTTGTCCGAGGCCCTACGCACAAAGGTCGATACGATGGATATTTCGTATCACGTCGATTGGCTATCGACAGTCTCTTCCTTGGCGGCGCGTCAGATACCTCGGAAATTCCTCTCGCGATCACGCCGCTGCGGCCGTTAACGTTTCTTAGACACAACTCTGTAATTTTACTGCAAGCGATTTGATCTCAGGAATTGCCCGCGCGATCGATAAAATTGACATCTGCGGTTGTATGGACCATGCTTACGCTGCCATCGCCGTCAAACACAATTGACTCGCCCCAGCCGTTCTCGCGTGAGCTGTCAGATTTGTCTATCCTCCGTGCACAGCAGGAGATTTCAATCCAGGTACTCACGCCAATTAATGGGCCCTCGAGGATGGTCCCGATAGAATCTCTCACTATTCTGTAATACCGAGCATCCAGAAATCACGATGAGAGATAGGAAAATAAAAAACGCAATGTACTTCATGATAAGTTGTTGTGGCGCTTTTTGGGAGCAACGCTTGTTGTTCCTGCCGCGCAACGATTGGCTTGTCCTCCTTCTGCTGTGCAGTTGGTTAGAGCAAGCCGACCTTTGATTCGTCGCGATTAATGATGATTTCGATCTCATGTTTGAATGACACAACGGTTCTCATTTATTTACGACGCAGCGCGGCAATTCAGTTCCAGATGACTTCTTTGTGAATCACGATGTCATTACCATTTTCATCAACCTCAATGATTGGATCACACCAACACAACTCAGATTCAACATGAGCCAGTTGATTGATGACTTCGGTCCAAACTAAATCACGGCATCCGAGCGTCCGATGGGAGAGCATAAAGTGTCCTCCTTCGCGAAATTCTCATTAGCGGTTCTCTGCGGTTTGCCTGATCGAACTCAGAACCTTTACCGGTGCCGGTCGTGCCATTCCCAATGCCGTCTCTCCCAACCGTAGTAATTCCGGTGGACAGAACAACCGGCGATCGCGCTGAGCGCCAAGAGCAATGACAACGCAATAGTTATCTTTTTCATTTGATTCACTGCACCTGCCTGAGAGGATCAGCAACGCCTGTGCCATCCAACGGCAAGCTATTTCTGAGCGCCGGCCGCGATTAAATTGTGTATTGAACGACGCCCCGGGTCGTCATATCGACGGATGTCAAAAGGACGACTGAGTAACGTCAGTTTTCTTTTTACGAAGCCACTATGGGAACGCTGGCAGAGTCAATTCGTGAGCTGGCAAGAGGATTGACCCGGAGGCGGTCAATTTCACCCGTCTGAGCCGACAAACGAAACCACGGCGATCTAGGGCATTGTCGGCGAATCGGATTTCGCAAGGGGAGGATGGAACGTTTTCAACCCAGTCGCGGGCACACGAAAAATAAACGGTCGACGCGGTTAATCCGATTCCATTCCCTGAACGAGAAGATCGGTACTGGGGAAAGAAATTTGTTGAAGAACTAGATTACGCCAATCTTCAATGGTTTAGGACTTTACTGGTTGTGGGACTTCCTTATGTCCCTCTTTCCCTGTCAACGGTGTGTAGTGTGTATTCCGGGTGATGCCGAGCCTTTGCATTTTAGATAATAGCGTGGTGCGTTTGAGACCCAAGCGAGCTGCCGCGCCGTGTCGTCCCCCGATGACCGCGCCGGCCTCCTGCAAAGCCTGGAGGATGCGCTGCCGCTCGACATCTTCCAGTGTGCCCGCCATCGTCGAGGAGATGGGATTCGACTGTTGCAGATCATTGAGTTGAATCTGCAAAACGTTTCCTGGCGTCAGTATCACGGATCGCTCAATCAAGTTTTGGAGTTCCCTAATGTTCCCCGGCCAGGAATAGCTACAAAGCGCAGCCATCGTCTCTTCAGGAATCGACTCAATTTCCTTGTTCATGCGGCGCGCATATTTGTCCACGTAATGTTGCACCAGTAGAGGAATGTCTCCTTGCCGCTCTCGCAGCGGTGGAATCCGTATCGGAAACACGTTTAGTCGGAAATACAGATCCTCGCGAAAATGTTTTTCGGCGGCCATCTGTGCCAAATCCCGGTTTGTCGCCGCTATCAGCCGCACGTCGACGCGTAGGGTTCGGGTACTTCCCAACCGTTCAAACTCCTGTTCCTGCAAGACGCGCAGAAGCTTGGGCTGCAGCTCCAACGGAATATCGCCCACTTCATCGAGAAACAGCGTTCCTCCGTTCGCCAGTTCAAAGCGGCCGATTTTCTGTGAAACCGCTCCGGTAAAAGCTCCCTTTTCGTGACCAAATAACTCGCTTTCCAATAACCCTGAGGGGATCGCCGCGCAATTGAGCTTGACGAAGGGACGATTGGAACGGGAACTGACGTTAAGGATCGCTCGCGCAATAAGCTCTTTTCCCGTGCCTGTTTCACCAAGAAGCAGGACCGTCGATTCCGTCGGCGCTACAACCTCGACCTGATTCAGCACGTTTCTTAATGCGGCGCTCGTGCCGACGATGTCGCCAAATTTATGAGTGGCAAGTTCCTCTTTTGGCTTCGTCGCCCGCTGATTCCGGGCGATCCCTTGCTGGATCGCATCCAGTAGGTCCTCATCATTGAAAGGTTTGGTCAAGAACTCCAGGGCCCCGGCTTTGATCGCTCGCACCGACATCGGAATGTCGCCGTGACCTGTGAGAAAAATAATTGGGATCTGAATATCCGCCTTGGCAAGCTCCTGTTGCAGATCGAGTCCGCTTAGCCCGGGGAGTTGCACATCCAACACCAGACAGCTCGGTGCGTCGGCTTGCGGATGGGTCAAAAACTCCTGCGCGGAGGCAAACGCCTCGACCCTCAACCCCACTGACCGGATCAAGCTACCCAGAGCCTCGCGCACTGACGCGTCATCATCCACGACGTATATAAGAGGAGCTATCTTACTCATGGGACACCTCTTTCACTTGCTAAAGTATCTTGAATCGGAAAACACTGTGTCTTCGTCCAACCCCGTGAGCTTGTCTCTATTTGTCATGGGTTGTCAATATTATTACTTAGAATTACCAATTCCATCCTGAATAGGTGTAGGGTGGAATTGCCCGGAGTTTGTCTTTATCTTTTATAATCTCGAACGTCTTTCGTTCCATGTCATTTAGACTTCAGAGCGGCGTCGATCGCACTCAGTAACGCTTCCTCACTGAACGGCTTGAGTAGGTATTCCACTGCGCCGCCGTTAAGAGCTCGCACCCGAGCCTCCTCATCGCCATGAGCGGTGATGAAGATAACCGGGATTGACGTATGGCTTGCAGCCAACCGACGTTGAAGCTCGAGTCCATTCATCCCGGGCATGCGCACATCGAGGATAAGGCAGTCAGTGTCGAGAAGACGATTCGAGCTCAAAAACTCTTCGGCCGAAGCAAATACCAGTGCCCCGAACCCGACAGAGCGGATTAGACCGCTGAGGGATTCGCGGACCGACTCATCATCATCGACAACCGATATAAGTGGTGGATTGGACATGCTGCCCTTTCATCTCGGATATGATGATACGTTAGCAGTATTTTAAACGAAGAATCTATTATACTTTGGTATAGGAGGGTAAAGGGTAAGGCGCGCCTTGCCCCTACGATTTTTGGGGGTGGGCAATTCTGAGCTTCTCAGACATCCTGACCAGTTCCGCCAAAGACTCCGCCTCCATTTTTTGCATAACCTGACCCCGGTGAACTTTAACGGTGATCTCGCTTGTGCCGAGCTCGGCGGCGACTTGTTTATTGAGCAGCCCGGAGACCACCAGCTCCATCACCTCGCGCTCGCGCGGCGTCAACGACTCGTAGCGGTCATAAAGTTCTGCCATCTCCGCTCGCTGCTCGCGCGCTATCCGATCGCGTCGTATGGCCTGCTGAATCGCATCCAATAGATCGCGATCACGGAATGGCTTGGTAAGAAACTCTACGGCTCCCGCTTTCATTGCCCGCACCGATGTCGGAACATCGCCGTGGCCGGTAATAAAAACAATGGGGATCTCAATATTAACTTCCGCCATCCGCTTTTGCAGGTCGAGCCCGCTGAGGCCCGGCAGCCGTACATCTAATACGAGACAGCTCGGCGCCTCCGCCCGTGAGCTGGCCAAAAACTTCTGCGCAGAGGCAAAGGTTTCGACCTTCAACCCCGCCGACCGAATCAGACTTCCCAAACCCTCTCGCACTGACGCGTCGTCGTCCACGACAAAGACGATTGCTTTTGGCTCCGGCATGAGCGCTCCTAGGGATGCTTCAAAAGAGTAAACTGAAAGGTTGCGCCGGGACCGTCATTCGGCACGGCCCATAGCCGCCCGTCGTGATTCTCAACAATGGAGCGACTGATCGCCAGCCCCATCCCCATTCCCTCAGCCTTCGTTGTGTAGAAAGCATCAAAGATTCGTTCCATGTTCTTTGGGTCAAGGCCGATGCCTGAGTCTTGCACTGTCACATGCACCTGATCGATCTCACCGCTCTGGGTACTGATAATCAGCTCTCGCGCTCGGTCTCCAACCGCGCTCATGGCTTCGATCCCGTTCATGATCAGGTTAAGCACGACTTGCTGTAACTGCACTCGATCGCCCAGCACAGGTGGGAGATCACCCTCCAGTTGCGCGCGTAGTGCCACCCCATTCCTTCGTATTTCACTCTGCGCAAGGGCAACAACTTCTCGAATGACGTCGTTCATGTCCAACCGCTCTTTCTCTGTGCCAGTTTTCCTCAACAAAGCGCGAATCTTGGCGATCACATCGCTCGCCCGGTTCCCGTCCCTGATAATACGCCCTACCGCTTGCCGTGCCTCATCTAGGTTTGGAGTTGTGCCCGCAAGCCAGCGGAGACAGGCATTGCCGTTAGTTATGACGGCCGCGAGCGGTTGATTGATTTCGTGAGCGATTGCGGCCGCCAGTCCTCCTATGGTCGTGACTCGGGTTACATGCGCCAGTTCCACCTGCGTCTCGCGCAAAGCTTCGTCAGCCCGCCTGCGTTCCGTGAGCTGTTCTCGGAGAGCGTCCTCCACACGCTCGCGTTCCCGGATATTGGTCAACAGCCGCTCCACCTCACGCGCCGTTTGGTTAGTTCCCAGAAATTCGTCCGGTGGCACATGGTACAGATTTCGGCAGACCGTGCCGCCGTAAACGACCATGGGATGCGTGCGGATGACGTCGAGAATGAGTTCCGGTGGAAAAAGACGTCGATTGTACTGGCAAAGCGCGGAACAGTAATTTTCCGAGAGCGTGTGAGTCAATCTGCTTTCGTATTCCATCCAACGCTCAAGCCCACGGCCCCCTCTCAGAACCCATTCTGTTTCGCCGGTGGCTCGCACCGCAGAAAACCCGTCGCTCATCGCCAACTGCGTGGCTTCCTTCCAGAAGGTAAACATCCAATCGGGATGAAAGGATCCATGCTTCAGGTATGCCTGCTCTTTGGTCGCCAGAACGAGGGCTTTGGATGCGGTCGCACGCTCTACGTCAATTCCTTCGGACTCCATGGCTTGGCGAACGTCGCCAACCGTGCCATCGTCGGCTATGTAAATGCATTTTTCGCCACGATCGAGCCCGATTTGTATGAATGGAATAGCGACCGCGTAATGCTCTTGAGGGCTCTCGTATATCGAGCAGAGATGGTCGTGTGGACCGAGTTGTTCGAGTGCGGCGATAAGCGGAGTTGTCTGTGCTGTCAGACTCATAAAGCCTCCATCTTTTGGTCAAAACCTCTTCGTTTAAGGACGGCCTCATCCTCTCACGGAGTGTGGTGGGAAATAATATCCCCAAGTTTTAGCCGATTGGCGTGGTCGCGCATCTCAGCGTATTCAACAGCCTATTCTCCCTTACTACAAAGCCTATTCTTGCTTACTATAAGCCTGCAACGTGAATTGAAATGTTGCGCCCCGGCCTTCATTCGGGGCGACCCATAGTCGCCCGCCGTGGTTCTCAACAATGGAGCGGCTGATCGCCAGTCCCATACCCATTCCCTGCGACTTGGTGGTGTAGAAAGCATCGAAGATCCGTCCCATGCTCTGCGGGTCCAGGCCAATGCCCGAGTCTTGCACTGCAACCCGCACCTGATCGACCTCACCGCTTTGCGTTCTGATGACCAGCTCTCGCGGTCGGTCCCCAATCGCGCTCATGGCTTCGATCGCATTCATGATCAGATTAAGCACCACCTGCTCTAGCTCAACTCGATCTCCCAGTATGGGCGGAAGATCACCCGTCAGTTCCGTCCGTAGTGCCACCCCATTCCTTCGCACTTCACCTTCCGCAAGCGCAACGACCTCTCGAATGGCCTGGTTCATGTCCAGCAATTCCTTCTCCGTGCCAGTTTTCCTCGAGAGGGTCCGAATCCGCCCGATCACGTCACCCGCCCGATTTCCATCGCGGATAATGCGCCGGGCAGTTTCCCGCGCTTCGTCGAGGTTGGGTGAATCGCCCGCCAGCCAGCGCAGGCAGGCATTGCCGTTGGTCACGATGGCCGCGAGGGGTTGGTTGACTTCATGAGCAATCGAGGCAGTCAGCTCTCCCAGAGTCGCCACGCGCGTGACGTGCGCGAGCTCCGCCTGCGTCTTGTGCAGCGCTTCATCGGCCCGCTTGCGCTCGGTGATATCCATGATGCTCACCAGCACGCTGTTAAGCTTGGCGGGCTGCCGCGGGAACGTGATCGTAAACAATACGGTTAGTTTGTCTCCCTTCAGGGTCTGAAGAATGGTTTCGGATTCAAAGTTGGTTCGCCCTTCAGCGATGGCGATCAGTTCCCCCGCAAACACTTCCTCAGCCTCCGGCAGGAATATCTTATGCAGCGAGACCAGAAGCTCATCCTTGCTCTGGGCCGCGAACAGCTTGACGGTTGCGTCGTTCACATCAATGATCTTCACCATTGAAATGGCTTGCTGGATAAATTCCGGGTGCGCGGCGAGATACTGGCTGAAGTCCCTGACTCCCTGGGCTTTCAGATCATCAATGGCAGCTTTGACTTGAGAAAAATCTTCTTCCCAGATAGACACTCCTGCCGTCTGGAAGATATGTCTATATCTTTTCTCACTCTCGCGCAGTTCCGCCTCTGCCCGCTTGCGCTCGGTGATGTCGTTGTTGGTCTCCAGGATCGCGGCGGGAAGCCCCTGCTCGTCTCGCTGCAAAGACCAGCGGCTCGCCACCACTTCCTGCGTCCCGTCGCGCTTCGTGTGGACGAGTTCCCCCTCCCAGCGGCCCGTGCGGAGCAACTCCGCATTGATTTCTTCAAGTGGTGCGGGGAAGATCGTCTGCGTGAGCTGGTGCGAGACCTTGCCGACCGCCTCCTCTCTGGTCCATCCGTACAGTTCCTCGGCGCCGCGATTCCAGTAGGTGATAACGTCGTTCATATCGCGCACGAAGACACTATCGTGAGTGAGGTTGAGGAGGCTGGCCTGCTCGCGCAGCGACTCCTCGACCCGCTTACGCTCCGTCACGTCCATGTTCGTGCCAATAAACTCAATGAGATCACCCGACTCGTTGAGGACGGGATGACCCACAACGTGGGAGTGTTTCATTGTTCCTTCCGGAAGAACGATGCGATGCTCCAATTCAAAATCCCTTTTTTCACGGATCGCCACTTCAAGGGTTTGGCTGACCCAGCGCTGATCCTCAGGATGAATCCGCGGAAAAACTGTTTGATGAGATGGACTCCCTTTCTCCGGATCGAAGCCGAATATGCGAAACTGTTCATGGGACCAATAGATTTCTCTGGTCGCAATATTCCAAGCCCAACTGCCTGTGTGAGTCAGTCTCTGTCCTTCAGCGAGGTAAGCTTCACTGCGTCGCAGCTCTTCTTCGACGCGCTTGCGCTCGATGATTTCCTTTCTTAGCTCTTCGTTCACCGCTGCATGCCGTCTGGTCCGTTCAATGACTCGCCGCTCAAGCCACTCTGCGGCCAGCCTTTGCTCGCTCGAGAGACGAGCCTCTTGCAAGCCAATCCCCGCTTGATTCGCTGCTACTCGTAGTAGCAGCATTTCGATGTCCGTCGGAAAATCGGCCCGCTGAGAGCCGACTACTAAGACCCCGAATTCATCCTGAAACCCCAGCCGCAAGCTTGCGATCGATATCTTACCTTCTCCGGTCGGATTCGGTATCACTAAAGGCGATGTATGTGGATCACCTGTCAACCACGGGTTGAGTATTTGGCCAATCTCCTGCAGCTGGGCATTCAAAGTTGGGCGCTGAGCCGACCGGACCATCGCGATTGGCGTGCCACCGCTAATCGAGTCGCTCAACCGAGCATAGGCGAAGTCCAGGCGCAGCATACCTAGCAGCACGTCGAGCAGAGTACTAACAATCTGGGATGGCTCCTGGCCACTCCAGATGGCGGGAAGGGCTAGAACGCTGATCAGATCATTGATACACGCCTTAAGACGCTTGATCTCATCGGCTGTATGTTCCATCTCCACTTCCATCGCCAGATAGGTGATAGGCCTCATCTAATCTGCGCGGCGCCGCGTTCCCGCAGCTCCCGCAAGAACTCATCCGGGGGAACAAAGAATGGGTTCTCCTGGAGGATTCCGCTGATGATGATCATCGGATGCGTCCGCATAATGTCAACGACGATACCCCCGCCAAACTTGGCGAGATCGTACGTTCATATGACCGGGTCTTTATACCGAGGCAAAATATAGTTCAGCCTTGTCTCGTACTCCACCAGGTCATCAACACCCGGCCGGTCTTCCAAAGCCCATTCCATATGGGCAACCAGGCGAGTCAGCGGGAAGCCCTGCTGTCTGCCGCCCTCCAGCACCTCTTGGATCAAAGCAAGCATCCTGTCCTGATCGAAGTGGCCGTCGCGCAAATATGCATCAGCCCAGTTGCGCAGTTCGAACTGGCCGCTCTGTTCTGCTGCCGCCACATCGATCCCGGCTGACGTCAACCGCCGCAGGTGTTCCTCGCGCAGCTTGGGATCGACGATATGGAAGGCCTTTTCGCCGCACTCGAATCCCTCCTTGATGAAAGGAAGCAGCACCCGATATTCCTCGTCAGGGCTGTGAAAGAAGGCGCAGACATGACGTTGTGCGCCAAGCACTGAGCCGGCGAACCGAATTGGTTGTTCGCTCTGATTATCCATAGGCTTCTCCTTCTACAAGACGAAGCTTCCTTTCAAACCATGCATCGCCGTCATTCCAGGCCGTCTTCGGTAGATCGGTTTTATGTCGCGCCCGCAATTTCAACGGGTAGCGCGAACTCGAATGTCACACCGGGACCGTCATTCGCTACGGCCCACAGCCGCCCGCCGTGATTCTCAATAATGGAGCGGCTGATCGCCAGTCCCATACCCATTCCCTGCGGCTTGGTAGTGTAGAAAGCATCGAAGATCTTGCCGAGATTCGCTCGGTCGATCCCAATACCGGAGTCTTGCACGGCAACGAGCAGTTGGTCGGATTCGTGCTCACAGGATCGAATAAGCATCTCCCGCGGTCGATCCGTGACCGTATCCATGGCTTCGATACCGTTCATTACCAGATTAAGAATCACTTGTTGCAACTGGATTCGATCGCCAAATACAGGCGGGACATCAGCGGCCAAGTCCATTCGTAGCACTACTCCTTTTCGTACTGCTTCATTTTGCATCAGAATGACGACCTCTTGAACGGTCTGGTTAATGTCGAGCCGCACTTTCTCTGTATCGGTTTTTTGTACGAGCGCTCGAATGCGGGCGATCACCCCACCCGCCCGATTGCCATCGCGGACAATACGGCTCACGGCGTCCCGTGCTTCATCGAGGTTTGGCGTCGCCGCAGCAAGCCAGCGCAGAGAGGCATTGGCGTTTGCGATGACGGCGGTCAACGGCTGGTTGATTTCATGGGCAATCGAGGCAGTCATCTCGCCCAGAGTCGCCACCCGTGTAACGTGGGCCAGATCCGCTTGCGCGTGGTGCAGCGCATCTTCGGCTCGCTTGCGCTCGATGAACTGGCCGATTTGGCTGCCTATGGTAGCCATCATATTGAGCAGCTCCTGTTCGGGCTGCCGTATCTCATGGCTGAAAAACTCCATGACCCCCAAAACGTCGCCGCCGAGCAGGATGGGAAAACCGAAGGCTGCGTGCAGCACGTCACGCGCGCTGATCGGCGCACGCAAAAAATTGGAATCTCTGACGACATCGGGAATGTATGCGGGCTCATGGCTGAACCAGACCCGGCCCGGCAGCCCGGTGCCGGGCATGAAAGTGCTCTCGCGACTGGCCGCCTCAAATTCCGGGACCTCTATGGATTCTTTATGCCAGACCTCGACGCAGCGTAGTACCCCCGCATCTTTGTCGAGGCTCCACAGCGCCCCCACGTCCCATACCAGGCACTCACACACAGCCTGAAGTATTTTTGCGGTGGCTTCTTGGAGAGTAGCCGCCTCCGCTAGTATCTGTGTGACTGTGTATTGCGCCCTGAGGCGTTGCTCGGCCCGCTTGCGCTCGGTGATGTCTTGCACCGTGCCGAACATCCGGCGGGGCCGGCCTGACTCGTCTCTTGTAATATCGCCCTGACTATGGACGAGTCGCACCTCGCCAGTGGGCCGGACCACTCGATACTCGACATCGTAGCGCGGGCCACCCCGAAGCGCCGCCGCCACGGCTTCGATCACGATCTGTTTATCTTCGGGGTGAACCAGGTCCGGCAATTGGGCTAGATTGAGAACGCGTTCTTGCGGCTGGAGCCCAAAGATGCGGTAGGTTTCATCCGACCAGGTGATGAGATCTGTATCGGTGTCGCGCTCCCAGTAGCCGAGGTGCGCGAGGCGCTGTGCCTCTCCCAGTTGGCGCTCGCTTTCGCCCTGGTTGCGAAACATCAATAAGCTGGTCAGGGCGTCTTCCAGCCGTCGGCCGATCTCCTGGAAAAGCCGCTCTTCCCGCGGCGTCCAGATTCGCGGGTAAGAGCATTGATGCAGCCCTAACAGGTAGGGCTTATCCACTTTGGGATAGACGGCCATGGCAATTATAGACTGTATGCTGAACCGCTTCGCCGTCTCTGCCGGCAGCGAATGTTCCGACTCCGGACCGAATCGCACAGGACCACTGGACGCTCTGACGGCTTGGAACACTTCCGCGATCTCTGGGCTCACGGGCAGATCACGTCCCAGGGCGAAGGCACCGGGGAATTCCGGCCGCGCATGCTCCATCGGCACTTTCCACGATGCAGCTTCCGGATCACAGGGATAGACCAGCCACGCTCGATCGCAATTAAAGATCGCAATCACTGCGTCAAGCACATCGCTCATCATCTGCTCGAGGTCGTTCGTTCCCTGGATGGCTCGGTTGACCTGATCCATACTTTCCAGGAACCGGAGGTGGGACTGGCGCTCCTCATCTGCCCGCTTGCGCTCGGTCACGTCCATCACGGTACCCACGGACTCAACGAGCTCGCCGGACGCGTTGAAAACAGGATGGCCTTCTGCGTGGATGTATTTCGTCGCGCCATTTGGAAGAACGATTCGGCAATCCAGTTCGTAGTCCGTCCTCTCACGGACTGCTCGCTCGAGGACTTCAGCGGCCCTGGCTCGATCGTCGGGATGAATCCGCTGTAGGAGTGTTTCGAACGACGGCATCCCCTGTTCGGGATCGAAGCCGAGTATGCGGAAGTGTTCCTGCGACCAGTGGACGATCTCTCTGGTGGCGACGTTGAATGCCCAACTGCCCGTGTGGCTCAGCCTCTGCGCTTCAGCTAAATAGGCCTCGCTCCGCCGCAGAGATTCGTTCACCCGCGCCAATTGCACGGTTCGTTCCGCGACCAGCCCCTCCAGGTCGTCATGAGCGCAATGGAGCGCCTGCTCTGCCTGCCGGCGCACGGCGATCTCGCCCTCCAATTGCACGTTTTGCCTGGCAAGCTGCTCCAGCATGCCGTTGACCGTTCGCGCAAGAGTGCCGAGCTCGTCCGATCTGTCGCGCGTTGCGATGCGGCGTGAGAGATCGCCTTCGACGATGGCTGACGCAGTGCGGCTGATTTCTTGCACCTCGGAAAGCAGCGCACGACGAATCAGCCACGCGATGACAGCACCCAATAACAGAACGACGCCCGTGGCGCCGGCAATCCCATACCAGAAGCGTTCGACAAGCGACTCGAAGCGCACGCTCTCGCGACCGATCAAGAGATGGTATCCGCCCGGCAACCTCACATGCGAAGCGACCACCCGCATCGTCGATCCGCCACCCAGGCCTATCACCAAGCCATAGGTTCCAGGCGCGTCGGGGACCTCGCCCGGCCAGGCGGGCAAATTGCCGGCGAGCCGCACTTTCGACGCGTCTGCCAGGACCATGATTTGGTCACCGGGCAAGCTTCTCGACTGTGACTCCATCGCTGTAACAAGTCCCTTCGCGCCTTCGCTGTGGAACACCTCCATCAAACGTTGCAGGTCTTCTTCCTGAACATATGCCCTGAAGGTCGAGATGTTCGCGCGCCAGCCATACCAGAGCGGAATTGCAAACAAGGCGAGCACGAGCACGCTGAGGGCGACGTAAGCAAGCGCTAAGCTAGAAGGGGAGAAGCGGAAAAATTTGATCATATGCGTTCGGTATTCCGCCGGCGCTGAGTCCGCTTATGCGCGGGTCCTAGGCATACTTCAAGAGGGTAAACTGAAATGTCGTACCGGGACCATCATTCGGTTCAGCCCACAGCCGCCCGCCGTGATTCTCAACAATGGAACGGCTGATCGCCAGCCCCATCCCCATGCCCTGTGACTTGGTCGTGTAGAAGGCGTCGAAGATTTTTTTGAGATTTTCCGGGTCTACCCCGTTACCGAAGTCTTGCACGGCAACGAGGACCTTGTCGGTTTCATGTTGACACGAACGAATAAGCATCTCCCGCGGTCGATCGGTGACAGCATTCATGGCTTCGATACCGTTCATCACCAGATTAAGAATCACTTGTTGCAACTGGATCCGATCGCCCAATATGCGGGGCAGACCGACAGCCAGTTGCATCTTCAGCACCACGCCGGATTTTTGTATTTCGCTGTGAATCAGACTGACAACCTCTTGGATGACTTCGTTAATGTCCAGAAGCGTCTTCTCAGTGTCGCCTTTTTTGACCAATGCGCGGATGCGTCCGATCACATCGCTCGCGCGGTTGCCGTCTCTGACGATTCGCGATATCGCTTCCCGCGCCTCATCTAAATTCGGTGTTGGATTGGCAAGCCAGCGGATACAAGCATTGGCATTAGCAACCACGGCGGCAAGCGGTTGGTTGATCTCATGAGCGATCGACGCGGTAAGTTCTCCCATCGTCATGACCCGGGTTACGTGCGCCAGCTCTGCCTGCGCCTCGCGCAGACCGCGTTCCGCGCGGCTGCGTTCCTCGCGTGTGCGCAGCGCGGTCACACCATACGCCAGATTATCCGCCAACTCCGTGAACTGCTCGATCGTGCGTTCATTAAAAGCGTCAGGTTCTTCAGCGTAAAGAGTGAGGGCGCCAAACGGTTCGCCGTCAGACATCAACGGGAGCGAGATGTTCGAGCTATAGCCGCGCTTAAGCGCCTCCGCTCGCCATGGAGCGATACTCGGGTCGGTTTGGATACTCTTCGTCCATGATGGCTTACCGGTTCGGATAGCGGTACCAGTCGGACCCTGACCTCTTTCCGCGTCCGCCCAAGTGGCTTTGACGTTTTCTACGTACCCATCGTCGTATCCTGCTTGCGCGACCGGGCGAACCGTTTTGACCGCGTCAAGCTCACGGTAACCGACCCACGCCATTCGAACTCTGCCGACCTCAACGAGAATGCGGCAGACGGTCTGCAAAAGTTCGTATTCGTCGGTGGCGTGAACAAGGGCTTCATTGCTCTGATAGAGAGTCTGCAGCGTTCGGTTGAGTCGCGCCAGGTTGTCTTCGGATTGTTTGCGCTCGGTGATATCGAGCAGCGCGCCCGCAAACCGGACCACGGCGCCGTCCGGATTCCTAATTGGTTCGCCCATGCTTTGCACGAAGCGAATAGAACCATCGGGCCGCTTGATACGATATTGGATATTGTAAGGCTTACCCTCGCGAACGAGCTGATCGTAACGCTCCATCGCATGTTGCCGATCTTCGCCAACGATGCGTTCGACCAAATCTTTGCGAGCCAAAGCGCCGTTTTGCGGATTCAGTCCTAAGATTCGAAATATTTCATCCGACCAACGGCTGGTCCCCGCAAGCACGTCGATTTCGTAACTGCCAAGATGGGCGATCCTCTGGGCCTGCGTGAGCTGGGCTTCGCTTGACCGGAGTGCGACCTCGGCTTCTTTTCGTTCGCCGATCTCCGCCTGTAGCTCCTCATTGGCGCGCCGAAGCTCGGCAGTGCGCTCTTGCACTTTCGCATCCAGTTCGTCACGTGCCTGCCGGAGCGATTCCTTGGCGCGTTTTTGTTCACCGCTCAACCAACTGATGGCAGTCGCCGAGATCAGAAAAACAGCCAGGCGCGGCACGTCCTCTGGGTTTACCGCCAAAATGTAGCGCGGAGAAATAAAATAATAATCGATGACCCCAACGGAAAGTATCCCCGAGAGCAATCCCGGTCCGAGCCCACCGAACCAACTGCTGACCACGATTGCGCAAAAAAACAATGAATTGGGGGTCGGTTCAAAATAGGTTCTAAGCAATTCTGTGATAGCGAGTGCCGCGGCCACAGATAAAACCGCTAGCCCATTCCTGAGAACAAACGACGTGATGCGCCGTGTTGACGTCCCAAAATTCGGCATACCTTAAGTCCGAATTCACAGCATCTTATTCAAACGCACTGAGCGAACATCGACAGCACGTGGGGAAACCTTAGTTTGTTCACTGTTTCTGTCCAGGGCGATTCCGGAAAAATCTACCAGAGTCGTTGGTATCGAATCTATTATACCTTGGTATAGTGCATTGAATGCCGTTGCTTGATTACCTAAGTAGAGCTTTGGCAGATTCACGATGTTTCTGCCGCCGCTGAGACCCTCGATCACTAGCCCGCAAGTCTCTATACGCCGGTCTTGATTCGCCGCGAACTCGGAATTGAGGTTCGCAGGACAGAGATTATGCGCTGAAGTGAGACAAGAGGGAGTGGAAGGAGCCTACTACCTATCTTTTACTGCTGCCGGCACTTAGGCCTTTCTCGCGGAGATCGGCACACCTGCCAACCTGATACGCTGAGGAATCCTCCTGCGGCTGCTAGCGGCGTAATTCGTCCAGCCGTTGCTGCGTCTGGTTGAACTGCTCTTGAAGCTGTTGCCGGTTTAGCTCCTGATCGTTTCGGAGTTGCTCTAGCCGGTTCTGTTGCAAGCGCTCAGGTTGCTGCCAAAGCTGGTTTAGCTGCTCATCCTCCCGTAACCGATTCAGCTGCTGATCGTTGCGCATTTGATCCAATTGCCGCTGAACATCATTGAGCTGCTCTTGTCGCGGACGGGGATTCGCTTGCCCGTGCTCCCGCATTTGCTCCAACTGCTGCTGCGCCTGATTTAACTCCTGCTCGCGCTGGAGCTGGTTTAGCTGTTGTTGCGCACGAAGCTCGTTCGTTTGCTGTCGCTGGAGAAACTGATCTTGCACAAAGGGCTGAGCTGCGGCGAATAAATCTCCGACCGGCAAAGCGTGGAACGATAAGATGACGAGTGCGAGTAAATAAAATTTTTTCATAAACTTCCTTCCTGACCAGCGGCTTAACATCGGCCGATCGCCCGCGCTGCCGCCGCAGATTCTTTATCGCCTTTAATTATTTTCTCAGCCATACTGATCCAGCCGCTGCGTGTCCGGCTGATCTTGTCCAACCGGAGTCTCGCCGCAAGGGCCGTAATAGTCGATGAGTTCGCCAGAATTCGGGTGCTTAAGAACCGGCTGCTCGCCGAGCAAACTCTCCGGGGTCGACGCCCTAATCTGCATCGGACAATAGCTCTCGGGAACACCCCCGTCTTTGGATACCAATCCAGGAATTTCTTTTGCGCTGGCCGGCGTAT
>WNFU01005024.1_pt1 | contig 24616 bp, 19 predicted proteins | sample 5400121 | NCBI WGS metagenome assembly WNFU01 (sample SAMN13153360, study PRJNA577476) | soil metagenome | isolation source: 100 cm soil or saprolite under grassland replicate 1 | place: USA:California | collected 2016-06-15
CCTCACCGGCGTTGTTCACCAGGATGTCCACCCTTCCGGCTACCCCGAGTGATTCCGCGGCGGCCCGCTCGACCTCCGAGGAATCGGCCAGGTCGGCGACCACCACGGAGGCCGCGGTCCTCGCTGCCACCTCCTCCAGCGACTTCCGATCGCGGCCGTGGACTATGACTCGGGCGCCCTCCCGGACCAGTCGCACCGCGGTCGCCCTCCCGATGCCGCTGGAGGCCCCGGTCACCAGGCACACCGCTCCCCTCACGTCCACGTGGCCGGTAATCTACGCCCACCGTGCAGCGATCAGGCGACGAGCGCACCGTTATCTTCTTCCCCGAAGGGGCGTTCGGCCCCACCAACAACTGCGTCGGGATCGCCGAGGTCCTCCGGAATCGCGGCCACCGGGTCGTGTTCGTGGCCGAGGAGTCGTTCGCGGGCACGCTGGCCGCCAGGGGATTCGAGGAACGGCTCATGCGGCTGAAGCCGAAGCCCGAGGAGCCGGAGGCTCCCGGCCAGTTCTGGAAGGACTTCATCCGTGACACGGCGCCGCAGTTCCGCCGTCCCACCATCGAGCAGCTGGAAGGGCTGGTCCTGCCGATCTGGTCCGAGCTGGTCGATGGTTCGAGGTACGTCGAACCACGGCTGCGCGAGATCTTCGACGAGGTCGTGCCCGACGTCATCGTCCAGGACAACGTGGTCGCCTTCCCCGCCGTGGTCTCGGCCGGCATCCCGTGGGTGCGGATCATGTCGTGCAACCCGCTTGAGATGAGGGATCCCGATTTGCCACCCACCTTCTCCGGATATCCGAGCGACGACCGCTCGGGGTGGGAGGAGTTCGCAAAGGAACACCAGCGCACGCACGGAGACCTGTGGGCCGACTTCGATCGGTTCTGCGTCGAAAGCGGCGCCCCACATCTGGGGTTCCTGGACTTCATCCACGAGTCACCGTTCCTGAACCTCACGCTGTACCCGGCGGAAGCGGACTACCAGCGATCGCGGCCGCTCGGGCCGACCTGGCACCGCCTGGACTCCTGCGTGCGCAGCGCGGATGTGGGGTTCGAGCTCCCCGACGAGCTGAGCGACCGGGAGGGAGCGCTCGTGTATCTGAGTCTGGGCAGCCTGGGGTCGGCGGACGTGGGACTGATGCGGCGGCTGATCGAGCTCCTCGCCGACACGCCTCATCGCTACATCGTGAGCAAGGGCCCCCAGCACGAGCTGATCGATCTGGCCGGCAACATGTGGGGCCAGGAGTACGTCCCTCAGCCGGCCATCCTCCCGCTGGTCGACCTGGTGATCACGCACGGCGGCAACAACACTGTCACCGAGTGCTTCAACTTCGGCAAGCCGATGATCGTCCTGCCCCTGTTCTGGGACCAGTACGACAATGCCCAGCGGATCCAGGAACTCGGGTTCGGCGTGCGGTTCCCCTCCTACGAATTCGAGCCCCACGAGCTGGGAGGCGCGATGGCCCGGCTCCTGGCCGACGGGGACCTCCGGTCCCGATTGCGGACGCTGGCCGTCCGCCTGCAGTCCCTACGGGGGGCGGTCCGGGCGGCGGACCTGATCGAACGCGTGGCCGTGGAGAAGCGGCCCCTGGCGGCCGAACCGACTCGGATCTGACCCGATGGCCCCCGACGCCCCGGTCAGGAGCCTGTGGCTGCAGGAAGCTCTCGCCGAGGGGGGACCGGAAGCGCCCAGGCTCGAAGGAGAGACCCGCGCGGACGTCTGCATCGTGGGCGGCGGATACACGGGGCTATGGACTGCGCTGCGCCTGAGGGAGATGGAGCCGTCGGTCGAGGTCGCCCTGGTGGAGGCCGACGTGTGCGGGGGTGGGGCCAGCGGCCGCAACGGCGGGTTCGTCCTTTCGTGGTGGCCGAAGTTCCAGACCCTGGAGAAGCTGTGCGGGACCGAGGAAGCGCTCAGGCTCGCCCACGCCTCGGCCGGGGCGGTCGCCGATATCGGGAAGTTCTGCGCTGACAACGGGATCGACGCGCACTACCACCACGACGGCTACCTGTGGGCCGCCACCAACCAGGCCCAGGTCGGGTCGTGGCGGCCGGTCATGGACGAGCTCGACCGCCATGGGGTGCACCCCCTCGTCGAGCTCAGCCGGGAAGTGGCAGCGCGGCGGTCGGGGTCGCCCGTCCACCTGGGCGGAGCCTTCGAGGCGACCGGGGCCATCGTCCAGCCCGCGCTGCTGGCCCGGGGCCTGCGGCGAGTGGCGCTGGAGCGAGGGGTCCGCGTCTTCGAGCGTTCGCCGATGACCCAGCTCGACCGCCGGACGGGCTCCCCTCGAGTTCGAACGCCGGCCGGGTCCGTGATGGCAAGCCGCGTGGTCGTAGCGATGAACGCGTGGGCGGCCCGGTTCGCCGAGGTCCGCCGGAGGATGGTGGTCGTCGGCAGCGACATCGTGGCGACGGAGCGGGCTCCCGACCGTCTGGCCGCGATCGGTTGGACCGACGGGCTCTCGATCTCCGATTCACGCCTGCTCGTTCACTACTACCGAACCACCGACGACGGGGGCGTCGCCTTCGGAAAGGGCGGCGGAGCTCTCGCCTTCAGCCGGGGGGTGGGGGCGCGGTTCGAAGGGGAATCGCGCCGCCGGGACCTGGTGGAACGAGCTTTCCGGCGGACCTACCCGATGCTGGACGACGTCCGCGTCACGTCGAGCTGGACCGGGCCCATCGACCGGACCAGGACCGGCCTGCCGTTCTTCTGGCGGCTCGGCGGCCGCCCCGACGTGTTCGTGGGGGTGGGCTACTCAGGGAACGGCGTGGGGCCCTCGTACCTGGGGGGGAGAATCCTGGCCTCCCTGGCTCTCGGGCGCAACGACGAGTGGGCTCGGTCCGGCCTGGTGCGATCCCCCGCCGGCCGGTTCCCACCCGAGCCTTTCCGGTTCGTGGGCGGGCACCTCGTTCGGGGTGCCATCGCTCGCAAGGAGCGAGCCGAGGACGACGGGCGCCGGGTGGATCGCCTGACGAAAGCGCTGGTCCGGCTCGCTCCCGCCGGGCTCGTCCCGCTCGACCAGGACTGACGCGCTTCAGCCGGTGAGCTGAGCGACCAGCGCTTCGGGGTCGGTCACCGGCTGCTGGCAGACGAACTGCTCGCAGACATAGGCCGTGGCCCTGCCTCCCTGCTGGGGGCGGTCCCGTAACAGCGGCACCTCCGCGGGGGTCCCCGGATTGCCCACTGCCAGGACCGCGTTCGGCAGGAAGCGCCCATGGACTTCGGCCACCAGGGCTTTCGTGTCGGCGGCGTCCGGGTCCCCGACGATGGCCACTTCCCTGCTGTTCGACACAGAGAGATCGATGGCGGACAGGGCCTGCCCCAGCATCGTGGGAGCCCGAGTCGTCAGGTCCTGGACCAGCCGCAGGGCGGAAACACCGGCCCGTTCGTACTCTGCCTCGCCCGTCAGCAGCCCGAGGCGAAGGAACAGCTCGGCGGCCGCCGAGTTCCCCGACGGGACGGCGTTGTCGAACAACTCCTTGGGTCGGACCACCAGCTCCTCCCCGTCGGACCCGGTCTGGAAGAACCCACCGCCGTCGGGATCGCGGAAGAGCTTCAGCAGGTCGTCCGCGAGGGACCGCGCGAAGCCGAAGACCGACCCGTCGAACGCGGTCTCGTACAGCGCCAGCGCGCCGAGCCCCACCAACGCGTAATCGTCCAGGTATCCCACGCCGGACGTCCTCCCTTCTCGCCACGACCGGCGAAGCCGGCCCTCTTCCAGGAGGTTTGCCTGCAGGAACTGCAGGGCGTGGCTTGCTGCCGCCACATACCGCGGCTCGCCGAAGATCCGCCCGGCCTCGGCGAACGCCAGGACGGCCAGCCCGTTCCAGGAGGCCAGTACCTTGTCGTCGGTGCTGGGACGGACCCGTCGCTCCCGGACTTCGAACAGTCGATCGCCCGCCCCGGCCAGTTGATCCTCTGTCTCGGGCGAGGGGGTCCACAGGATGTTCCGGCCGTCCTCCCAGTTCCCCTCGGGCCGTGCACCGAACGAATGCGCATCCTCTTCCCCGATCGCCTCGACCAGCTCGTCCCACGTCCAGACGTAGAACGTGCCCTCGTGTCCTTCGGAGTCGGCGTCTTGGGAGGAGAAGAACCCGCCGCCGGGGTGGTGCATCTCTCGGAGGATGTAGTCGAGGACCCGTTCGGCCACTCGGCGATAGCGGCCCTGCCCCGTGACCTGCCAGGCCCGCGCGTAGAGCCGCCCGAGCTGCGCGTTGTCGTACAGCATCTTCTCGAAGTGGGGGACGTGCCACCGCTGATCGACCGAGTAGCGATGGAAGCCTCCACCGATCTGATCGTGGATCCCGCCCGAAGCCATCCGGTCGAGCGTGGTCTGCGCCATCTCGAGCGAGTCCGGGTACCCGCGCAGGTGGCAACGCAACAGGAACTCGAGCGTCATGGGTTGGGGAAACTTGGGCGCGCTTCCGAAGCCGCCCCACTGCGGATCGAACTCGCGCCCGAGCTCCCCGTGGGCCTGACGGAGCACGTCGTCGGTGAGCGGATGGCGGGACTCGGCGGGGCGGCTTCCACGGTCGATGGCGTCGATGACGCGTTGGCCTTGCCCCGAGACCTCGTCCCGCCGGGTGCGCCACGCCGCAGCCACCCCCTCCAGGACCCGGGTGAAGGCGGGGAGGCCATGCCGATCCTCGTTGGGGAAGTAGGTCCCCGCGTAGAACGGCACGCCCTCCGGCGTGAGGAACACCGTCATCGGCCAACCGCCGTGGCCGGTCATGGCCTGGACGGCGTCCATGTAGATCGAATCGAGATCGGGCCGCTCCTCGCGGTCCACCTTCACCGGGACGAAGTGCTGGTTCATGAGCTGAGCGGTCCCCTCGTCTTCGAACGACTCCTTCTCCATGACGTGGCACCAGTGGCAGGCCGTGTACCCGATGGAGAGGAGGATCGGCAGATCCTCGCGGCGAGCCTTCTCCAACGCCTCGGGACCCCACGGATACCAGTCCACGGGGTTGTGGGCGTGCTGGAGGAGGTACGGGCTGGTCTGACCGGCCAGCCTGTTGGGTCGCCGCTCCTCGCCCACGCGCTCGCTCACCCCTCCAGTCTCCCCGTTTTGCCGATGGATGAAGGGGCGCTGCTAGTGTTCGGCGGCGTGACCCACCGGCTGCTGCTCGACGCCTCGAGCCTCATGTACCGGGCCTTCTTCTCGATCCCGGCCACCGTCACCGCCCCCGACGGCCGGCCGGTGAACGCGGTGCACGGCTACCTCGACATGGTGGCGAACCTCATCGCGTCCCGGCAGCCGGACGAATGCGTGCACGTCTACGACGACGACTGGCGCCCCGCCCCCAGAGTGGCGATCTATTCGGGATACAAGGCCGCGCGCCGGCCAGACCCCGAGGGACTGCCGCCCCAGTTCGAGATGCTGCGGGAAGTGCTGGCCGCGCTGGGGCAGCCACAGGCGGAGGCGCCAGGGTGGGAGGCCGAGGACGCCATCGGGACGCTGTGTGCGCGAGCGGCGCGGGCGGACCGGGCCGACATCGTGACCGGCGACCGAGACCTGATCCAGCTCGTCCGCGATCCGGCGGTTCGCGTCCTGTTCACGGTGCGAGGCGTCTCCGACCTTCGGGTCCTGGACGAGCCCGGTGTGCTGGAGCGCTTCGGCGTCCCCGCGTCGCGCTACGTGGACTTCGCCATCCTGCGTGGCGACCCCTCGGATGGATTGCCGGGCGTGCAAGGGGTCGGGGAGAAGACGGCTCGAGCGCTGGTGAACGAGTACCCGTCGATCGACGCGTTGGTCGCCGACGCCAATGCTCCGCGTCGAACCGGCCGGTCGCTCCAACGCTCGCCGGGGCTATGCGGGAGGATCCGAGACGGAGCCGAGTACCTGGCCGCCATGCGAGAGGTCGTCCCCATCCGGACGAACCTCGAAATCCGAAGGTGGAAGGGGGATCGCGACGACCGCCTTGCCGACGAACTGGCCGAGCGCTACCGGTTGACGGGCCCGGTCGGACGGTTGCGGCGAGCCCTCGATGGAGACCGCTCCCGGGCCTGACCGCAGAAGCAGCCCTACAGGAGTGAGCTCTGAGCCCTGGCAGCCCTTCGCCGCCGGCCGGCTCCCGGGACGACCTCGACGGGGTGTTCGACCAACGCGATGACCCGGGCGGCCAGGAACCGGCCCGTCCGCACGGCCGTACCGCTGCGGGTGACCTCGGAGACCTCGATCATGCCGCCACGAGAAGTGGTCACCTCGACCCTCCTCCCAGCCTTGGTCGCCTCGATCTCGTACGTGCGGACGCTGCCGCCCGAGTCCACCACGATCTCCACCCGATCGCCGCGCACGCGAGGGATCGTACTCCGTTCCCGCGCCGCCCCTGCGTGACGAGGTGACCGCAGTTCCCTCTCCGCCGAAAGGCCGGAGCAAAATCGCGCATTCCTGGTTACAGTGATAGTGACCCGCATCCATACTTCATCGCCATCGAAGGGGGTGGAGTGGTACTTCCCCGCCATCTCCGGACGCGTCTCGTCTCACTGGCCTCCGTGGGAGCCCTCAGCCTCTCGGCTGTCGCAGGGCTCTTGTACGTGCTGCCCGGCCAGGGCCTCGCCCAGCTCGCCCCGGCGGCAGGAAGGGTGGTCGGCGACGGCGTCGCGGAGCTCACCCTCCAGGGCCAAGTGGCGCCGGCATGCACGTTCCGGGTTCGGGTCGATTCGAATCTCCAACCTCCCGGCACGTTCTTGTGCCAGATGTCGGACCAAGCCATCGCGATGGGCATCCCGTTCGTCACCCTTCGGGCCAGCGTCACGGAGATCACCGGTCTGTCCGGCCACGCCGCCGTGGTTGCGGGGACCGCCGACCTCGAGCTCCCCGACGGCCAATCGCTCCCAGGCGTCAGCTTCCGGCTCCACCTCCAGGAGGGCGGCCCGGGCCAGGGGGCGCTTCGGATCCAACTGATCGGAGTGTTCGACGGAGAAGCGGGCGACGTCGACCCGGGAAACGGAAACTACGACCAGGTCTGGCAGACGCTGACCGACGGGGACATCAGGATCACCGCCGAGCCGTCGCCCACACCGTCGCCCTCCGAGAGCCCTTCGCCGACACCGTCACCGAGCCCCAGCTCCTCTCCATCCCCTGATCCGTCTCCTTCGCCCACCCCGAGCTCCACCCATTCGCCCTCGCCCACGCCTTCGCCGTCATCGAGCGGGACCGGCGGATCGAGTCCGCCGCCCACGCCGCCCTACGTGCCGCCGGGACCCCTTCCGGTCCCGGCCGCTCCGACCGGTGCAAACAGCACCGCCCGGCTGATGGCGATGCTGAGCCAGCTTTCGACCGGGGGGACGCCCCAGCCGTCCGACATCCTCCAGGTGGTCGGGCCCTTCCCCGTGGCCGGGCTGGGCTGGTGGCAGGACGACTGGCACGCCTACCGGTGTTGCCCGTTCCCCCACCTGCACCAAGGGCTCGACATGTTCGCGGAAATGGGAACTCCGGTGGTGGCGGCGGCCGACGGCTACGTGTCCCAGCGGGTGAACACATCGATCAGCGGGCTCGGGGTGGAGATCACCGACGCCTCCGGTACCGAGTACTTCTACGCGCATCTCTCGGGCTTCGCCCCCGGGCTGGCCGTTCACCAGCAGGTCCACGTGGGGCAGGTCTTGGGGTATGTGGGGAACACCGGCGACGCCCTGGCCACGAGCCCCCACCTGCACTTCGAGGTCCAGCCTCACGGCATCCCCGTCCCTCCGAAACCCTACGTCGACACCTGGCTGCTCATCGCCGAGCAGAAGGCATCGGCGCTGGTCGCCTCACGCGTCGGCCACGCCATCCTGAACCCGGACACCCTCCAGTACTGGCTGGCGAAGGCCCAAGCCCTCCACGCGCTGTACGACTTCGGAGAAGGGTCCGGCGAGGACGCCCTGGATCCTGGGTCGGCCTCGGCCACCGCGCACACGGGCCCCAGCCCGGTGTCGGGAGGGTTCCTGGTGGGCGTGGCCTCGTTGATGCTGTTGATCGCCTTGGTCGCCCCGGGCTGCCTGATGGGGCGGCGGGAGGCCAGGAACGGGCCCGGCCGGGGCCTGCCGCCGTCCTCTTAGCGCTCGGACCAGGCTTTCCAGGCTCCCAGACGTACGCGGTCTTCCTTCAGGACCATCCTTCCCTGCAGCAGACCGAACAGAAGGGCAGCCGCGACGGCGGCCACGATGCCCAGGCCGGCCGCGGGGACCGCGCGATGGTCTCGGACGAAGAGGTCGGGCGACGTGACGCTTCCCCTCGTGACCGGGAGCATGGCGAAGGCCGCCAGCGACAACCCGGCCAGGATCAGCAGCCACCACAGCCACAGCAACGGCGTGGTCCTCGCCCGCCGCCAGTCCTCCACGTCGGGGTTGCTGGCCCTCCACAGCTCGCGCACGGCCAACGGCGCCAGCACCAGGTTCGCGCCGGGGATGACCCACGAAGCGAGGCCCCACAGCGGCCGAAAACGCGTCCCCGGGACCAGGGCTCTCATGTTGGCGTGGGCACGGTACTGCCAGACGAACCACAGCACGGCCACGGCCGCGCTCAGAACCACCAGAAGCGCGCAGTCCCGCACCAAGCGCTGATGGTTGGCCACCACTTCGGTGTGGGAGACGGGGAGCCCTTCGATGACGAACGACAGCGTGTACTGGTCGGCTCGTAGCGATTCGATCAGGAAGCCGAGCACCAGCGCGATGGCCAGGAGAAGGAGCACGATCGTCGTGGAGATCCAGCGCTTGTGCTCGTAGGGAAGAGGCGGTGGGGCCGCTCTGTCCATTCGATCATCCAGTTCCACGCTGCCCGCCTGATCCATCGCGACCGCCTATTCACCCTCAGTCTAGGTGGTGTGCGAGACGTATCTGTCCCCGCTTCCGTCATAGCCACGAACATCCCGGATCGCCTGTCGCGAACACCGTGGCGCCGTGTACGATGGCCGGTCACCCTGAGCAGAGGAGCTCTCGTGCGCGTCCGCCGGTCGGTGTTCCGTGTCTCGTTTGCCCTGATGGTCCCGGCGATACTGGCGGGCGCGGGAGGTGTTCCGGCGGGTGCCGCGGGGCGGCCACGGGCCGTCCCCCAAAACGTCAACATCAGCCGGGAGAGGGGGAACCAGTCGGAGACCACGATCGCCATCAACCCGGTCAACCCGCTCCAGATGACCGTTGCCTCCAACGAGGAGGTCGCCAGCGCGCTGTTCCACGGCTGGTCCACCGATGGAGGACGGACCTGGAGCACGGACCGGATCGCGGACGGCGACAACCTCGGGTTCGCCTGCTGCGACCCCAGCCTGGCATCGGACGAGTTCGGCAACATCTTCCTCACGTACCTGAGCTCCAGCATCCAGGTGAAGATGGCCATTTCCACCGACGGCGGGGCTTCGTTCAGCCCCCTGCCGTTCTCGAGCCCCCCGCTGGCCCCGCGCGCCCAGCCGGGCCGGGGCAATACCGGCCCACAGGCCCCGCTGATCGCCGGCGACCAGCCCTCCATCACCGCAGGGAGGGGAGCGGTCTGGGTGACCTATACGGGGAGCGGGGGCGTGATCCAGGCGTCCGGCGCGGAGGTGAACGGACTCGGGCAGGTCGGGGCCTTCGGGCCCCCGGAGGCTCCCAGCGGTGGCCACCAGACCGGCGGCTACGGCGACGTGGGCATCGGCCCGGACGGCCAGGCCCTGATCGCGTACCAGGACCCGACGGGCGGCGAGGGGCCGGCCACCGTGTACGAGGCGCTCGACCCCGACGGTATCGGGCCGCAGCCCATGGGCCCCGCCACCCAAGTTCTCGTGTCGAAGGTCGGGGGGTTCGACTACATCCCGGCCCAGTCCGGGCGGTCCGTCGACATCGAGGTCAAGCTGGAGTACGACCGGACGGGGGGGACGCACGACGGCCGCGTCTACCTGCTGTGGACGAAGGAGACCCCGAACGAGAGTGACAACATGGACATCATGGTCCAGTACTCCGACAACGACGGAGCGACCTGGAACACAGCGATGAAGGTCAACGACGACACCGGGACCACGAGCCAGTTCAACCCCCGGATCTCCCTCGATCCCACCACCGGGTTCCTCGCGGCGGCGTGGTACGACTGCCGCCACGACAAGGGCGACCATGGGCCGGGAGACACGAATGGCGTTCCCAACGACGACATCACGATCTACGCCAGCGTGAGCAAGGACGGGGGAGCCTCGTTCCTCCCCAACCGCCGGATCTCCCGCGGCGTGTCCAACGACGACCAGGCGCAGAACGGGATCGACTACGGGGACTACGAGGGGCTGGCCTTCCAGTCCGGGAGCTACTTCTACGTGTGGGCCGACAACTCGAACAGCACCGGCGACAATCCCGATGGCACCTTGAACGACCTCGAAATCTACACGGCGCGGGTGCGGATCCGGTAGGTACACGGGTTTGGCGGGAGAGAGCAACCTCACGAGGGACGAGGCTCGGAAGCGAGCGAGCCTCGTCCGCGACCTCCGCTACCACGTCACCCTGGACCTCACGGGGGAAGAGGACTTCGGCTCGACCACCGTCATCCGTTTCCGCTGCCGGGAATCTGGGGCAGAGACCTTCGTCGACCTGACTGCGAACGAGGTCTCCGCCGCCGAGCTCAACGGGAAGGGGCTGCCTGCCGAGGCGTTCGACGGCAACCGGATCCGCCTGACGGGCCTGGCGGAGGAGAACGAGCTCTTGGTGCGCGCTCGCTGCGCGTATCACCGCACCGAGCTGGGCATGCATCGATTCGTCGACCCGGTCGACGGCTTCGTCTACCTGCACACCGACTTCGAGCCGTTTGATGCCCACCGGGTGTACGCGTGCTTCGACCAGCCGGACCTCAAGGGCGTCTTCGAATTCTCCGTCCTCTGTCCCTCGGACTGGGTCGTCATCTCCAACGAACAACCGGTTCAGGAGCCGGGTCCCACGGCCGACGGGTCGACCCGGGAATGGCACTTCCGGCCCACGGCGCCCCTCCCCACCTACATCACGGCCGTGGTGGCCGGCCGGTTCCACGCCGTGCGGGACCGCCACCGCGACATCGACCTGGGGGTGTTCTGCCGGCAGTCGCTGGCCGAACACCTCGACGCCGACGAGATCCTCGATATCACCCGGGCCGGCCTGGACTTCTTCGAGCCGGCGTTCGGCTACCCCTACCCCTTCGGAGGCAAGTACGACCAGGTGTTCATTCCCGAATCCAACTCGGGAGCCATGGAGAACGCTGCCTGCATCACCTTCAACGACCTCTACATCTTCCGCTCACGCGTCACCGACGCGGCCCGGGAGCGGCGAGCCGACACGATCCTGCACGAGATGGCCCACATGTGGTTCGGGGACCTCGTGACCATGCGGTGGTGGAGCGACCTGTGGCTGAACGAGAGCTTCGCCAGCTTCATGGCCGTGTTCGCCGAGGCCCAAGCCACACGGTGGACCGAGGCGTGGACCACGTTCGCCGACACCGACAAGACGTGGGCCTACCGGCAGGATCAGCTCCCCACCACGCATCCCATCGTGGCCGACATCCCCGATGTCGAGTCGATCCACCTGAACTTCGACGGCATCACCTACGCCAAGGGCGCCTCCGTCCTGCGCCAGCTCGCGGCGTGGGTGGGACAGGAGCAGTTCCTCGAGGGCCTGAAGGCCTACTGCAAACGCCACGAGTTCGGGAACGCCGAGTTGAAGGACTTCCTCAAGGCGCTGGAGGAGGCGTCGGGGCGCGACCTGCACGTGTGGTCGAAGGAGTGGCTCGAGACGGCCGGGGTGAACACACTTCGGGCGAGGTTCGACGCGGAGGACCGCGACGGCCGGGACGTCTTCGCCAAGGTGGCCATCCAGCAGGGAGCGCCCAAGGATGGCACGACCTTGCGGTCTCACCGGGTGGCGGTGGGACTCTACGACGCGACCGACGTCGGCTTGGTCCGACGCAAGCGGGTGGAGCTCGACGTGGTGGGCGCCCGCACCGAGGTGCCCGAGCTGATCGGGGAGGACATCCCCGACCTCCTCCTGGTGAACGACGACGACCTGACCTTCGCCAAGATCCGGCTGGACCCGCGGTCGCTGTCCACCGTGGTTCAGCGGCTGGGCGACCTGGACGAATCGCTGCCCCGGGCCCTGTGCTGGACGGCGTGCTGGGACATGACCAGGGACGGCGAGATGCCGTCCCGCGACTACCTGAAGCTCGTCATCGGAAACATCGGCAAGGAGTCCAAGGTGGGCGCGCTGCAGAACCTCCTGGCTCTGGCCACGTCGGCCGTGTGGGTGTACGGGGACCCGGCCAGGCGGGAGGCCGGTGGACAGGACCTGGCCGAGGCCGCCCTGGAAGGGGCCACGGGTGCCGAGGCTGGCAGCGATCACCAGTTGGCCTGGGCCCGAGCCTTCATCGCCGCGGCCCGCGCCCCGGAGCACCTCGAGGTGGTCCGGGGTCTGCTCGACGGCAGGACCCCGTTCGAGGGCCTCGTCGTCGACACGGAATTGCGCTGGCACATCGTCAAGTCCCTGGCCTCCGCGGGTGCCGCCGGCGAGGACGTCATCGCCGCCGAGCAAGAGCTGGATCCGTCCGACCGGGGATCACGTCACGCCGCCGCGGCTCGTGCCAGCCGGCCGGATCCTGCTGCCAAGGAAGCATCGTGGCGGATCGTGGTCGAGGACACCTCACTGCCCCTGGCCATGACCGCTGAGGTCATGGGCGGGTTCCAGCAGTTCGGGCAGGAGGACCTCCTGGAACCGTTCGCGGGACGGTATTTCGAGACCCTCAACCAGGTGTGGGATACGCGAGACCTCCCGGATGCCCTGGCCTTCGGGGAGAGGATGTACCCGCGTCTGATCGTGTCGGAGCGGACCGTCGAGCGAACGGACGGCTATCTCGGCCAGGACGGTGTCCCGGCCCCCCTTCGCCGCCTGCTGCTGGAGGGCAAGGACGGGGTGGCCCGGGCCCTCCGGACCCGGAAGGTCGACGCCGCGGGCTGACGGGGGGAACCTGGCCGTTTCACCTGCCGTCCAAGGCAACCGATGAGACCACGCGTGAAGCCCCTCGGCGCGTTCCTCGTGGCGGCAGCCCTTCTTGGGGCCGGCTGCGCCAGGGCCGGGGCCGTCCGCGGAGGCATCGACCACCCCACCAGCGACCACGACCTGATCCTTCGGATCGACCTCGGGGGCGGCCTCCTCCCACCCCAGGCCCAGTTCCGCCAACTGCCGGTGTTCGCCCTCTACGGGGACGGCCGGATCATCGTCCCCGGCCCGCAGATCGAGATCTATCCGGGCCCGGCCCTGCCCAACCTCCAAGTGAGGACCGTCTCGGAGGCCGGCATCCAGGCGATCCTGGCCGCCGCCAAGAAGGCCGGGCTCCTCGGCTCGAACCGCCACTACGACAACCCCCGGATCGCCGACGCCCCCACCACGACGTTCACCGTGGTCGCGAATGGAAGTCGCCACGTCGTCTCCGTGTACGCCCTCGGGATGGAGGGGCCCGGAGACAGCTATCCGTCCGATCGCAGTGTGCTGGCCGCGTTCCAGGGGAAGCTGTCCGACCTCCAGAGCTGGCTCCCGGCCGGGTCACTGGGGCCGGAAGGGCCGTTCCGCACGGACGAGCTCCGCGTCTACGTCATGCCCTACCAGCCACAGCAGGACCTGCCTCAGCCCGCAAGGGACTGGCCGGGCGGAAACTTCGGGGGGTTCCTCCCGGTCGTCGACCTCACAGGCATCCGTTGCGGCACGGTCTCTGGCTCGGCCCTGCCGGCCGTCCTGTCCGCCGCCGGCGCCGCGAACGAGCTCACCCCGTGGCGAGCCGACGAGCAACGGTGGACTCTCGTGTTCCGTCCCCTGTTGCCCGACGAGTCCGGCTGCCGGTAGCCCCTCACGACCCACGGCTCGTCCTGCTCCCACAGCCGTTCTTGCTGCCGCGGCGAAAAACCCCCGCCAGCGCTTGCCGTCTTGTCGGAGGCTGTGCCAGGATTGGCGGCTGTTTACCGCGGGTGGCCCTCCGCCCACCCCCCGACAGAGAAGGAGGGGATCACTTGTTGAAGAGGCATGCCTCGTTCTTCCTGGCGGCCGCCGTCGCAGCAGCTCTCACGGTGGCCGTGATCACCCCGGCAGGGGCGACCCCGACGCCCAAGCTCGACTCGGCCAAGCTGGCCGCGCTGCGCTATCTGCGGGCGCACGGCCACTTCCCCCTTCGGGGCGCTGACGTCCTGGCCAAGGCCAAGGCCCACGCCGCCGCTGTGGTCGCGGCCCAAAAGGGGCAGGCTGCTCCGGCCGCTACCACGGGTGGGACGGCCCCGATCATCGGGGCGAGCTGGCAAGGGATCAGCGACCCAACCGTCAGCCCCCCGGACACCAATGGGGCCATCGGTCCGAACAGCTATATCGAAACGATCAACCTGAAGGTTGCCCTGTACACCCGTGCCGGTGGCCTGATCACCTCGGCCAACTTCAGCACGCTCACGGGCCACAGCCAGTTCTGCCTGTCCGACCCCATGGCGCTGTGGGATCCGGCAAGCCAGCGGTTCTTCTACAACATCTGGGACGTGTGCGCGAGCACGATGGCGTGGGGATTCAGCAAGGACACCAACCCCACCACGATCCCGGGCAGCTTCTGCAACTACACGTCGAGCTTCGGCTACACCACCAACGACCTGCCGGACTACCCGAAACTCGGGCAGACGAAGGACTTCCTGCTGATCGGGGTCAATCACTACACGTCGCCCCAGTTCCTGCACGCTGACCGGACAGACCTGCTGTGGATCAACAAGTACAAGAATCCGAACCCCGTCACGACCTGCCCATCGCCCAGTGCGTTCGGGGCCGGGATCTTCAAGAACCTGAAGAACGAGGACGGGACCATCGCGTTCACGCCGGTGCCGCCGATCCAGACGGACAAGTCCCCGACGACCTTCATCATCACGAGCTCCGACATCGAGTGCCCGGACATCTGCGGGACCGGGACGCTCATCACGGTGCACGCGCTGCGGCCAAAGCCGACCAATCCGCTCGTGCCGCAGCTCAAGGTGATGGGCCAGTCGATCACGGTGGGCGCGTTCGAGTCGCCGCCCGACGCCCCCCAGAAGAACAGCGCGGACACGCTGGACACGCTGGATGGACGACTGACCCATGCCGTCTCCGGGAAAGACCCGGCCAACGGGAACCAGCTCGCGGTGTGGGTGGCTCACTCCGTCCTTGGCGGGGCGGGTGCCAAGATCAACTGGTACGAGATCAACCCGCTGCCGGTCAACAACCCCACGCTGTTCCAGTCGGGGAGCGTTTCCGACTCGAACCTGTACGTGTTCAATGCGGGCATCTCGAACGATCGGGCCTGTGACCTGGCGGGATGCGCCCACGGGGACTCCATGGTCCTCGGGTTCAGCACCTCGTCGTCGACAGCCTTCCCGGCTTCCCAGATGGTCTCCAAGATCGGGGCCGGCGCGCAGTCCTCGTTCGTGGTGGTCAAGCAGTCGACCACCTTCGACAACGACTTCACGTGCGCCCCGACCTGCCGCTGGGGCGACTACGGCGGGGCCACGCCGGATCCCACCAAGAAGGGCGGGGCCACCGGTGAGGTCTGGCTGACCAACGAGTGGACCAACGGAACGAACCAGACCTGGAACTGGGAGGCCACGCCGTAGGCGCGGGCTGAAGCGAACGACCAGGGGAGGGGCCGGCCCGGTGGGCCGGCCCCTCGTTCGTTCCCGGGGGGGCGGTCCCTCGGCCGCGGCTCCGGACCGTATGCTGTGGGTCCTGCCGGGGTGGCCGGCCCGGCTCCAATGAGGTGATCAACGTGGCGCGAGCGGTGTGGAGCGGCTCCATCGGATTCGGGCTGGTCAGCATCCCCGTCCGTCTGTGGGGCGCCACCGCCCCCAAGGACGTGCGGTTCCACGAGTTCGACCGGGGCTCCGGCCGCCGCATCCGCTACCGGCGGGTGACGGGAATGCAGTCGGGCTCCGCCCAGCCGTTCGACCCAGCCACCGAGAGAACGGAGCGACGGCCTGAGCTCGAGGCACGGACCCCCCTGCGGACGGAGGGCAAGGAGGAGCCGGCTCCCCGCCAGGCGGCTCGGCCGGGAGCGCCGCCCTCCGAGGAGCGCGAGGTTCCGTACGAGGAAGTGGCGAAGGGCTACGAGGTGGGCGAAGGGCGATACGTCATGGTCACCCCCGAGGAGCTGGCGGCCCTCCGCCCGGAACGGAGCCGTGTCATCGAGATCCAGGATTTCGTGAGCCTGGACGACATCGATCCGGTGTATTTCGACCGGAGCTATCTGGTCTCGCCCCAGCGAGGTGTGGGTGCGGAGAAGCCCTACGGGCTGCTCCTTCGGGCCATGCAGCGGTCCCGGCGAGTAGGGATCGCCACCTTCGTGCTCTCGAGCAAGGCCCACCTGGCAGCGATCCGGCCGCGCCAGGACGCCCTGGTGCTCGAGACGCTGTTCTTCGCCGACGAGGTGCGAGGTGTCTCGGAGATCGGGTACGCCGCCCCTCCCCTCGAACCGGCCCAGCGCGAGCTTGACGTGGCGATGAAGCTGATCGATCTCCTGGCCGCCGACTGGGACCCTTCGCGCTACCGGGACGCCTTCCGCGAACAGGTCCTGGGGCTCATCGAATCGAAGGCTGCCGGGGCCGGCGTGGTACGAGAGGAGGAGCCGGCCGCTCCCACCGCCGGGGTGGCCGACCTCATGGCCGCCCTTCAGGCCAGCGTCGAGAGCGCCAAGAAAAAGACGTCGGCGGGGGCAGTCGTAGCCGCCCAGGATGAACATGGCCTTGCCAACCCCGATCCCGGCGTGGTCGCGACGGGGCTCGTTGAGCGCTCCGACAGCCGACCACGTGTTCGATGCGGCGCTGTAGAAGTAGGTGTCCGGGGTGGCGTTGGGCCACTGGCCACACCCCGCCAGGACGATCCCGTTGGCCAATGGGCCGCTGGCGAACGGGAAAGCTTGGGACTCCCCACAGCCCACCGGGAGGTCGGCAACTCCGGCGTCGTTCCAGCCACCGGCGGGTGGCTTCCAGGCCTCTACGGTCGGTTGCGCGAACAGCGAGCCGCCGACGTTGGTGTCCCCGCCGATCGCGTAGATCCTTCCGTTCAGAATGGCCGGAGTGACGTAGGCACGGGCCACGTTCATGTCGGGTCCCGCGGTCCACCGTGAGCCCGCAGGCGCCATGGGGTTGAAGATCCACGTCTGGGCCGACTGGCTGTCCTGGCACCCGTTTGCCGAAGTGGACAGCCCGCCCATCACGAAGGCACGGTTGGCGATCACGGCCACGCCGTTGGCCGGGAGGCTGACGCACCCGGGCGGGGTCGTGCCAGGCCAGGGATCGGACAAGACGTTCCTGGTCATGCCGGTAGCCGGATAGAAGACCTGGACGGTCTTCACGATCTGGGCCAGCGAGTCACGACCGCCGAAGATATAGAAGCCCAAGCCCGTCGAATCCGTGAGCGGCGCGATCTGATAGTTGGACACCGGCACCGGCATGTCCGTGCCGGTGTCGACGTAGGTTCTCGTCGCGACGTCGAAATACCAGATGGAGCCGTCCGTGGCGTCCGCAAAGGTCCGGAAGCCCAGGAAGTAGATCCGATTGGTCGGCGCGTACAACGCGCCGTCGAAGCGAGTCCCGCCGAACGGACTCGAAGGACCGAAGCGCCAACTGACTGATACCTGTGGGACGCGACCACTGGATGTGGCCTTGGGTGAAGCAGGGGCCGCCAGGGCAGTCCCGGCGGAAAGCAGCACGGTCATCACGACCAAGAAGCCGAAGCCGTGCACTCTGCGTGACTTCATCCCCTCACCTCCTCATCGAGGCCGACGATTCTCTTCCACAAGTGCGTTCGCTCCCCGGCGAACGAACGCCGGATACTACACCCGACCCTGTTTCAGGGCGAACGTCAAAAGAGCACGGACGGATCAGTCAAGTCGCGACCAAATGGTGCGGCTCCAGAGTGGTCGCCAGGTCGAGGACCGGGTCCGTCAGCGTGTCCTGCTCCAGCTCGTAGGCCTGGGTGAACCGGGTCAGGATCGCTCCTTCCGCTTGCTCCCACGTCAGCCCGGGGATCTCGTTCGCGAGGCTGCCCACCGTGGCCGGGTCCCAATCGAGCTCGAGGGCCCGGTACACGGGGACGAGCACGTCTCGAACCCGAGCCGCGCCGTCCACGAGCACCACCCCTCCCACGTGGGCGGCCCGCTGCACCAGCCGCTGTCCCACCCCCATCAGCTTGGTCCGGCCCCGGGCGTTCACGCTGTGCTCGCCGGGGCAGTACTCGCCGCGAACCTCGCCCACCCGAGCATCGATCCCCAGGTCCTGGAACGCCCCGGCCACGATAGCGGCCAGCTCTGCGAACCGGGCCCGGATGCCCTTCCGTGGAACTGGGTCAGGGATGGCCCAGGAGAAAGCGATGGACTCCCTCGTGAATACGGCTGCCCGGCCCCCGGCCAGTCGCTGCACCGACCCGAACCCGGCGTCCCGAGCGGCTTCGACCGCGAGGCCGAACCCGGGCGCCAGCCGGTCCTTCGGTCCGAACGCCACGATGTCTCCGGGCCGGTGCAGACGCAGGGTCTCCGGCTGGAGGCCCTCGGACACCTGCCGCAGGATGGCGTGGGAGACGGCGGTGTCCCGAGCGGGTGGCTCGGGGAACGCCTCCCTGATCAGCCGGATGCGGCGCAGGCTCACCCGGGGGGTGCGGAGACGAGCTCGGCGAACCGGCGGACCGACACGTTGCCACCGGAGAGGATCACGCCGACGCGGCGTCCGGAGACATCCACAAGGCCGGCCAGCAACGCGGCCATGCCGACCGCGCCGCTAGGTTCGACCACCAGCTTCGTCCGCTCGAACAGAAGCACCATGGCCCGCACGATCTGCTCATCGCTCACCGCGACGATCTGGTCCACCATGCGCCGGGTCACCTCGAACGTGAGCTCGCCGGGGGTGTCGACCTGGAGCCCGTCGGCGATCGTCCTGGGGACCGCGATCTTGACCCGGTGTCCCGCAGCCAGCGAACGCCGGGTATCGTCGCCGGCCTCCGGCTCGACGCCGATCACCTCGATCCCTCCCTGCGTGCCCTTCGCCGCCGTGGCCGAGCCGGCGATGAGCCCGCCGCCCCCCACCGGGACCACCAGCACCTCCAGGGGGCCGGCCTCCTCCAGGAGCTCCAGGGCGGACGTCCCCTGGCCCGCCATGACCAGCCGGTCCTCGTAGGGGGGGACCAGGGTGAGCCCTCGCTCGGTGGCCAGCTTCCGGCCGATCTCGTCACGGTCCTCCCGGTAGCGGTCGTAGAACACGACCTCCGCCCCGTACCCGCGGGTGGCCTCGACCTTCTGTTCCGGGGCGTCCTCCGGCATGACGATGACGGCGGTGGATCCCACCAGGCCAGCGGCCAGCGCGACGGCCTGGGCGTGATTGCCGGACGAATAAGAGGCCACGCCGGTGCCGGGAGGGAGCGAGGAGATCTTGTTGTAGGCCCCGCGGAACTTGAAGGCCCCTCCGCGCTGGAGGTTCTCCGCCTTCAAGAAGATCCGGCCGCCGGTCCGCTCGTCGAGCGTGCGCGAGGTGAAGACGGGGGTCCGGATGGCGACGCCGTCCAGCCGGCGGGCGGCCTCCAGGACATCATCGAGTCCCACCGGCAACCGCGTATGCGCTCGTTCGGTTCGTTGCATGACCGGTGCCGAAGATACACGGCGGGGCGGGCGGGACCCTTTCAGACCAGGTCTCGAACCTCTTTGCCGTGCCGAAGGGAAAGCTGGCCCTCGTACGGTCCACGGCCGGTGAGGCAGGCGGCTCCGCACTTCGAGGCGAAGGCCAACGCGTCCTCCACGCCCAGGCCGGAGCCGAGGGCGAACGCCAGCCCGGCGGCGAAGCTGTCCCCGCAGCCGTACGCGTCGACGACGGGGCCGGGGATCGGAGCGGCCGGGTAGGTCCCTTCGATTCCGTCCGCGGTGCGATATCGCCCGCCCGATCTCCCCTCCGTCCACACGGCTAGGCGCGGGGGTGGGTCGAGGTCGCCCGGAGCGTAGTGTTCCGCCTGGTCGCGGCCGCTTCCCACCAGCGCGTCGAGCGGGACGGCGCCCCGAGCAACCTGCGGGAGGATGCGCGCGGTGACCACGAGCACTCTCGACCGGCGGGCGTGGCGGAGCGCCGCCTCGTCGCCGGCGGTGAAGTACACGGCACCGGTTCCATCGAGAACGTCCCAGGGGAGGGGGTCGGCGCCATTCGGCCCCATCCGCTCGCCCATCACCGTGATGGTCCGTTCGCCGGAAGCGTCGATGAAAGTGAAACCGCGACGCTGCGGGATGGGCCGGAAGACGGCCTCCACGCGCACGCCGAGCGCGCCGAGGTCTCGGTGGGCTCGGTGACCGAGCGGATCGTCCCCCAGTGCGGCGAAGAAGGTGCACTCGCCGGCCAGCTTGGCGAGTTGCACCGCAGCCACCGACCCGCCCCCTCCGGGCTCTTCCCAGGCCTCCAGCGCGTGGATGATCTCGCCGGCGACGGGGACGCGCTCGACGCGGGCGAACTCGATCCACTCAACGTGACCCACGACCGCGACCCGCATCGTCCGTGCTCCGCCCGTCGGTTTCCGGCCAAGATAAGCCGAATGGCCTAGGTTCTGTCGGCGACCCCCCGGGTAGGATGCGCGGACGATGCGGTGCCCCGAGTGCGGATCGAAGCGAGTCCTCGTCCTGGTGCATTCTCTCCGGGCACTGTGCGGGGCGTGCATGTATCAGTGGTGTCCGCCCGACGACGTCGACCTCATGAGGGTGGCGCGGGGGGCCGCCGCGATCTCCAGGACCATCGCGATGGACCTTCCTCCCGACCCGCCCGAGGCTGCTGTTTCCTCCGAACTCGCCGAGCCCCCGGAACCGGCCTGACCCCGAGCCCCGAGGCGGGGCCATCGACCGGACCTCACCCCACCTGGCGCCGCCAGCACGATGGGCGCACAATCCGCTCGCGGTGGAGCCGGCCATGGACCAGGCGCTGCGGTCGATCGAGCAGTGGCGTTCCCGGGGTCGGCTGGTCGACGTCGAGGGACGGGCCATCTTCGCCACCCTGGACGGCGACGGGCCCCGCGCCGTGGTTCTCCTGCACGGTTTCCCCGGTTCGTCGTTCGACTGGCGCTGGGTCATCCCGGCCCTTGCCCCCCACGCCCGCGTGGTGGCGTTCGACTTCCTGGGCTACGGGCTGTCCGACAAGCCCCTCGACGCGAGCTACTCCCTCTTCGAGCAGGCGGACCTGACCGAGCAGCTCGCCCGGACGCTCGGTGTGGAAGGTTGCCTGCTGGTGGCCCACGACATGGGAAACGCCGTGGCAGCCGAGCTGCTCCGTCGGGCGGAGGAGGGACGCCTCGAGCTGCACGTCGAAGGCGTGATCCTGACCAACGGCTCGATCTTCGACGAGGAGGCCGAGCGCTCCCCGGGACAGCGGTTCCTGCTCTCGATGCCCGACGAGCCGCTTCCCATGCCGCTCCCTCTGGAGGCCCTCGTCCCCGGGCTGGCTGCCACGTTCTCCAACGAGCACCAGCCCTCACGGGAAGACCTTGAGGCGATGCTGTGGCTCGTCGGGCACCGTGAGGGCGACCGGCTGCTGCCCCGTCTCATCCGCCACGTCCTGGAGCGCCGGCTGAACCAGGAACGCCTGACCACCGGCCTCGTGGACTTCCCCGGCCCCATGACGGCCCTGTGGGGCGAGCAGGACCCCCTCGCGATGGTCGAGATGGCCCGGCGGCTGGGGGAGCTCCGGCCGGGAACCGAGATCCTGGTCTGGCCCGACGTCGGGCACTGGCCGGCCCTGGAGGTCCCCGACCGCGTGGCCGAGGCGGTCCTGGAGCGCCTGAGCCGCTGAGGACGCCGGCGGGGCGCTGGCGAGCCCCATTCAAGGTCATGTCGTTGCCCGTCGATACGTTTCAACGAACCCATGACAAAGCCGTTTCTCCAACGTTGTCCGCGCGCGCCTCGAACTGGGCGGGCGATTGGGCAGGCCATCACCTTGGCCATAGTGGCCGCAGTCGCGGTCTGGCCACTCCGAGCCAATGCCGCTCTTGCTGGCAATGGGCCTCCCTCCGACGATCAGGGTTTCTCGGGCTTCGGCCTCCCCACCGAGGATCAGGCGCCGGCGGGGGTGGCGGTCCCCTCCCTGGACCTGCTGGCCCGGCCCAAGGCGCAGCTCGACCTGGACCCGGACTCCGTCTTCCTCTTCTGCCCGGTGGATCGGCCCCGGCACTACATGGACGACTTCGGCCAGCCCCGCTACTTCGGAGGGTTCCACCGCCATCAGGGGATCGACATCTTCGCTCCCCGGGGCACCCCCATCCGGGCGCCGTTCGGCGGCACCGCCACCAACTCGGTCAGCTGGGCGGGGGGGATCCAGGTCTACCTCCACGGGAAGCAGGGCTTCGTCTTCAACGCCCACCTCACCCGGATCGGCAAGATGGGAAAGGTCCAGGCGGGAACGGTCATCGGCTACGTCGGCAACACCGGCGACGCCCAGGGGGGATCCACCCACGACCATTTCGAGTGGCACCCGCGAGGGGGAGCCGCCGTGGACTCGTTCGAGCTGCTGAACACGGCGTGCTCGAAGCGCCGAGCCACCGCCGAGGCCCCCGCTCCGGCCATCCACGACGCGACCCAGCTCCTCCACTCGGTGTAACGGACGCGACTCGCCGCCGGGCGAGCGTCCGAAATGTCCCTGGTAGGCTTCGCGCACGGTGGCAGCCGAGATCCGCTGGTCCGACCTCCCCCGCTGGGAACGCCGGTTTCGCGCCCCCGTCGTCTCCTTGCCCGAGTGGTCGCCCCACGCTCCCGACCGCTTGGTGTTCGCCTCGACCGAGAGCGGGATCAGGCAGGTCCACGCGTGGGACCGTGTAACCGGGATGCGTCGGCAGGTCACCGACCACCCCGTCGGTCTCACCGACGGCGCGCCGGCCCTCGACGGCGAGGGTGTGCTGTGGTTCCAGGACGAAACCGGGGACGAGTCCGGGCGCTGGATGGTCCAGCCCTTCGACGGCGGGGAGACCCGTCCGTTCCTCGAGGGCATCCCGCACGGGTGGAGCAACGGACTGGCCCAGGCCCCGGGGGTCGTGGCGGCCGCGCTCAGCGACCGGGACGGGTTCGCCGTGTACGCGTCGCTGAAGGGCGGGCCGGCCAAGGAGATGTGGCGGAGCACCGAGTCGATCCAGATCGGCGGTTCGGAGCGGGGCGGGTTCGTCCGGGGCGGGCTGTCCGCGGACGGGTCGCTGCTGTGCCTGGAACACGGGGAACACGGCGACCTGATCCACCCCGCGCTCCGGGTGATCGATCCGAAGACGGGAGCGATGGCCGGGGAGCAGGTCGACGAAGGGATGTCGCTCTCGGCATGGTGCTGGTCCCCGGTCACCGGCGATCAGCGACTCGCCATCGTCCACGAGCGGGAGGGCGAGGACCGGCCGGCCATCTGGGACGTGGCCACCGGCGAACGAACGGACCTGCACCTCGAACTCGATGGGATCGTGGAGGTCCACGACTGGTGGCCGGACGGTTCGGCCCTGCTGCTGGTCAACCTGTTCGAGGGACGTGACCGGCTGCTTCGCTACGACCTTCGTTCCAGCCGACTCCTCCCGATCGACATTGAGCCAGGCATCGTATGGAAAGCCCGGGTCCGCCCCAACGGGAGGGTCTGGTACCTGCACCACCAAGGACACCGGCAACCCATGGTCTTCGACGATCGGGGCGACGAGGTCCTGCGGGCGGACGGCGAGCGCGCCCCGGCGGGCCGGCCGTACGCGTCGTGGCACTTCACGAACCCGCACGGGCAGCGAGTGCACGGCTTCCACGTCGTTCCCGAAGGACGCGGGCCGTTCCCCGTGATCATGTTCGTGCACGGCGGACCCACGTGGCTGGATATCGACCGCTGGCAGCCCGAAGTCCAGGCCTACGTCGACGCGGGGTTCGCCGTGGGCATGGTCAACTACCGTGGCTCGATCGGCTACGGGCGGGAATGGCGGGACACGCTGATCGGCGACATCGGCGGCCCCGAGCTGGAAGACGTGAACGCCGGTCTGGCGGACCTCGAGGCTCGGGGCATCGCCGACCCGAAGCGGGCCGTCATCGCCGGGTGGTCGTGGGGTGGGTACGTCACGCTGCTGGAGCTCGGGAAGCACCCGGACCTATGGCTGTGCGGGGTGGCGGGCGTTCCCGTCGGCGACTACGAGGCCGGGTACGAGGACCTCTCGCCGATGCTCCAGGCCTACGATCGGGCCCTGCTCGGCGCGCCGCCCAGCGAACGCCCGGAGCTGATGCGCGACCGCAACCCGATCAACTTCGTGGACAACGTGCGAGCGCCGGTCCTGTTCATCGCCGGGGAGAACGACACCCGCTGTCCCATCCGCCAGGTCATGCTTTACGTGGACCGGCTGAAGGCCCGGGGCCACCCCCACGAGATGTATCTGTTCTCGACGGGCCACTCGTCGTTCGACATCGGCGAGAACGTGCGCCAGGTCAGCGCGATCCTGGACTTCCTGGCCCGTCACGTGCCGGGGATCCAGGCGGACGCTACCCGATCTCGCGCAGCGTCTCGCTGATCCGCTCCAGGCCCTTCCGGAGATAGTCGGGTTCGGAGCCGAACCCGATACGGAGGTACTTCTTCATCCCGAACTGCTCGCCGGGCACCACCAGGACCGACTGCTCGAGGCGGATCCGATCGACCAGGTCCGAGGAACCAATGGGCAGGTCGTATCC
>WNFU01007756.1_pt1 | contig 24615 bp, 24 predicted proteins | sample 5400121 | NCBI WGS metagenome assembly WNFU01 (sample SAMN13153360, study PRJNA577476) | soil metagenome | isolation source: 100 cm soil or saprolite under grassland replicate 1 | place: USA:California | collected 2016-06-15
CTCAACGACTTCGTCACCGGTCCCAAGACGAACGCGCTGCTGCCGGGCGAACTGATCGTGGCCGTCCGCATCCCCGTGGCCGCCGGGCCCCAGGAGTACCTGAAGATCGGCGTCCGCAACGCCATGGTGATCGCCGTGGCCAGCTGCGCCCTAGTCGTCGACTGGTCGCGGCACCAGCTGGCCTGCGCCTTCGGCTCGGTGGGACCGGTGCCGGTGCGCGACCGGCGGGCCGAGGGCTGGCTGGCCACCGAGATCGACTGGGACGGGCGCCGGCTCCGCACCGCTTCGGTCGCGGAGCGCTTCGGCCGGTGGATGGCCCGCACCGTCACCCCCATCGACGACCACCGGTCGACCGCCGCCTACCGCCGCGAGGCCACGGTGGTGTTGGCCCGGCGAGCGGTGGAACGAGCGTTCGCATGACCGCCTTCGAGCTGAGCGTGAACGGCGAGCGGCGCCTGGTGGACGAGGCGTTGCCGGGCGAGAGCCTGCTGTTCGTCCTGCGGGAGCGGCTCGGGCTGGCCGGTTCGAAGAACGCCTGCGAGCAGGGCGAGTGCGGTTCCTGCTCGGTGTGGCTGGACGGCGAGCTGGTGTGCTCGTGCCTCGTGCTGGCGGGGCAGGCGGAGGGCCGGGAGGTTCGAACGGTGGAGGGGCTCGCGGACGGCGACCGGCTGCACCCCGTGCAGGCGGCGTTCGTGGACACGGGGGCGGTGCAGTGCGGGTTCTGCACACCCGGACTGGTGGTGGCGGTGGCCGACCTGCTGGAACGGGAGCCGGACCCGGACGAGCTCACCGTCCGGGAGGCCCTGTCGGGGAACCTGTGCCGGTGCACCGGCTACGAGAAGATCCTGGCCGCGGTCCGGCTGGCCTCGGAGCGGATGGCCGGGGGCCGCGGGTGAGCGCGCCCACCATCGAACGCGTCCGGGGCGGCGTCGGCGAGCAGGTCCGCCGCATCGACGGCGTCCCCAAGGTGAAGGGCGCGTTCGCGTACGGCTCCGACCTGTGGGCCGAGGACATGCTGTGGGGACACACGCTCCGGAGCCCGCATCCGCACGCCCGCATCCGGTCCGTCGACATCTCCGGCGCGGTGGCGTCCCTCGGTGTGCACGCCGTCTTGCTGGCGGACGACGTGCCGGGGCGCAAGACGTACGGACTGGACTTCCACGACCAGCCCGTCCTGGCGTGGGACCGGGTCCGTTACCAGGGCGAGCCGGTGGCGATCGTCGCGGCCGAGCAGCCCGAGCTGGCCCGGCGGGCCGCGGCTCGCATCGCGGTCGACTACGAGGCGCTTCCGGCCCTGACCGACATGGAGAAGGCCCTGCGCCCCGAAGCGCCCCGGCTGCACGACTACGGGAACGTGCTGCGACACGTCCGCATCGTCCACGGCGACCCGGACGCGGAGGCCGAGGTGTGGGTGGAGGGCTACTACGAGACCGGGATGCAGGACCAGGCCGCGCTGGGACCGGAAGCCGGGCTGGCCGTCCCGGCGGAGGACGGGGGCGTCGACCTGTACGTCTCGACGCAGTGGCTCCACGTCGACCGGCGCCAGGTGGCGGGGTGCCTGGGGCTCCCCCAGGAGCGAGTGCGCCTGCACCTGGCCGGCGTCGGCGGCGCGTTCGGCGCCCGCGAGGACGTCAGCATCCAGATCCACGCCTGCATGCTGGCCCTGCACACGGGCCGGCCGGTGAAGATGAGCTACGGGCGGGAGGAGTCCTTCTTCGGCCACGTCCATCGCCACCCCTTCCGGATGTGGCTGCGGACCGGCGCGACCCGAGCGGGGAGGCTGGTCAACGTCCGGGCCAGGCTGCTCGCCGACGGCGGCGCGTACGCGTCCTCGTCCTCGGCCGTGATCGGGAACGCGTCGACGTTCTCCGCCGGGCCCTACGAGGTGCCGAACGCCCTGGTCGAAGGGACGTGCGTGTTCACGAACAACCCGCCGTGCGGGGCGATGCGGGGGTTCGGCGCCGTCCAGGCGGCCTTCGCCCACGAGGCGCAGATGGACAGGCTGGCCGCCGCCCTGGGGATGGATGCGGTGGAGCTTCGACTGGCGAACGCGCTGCACACGGGCTCCGTGCTCCCCACGGGCCAGGTGATCCGGGGAACGGCCCCCGTCCGGGAGCTCATCGAGCTGTGCCGGTCCGCGCCCATGCCCGAGCACCAGCCGGTCGCGGAGCGCGACCCGATGCTGTTCCCGGGCGGCGCCGGGAACGTGGGGCGGGGCGAGGGCCTCCGGCGCGGCGTGGGCTACGCCGTGGCGTACAAGAACCTCGGGTACAGCGAGGGGTTCGACGACTCGGCGGAGGCGCGGGTGACCCTGTCCAGCGGAGCGAACGGGCCCGTGGCCGAGGTGCACACCGCGGCCGCCGAGGTGGGCCAGGGGCTGCACACCCTGCTCGTGCAGGTCGTCCGCACCGAGCTCGGGGTGGACCGCGTCGTGCTCCACGGGACGAACACGTTCGTGGGATCGGCCGGCTCCACGTCGGCGTCGCGGCAGACCATGATGGCGGGCGGCGCCGTGCAGGCGGCGTGCAGGGCGGTTCGCGAGGAGCTCGACCGTCGAGCCGCGGCATGGGGATCGGAGTCCGTCGACGAACTGCTGGACGAGCCCATCGAGGTGACCCGCGTGTACCGGCACCGGGCCACCGAACCCATGGACGAGCGGGGCCAGGGCGACGTCCACGTCAGCTTCACGTTCGCCGCGGAGCGGGCCGTGGTGGAGGTGGACGAGGAGCTCGGGCTGGTGCGGGTGGTGCAGATCGCCGCGGCCCAGGACTGCGGCGTAGCGCTGAACCCCCAGGCGGTGGAGGGGCAGATCGAGGGCGGGACGGCGCAGGGGGTGGGCCTCGCGCTGATGGAGGAGATCCAGGTGGTGGACGGCAAGGTGCGCAACGCCTCGTTCACCGACTACCTCATCCCCACGATCCTGGACATGCCGACCGTGGTCTCCGAGCTGTACGAGGAGCCCGAGGAAGGCCTCCCCTACGGCGCGAAGGGCGTCGGCGAGCCCTCGGCCATGGTGTCGACGGCCGCCGTCGTGGCCGCCCTGCGCGACGCCACGGGCCGCGAGCTGAACCGGGTCCCGGTCCGCCCGGACGACCTGGTGGGCCTCAGCGGACCGGTGGCCTCCCCGGGCCCGCCGCCGTCCCCGGACGTCCCCGGCCCCGAGCCCATCCCGCACACGGCGGGGTTGGGCTACGACGAGCCGCTGTAGGCGCCTTTCCGTGAGGACGGTGTTGCGGGGGGCCAGGTGGCCGGGCGACGTGGCCGTGCGCGACGGCCGGATCGAGGCCGTCGGCGACGTCCCCCCGCTCCCGGACGACCGGGTGGTCCGGTGCGACGGCGACATCGTGACGGCCGGGTTCGTGAACACGCACCACCACCTGTACCAGTGGATGACCCGGGGCCGGGCGGTGGGGTGCGACCTGTTCGCCTGGCTCACCGAGCTGTACCCGGTGTGGGCGAAGCTGTCGGTGGAGGACGTCCACGCCGCCGCGCTGGTCGGCCTGGCGGAGCTGGCGCTCAGCGGCTGCACGACGGCCGCGGACCATCACTACCTCGTCCCCCGGGGCGACGACACCGTCTTCGACGCCGTGGTCGACGCCGCGCGAACCGTGGGGCTCCGGCTGCACCTGGGCCGGGGCTCGATGGACCTCGGCGAATCGAAGGGGGGCCTCCCGCCGGACGACGTGGTGGAGGACCTCGACGCCATCCTCGCCTCCACCGAGTCGGTCATCGACCGGTTTCACGACGGCGAGCGGGTCGTCGTGGCCGTGGCCCCGTGCAGCCCCTTCAGCGTGACCCCGGACCTGATGCGGGAATCGGCGGCGCTGGCCCGCCGCCACGGGCTCCGCCTGCACACCCACCTCGTGGAGGACCCCAGGGAAACGGAAGACTGCCTGGCCCGGTTCGGCCGCCGGCCACTCGCGCTGGTCGAGGAACTGGGGTGGGGCGCCGACGACGTCTGGGTGGCTCACGGGATCCACTTCGACGACGAGGAGATCGCGCGGCTGGGTCGGGCAGGGGTAGGCGTCGCCCACTGCCCGTCGAGCAACGCCCGGCTGGCGGCCGGCATGTGCCGCGTGACGGACCTCGAGGCGGCCGGCGTCCCGGTCGGCCTGGGCGTGGACGGAGTGGCCTCCAACGAGGTTGGCGGCCTGTTCCCGGAGCTCCGCCAGGCCCTGTATACGGCCCGGCAGCGCGCCGGGCGGGCGGACGCGTTCATGCCGGCCGACTCGCTGCGGCTGGCCACCGAGGGCGGCGCGGCCTGCCTGGGCCGGGACGACATCGGGAGGCTGGAACCCGGGTACCGGGCCGACGTGGCCGTGTGGCCCGGGGACGACCTGGCCGACATCCCCGATCCGGTCGCCGGGCTGGTCCTCGGCCCGGACCGCCGGGCCCGGCACGTGCTCGTCGGGGGGGAGCCGGTCGTGCGGGACGGCGAGCTGGTGGGCGGGGACGTCCGCGCCTGGCACGCCGACCTGTCCGCGCGAGCCCGCCGGCTGTGGGATTAGCGCCGTGGGAATCACGCGGTCGACGAAGCGCGTGGGCTCAGCCCGGCTCGCCACCGTCATGCGGGAGTTGCTGGACGCCTCCACGCTCTGCGCCATCTCCACCGTCTCGCCGGGAGGCCGCCCCCACGTTGTTCCGGCCGCGGCGCCTGAAGCTGTTCGACGAGCGGGCCCTCGGCGCGGGGACGTTCGTGACTGCCCGCGTCGCGCGCGACGGGACGTTGACGTGGGAAGGGACCGACGTGTACGACCCGCGCGCGTGACCGTAGGCGTTCAGGAAGCCGTGCAGTAGGCTCCACGACCGGGACGACGGTCCCGAGGCACCATCGGAAAGGGCGGGAGGACACGTGCGCTGTTCGGCGTGCGGTACCGAGAACGAGCCCGGGCGGAAGTTCTGCCTGGAGTGTGGGTCCCTCCTGGCCGTCCTGTGCCCGGTGTGCGGAGCCGCCAACAACCCCCGGGCCAAGTTCTGCGGCGAGTGCGGCTCGGCCCTGGGTGACGCGGCGGCGGTCTCGGCCCCGCACGTCCCCGCGACCCCCTCGGCCGAGCGCCGGTTGGTGTCGGTCCTGTTCGCCGACCTGGTGGGGTTCACCACGCTCTCGGAGAGCCGCGACGCGGAAGAGGTCCGGGAGCTGCTGTCCCAGTACTTCGACACGTGCCGTCGACTGATCTCGCGCTACGGCGGCACGGTGGAGAAGTTCATCGGCGACGCGGTCATGGCGGTGTGGGGCGCGCCCGTCGCCCAGGAGGACGACGCCGAGCGCGCCGTCCGCACGGCGCTCGAGCTCATCGACTCCGTCGCCGCGCTGGGCGAGGAGGTCGGCGAACCCGACCTCCGGGCTCGCGCGGGCGTCCTGACGGGCGAGGCGGCCGTCAACCTGGCCGCCGACGGCGAGGGCATGGTGGCGGGGGACCTGGTCAACACCGCCTCCCGCATCCAGGCCGGCGCCCCGCCGGGACAGGTGTTCGTCGGCGAGGCCACCCGGCGGAGCACGGAGGCCGCCATCGTGTACGAGGACGCCGGCGCCCGGGAGCTGAAGGGGAAGGCGGAGCCGGTCCAGCTACACCGCGCGGTCAGGGTGGTGGCCGGCGTGCGCGGCGCGCTGAAGTCCGTGGGCCTGGAACCGCCGTTCGTGGGGCGGGACCGGGAGCTTCGGCTGGTGAAGGAGCTGTTCCACGCGTCGGCCGAAGAGCGCAAGGCCCACCTCTTGTCGGTGGTGGGCATCGCCGGGATCGGGAAGAGCCGCCTGTCGTGGGAGTTCTACAAGTACGTCGACGGCCTGTCGGACACGATGTTCTGGCACCGGGGGCGCTGTCTCGCGTACGGCGAGGGCGTGACCTATTGGGCGCTCGCCGAGATGGTGCGGATGCGGGCCCGGATCCTCGAGGGGGAAGGCCCGGCATCGGCTGCCGAGAAGCTCCGGGCCTGCGTCGAGGAGAGCATCTCCGACCCGGAGGAGCGCCGGTGGGTGGAGCCTCGCCTGGCCGGCCTCCTGGGGCTCGAGGAACGCGCCGCCCACGACCGGGAGGACCTGTTCGGGGCGTGGCGGCTGTTCTTCGAGCGCCTGGCCGAGCAGCTCCCGGTGATCATGGTGTTCGAGGACATGCAGTGGGCCGACACCTCGCTGCTGGACTTCATCGAGCATCTCCTGGACTGGTCGCGCAGCCACCCGCTGTTCGTGGTGACGTTGGCCCGGCCGGAGCTCGCCGAGCGGCATCCCCACTGGGCGGCGGGGAAGCGCAACTTCACGTCGGTGTACCTGGAGCCGCTGTCCAGGAGCGCGATGGAGGCGCTCCTGGCGGGCCTGGTCCCCGGGCTGCCGGAGGAGCTCAAGGCGCGCATCCTCGAGCGGGCCGAGGGCATCCCGCTGTACGCGGTGGAGACGGTGCGGATGCTCCTGGACCGGGGGCTCCTGGTGCGGGAAGGCAACGAGTACCGCACGGCCGGGCCGGTCGAGCGACTGGAGGTCCCGGAGACGCTCCACGCCCTCATCGCGGCCCGCCTGGACGGCCTGTCCGCCGAGGAGCGCCGGCTGGTCCAGGACGCGGCCGTGCTGGGGAAGACGTCGACGAAGCCGTCGCTGGCCGCCCTGTCCGGGTTCTCGAAGGAGGAGCTCGACCCCATCCTGGCCTCGCTGGTGCGCAAGGAGATCCTGAGCGTCCAGGCGGACCCGCGGTCGCCCGAGCACGGCCAGTATGGGTTCCTCCAGGACCTCGTCCGAACCGTCGCCCACGACACGCTGTCGCGCCACGAGCGGCGGCTCCGCCACCTGGAGGCCGCGGCGTACCTCGAGCGGGCCTGGGGATCAGAGGAGGAGGAGATCGTCGAGGTCGTGGCCTCCCACTACCTGGAGGCGCACCGGGCCGATCCCTCCGACGCGGAGACGGGGCGCCGGGCCCGCGACATGCTCGTGCGCGCGGCGGAGCGGGCAGCGTCGCTCGGCGCGGGGGGCGAGGCCCAGCGGTATTACGAGCAGGCCATCGAGCTGGCCGACGAGCCCCTCCTGGAGGCCGACCTGCACGAGCGGGCCGGCGAGGCCGCGGCGGCGGCGGGCTCGACGGAGGAGGCCGCACGGCACCTGGAGCGCGCCAACGCGGTGTTCGAGGAGCTCGGGCAGACGCGAGCCGCGGCCCGGGTCCAGGCGGCGATCGCGGACCTGGCCTACGCCGGGGGCTCGGTGGAGGAGGCCGTCCGTTTGATGGAACGCGCCTACGAGGTGATCTCGGCCGAGGAGCCCGGCGAGGAGCTGGCCACGGTCGCCGCGCAGCTCGGCAGGTTCCGCTACTTCAGCGGACGGGGCGACGAGGCCCTGGCCCCGATCGAGCACGCCCTGGAGCTGGCCGAGACCCTCGGGCTCCGCGAGGTGTTCGCCCACGCCCTCAACACCAGGGCGCTCATGCTCCAGCCACGAGGCCGCATGGAGGAGTCGGGCCTCCTCCTGCGCCACTCGCTCCAGGTGGCTCTGGACGCGGACATCCCGTCCGCCGCCTTCCGCTCGTACAACAACCTCGTCGCGCTCCACTCCAAGTTGGACCAGCACGAGGAGGAGCTGGAGACCTCCCAGCGGGGTCTCGAGCAGGCCCGTCGAGTGGGCAACCGGCGGTGGGAGTGGAAGTTCCAGGCCGACATGATCAACCCGCTCGTCCACCTGGGCCGGTGGGACGAGGCCCTGGCCATCCGGGACTCGCTCGACGCGGAAGGCGCCCTCTCGGTCCTGGCGGTCGCGGTCGAGGTGCCACCGGTCGCGCCGGTGCTGGTGGCCCGGGGAGACGTGAGCGGGGTGAGAGCCCTGGTGGAGTCACTGGAGGAATGGGCGGAGACCCCGGACGTCCAGTTCCAGAGGACGCTGTCGGTCCTTCGGGCGTGGCTGGCGACGGCCGAGGAACGGTGGAACGACGTTCTTTCGACCGCCGAGGACATGTTCGAGGCGATTCGGGAGGCTCCGGCCGATGTCGGCTTCCGCGACGTCGTCGTGCAGGGCGTGGAGGCAGGCCTGGCGCTGGGCGAGACGTCCCGGGCGCGCCGGGTCCTGAGCCTGCTGGACAAGACCCGGTCGGGGGAGCCGACGCCGTTCCTGCGGGGGCAGTCGATCAGGCTCGGAGCCAGGCTCGCCGTCGCAGAAGGCGCGGCGGAGGAGCCGGATTTCTCTGTGGCCGAGAAGGTGTTCCGTGATGCTGTCATGCCCTTCTGGCTCGGGGTGACCCTGCTCGAGCACGCGGAGTGGCTGGGGGCCTCGAGCCGCGCCGGCGAGGGGGGACCGCTCTTGGAGGAGGCCGGAGAGATCTTCGAACGCCTCCGGGCCACGCCGTGGATCGAGCGGGTCGACCGGGAGCTGGATCGCGTCAGCTCGGGTGCGAGCTGAACCAGGCCTCGACCGCCGGGACGAGCGCCGTGAGGTAGGCGCCGCCCTCGCAGCCCCGGCACCATGCCGACGCGTTGACGGCGAGGGCGGTCGCCATGGGGTCGGCGCACGACCGCAGAGAGTCCAGCACCGCGTCGTAGCCCCACGACGGCGCGCCGCCCTCGAGGGTCAGCCTGGTCGCCTCCAACCCCTGGCCGAGCGTCCGGTAGTCCTTCACGCCGGTGCTGTTGAAGTCGGTGGCACCGGGCATGTCCTTGGTCGTGGCGAGCGGGTTCCACCGGGCCTCGGTGAACTCCTGCGTCTCCCAGGCCACCACCACGATGAGGTTGTTCGTGCAGGCCGGGGCGCCGAGGCGCGGCATCAGCAGCGCCGCCCACCGGCCGAAGCCGATGGGCATGGGACTGGTCCGGCCGTCGTGCGCGGCCGCCGCGGCGGCGGACGCCGTTCGGGCCGCGGCCAGCTCGGCGGGCGAGAGCCCCGTGGCGAGCCGTGTGACGAGCGCCTCGACCGCGCGGCGCTGCCGGTCCAGCTCCCCCAGCAGCGACTCCGCCCTCGCGGACCGGCGGCGATCGGCCCGCAGAAGGTCCTGCTGGGCGGCGAACGCGGCGGCGAGGTCGCCACGGCGAGCCCGCAGCCCCCGGAGGGCGGACGCTCGGGCGGACAGGACGGCCTCGAGCCGGCGTTCGCGGTCCGCTGACGTGACCGCCTGGCGCTCCACGTCGGCGGAGAGCGCGGCCTGGGACCGGCTCACCGTGTCGACGAACTCCAGGCGGTCGGACAGATCGGCGAGCGAGGACGCGCCGAGGACGGCCTCCAGGCCCAGGGCGGGCCCGAACATGTAGGCCTGGCGGGCCTGCTCGTCGAGGCGGTCGCGAACCGATCCCAGGCTCGCCCGCGCCGTATCGAGCTCGTCCCGAGCCTGCGCGAGGACCGCCTCGGTGTCACCGAAGCTTCGCGCCGCCGCCTCGATCTCCGTCCCCAGCGCGGCCAGGCGGGCCTGCCAGCGCCCGAGCGACGCGCGGTCGGCGTCCAACCGGGCCCGGACGTCCGCGAGCGCCGACCGCTCCGACGCGATGCGCCCCTCGAGGTCCGCCAGACGAGCCCGCGCCGCATCCACCGTGGTCGATGCGCCGGCCCGCCCACCGGCCCAGGGCAGGAACGCGGCGGCGACGGCACATGCCGCGAGGAGGTTCCGGAGGCTCCGGGGTGGTGGGCCCACGGATACCTTCTCGGCGCGTTCGGGGCGGGCTTGAAGCGGCACGAGAGCCCCCCGGCCGGCCGGAACGACCGTAGTACCCTGGACCGTGAGTGATCCAGTACATGATCCGGCGCGTCCTGCTCGGCGTCATCGTGCTGTGGGTCGTGTCGATCCTGACCTTCTTCATCTTCCTGAAGATGCCGGCCGGCAACCCGGCCGTCCGCGCGGCCGGCAAGACCACCACGGCCAAGATCGTGCGCGAGGCGGAGATCGCGCTGGGCCTGGACAAGCCGTGGTACGTGCAGTACGGGCGCTTCGCGAAGGGCCTGATCCCGTGGCCGGGGTTCTTCCTGAACAAGCAGGTCTACTACTCGTGGGACGACTTCGTGCCGGTGAAGGAGATCATCTACAGCCGCCTGCCGGTCACCATCACGGTGGCCGTGGGGGCGGCCGCGGTGTGGCTCATCATCGGGATCCCCACGGGCATCGTCTCGGCCATCCGCCGGCGGAGCGCGGCCGACCGCGCGGCGATGATCGGCGCGCTCCTCGGCATCTCGCTCCCCGACTTCTGGCTGGCCTATGTTTTCCTGTACATCTTCTGGTTCAAGTTGGGGATCCTGCCCGGGAGCGGGATCCCGAACGGGATGGACACGTTCCATGCAATCCTGCATGGCACGTTCGTGCTGCCCTGGGTGGTGCTGGCGTCGACGTTCGCGGGGTTCTACACGCGGATGGTCCGGGGGAACCTGCTCGAGAGCATGACCGAGGACTACGTGCGCACGGCCCGGGCCAAGGGATTGTCGGAACGCCGGGTCATCTTCAAGCACGCAATGCGCGCCGCGCTCACGCCGGTCGTCACGATGTTCGGCATGGACCTCGGGATCCTGCTGGGTGGGGCGGTGATCGCCGAGACCGTGTTCAACCTGCCCGGGATCGGCCAGTACACCGTGCAGGCGTTGCGCCGCAACGACTTCCCGGCGGTGATGACCGTGACCGTGTTCTCCGCGTTCTTCATCGTCGTGATGAACCTCGTCATCGACGTCGTGTACGCGTTCCTCGATCCCCGGGTCCGGTACACGTAGCCGCGCCGACGTGACATCGCGGCTGCTGCTCGACACCTCGAGCCTGATGTACCGGGCCTTCTTCTCGATGCCGGCATCGGTGACGGACTCGGAGGGCCGTCCGGTGAACGCCGTCCACGGCTATCTCGGGTGGCTGCCCATCCTGGTGTCGTCGCTCCGGCCCGACGAGGTCGTCAGCACCTTCGACGCCGACTGGCGCCCCGCGCCCCGGGTCGAGCTGTACGCCGGGTACAAGGCGCAGCGTCCTCCCGATCCCGAGGGCCTTCCCGAACAGTTCGACGTGCTGCGCGAGGTGCTCCGCGCGTTCGGGCTGCCGGTGGCCGAGGGGCCGGCGTGGGAGGCGGAGGACGCCATCGGGGCGATGAGCGCGGCGACGCGAGGCCGGGACCACGACGACATCGTCACCGGCGACCGCGACCTCATCCAACTGGTGCGCGACCCGAACGTCCGGGTGCTCTTCACCGTGCGCGGGGTGTCGGAGCTCCGGGAGCTGGACGAGGCCGGCGTGCTCCGCCACTTCGGCGTGCCGGCCGCGAGGTACGCGGAGTTCGCGCTGCTTCGCGGCGACCCCTCCGACGGGCTGCCGGGCGTTCGGGGGGTCGGCGAGAAGACCGCCCGAGAGCTCGTGCTGGCCTACCCCAGCCTGGAGGCCCTGCTCGAGGACGCGGCCAGGGCCCAGCCGGAGCGCCGGCCGATCAAGGGGTCCCCGCACCTGCGGGCCAAGCTCCGGGACGCCGCGGAGTACCTCCGGACGGTCCGGGAGGTCGTGCGCATCCGCACCGAGGTCGAGGTTCGCGTGGACCCGGGCGAGCGGGACGACCGGAAGCTGGACGAGCTGGCCGGCCGCTATCGCCTGGAGGGACCGGTCAAGCGGTTGCGAGACGCGCTGGGCCGTGAAGAGGGGGTTACGAGCCGACCAGCTCCCGGAACCGCTCCACGCCGACGTTCCCGCCGGACAGGATCACGCCCACCCGGCGGGCGGTGACCTCGAGCCGCCCGGCCAGCAGCGCGGCCACGCCGACCGCGCCGCTCGGCTCCACCACGACCTTCATCCGTTCAAACAGGAAGCGCATCGCCGCGACGATCTCGCCATCGTCAACGGTGACGATCTCATCGACCACCCGCTGGTTCACCGCGAACGTCAGCGCACCGGGGATGTCCGCCTGGAGTCCGTCGGCGATCGTCCGGGGGACCGGGATGCGGACCCGTTCTCCCGCCTCCAGGGACCGACGGGTGTCGTCGCCTTCCCGGGGCTCCACGCCGATCACGCGCACGTTCGGGTGCAGGCCCTTCGCCGCCGTCCCGGACCCGGCGATGAGCCCCCCTCCGCCCACGGGGGCCATGAGGAAATCGAGCGTCCCCACCTGGTGCAGCAGCTCGAGGCCCGCCGTTCCCTGGCCCGCCATCACCAGGGGGTCCTCGTACGGCGGGACCAGCACGAGGCCCCGATCCGTCGCCATCGCCGCGCCGAGCGCCTCGCGGTCACCGCTGTACCGGTCGTACGTCACGACCTCGGCGCCGTAGCCCCGGGTGGCGGCGACCTTCTCCGAGGGGGCGTCCTCCGGCATCAGGATGACGGCCCGGGTCCCCATCAGGCTCGCCGCGAGCGCCACCGCCTGCGCGTGGTTGCCGGACGAGAACGCCGCCACCCCCCGTTCGAGCTCGGCCGGGGAGAGGCACGCGATGCGGTTGTATGCCCCGCGGAACTTGAACGCGCCGGCGCGCTGGAAGCTCTCCGCCTTCAGCAGCACGGTCGCGCCGATCTCGGCGTCGAGCGTGCGGGAGGTCAGCACCGGCGTGGCGTTCGCCACGCCACGGAGGCGCTCGGCCGCGGCCTGGACGTCGGCGAGCTCGATCACCGGACCGGGTGGTCCTTCCGGCGCACCTCGAACCCGAAGATGAGCCAGCCCCGCTTGGACGGCCGCAGGAAGTAGGACGCCTCGCTGCGAACCAGCACCATCCCTCCCTCCAGCTGCGTGGCCCGGGCGTGGAACGAGGCATTCGCCACGGCCGTGACCGGATGGCCGCCCCGGTCGAGCAGCACCTTCACCTTCAGCGACCCGCCCGGGACCGTCACCCGCTCGAACCGCCGTCCGGCGTCGGGCCCCAGCGTGAGCAGGCGGACGTGGCCGCGCGCGGACGTCCGGGCGTCGCCGGCGAAGAACCGGAACACGGGGGCGTACCGGGCCTGCTGCCACCCGGCCGGATCCAGGAACGCCAGGCGGTACATCCTGCCAAGCTCGTCGCGGATGTTGTGGACGGCCCGCCGGGTCACGGTCCGGATCACGTTCACGCGGGTCCGCGTGGACCCGCGGACGGGAGCGAACTTCAGGAGGCGGAACTCGAACGACGGAGTGGGCGGCGCCGGCGGAACGGGGCTGATGGGGATCGTCGGCGTCGGGGAGACGGTCGGCGAGGCCCCCGAGGAGACCGCCACCGGTCCAGGCGTGGCCCCGTCGCCGCCCAGGGCCAGGATCAGGCCGACGGCCAGCCCGGCCACGGCGACCACGGCCACCGCTCCAAGGAGCACGGCGCGCCGGCGTGAGGTCGGAGGGGATTGGCCGTTCGTGGACAAAGCTCTTCGAAGCCTAGCGGCTGGGGCTATGCCGCGGCCCGGCGGAGCAGCAGCGGCAGGCCGCCGCGGGGCCGCAGCGTGAACAGCCGCTCCGGCTCCACGTGATGGCCCGGGACCGGCAGCACGTCGAACCTCCGGGCCGCCGTGGCCAGCACGAGCTGGGCCTCGATCAGCGCCATGTTGTGCCCGATGCACAGCCGGGGCCCGCCCCCGAAGGGGAAGTAGGCGAAGGGCTTCCGGCCCGCGACCTGGTTCTTGGTGAACCGGTCGGGGTCGAACCGGTCTGGCTCGGCCCAGTACGCGGGGTGCCGGTGCACGACGTACGGGCTCATGGCCAGCACGCTGCCGGCCGGGATCTCCGTGTCGCCCAACCGGTCGGCGCCGAGCGCGCGGCGGCCCACGATCCAGGCCGGGGGGTACAGGCGGAGCGACTCCTCGAGGACGCGGCGCGTGTAGGGGAGCGCGGCCAGGTCCTCGTGCGTCGGGACCCGATCCCCCAGGACCGTCCGGAGCTCCCCCCGCATCCGATACATGGCTTCGGGATTCCGCGACAGCAGGTGCCACGTCCAGGTCAGCGCGTTCCCGGTGGTCTCGTGGCCGGCCAGGATCAGGGTCATCATCTCGTTGCGGAGCTGCCGGTCCGACATGCCCTCGCCCGTCTCCTCGTCGCGCGCGTCGAGGAGCATGGCCAGCAGGTCCGCGGAATCGGTGGGGTGGCGCCGGCGCTCCTCGATGATCTCGTAGGTCACCGCCTCGAGCTGCTTGACGGTCGCGACGAACTCCGGCTTGTCGGGGGTGACCATGAGCGCCAGCCCCCGCTGGATCTGCGTGACCGCGTCCTGCATCTTCTCGACGAGGTCGGCGCCGAACAGCGACTCGGTCGTGATCCGCAGGGTGAGGTTGTGCATCTCCTCGGCCATGTCCAGCGGCTCGTCCCGCCCCGCCAGCCCGTCCCACCGGTCGAGCATGTCGAGCGTGGCCTCGGTCATCCCCGCCCCCAGCTGGAACAGCCGTTGCTGGTGGAAGGCCGGCCGCATGATCCGGCGCTGGCGGCTCCAGAACTCGCCCTCCGTGACCAGCAGGCCGTCCGCGATCGCGTTCTTGAACGAGCTGTTGATGAAGGTGTCCTTCGAGTAGTTCCAGGCGTTCTCCACCAGGACGTGCTTGATGTAGTCGGGGTTGCTGACGATGTAGGCGCGCTCGGTGCCCGACCGGTACCGGGCCACGTCGTGCTTGAGCGCGAGTCGCATGAGGAACCGGAACGGGTCCCGCGGGGGCGGGGCGTTCGAGTTCGGCTCGCCGCCGTCGGTCTCCAGGGCGGCAGGCACGTCCTCGGTCGTCTTCGGATCGGTCACAGGGCGCTCTCCTCCGAGCGGTGCGGAGGGCGCGGGAATGGTCGACCCGCCCCCCGGACCGGAACAAGCGTAGCCATCGCCCGGCACCCGTCGCAACAATTCGAGCACCCGGCGGGCCACGCCGGGCTCGGGGCGGCCGGCCCGTCGGTCACGGGATCTCCGCCCGAAAGCGGGCCCGGTCGGCCACGTCCCGGATCCCGCGCATGATCCGCTCGGTGAACGCGATGACGTCGGGCCGGGACCGCGGCTCGCCCTCCGGTGGGATGGGCCGGCCGACCACCACCGCGAGGAGGGGGCGGTCCAGGGTCTTGTGGAGGCCGTCCTTCCCCCACCGTCGTTGGGTTCCCCACACCCCCACGGGTACCACGGGAACGCCCGCCAGCAGCGCGATGCGCGCGGCGCCCCGCTGTCCCGGCTGAAGGGCGTCGCCGGAGCCGACCGTCCCCTCCGGCGACATCCCCGCCAGGGAGCCGGCCCGCAGGACGTCCGCGATCTTCCCGATGGCGTCCCAGTCCCCCAGGCCGCGGCGGAGCGGGATCTGCCCGGTCCGGCGCATGGCCCATCCCACGAAGCCCTGCTCGAAGATGTCGGACACGGCCAGGAACCGGACGCTCCTCCCTCGCCGGGCCACCGCCAGGGCGACCGGCAGAGGGTCGAGCACGCTGACGTGGTTGTACGTGAGCAGCGCGCCACCCGTGGCCGGGATGTTCGCCGTGTCCACGAACCGAAGACGGAACGTCGCCCGGAAGACCGTCCCCACGGCCATTCGCCCCACCGTCCACCACACGTCGTGGTCCGGTTCGGCTTCCTGCGGCCGCGGCTCTTCCCCTGGCATCGGTGCGTGAGGATAGCCCTACCGGGTGGCCGCCCGAGACGGGCACGCAGAACCACGAGGCGCTGGCCGGGATGCGCGCCGCGGTGGACTACCTCGCGGGGGTGGGTGAGCTCTTCGGGCTGCCGGCGGAGGCCGGCCGTCACGAACGCGTGGTGGCGGGGATGGAGGCCATCCGGGCGTACGAGGCAGAGTTGTCCCGACGGTTCCTCGACGGCATCGCCACGCTCGACGAGGTGCGCCTGTGGGGAATCGCCGACCAGGCCCGCGTGGAGGAACGGACGCCGACGTTCGCCATCCGGGTGGGCGACCGGCACCCGCGACACACGGCTGAGGAGCTGGCCCGCCGCGGCATCTGGGTCTGGGACGGCAACTACTACGCGCTGGAGCTCATGGAGCGCCTCGGCCTCCAGGAGAGCGGCGGCGCCGTCCGGATCGGCTTCTGCCACTACAACACCCCGGACGAGGTCGACCGCGTCCTGTCCGAGCTGGAGGACCTCTCCCGACCACACCGGTCCGCATAGGTCAGACCCACGCTCGTGCCGGGTCAGATGCCGGCCACGCCGGGTCAGGAGCCGGCCGTGCCAGCTCAGGAGCCAACCGCTGTCAGCGCAGGTTGTCGCTCAACGGACACGTCAGGCGGCGCCGGGCCGGCCCGGTAGCCGGCGCCGTCCGGGCGGAACCACCGCACCGTCCCGTCCCGATCACGACGGATCGTCCAGCCGTGCTCGTGCACCAGCTTGTGGTGGAAGGAGCACACCAGGACCAGGTTGTCGAGGTCGGTCCGCCCCCCGTGCTCCCACCACACCACGTGATGGCCCTGGGTGAACCGGCGGGCCCCACATCCCGGGAAGGTGCACTCACTGTCCCGGTACCGGAGCTGTCGAAGCATCCACGCCGAGGGCTCCCTCGACATCCTGCCCACCCCGAGGGGATCTCCCGCTCCGTTCTCGATGACACCCTGGACCCGGGCGTGGCACAGCAGGCGCCTCGCCGTCTCGGGATGGATGACCCCGCCTCCCTCCACCTCGCAGCCCCGGTCCCCCGAGGCCAGGGCGTCGAGGGAGGCGTGGACCACCACCGTGGCCCGGTCCGGGTCGGGGTCGTGGGCCAGGCGGGTCGAGGCCAGGGCCACCAGGGCGTCGGCCCGGCGGGCGTGGGCGAAGTACGGATCTTCCTCCCCCGGCAGGACCGGGATGCGCTCCGCCAGGCGCTCCAGGGCCCTCGCCACCACCGCCCCCTGGGCCGCGGGGAGCTCGGCCTGAAGGCCGAACCGGCGGCCGTCGTCGAAGTACCACCACGACAGGGACCGGTCCCGCTCCGCCTCCCGGGCGTCCTCGATGGCCTGGCGCTGGGCCACGTCCCCCCTGTGCCGGATGGCCCCGGGGGACACCCGGGAGGCCCATGGGATGAGCCCTCCCTCGGTGTCGGGGGTGGCGAACCGGGTCAGCTCCACCACCTTGTCCACCCCGAGCTCCCCACAGGCGAAGGCCTCCGAGATCAGGGGCAGTTCAGAGGCCGTAGCGCATCCACAGCCACTGGGCCATGTCCCGGGCCCCGGAGTCCCGCCACAGCTCCCGGCGATCGACTTCAGCGACCGCTTCGAACAGCTGGCGCTCAGCCATCCCGACGCGCCGATGAGCCGCGTCGGCCCGTTCGATCGGGCCTTCGGTGCTGCGATGGTCTTGCAAGTGAACCCGGACCCTTCGTCGGTCACGGGGGGAGGTGACAGGAAGTATATCGAACACGTGTTCGATTGTCAAGAGACCGAGTTGACTCACCGGAAAGGTCCGCGAACCGGCTTCGTTGCCTCACCTGAGGAGGTCCGCGAAAGTCGCGGCTCCTTCCCCGTCGTCGTGCGAGGGGGAGGGGCGGACGGGTGGGGCTTTCGATGGCCGAGCGCAAGGCGGTGACCAAGGACCTCCGAGTTGCCGGGCGAGGACCTGCCCCGCCCCGAGCCAGGGCGGTCCGCCCCCGGCGGTACGGCCCTGACCTCCAGGCGCCCCTGGAGAAGGTGTGGGCCACCTACGGCGGCCCCTGTGGCAAGCGCTTGGCGCCCTACATGGCCGAGGGCATCGAGGCCTTGGAGCGGTTCGGGGAACTCACGCTCACCGAGGAGGTCCGGGACCGGCTGCTTCAGATGTCGGCGGCCACCATCGACCGCCGGCTGGCCGGGGCCCGCGCTCGACTGGGGGTGCGGGGCCGCTCCGGGACCAAGCCCGGGACCCTGCTCCGCCGCCACATCCCCATCCGGACCTTCGCCGACTGGGACGAGCACCGTCCGGGGTTCCTGGAGGTGGACCTGGTGGCCCACGACGGCGGGGTGGCCCAAGGTGACTACTGCCAGAGCCTGGACGCCACCGACGTGGCCACCGGGTGGACGGAGCCGGCGGCGCTCAAGAACAAGGCCCAGGTCTGGGTGTTCGCCGAGCTCAAGCGGATCCGCTCCCTGCTGCCGTTCCCCCTGCTCGGGCTGGACTCGGACAACGGAGCCGAGTTCATCAACCACGAGCTGTTCCGGTACTGCCAGGCTGAGAAGATCACGTTCACCCGGGGCCGGCCCCACCGCTCGAACGACGGGTGCTTCGTGGAGCAGAAGAACTGGACGGTGGTCCGCCAGCACGTCGGCTACGCCCGCTACGACACCGACGCCGAGCTCGAGGTCCTCCGCGAGCTGTACTGGCATCTCCGGCTGTGGGTGAACTACTTCTGCCCGGTCATGAAGCTCCGCGAGAAGATCCGGGACGGGGCCAGGGTCACCCGGCGCTACGACACCGCCCGGACCCCGTACCGCCGAGTGCTCGACTCCCCCCACGTCACTCGGGAGGCCAAGCGCCGGCTGGAGGCCGAGTACCTGATGCTGAACCCGGTCGCCCTCCAGCGGGCGATCGGCCGGTGCCAGGACGAGCTCCTCCGGCTGGGCCGGCTGAAGGAGCGTCGTCGGCGGAAGGAGGCGAGGGCGGCGGAGGCCCGGCCCGAGCGCGCCCGGCGGTACCTTGCCCCCGCTTCCCCTGCAGGCGGAGGCCGTGGCGGCCGCAGAGACCGGGGGAACGATCGACCACGAGGAGAGGAGGTGAACCCGCTACCCGCTCGCGGACATTCTCGGTGAGGCAACGATGAATCGTTCGCGGACCTATTGACGTGAGGCAACATGGGCCGGTACAGTCCTCAGCGTGAGGATCATCGCTGGTAGCGCGAAGGGGGTCCGGCTTGGGCCGGTCCCGACGGGCACGCGGCCCATCTCGGACCGGGCCCGGGAGGGGATGTTCTCGAGCCTGGCGGACCGGGTTCCCGGCTCGTCGGTGCTCGACCTCTACGCCGGAACCGGGGCTACGGGGATCGAGGCCCTCTCCCGCGGGGCCGACAGGGCCACCTTCGTCGACCGCTCCCGCCAGGCGATTCGGGCAATTCGCGACAATCTCCAACGCACCCGGCTGGCGCCGCACGTCACCGTGGTCGAACGCGACGTTGCGCGTTTCCTTGACACAACCGCCGAGCCCTTCGACCTCGTGTTCCTGGATCCCCCGTACGACACGCCCCCGGAGCGGATCCACGCCGACCTCGAGAAACTGGCCGCCGGGTGGCTGGCCGAGGGTGCCACGGTGGTCCTGACCAGGCCCCGCAAGGGTTACAACCCTGTCATTCCAGTAAACTGGCATCTCACGAGGCGCCTGGAGTACGGCGATACCCTCGTCGTTTTGTATCGGGAGGTCTGATGGCCAGGGCGGCCTTGTGTCCCGGGACATTCGATCCGGTGACCAACGGTCACCTCGACATCATCGAGCGGGCCAGCCGCCACTTCGACCGGGTCGTGGTGGCGGTTCTGGGCAACCCCTCGAAGGAGCCCCTGTTCAGCGTGGACGAGCGAGTGGCCATGCTGAAGGAGGCCGTCGCCGACCTCGCCGGCGTCGAGGTGGACTCGTTCTCCGGGCTCCTGGTGGACTTCGCCGCCCAGCGGGGGACGGCGATCGTGGTGAAGGGACTGAGAGCGGTTTCTGATTTCGACTACGAATTCCAGATGGCCCAGATGAACCACCGGCTGGCCGGCGTGGAGACGTTCTTCATGACCACGAACCCCATGTGGTCGTACCTATCATCCTCGCTGGTCTGCGAGGTGGCCCGCCTGCACGGCGACGTCAGCGGGCTCGTGCCCGCGTTCGTGGCCGAGCGGCTCGGCGAGAAGCTGGGCACCGACAAGGAGCGTGCATAGATGGATCTCGCGGCCCGAATCCAGCAGCTCGAGGACATGATCAAAGAGGCGAAGTCGATGCCGCTGTCGTCGTCCGCCCTCATGAACCGGGAGGAGCTCCTGGAGGTGGTGGGGGAAATGCGCGACTCCCTCCCCGAGGAGGTCAAGCAGGCCCGCTGGGTCGTGAAGGACCGGGAGGAGCTCCTGGTGAAGGCGCGCCGGGAGGCCGATGCCCTCGTGGAGCGGGCCCGGGCCGAGCAGGCCAGGCTGCTCTCTCGGGAGGCCGTGATCCAGGCGGCGCAGGAGGAGTCCGAGCGCCTGCTGGGCGAGGCCCGCGAGCAGGCCCGCCAGGTGAAGCTGGAGGCCGAGGACTACGTCGACGGGAAGCTCGCCCAGTTCGAGATCACGCTCCAGCGGCTGCACGAGGGACTCACGCAGGCCCAGGAGGTGCTGTCCGAGTCGCTCGAGCGGACCCAGGGCGCGCTGGACAAGACGGCCGAGCAGGTCCAGCGGGGCAGGGAGAAGCTCCAGGGGACCGCCCATCCGGCCCAGGCCCTGGTCGAGGACGAGGCCTTCCAGGTCCAGGAGCAGCCGCAGTGAAACCGATCGACGTCCGTGACCTCCTCGGCCACCCCGGGTCGGCCCGGACCGTGCACGTGGACGAGGGCGTGGCCGGCCTTCGCCTGGAGCTCGCCGCCGTCCCGGAGGAGACGCCGGTGCGGGGAGATCTCCTGCTGGAGAGCGTGGTCGAGGGCATCCTGGTCTCGGGGCCGCTCGCCGGGCACATGCGGCTGTCCTGCGCCCGCTGCCTGAAGTCGTTCGAACAGGACTTCGAGGTCGGCGTCCAGGACCTCTTCACCACCAGCGCGAGGCCCGGCGACGACGAGTACCCGCTCGACCCGCACGGCTCCCTGGACATCGAGCCGATGGTCCGGGACGTCGTCATGCTCGCCATGCCCTTCTCGCCGCTGTGCCGCCCCGACTGCCTCGGCCTGTGCGAGCGCTGCGGCGGGGACCGCAACCTGGGCCAGTGCACCTGTCCTCCAGAGGTGGCCGACGCCCGATGGGCCGCCCTGGACGAGCTGTTCCGGTAGCGAGCGAAGCCAAGAGAGGAAGGGAACGACGTGGCAACTCCGAAGAAGAAGACCACCCGGGCCAAGCGCGACCAGCGCGCGGCCCACTGGAAGGCCGAGCCGTCCACGTACGCCGAGTGCCCCCAGTGCCACCAGCCCAAGCTCCCGCACCGCGTGTGCCTGAACTGCGGCTACTACGCGGGGCGCCAGGCCATCGAGGTCGAGTAACGGAGGACGAGGTGGCGCGACGCGCGGGGGGGAGGACGGCCCGGGCGACGCCCGAGGACGGCGCCGCCCCCGGAGACGTGGGCGCGCTGGAGCGCGCCCTGAAGGTCCGGTTCCACGACGACGCCCTGGCCCGGGCGTCCCTGACGCATCGCTCGTTCGCGTTCGAGCACGGGCTCGAGATCACGAACGAGCGCCTGGAGTTCCTGGGGGACGCCGTGCTGGGGCTGGTGGTGACCGACCGGGCCTTCCGGCAGTTCCCGGACCTGTCCGAGGGCGAGCTGGCGAAGCTCCGGGCGGCGGCGGTGAACATGACGTCGCTCGCGGAGGTGTCCCGCGACCTCGGCATCGGCGAGCTCGTCCTGCTGGGCCGGGGCGAGGAGCTCTCGGGCGGCCGCCTCAAGGCGAGCATCCTGGCCGACGCGATGGAAGCCGTGCTGGGCGCGGTGTACCTCGACGCCGGGCTCGCGACGTCGCGGCGGCTGATCGAGCGCCTGTTCTGGCCCCGCATGGAGGCCTACGCCCGCGGCGAGGGCGACCGCGACTACAAGACGGGCCTCCAGGAGATGGCGTCCCAGGACATTGGATCGGTGCCCGAGTACCGGGTGGTCTCGCGGGGGCCCGACCACGCCAAGGAGTTCACGGCGACGGTCTACCTGGCCGGGGAGCAGTGGGGGAAGGGCCGGGGCCGCTCCAAGAAGGAGGCCGAGCAGCAGGCGGCCCGCGAGGCCTTCACGAAGCTGGTCTCCACGGGCGTGGGTGGACCCGCCCAAGGGGGGGAGTAGGGCCGTGGAGCTGCCGGAGGTCGAGGTCATGCGGCGGGACCTGGAGAAGGACGTCGTCGGGAAGCGGATCAAGGGGGTCGAGGTCCGCCCCAGCCCCAACGCCCTCCGGGCCATCCGCCGGCACGCGAAGCCCGGCAAGCGGGGGGTCCGGCGGGAGTTCGCCTCGCGCCTGGAGTCGCGCAAGATCACGAAGATCGAGCGCAAGGGCAAGTACATCCTCATGCACCTCGAGGGCGGCGACGTGCTCGTCGTGCACTTCGGGATGAGCGGGCAGTTCATCCGGGCCACGAAGCGCCAGCCGTTGCCGCCCCACACCCACGTGGTGATCACGTTCCAGCAGGGTGGCGACCTCCGGTTCATCGACCCCCGGACCTTCGGGGAGATGTTCGTCACGGCGTCGGACGACCTGGGGAAGGTCCGCGAGCTCGACCACATCGCCATCGACCCGCTCGAGGACACGTTCACGTGGCAGGCCTTCGGCGAGTTCCTGGCCCAGCGGGCGTCGAAGCTGAAGCCGCTGCTCATGGACCAGAAGTTCGTGTCCGGCCTCGGCAACATCTACTCCGACGAGGTGCTGTTCGCCGCGGGCCTGCGGCACGACCGGATGTCGGACTCGCTGTCCTCGCAGGAGGTCCGGCGGCTGTACCGGGGCATCCAGGAGGTGGTCCAGGAAGCCATCCGCCACCGGGGCACGACCCTGGAGGACGAGGCCTACCTGGACTTGTTCGGCCGCCCCGGCGAGTACCAACGAGAGCTGAAGGTGTACGGCCGCAAGGGCCAGCCCTGCCGCCGCTGCCGCACCCCCATCCAGAGCGTCACCATCGGCGGCCGCCGGTCGTACTTCTGCCCCCAGTGCCAGTCGTGACCCCGAGGTCTCGGCTCGTCGCTGTCGCCACCGTTCTGGCCGTGACTGGGACGGTGGCAGCGGTAGCGCTCACGTCGAAGTCGGTGTCCCCCGATGGGGGCCAGCCCCGACGTCGTTCCACAGGTGCGGCCGCGGCTCCGGTGCAGGCCGAGAGCCAAGCTCCTTGCCCGAACGTCTCGGGCCTTCGTCCTCGCTCGGCTGCTCAGCTCCGCACAGTGGGGAATCTCGCCACCACCTACTTCGACGCGATCCGTCAGCCCAATCCCGACGAAGGGTTGGCGTGGAGCCTGACCGATCGGTGGTGGCGGCAGGTGAACGGATGGGTGGCACCCCAGGATCTGGTCCGGTACGAGGGAGGCCGGCCGATCCTCCCGGGCGACGAGCTCTACCGATACGAGTTCCGCTTCCTCTCGCTCGGGCTAGCGAAACACGGGCCCTGGTTGAGCGCCGGAACGCGCTTCTGGTTCTCACGGGCCGGCCTCACCGAAGCCGCGTGCTCTCCCGCAGCGCTGCGCCGACTGGCCACCTCCCTGTGGGGGGTCGTCGTTTACTATCCCGACTGTCCCGGGGCTGCCTGCTACTCCGAGATCCTGCTGGTGGAGCGGCCGCAGGGGATCCGTGTGCTGAACGCGGGATAGTCAGGCCCCGCCGACGGCGAACGTTCGTACATCGTTGAACCGGTTTCCCTTGTCCAGCGAACGGGGGGTGGCGTAGCTTCTGCGCGCATCGAATCCGGAAGGGGGGAAGCGGTGAGTGACGCGACTGACGTAGTCCGGCGCTTCGAGGAGGCCTGGGCCGGCTTCGACCACGACGCCGTCAGGGGACTGTGGGCCGCCGACATGGTCGAGCACACGCAGCACACCGGCGGAGGGAACGGCCTCGACGTCGCCATCCAGAACAACGAAGGCGTCCGGATGGCGTTCCCGGACGTCCGGCGCACGATCGAGGACATCTTCGCCGAGGGCGACAAGGTCGTCGTCCGCGTGCGGATGCAGGGGACCAACGAGGGCGGGCTTCCGTGGTTCGGCATCCCGGCCAACGGCAACAAGGTGGACATCGAGTGGGTCAGCGAGTACCGCGTGGCCGACGGCAAGGTGGCCGAGCACTGGACGCAGATGGACGTCGCCGGGTTGATGCAGCAGCTCGGCATGATGCCCGGGCCCGGGGGGGAGTGAGCGACATGGGAGAGCAGGAGAACAAGGACCTGAACCGGCGGTTCTTCCAGGAAGTCTTCAACGACCACAACGTCGACGCCATGGACGAACTGCTGGCCGACGACTTCGTGGAGCACCAGATCTTCCCGGGGTTCACCCAGGACCGGGAGGGCGCGAAGCAGTTCTTCTCGTACATGTTCCAGGCCTTCCCGGACCTCCGCGCCGAGATCGAGGACATGGTGGCGTCGGCGGACCGGGTCGGGATCCGGAGCACCTTTTACGGGACGCACCAGGGCGAGTTCCTGGGCGTGCCGGCCACGGGGAAGCAGGTCGCCATCGGCGCCATGGACATCGTGCGGGTCGCGGACGGAAGGGCCACGGACCGCTGGGGCATCTTCGACGCGATGAGCATGATGATGCAGCTCGGCGTGATCCCGGCACCGGAGCAGGCCCAGGCTCCGGCGGCGGAGGCCCCCGCTTCTACCTAGTCTGGCTCAGACTAGTACGGCGCCCGCGTCGCGCATCTCGTGCTCGGCGCGGGCGCCGTCGTCTTCCTCCAGGTTGACCGCGCGGATGGCGGCCGTGAGGACCTGGACCGGGAAGTGCAGGCGCCGGGCGTCGAGCGCGGTGTCCTTCACGCAGTAGTCCGTGGCGAGCCCGGCGATGACGAGGCGCTCGATGCCATGCTCCCGGAGTGTTCGCCCCAGTGCCGTGGGAGCCTGCTCGCCGGTCTCCGGGTCCCGGACCGTGAACACGGAGTACCCGTCCTCGCCGCCCGTCCCCTTCCGCAGGGCCACGGCGTCCTCCCCCGCGTCGAGGTCGGGATGGAACTCCGCGCCCCACGTGCCGCCCACGCAGTGGACGGGCCACACCCCGCCGTCCTTGGCGAAGTGCGGCGTCGACTCGGGGTGCCA
>WNFU01010633.1_pt1 | contig 24614 bp, 16 predicted proteins | sample 5400121 | NCBI WGS metagenome assembly WNFU01 (sample SAMN13153360, study PRJNA577476) | soil metagenome | isolation source: 100 cm soil or saprolite under grassland replicate 1 | place: USA:California | collected 2016-06-15
ACTGGTGATGTGAAAATCGGATTGCACGTGTGCGCCGATCGTGTTGTCACGGGTCGCGCACCAGCGCGCGTACGCATCGGGCAAAATCAACTTCCCATTATTCGCAAAGTAATGTGCCGAGTCTTCGTTCGGCTCCGTTCCTGCAAGGAAAAGCTCTGGCATGCTTGCGTTACTAAAACGCGACGGAAGCAGACCCGTCGTTTTGCAAATCTCTCGCCGGATCAGTTTATCGTTTTCCGTCGCTGGATCGAGCGCGTGATCGCGTCGCAACAATGCCTGCATAATGGTCGCCCAGAGCGGTGAGGCCGCCCGCACGGCAAACGTGTCACGCATTGGTCGTCCATCGAAGTTGCCTGCCCAAACGGCGACGGTGTGTTCTTTGTCGAAGCCAACAGTCCAGGTGTCGCGGAAACCGCTACTGGTTCCGGTCTTTGCCGCCACGCGTTCTTCGAAGGCAAGCGGCGAGCGGAGCCCAAAACTTTTCTGGCGTGCGTCGTTATCGCACAAAATATCGGTGATAATTGCTGTCGCCTCTCTCGAAGCGATGCGCGTGAGCGGCCGATGTTCTGATGCCAAGAATTTCGCGCGCATGGCTGTCCCGCCACGAGCGAGTCCGGCATACGCGGCTGCAAGATCAACGAGACGCGTCTCCGCATTTCCCAAAACGAAACCGGCGCCGTAATCATCGAGGCCCTGTGGGAAATTGAAGCCCCACTTCTGCAACTGATAGAACGTTGGCCGCGCGCCGAGTTGGCTCAGCACAAACACCGCCGGGACATTCAACGAACAACCGAGCGCTTCGCGTAAGCGCACCGGTCCAAAATAATGATGACTGTAATTTTGTGGATCGTAATCGGCGTACTCATTGCGAATGGCATCAGGCGTGTCGGGCAACAAGCTCGCAGCGGTGAACAACCGTTTATCGATCGCTTCGAGATAAACGAACGGTTTCAAAGTCGATCCACAACTGCGCGGCAGCGTCGCTCCGTTGATCTGCGACACAGCATAATTTTCCGACCCAACCATGGCGCGGATTGCGCCCGTTCCGTTTTCGACCACCACGACAGCGGTCTGCGTGATGTCGTGACGGTTTAGCGCTGACAAATGCGAGCGCGTCAAACGTTCGACCATCACTTGCAGATCAAGATCGAGTGTCGTCCTGAGAGTGCCGTGGAGTCCGGGGTTTCGCGCCACGATTGCATCCACAAAATGTGGCGCAAAGCGCGGTGGAGCGTTGCGCAGGATTTTCGGCGGCTCTGCCAGCAGCGACTGCTGGTCACGCGTGATAACTCCCAAATCTACAAGCCGCCCGAGCGAGCGCGCGTATTTACGATTTGCTTCGTCCGGATGGCGCCAGGGATTGAAGCGGGTTGGCGCCTGTGGAAGACCGGCCAGAAAAATTGCTTCGCTCAAAGTCAGATCGCGAGCCGGTTTGCCGAAATACGCGCGAGCAGCGGCCTCCGGGCCGAGTCGGCGATTCCCGTAGCTGCTGCGATTCAAGTATTCCGACAGAATTCGCTGCTTGCTCCAGCGCCGTTCCAATTTCCAGGCGACGACTGCCTCGTACACTTTGCCACTCCAACTGCGTCGGTCACGGCTGCTCGCAAGTTTCACGAGTTGTTGGGTGATCGTCGACGCGCCCGAAACAATTTGCCGCGATCGCAGATTCCGTGCGCACGCGGCAACGGTCGCGCGCCAATCAACGCCGCGGTGTTGGTAGAACCGCCGGTCTTCCAGCGCCACGGTTACGCGTGGCAGCCAAGGTCCCATTTGCTCGAACGCGACTGGAAATTGGGTGCGCGCTTCCGGCGAGGCGAGGTCGGCAATTCCGCGGCCGCGACAATCCAGCAGCGTTAAGGTTCCGGTGGGCGATTTTTGTAGTTCGTTAGGGATGGGTAGCCACCACGCAAAGGCAATGACGACTGCAACGACAACAACGGCGCAAACGACCAAAAAGTGTGAACGCGAAATTCTGGGGAGCGCACGCGTCCTCGCGTGCTGGCGAGCGCGTCTCGCGATCGCGAACTTTTTCTCTAGATTCGGCTCAACCGTGTGATTGACACTTGAATGAAAGCTTGTTTCGGCGGGACGCCGAAACCAGACACGCGAGACGCGTGCGCTCCCCAGAATTAATCGGCGGAAATGACGCATAGGCTTGAGGGCGACAAGCCGGAGAATCGGCTGTCGTACATGGGCGCGACTTGTGTGGCGGGCCAGCGGAAGGTGCCCGCGGCTGTTGCGCGCGCCAGGATGGAGTACGTGCCTGAGCCGGGATCGACAGTGTCAAAATAAAGAAGCGCTGAGCGATCGCGCATCTCGGAGTACGATAAACCTAGCAAACGATCCTGCGGATCGGGCGGCGGCAGCTGGTAGAATTTTCCGACGAGTGCGAGGTTCGGATTCACGACTTCCACGCCCGCGGGCAAGGAATCTTCCAGCGCCACAAAATTCTGAAGCTTCCGCGTGTTCATCCGGTACGTGATGAGGAGTTGATCGCCCAATTTTAGCGGCGCACCGGGAGTGCCTACGCGCGTTGCGTCGGTCAGATTTTTTACGATCCGCTCGATTCGGAAACCGCGATCTACGCGGTCGGTATCAACTTCGGGCGTGGAATATTCCGCCTGCATTAAAAACGTGAGTGCGCTCTGGTTCAGGCCTTTGATCATGAGATCATTCTCCAGTTTGCGATCGACCCACGCCGCGGAACTGCCATTTTTCGAAACCACGGCTGCGCGCGGTTCCGCAGCGTGCAGTTCCGGCGTTGTTTCGGCGCCGATGATTGATGTGAACGCCATCAGGAGCCAAAGATTTTCCTGAGTCGAAAGCGATCCAGCGTCGTCCATCAGTTTGGACAAACGTTCGCGTGCCTGTTGTTTCCGTTGTTTCGTCCACGACGGCGGCGAGATCACGTGGAAAGCGAACGTGCGCATCGCCTCCGCGCGAGTCATTGACGTAAACGTGGCGGGATTAAATGCGCGTTCTTTGATTGGTTTGTCGATCTCGCGAAGGAGTTGCTGCTGTTCGCGCGCCATGATGTTTTGGTGCCGCAACGCGAGTGCGAGCAACGCGCGATCTTCGTCGCTGCCTTCGTTTCGGTGGAGATACAATTCCTGCGATTCGTTTTTGTAATCGTCGTTGGGGTTAGCTTGGGTCAGCACGAAAAGCGCGAAGCATTTTTCAAATCGCGACGCCGGCAACTGGCCTTTGACCATTTTCTTTGCGGCGCCTGCGAGTTTCTGTTCTAAGTCTGATGGTGGCGTCAAACCGGCATTGATGGACATGTGGACGGACCAAAACGCCTGGCATGTGACGAAACCGCTGCCCGTATTGCCGCCGGGCCAGTAGGGGAGCATGCCGTTCTCCAGAACCGAGTCGGCATACTGTTTCAACCCGCGGTCGAGCGTGGCGCGATATTCGGCATCGCGTCGCTGAAAATCCGGCAGGTAAGCAAGAAGGTTCGCGAGCCAACTGTACGCCAATAGCTTCGTCGAAATTTGTTCAAAGCAGCCGTGCGGATATTCCAAAATCACCGGAAGGCCCGACATCTGTGGCAGCCACCGCAACGTTGAAATCGTTGTGGTGAACTGGCCGCGGCCGCGCCTCCATACTTCGGGCATCACGCGGCGAGCATCAAACTGCGGACCATTGAACGAAGCCGCCGCGCTTTCCTTACGCACAATCGTTGGCGCTTGCACCGGGATCGTAATTTCCACCGCGTCGAACATTTGTTTGTTCGAGTCCGAGACCGCATCGAAGCGCACTTTTGTTGGCGCGAGATTCGGGTCGGTGACTTTAGCCTTGAAACGAAACACGGTCGGCGCGTCGCGTTGCGCCGACTGCGTGGTCACATCGCCGCCGAGCAATTTAAGGTTCGCGTCCGTCACACACCGCGTCGTGATACCGTCGTTGTCGGCGAAGTTTTGCCGGACAACGGCGCGCAATTCGACTTCATCGCCCTCGCGCAAAAAACGCGGCAACGCCAGATCGATCAGGAGCGGCTTTGATATTTTTACAGTTTGCGTTGCGTCGCCGCCGAATTGATTCGCCTTGGTCTGTCCGACCACCACGATGCGGTATGTAGTCAGGTTATCTGGCGCGACGAATTCGAACGCGACCTTGCCATCAGCGCCAGTCTTCAAACTGCCCTGCCAAAACGCGAGAGTACGAAATTCTTTGCGAACATTTTTGACGTTCGAAATCGCTTCCTCTCCGCCACCACCGATGACGAAACCTTTTTGGGTTAAACTGAGTTTAGCGAGGTTCTCGATATAACCGTGCAGTGCCTCGTAAGTGCGCACAGAGAAAAAGTTCCTTGGGTAAAAACGCGCACCAATGTTTGGAAGCTTCCAATCGCCCAACGTAAGAACGGCGTCGTCGACTGCGAACACGAGCAGATCGGCATCGGCAACCGGTTTGTCTTGCGATGTCACCGCCACTTCACCACGCACCGCATCACCCGGTTTCGCGGTCGTGCTGGCGAGATGCGGCGCAACTTTTAGTTCGCGGTCAGGCCGGCGAACATCGATCTCGGTGTAAGCGAAACGTTCAAGGGGAAGCTCGTTTTCGCCGCCGGGCTTAACGAGATAGATCGAAACCGTCGCATTCGGAGCGTAATTTTCTTTGATGGGCAACTCGATCCGGCCGGCGTTGCCTTTTACCGGAACGAGCAACGTGTCGAGCACCTCATCCGTCTCGACCGATACCCACGCGACGCCACCGAATGGCGCCTGTATCGTGAATGCAGCCTTGTCGCCCGGTAGGAACGGCTCGGGACGATGATCGATCTTGAACGTGGTCTCGTTGACCACCGGCAGTTCCGCCGGTTTTGCACCGGTGACAGTGGTTTCATCGCTGACCACCGGCGCTTTGACTTTTGTGGCGTTGACGGCGACAACGTAACGGCCAGTCTCGGTCCTTGGGAACACAAGTTCGGCCGGCGTTTTCGAGTCCTGCGAAGCGACTTTCGCGAACTGGTCGGTGTTACGATAGCGATAAACAAACGGCGCGATCTGTTCTTTGACCGTCTTCGTCGTGACGTGATAAAGGTCGGCGCGGATAAGGACGCCGTCCTGCTCCTCGTCCTCGGGATTGAGCGCATCGATCTCGACTTTTACTCCGGCCGGCTCTGTACTCTGCTCTTCAGCGCGGACACCGAGACGCGTTTCTGTCGCGAAAAGCGTGGCCATCTCGCCGCCGCTAAGAGTTTGTCCGTCGATTGAGGTGACGTCGACGCGCCAGATAATGTTCGTCCGACCGAGGGCGGGATTGTCCTTAAACGGCGATTCGCAGGTGATCGTCGCGAAACCATGCGCGTCCAACTGCGTATCCCCCTCGATCGTTTTGATGTCCTCACTCTCAACATCAAGGCGCGGACCGACCTCGGAGTAAGAGTTGAAACGCTTTCGATACGGTCCTTCGGAGTCAGTGGCGTAGTCCGCCAAGGTTGTCCAGCCTGCTTTCCAGTGCACCCGCGCGCCTGCGTTCGGTGCTCCATGAAAATAGGCAGACGAGATTTTCGCGTGCGCGGTTGTACCGACCTCTGGTGTCGTTGCGTCGACCATAACTGAAAATAACGGGACGCGGTACTCTTGAACGCTGATTACAGTCACCCCGGCGTAATCGCGACCACCCACACTGCAACGTACCTCGTAACTCCCGAGCTTTACCTTCTCCGGCACCTTCCATTCCGCTTCCCATCCGCCATAAGCCGACAGTGTCGTGTCCCCTTCACCAACAACCCGGCTTCCATAGCTTTCGCTTATGCTCCAGTGCACGGTGGCTCCGAATGGGATTGTGAGGCCTCCTCGGGAGGCCACGTCGCGCACCAATCCCTTCATCTTCACGGTATGGCCCGGACGATAAAGATTGCGATCGGTGACGATCTCGGCGTTCGCTCTGTTCGGCGTCGAAGCGGAATCAGTGCCCGAGGAAAAAGCAGTTGCTTCCGCGAATTGCAGCGCTGGGCCACTCGCAGTGTCCGCGATAAATAGATGCGTATTCTTCGCGTTAGAATCTTTTGTTTTTGGGAAAACAGTGTCCTTCGCGAATTCTGCGATGCCGGTTTTCTCCGTGACGGCGCGAGCCAGTTCAACGTTCTCTTCCGTGACAGCGCGAATCGTCACTCCGGCCACGGAGTTCGCGTCGGACATTTTCGCGACACGCATGATCACCGTGGTCGGCGTTCGTTTCTGCGTAAGCAGGTAATCATTAGCGCAAATGATCGATCGATTCCCAACGATGCGGCCATCCGGCAGCGTTGCGCTCGCTTCAAAAAGATACGGACCGGCGAAGCCCTCGTTTGCTGGGGGAATGCCCGCCTTCGCCGAGGCTACGGCTGGTGAACAACGGACAGCGCGTCGCGTTTCGGTATCGTTGCTCGTAGCTTCGAAGGTGCCGCTGCTCGCCACCTGCAGTTGGAACGCGTCGACCAGCAACTCCGTCTGAACTGCTTTCGCGAATCCTGTGCGCGGATCGATTATCGCCTTCCCCGTGATGGGATCCGTAGTGTCCTTTTCAAATTCTTTCACGCGCGCGGTGACAGCCGAAAGCTTCTCCGCGGGAATGCGCGCCAGTTTCCATGTGACTTGCGGCGTGTTGACTTGGAAGAAGGCGAAGCGCAAGTCCTGACGCGCGCGGGCGAACACTTGTCTGGATGGAAAGATCAGGCACGCCTCTTTCGGTCGAAACGTGGCGCCCCAGCGCGATTCAGACGGGAGTCCGTAGCCGCGGTCGCCCTTAAGCTCCGGCGAAATGGTGACTTTGTAACGTTGTTTGAGATCGAAGTCGCCTGTGATTACGATCTCTTCCGCGCTCGCAAGAAGTTTCATCTTCTCAACCGCCGGCTCGACATGGATTCGTTCCGGCGTCGCTTCTACGGGATCGATCGTGTCGTCGAATTTGATTCGAATCACCGGGTCTTCGAGTGGGTGATTGAACGCGCCGAGCCATTGCACCTTGAGCGGTTCGGTTTTGCCAACGGGCATTACTTGCAAATAGGGAAGCGGTCGCCGGCTTTTCGCTTCGAGCAAGCCATTCACGATCAGGTCGAATGTCTGTCCGACTGGAAGCGGGGCGCGCGGAGTGACTCGAAACCCCGTCGCTTCCAGCGAACCAGTTTTCTGTTCAGCCGATTGAATTACTTCGACTGGAAAACGCAGGCGCGACTCCCGGTCTTGAAAGTAAATGTGCTGTGCCGCTTCATCGAGGCGAACTGCGTATGTTGATTCAAGATAGATTTGCGGGCGCGCCGGCAACCGTTTGCGCTCGGTGAACTCCGTGGTGATCGCAAATTTCGGAGTTCTAAATTCGGCGCTCCAATCTTTCACCACGAACGGTTTGCCAGTCGCATCCTTCAGGTCCGGAGCCAGCGTGAGCCGGTGGCGCGCCGCGGCGACGACTCCGCTAATTGTGAAAATGCCTTCGGTCTGACTTTTCCAGAGAAACGTGCCGTCGAGTTTCGGGTCGCTGACAAACGGGGTTGGCTGATCACCAACATCGATGAGGTCGGCGGCGACCATCGAGACGGGAAACGTGATCGTGATCGTGATGCCCTCGCTAATCATTCCGCTCGAAGGCTCGATCACCACGCCACCGGCGTCGGGTTTTGCATTCGATGCTTCTTCTTCCTGTTCTTCGTCCTGCGCGAAACTCGCGCCGGCCACGGCAATCGCGAGAAGGCAAGCGAGAAAGAAAGCGAATGGGCGAAAGGGCGAATGGGCGAATGGGCGAAGTCGCCGTTTCTCCGTTTCTCCGATTCGCCGATTCATCCTTTACCTTTGTGGCGCCAGTTCCTGAATCCGGCGGTGATCGGCATCGGCTTCAGCTGTCTTCCCGATGCGGCGTTCGCATTGTTCGCGTTCGCTTAGTGCGACAAGTGACTCACTAATTTCAATTGAGCGCGTTTGGGACGCGACGGCTCCCGCGAAGTCTGCGCGTTGTCGTTCGAGCACGCCGCGGAAGAACCACATGTTTGAATCGTGAGGATCCAACTCCGTTGCGATGTGCGCATGCAACAGCGCTTCTTTTGCCTGGTTCAGACCGTCCAGATCTTGTGCCGCTTCAAACTGTGCGGCTGCCGATTTGTCATTGATTGCCAGCGCTGCATTCGCGTCAGCGAGAGCGAGTGTGAATTGACGCAGGTTTCTCAAGATTCTAGCGCGCGCAACCAGCGCGTCAGCATCCTTGGGATTGCCTAACAAACGCGCATCCAACCTTCCAAGTTCACGCAACGCCTCATCGTTAACATGCTTGTCTTCTCCACGACGAAGATACCTGTCGACCTCCAGCTTTGCTGCGTCCTCGGATTGGCCTGCGTCCAGTAATGCTTCGGCTAACTGAATGCGCGCGCGCATCGATGCGGGCTGAAGCTTGAATGCGCCCTCGGCGTCATCGATGGCCAGCAATGGGCGGCCAGCCAGAATCAAAACGCGGGCACGTTCAAGCAACAGCTCCACGTCATTTGGTAATTTTGCGATCCGCGCATCGAGCGGTTTGATTTGCGGCAGGAATTTTTGCAATCGCTCGAATTCCGGGAGCCACTCCTTCACTTGCGCGTTGGTGGCATCCATTTTGTTCGCCTTCGCCATATCGGCATAAGCGGCGTCCCAGTTGTGCAGGCGCAGGTAAGCGACCGCACGCAACACGCGGCGCGCGGCGGTGTCCTGCGCTGCGACTGCCTTCGAGCGGTATGCTGCGTGGTCTGCCCAACGCGCCTGCGCTGAGCATACTTCCGCCAGGTTGTCGTAATCGGTCGCGACGTCGGCTCGCGGCGGTTTGGTCGCGATAAACGCAAGCCAATGCTGCTCTGCACACTGATAATCCTTGCGCTTGAAGCACAGCCCGGCGCGGAAATCTTCGATCGCCGCGGGCAGCCTCTTGAATGCTTTCTGCCACGCATCGAGCGTGCGCTCCAAGCCATCGAGTTCCTCGCTCTCGAGTTGTGTCTGGGCGAGGGTGTCCCACGTCTCGGAATCGTTGGGAGCGATCGCGACAGTGCGTTGGCTTAACTCAATAATTGCGGGCTTGTCTTCCGCGTCTTGAGCTTTCTTCAGTTGGTCTCGCAACTGTTGAAGTTCCAGCGGTTCCGTGGCGGCGAAAGCGGTGCCAGCCAGCAGAGTAAGAACGGCGATCGCGAACGTTCTCAAGTGGCTCGCGATCTTGGAGATCGCGATCCAAAGGTTCAAGCATTTTCGGAAGGTTTTAGCGCCTTGCCAGTGCCCAGGAAGATCTTCCCGCTGGGACACAGCTTGAACACTTCGCACCGGCTGCAGTCCGGCTTGCGCGCATAACAACGGCGGCGCCCGTGCCAGATGAGCCAGTGACTCCAGTCTGTCCAATGCTCGCGCGGCACGAGCTTCATTAAGTCGAGCTCAATCTTTACCGGGTCCTTTTGTTTCGTTAGGCCAAGGCGCTGCGATAGCCGGATCAATCCCTTCGTCGATATCAAAGGCGTTACCCAGTACCACGTTCGCAGTCTTACGGCCCACGCCCGGCAAGGCGCATAATTCCGTCATTGTGTTCGGCACTTTTCCGCCGTGTTTCTCGACGATTTCGCGCATCGCGCCGCGAATGCTTTTCGCTTTGTTGCGATAGAAGCCCGTGGATTTAATCGCGTTTTCCAACTCGGGGAGCGGCGCATCCGCATAATTTTTCGCCGTGCGATATTTCCGAAACAGAGCTGGCGTGACCATGTTGACGCGTCTATCCGTGGATTGCGCCGAGAGAATGGTCGCTACGAGCAGCTCCAGCGGATTCCGAAAGTCCAGCTCGCAATGCGCGCATGGATAAATTTTTGGCCACGCTTTCAGAAGATGCGCCACGCGCTCGCGAACAGTCATCCAGAGATTATTCTACAAGCCGGTTAAAGGTTTCAATCCGCCTTTGGAATCAACGGCGCGGAATGCCCGCCTTCGTATGGAGCTGCGAGTAGTGGATCGGATTTATTGCGGCGTAGGTGAGGGAGACGGTGAGCTGGGCTGTGTATCAGATGACTCTGCGTTGGGAGATGCTATGGCGCTCATCTTCTTTCTTCGTTCCTCTTCGAGACGACGCAATCGCTCGGCCCGGTCTGCTGTTGCCGTGCCTTGTTCCGTTCGATGGTCACGAATGAGGGCCTGAAGTTCGGGGGGAAGCTCCTGTATTGTCCTTTCTCTTTCAGCTTTCGCCTGCTCGGGATCGGGCGTCTGGCGCTGAAGCGCAGCTTCCCGCTCTTTTGCAAGCTTTGCAGAGTTCATCTGCGCGGGGTTGGGAATCAGCGCACGAAGCTCCGGAGGGAGCTGTTGTAATCGCTTTTCTCTCTCCGCTTCACGCTTTTCTCTTTCCGCTTCGATCTCCGCGGGGCTGCGAGCCTGCTGCCGCGACTGAATGATACGGCTGCTCACTATATTTTTTTCCCTTTCAACCAATGCTTTCTCTCTTTCATCCAGTGCCTTCTCGCGTGTATCCAGTTCTGCTTTCCGTTGAGCAAGTTGCGCTTCGGCTGCCGAATCCTGTTTTTGGCACGCGCAAATCGTCGCAAAACAGATAAACGTCGAAAGGACAAAGATCTTTTTCATTTCAGGAGCAAACTATAATTCCGTAGTTGTGATGAACAACAGCTAAGGTTTGTTCACGACGACTTTCGCCACCCATTCGGTCATCTGAAGCTGCGCACTCATCTTTTGCATTTGCGCGGCCTGGTCTTTGAGCTGCGCTGTCAGAACCTCCATCCCTTTCTGCTGCTGCGCGACAGTCTCTTCCAAGGCCTGCACTTTCTTGTGCGCTTTAAGGAACTCGTTGAGCAACATCGCGCCGATCTGCTCAAACCGCACGGTCGCGATCTCACCGTTGTTGTTGCGGAAGACGAGGTCGGAAGCCACCGCAGCCACCTCCTCGGCGATTAAACCATATTGCGTCCTGCCTTTCTTGTCGCTGTTGTATTTGAAGGTTACTGGCTTGAGCGCCAGAATGGCTTCGCTGGCCTTGTCCATCGGTTGAATGTCGTGTTTGAAGCGTCGGGAAGACGGGACGAAGCCCAACACGTTAAATTGATCGACATATGTGTCTTGGGCGCTGCCGGCGTCGCTAACCGGCTGATTGTAGATGCTGCCGATGAAGCAGCTGTTACTTATGTCAGCAAAAGGGCCTGCAGCAGGAACGTTGATTGCGATCTGGTTATTGGCGCTTACAATACCGTTCCCGGCGCCTTCACCGAAACACGCGTTGTGATTGCCGCTGACGATAGTAGAGCCAGCCAAGTCACCCACCGCCGTGTTAAAATTACCGGTGGTGTTGCGAACGAGCGCTTGATAACCGGTGGCTGTGTTCGCAGCGCCCTCAGTGTTGCTAAAAAGCGCTTGAGTACCGACGGCCGCGTTGTCGGAGCCTGTGGTGTTGAATAAAAGTGCTGCCGTGCCAACGGCCGTGTTTTGGGTTCCTTCACCTGAACGTTGGTCTCCCACGTTGAAAAGGAGCGTCCCCGCGCCGACACCCGTGTTGAAGCTGCCGTCAGTGTTGTTCCTGAGCGAAGACCACCCAACGGCTGTGTTGGCAACACCGGTGGTGAGACTAAGAAGAGCGTTATCTCCCTCGGCTGTGTTGAACCCGGGGTAACCCCCATCCGGCGGCGGGACGACCGCTTGCATTTTTGGAACAAGCGTGAAGCAGACGAGTGCAAATGTAATTAGAACTCGTGAAATACTTGTTTTCATATCGGGGAGTTTCGGTAAAATCTCGCCAGCTTGTCGAGACAATTCGCGGCAAGCGCAGATAACCGACTCTAGTTCCAAAAACGCAGTCAATTTTTCATCCACACGCACGGCGAAACGCTTTCCGTCGTCGCGATGTGCGTCTGCGATCCGGATTGTTCGTCTCGACCAAGCCTTATCGGCTCGGCAGCTCTACTGATTGTTCATTACCGTTCGCGGCGCATGTTTGCTGCTTCAAGCTGTGCGCTCACTTTCTGTAGGCCCTCAGTAAACGCTTCAATTTGCTTTTGCTGTTCTGCGAGCCGGGAGTCAAAGGTCTTCTGCTGCTGCGCGACCGTTGCCTGTAGCTCACTAATCGTTGCTGTCTGTTCCTGAACTTTGCCGTGCGCTTTGAGGAATTCATTGAGCAGCATCGCGTTCACCGCATCGTAGCGGACGGAGTAAATTTTCCCATCGCGATCGCGAAGGACCAGGTCGGGATTCACTTCCGCCACCTCCTCGGCAATGAGGCCGAACTGTTGGACTGGCTGGCCGGCTTTCTCCGTGTCCTGCGTCTTGAAGTGGAAGGTCACCGGGCGCATAGACAGCAGAGCCTCGCTGGCTGCAGCCATATCTGTAATATCTGTTTTGAAACGTGGCGCCGATGGGAGCGTGCCCAACTTGCCATTCGGATTCGTCCGATGGCGAATTTGCTCGCTTCAAGCTGGGCGCTCACTTTCTGTAGGGTCGCAGTAAGCGCTTCAATTTGCTTTTGCTGGCGGGTAGCATTCGCTTGCAATTCCTTCTTTAGCTCCGTGATCGTCGCTTGCTGTTCCTCCACCTTGCGATGCTCCTTGAGGAATTCGTTGAGCAACATCGCGTTCACCGCCTCGTAGCGCACGGTGTAGATCCAATTGAAGTCGCAAAAACCTTTTCGTGTTTTTCTGATTGGCCTAGTGTCGTGTTGTGCAAACCATGAAGGCTGTTGTAAAAGCAAAAGCAGAGCCCGGCCTTTGGCTCGAGGACGTGCCGGTTCCAGAAGTTGGCGGCGGTGACGTGCTGATTCGGGTGTTGAAGGCGTCGATCTGCGGTACGGACCTGCACATCTACAACTGGGACGCTTGGGCGCAGAAGACGATTCCGGTGCCAATGACCATTGGTCACGAGTTTGTGGGAGTGGTCGATCGCGTCGGTGATCATGTGAAAGGTTTTGCAAAAAGCGACCTGGTCGTCGGCGAAGGTCACATCACCTGTGGACATTGTCGCAATTGCCTGGCAGGGCGGCGTCATCTTTGTCCAAATACGCTTGGCGTCGGCGTCAATCGCCCGGGCGCATGGGCAGAATTTGTGGCGATTCCGCAGGACAACTGTTGGCACGCCGACCCTTCGATTCCGCTGGATGTGCTTTCCTGTTTCGACCCATTAGGCAATGCGGTGCACACCGCGCTCTCGTTTGATCTGGTCGGAGAAGACGTGCTCATCACCGGCGCGGGCCCGATCGGTTGCATGGCCATTCCGATTTGTAAACGCGCGGGTGCGCGTCACGTCGTTATCACCGACGTAAATCCGTACCGGTTAAATCTCGCGCGCACAATGGGCGCGGATCTAGCACTTGATGTGCGCACCGAAAAGGTGACCGAAGCGATGCAAAAGCTCGGGATGAAGGAAGGCTTTGATGTCGCGCTGGAAATGTCCGGCAACCCGAAAGCGTTCGCGGACATTTTGCCGAACATGTTTCACGGCGGCAAAATCGCCTTGTTAGGCATCATGCCCGGTACCGCTGCCATCGATTGGAACACCGTCGTCTTCAGCGCGCTCACCATCGAAGGCATTTACGGCCGCGAAATGTACGAAACCTGGTACAAAATGACGGCGATGATCCAGAGCGGCCTCGATATTTCCCCGGTGATCACGCATCGGTTTCCGTACACACAATTCAAGGAAGCGATCGAGTTGATGAAATCCGGTAACTCCGGCAAAATTGTGCTCAATTGGAGCGACCGTTAGCGGAGCAACGGCGGATCACGCCGAGGTCGCGGATATTCCGAGGAGAGCACGCGACTTGCGTGCTGGTTTCGGTGCCGCGCCGAAACAACCTTTTCTTAAAACAAGAGTGGACCATTGGGGGAGCATTATTAAAGTTCGCGATGGCGAGGACACCATCGCCAGCACGCGAGACGCGTGCGCTCCCCAGATTCGTTATCGCAGCGAAGCAGCTTCTTTTTCGCGACCTTCCAGCTCAAGCACCATCCGTTTGATGTGCCTGTAATCCTGGTGGCGGCGCAAGAATTGCAGACTCTCCTCCGGATCGCCCCATTTCAGGATTTCGATCTTCTCCGGACGCGCGCCCCAGCTATTCATGTCACGCTGGTTCGCCATGTAAAGATCGATGGTGTTGCGTCCTGAAAGCGCCCAACCGTAGTCTTCCACGCGGTAGTTTTGTCCGGTCGAGAGCAGACGAAAGACTGTGCCCGCTGGCCAGCGCGACCAATCGGCCGCTGCGCTGCCGATCTGTGGCGGACGGGATACGACTACAGCGCGTTTGACGGCGCGAGTTGTTCTGGGCGCACGTTTCGGACCAGGTGTGACGGTTTCGCGTTCATCCATTGAGAACGGTTGCAGCCGTGGGGAGGATGAGGTGCTCTCATTCACCGGGATCGCGCGCGGCACTTCATAGGCCAGCGTTGCGCGCGTTACAACTTCAGCGCGGTGAACCGCCGGACCTGCAGCACGCAATTCTCCACCGAGAGCGTTGCGATTACTGTACTGGCGATGGTCAGATTCAGTATGCGTGTACGCAGTCGTGCGCACGTCCTGAAAATTCGTCTTCGACAGCGGCGGCTCGTACGCCGGCAATGCGTGATGGTGTGTGGTGCCGCAGCCCGTAAGGAGAATAAGGGCGATAAAGACCGCCAGCAGGATTAAGGCGAGGTTCCGACGCTCAGCGTAGGTCAAGGCGTATCACCTGGGCGAGTTATTAACAGTTATTCACAATTTGGCAAGGACTTTTTGTTACCGTGGACTAGCGGTTCGCGGCTAATTACTCTTTTGGACATGAAAGAGTATCTCGCTCCCAGGCTGGTGGATGCGTCAGGGGCTTTAGCCGTCGCCTTAATTTCTTTCACTGGCAAAGAAGACGCCGAGCTAACACCCGAAGTTCGGAAGGAAATCAAATCTTCTCTCTCTACGTTCCTAAGAGAAGTAGAATTTCTCGGCCTGACGTACACAGCAAAAGCTGGAAAAAGACTTGTGCAAGCAGCGGCTGCCTCGAACTCCACAAAACTGGAGAAACATTTTGACGAGACGTATTCGAGATTTACGGACGAAGCAGAAGCACTTCCTCTTTTTTACGTTCATCAAGATGCCTTAAAATATTACAACAAGACCGATCTGTTTGGAGAGGATTTCAAGACGAAGTTTCCGCTTGCTAATGCGGAGATAATCGAGGCCGGCAACTGTTTCGCGTTCGACAGATTTACGGCATGTGCGTTTCACCTAATGCGTTCCTTAGAAGTGGCCTTGAAAGCTCTATTTAATGCTCTCGGTTTGCCTCCCCTCACAACCGCAGGCGAAAAGAATTGGAATGGAATTTTGCGTCAAATCAAAGATAAACTGGAACGGGATAAGACGATTCCAGACCACGATTTTTACGATGGCGCGTATGCCTTTCTGGCTGCGGCAAAGAATCCCATGCGGAACTCTACGATGCATGTGGATGTCGTGTACGATGAAGACGGCGTCCGCCGTGTTTTTGACGCGGTAGGCGCGTTCATGCGCCACATAGCGACGAAACTCAAAGAGTCCCCCTAAGGCCACTTTAAATTTTGCTTGCATCGAATTGTGGCGGTCCTATGATTGGTTCGTCTCTGCGATAACCACCGCAGGGAGCGTTTAGCAGGACTGGGAATAAGATTTCCTACAGAAGGGGGAAACGCCCAGTCAGGCAAGCGTTAAGGCGGCGTTTAGGGCGCCGCCTTTCGCTTTTATAGGGGCTGATCTGGATATGGTGCAGTTGGCAGTGGTTATGCCAAGCCGCCTGAAAATCGGCCATACCCCCTAAAGGTATCGTGAGTTCGAAACTCACCTGCACCGCAGTGTCAAAATGCCTAACGATGCCGCTTGTGCGTTTCGTGTTTTTTGCGGTCGTTCTTCCACTGCAATTCCCGCTTCTGAATCTCAGCACGCGGGACCGACACAACGCGCGTCGTTAGCCGCTTGAAACGCTCGAATGGCGTTTCTGCGTTCGTTGGTTTTTCCTCTGGCACGCGACAGTCTAAATCGCGTGTCAATCGGTTTCAAATCCAAGGTGATTTAGCAGCCACGTTTCCGACCACCACGATGTTGCCTTTTGTGGAAGGCCATCATCTCCCTTCTTGCCGATCAGTTTGGCGTATCGCAGACCCTTTCCGAGTATTCCGGCAACGACTTTTACGAAGCGGCCAGCGTCATTGTCTTTGCGTTCATTGAACCGAAATGATTGTTCGTCCAAATATCGGAACAAATGAAAGGGCTCAACGCTCACGTACGTCCCTTTGATTCCGCGCTTGAGTAGCGACCAGAAGTTTTCCAGTCCGTTCGTGTGAACGTGACCCTTCGCATAACACTCCGCGTGATCAATCACCCTGTGAATGTATTCTTCTTCCAAGCCGGAATAAGAGCGAAACGCATCGGTGTAAATCGCGGAGCCTTTAATGACTTCCTTTTTGATTTCCCTCTGCAAACCGTGACGGCGAACGTTTCTCACAACGCGCAATTTAACCCTCGAACTTCTTTCGGGTGAATTACGTTCAAGAAGTCCCATAACAGCAACCTTGCCAACCGTTCCGGCTTTGATGCTCGCCTTCTTGTCAGAGTGCATGTTGCGGGCTCTGCCGCCGATAAAAGTTTCGTCCGCTTCGACTCTGCCTGAGAATTGTTCAGTCGATTCGTTCTGCATTGCCAAGCGGATACGGTGCAGCATGAACCAAGCGGTCTTTTGAGTAACACCAATCGAACGGTGTAATTCATAAGAACTGATTCCGTTCTTGGCGTTGGCAATGAGCCAGAAGGCGCACAGCCACTTGTCCAGCGCGATAGGCGAATCCTCCAAAACGGTTCCAACCTTTACGGAAAACTGCTGCTTTTCGTGTTTGGCTTTGCACTTCCAAATCTTGCGCGTGGACAGAAAGAAAACTTCTGTCGAACCACAGCGAGGGCATTTCACAACGCCATCAGGCCAGCGGATCGACTTCATAAAACCCAGTGCGTGATCTTCGTTTGCGAAATACTTAATTACCTCGTGGAGCGTCTCAGGGAATGCGACCTCTTTGCTTTTCATGCCACCACGTTATCAGCGTGTCATGGTGTGTCAAGTATATTATTACCCTTTTTGTCGAGGAACAATGGACTTCCCAACCGTTGAAATTGAGCATTGACAAAATTTATTGCCTTCGGGCAGAATCGCAGTCCCTAAAAATTTTGCTTAGGGATGAAAACTCTGGCGAGCAAAATTCAACGCGAATTAGAGGCTCCCGAAGTTGAGCACTACGCTGCTTATGAGAATGAACTGTGCCGCATCTGGCCACTAAATCTTGAGAATCGAAAGGCAAAGATCGAGCAGTTCGCTAAAGAACACGGATTCCGCTTGGCTTTTTATAAAGCGGGACTCTGCGCTATCTTCACTAGCGAAGAGTAGAATTTAGCGGCGTTTTTTTCGCCAGACTTTCCTTGGCTTCGATTTTTTCGGCGGTGGCGGGACGCGCAGGGCTTGGCGCATTGCCTCGTCGAATTTAATCGGCGGGAGTTGTACTGGTTTGGCTTTCGGCATTCTCAAGCAACGCAATTCCTTTTTGTTCGTCAATCAAAGAGGTAATCCTCTTTTGTCGCCCCGATCTCGCACAAAGGACGCCATGGGCACAACTGACAGAAGACTTCAATCACTGACGCGCTCGTTGTGTCCGTCGTGGACTTTGTGTGAGAAGATTTGTAGCTTCGCTGCCTATGATCGCGGAATTCGAAAAACAAGTTTCTCAGACGCTCGAAGAAATTAAATCGCAAGGTTTGTTCAAAACCGAGCGCGTGATCACAACTCCGCAGGATGCCCACATTGCGATCACCGGCGGCAAACGCGTGCTGAACATGTGCGCAAACAATTATCTCGGTCTCGCGGACCACCCTGCTCTCATCGCTGCTGCGAAAGACGCGCTCGACACGCATGGCTTCGGCATGGCGAGCGTGCGCTTTATTTGTGGCACACAGGATATCCACAAGCAGCTTGAAGCGGCGCTCACGAAATTCCTCGGCACCGAAGACACAATCCTTTATCCGTCATGCTTCGACGCGAACGGCGGTCTGTTCGAAACGCTGCTCACCGACAAGGACGCGGTGATCAGCGACGAACTGAATCACGCCAGCATCATTGACGGCATCCGCCTGTGCAAAGCGCAACGCTTTCGTTACAAGCACAACGACATGGCCAATCTCGAAGCGCAGTTGGGCGCGGCTAAAGGCGCGCGCTTCAGATTGGTTGCCACTGACGGTTGTTTCTCGATGGACGGCACGATCGCGAACCTATCGGCCATTTGCAACCTCGCCGAAAAATACAATGCGCTGACGATGATCGACGACGCGCACGCCACTGGTTTTCTTGGCAAAACTGGACGCGGCACGCACGAATATCGCGGCGTGATGGGCAGGATCGATATCATCACCGGCACGCTTGGGAAGGCCCTCGGCGGCGCCAGCGGCGGATTCACCAGCGGGCGAAAAGAAATTGTCGAACTCTTGCGGCAACGTTCACGACCTTATCTATTTTCCAACACAATCGCGCCGCCAGTTGTCGCGGCATCGCTGAAAGCGCTCGAACTCCTCAGCGCTTCAACAGAGCTGCGCGACAAGCTCGAAGAAAACACAAAATATTTCCGCGCTGCGCTGACCGAGCGCGGTCTGACGATCAAGCACGGCGTGCATCCAATCGTCCCCATCATGATTGGCGATGCCGCGAAATCGCAAAAGTTCGCCACCCGCATGTTGGAGAAAGGAGTTTACGTGATCGGCTTTTTTTATCCCGTCGTGCCGCACGGCACCGCGCGCGTTCGCACGCAAGTCTCCGCCGCCCATTCCCGCGAAGACTTGGAATTCGCCGTCAACGCCTTCGCCGAGGTCAACAAAGAATTGAAATAGGCCTTGTCTTTCAAAGGTGGATCGGCTTCTCCGAAGACGATGGGGGCGTTATCGCCGGAGGCGCAAATATCAGGCTGCAGAAGCCGCACCTTTAGCCAACGCGTTGAGGATAACGCGTTCCACCTTTTCCGCGGCTTAATAGTTTTTCCAGTCCTTCAAAAAATAGTATTGACACCCTCCGGCGCGGATGGGCAGCATCACCCCGCGCTAAGTTCGGTAGGCGTCTCCCCCTGGAGCTCCACCTGACCCTCTTTTCGCAGGGTAAACCGCGAGCGAAAGGCTCGCTCGCACAACTGAAAGTATCTAATGCCGAACCAAAGTCAGAATTCTTCCGATTCCGAAAGATTTTCGAGAACTTCGGTCCGGCAAATCCCGCAGAACAACAGAGGTAATAAACACATGAAAACGATAATGAATATAATTCAAACCGCGTTCACGGGCTTCGCCCTTGCTTGCGTTGCGGCGTTGACCGACGCGCAAGCCGTCGTGCCGCCGCCGGATGGCGGTTATCCCAACTTCAACACGGCCGAAGGGCAAAACGCCCTTTTGAGCCTCACCACCGGCGCTGCGAACACGGCGGTTGGTTGGTATTCGCTCTTTAGCGACACAGAGGGCGGCTTTAACACCGCTACCGGCGCGGGGGCTCTCCTTTTCAACACCACAGCGAACGCAAATACGGCGTTTGGCACTGCGGCGCTTTTATTCAACACCACCGGCTTCAACAACACAGCCGTTGGAGCAGCCGCACTTTTAAATAACACCGAAGGCAGCGGCAATACGGCCAACGGTCAGGGTGCGTTAGTTAGCAACACCATCGGCAATCACAACGTCGCCGACGGCCTTAGTGCTCTCAATAGCAACACAGAAGGCAACCAGAACACGGCCATTGGTGATAGCGCTCTCTTTAGCAATACAACCGGCTTCAACAACACGGCCACGGGTAGTGGCGCGCTGTTCAATAACACGATTGGTAACTTCAACACGGCCAATGGTAATGGCGCGCTCGGCAGCAACACACAAGGCACCAACAACACGGCCATCGGTCAGGGGGCGCTGCTTGCCAACACTGATGGTGGCTTCAATGCGGCTTTCGGTAGTGAAGCACTCAATAATCTTGCCAGTGGCAGTGGTAACGTGGGAATAGGTCCAGGTGCCGGTTCTACTCTTACCAGTGGTGATGGTAATATTTATGTTGGCAACCCAGGGGTGACTACTGAGACCGCTACTATTCGCATTGGTACTCCAGATCATGGAGCCGCCTTTATTGGGGGTATCAGCGGAACGGCTGTTGTCGGCGACACGGTTGTGGTCGATGCCAACGGCCAACTTGGCACGCTCACCTCCTCGGCGCGGTTCAAGACAGAGATTAAACCGATGGACAAAACCAGCGAAGCAATCCTTGCCCTTAAGCCAGTAAGCTTCCAGTACAAGAGCGACAGCAAGGGGACGCCGCAATTTGGCTTGATCGCCGAGGAAGTGGCGAAAGTGAATCCGAATTTAGTGGTTCGCGATCGCAAGGGCGAGATCTACACCGTGCGCTACGAAGCGGTGAACGCCATGCTCCTCAACGAATTCCTCAAAGAGCACCGCAAAGTAGAGAAACAACAGGCCACGATGAGCGAATTGAAATCTACGGCGACAAAGCAGCAAGCGAGCATCGCAACACAGGAAGCGACCATTGCCGACTTGAAAAAGGGAATGGGCATTCTGACCGCGCAACTAAAAGAGCAGGATTCAAAAATCCAAAAAGTGAGCGCCCAATTGGAGACGAGCTCGCCGCGGCGAGCGCCACAAGTAGTCCTCAATAATCAATAAAGTTCCAGCGGGAAGGCGATTAGATCCGGCCAGAAAAGAAAACGTCGACTTTCCCGGCCATTTTCATTAGCACCAACTGAACAAATCCACCTCAACAGAAAATTAAAGAAATATGAAAACTTCAAACTTAAGAAATCCTATTGATCGCTCGCCTTTGCGGAGCGGTTTGCTTTTCATCGCACTGGCGCTCGGCTGCTTTGCGCTTTCACCTGCCCCGAATGCTTTCGGGGTTGTTCCGGCGCCGGATGGCGGCTATCCCGGCTTCAACACGGCGGAAGGGCAGAATGCCCTTTTTAGCCGGACTACAGGCTCGGCGAACACGGCAGTTGGTTGGAATTCGCTCTTTAGCAACACAGAGGGCAGCTTCAACACGGCTACCGGGGCGGGAGCGCTCCTTTTCAACACCGCAGACAATAATACGGCCGTTGGCGGTGCGGCGCTTTTGTTCAACACCACCGGCTTCTCCAACGTGGCCGTTGGAGTGGCTGCGCTCTTGAGCAACACCGAGGGCGACGCCAACACGGCCATCGGTTATCGTGCGCTCGCTAGCAACACCACAGGCGGCACCAACACGGCCACCGGTTGGGGTGCGCTCGAAAACAACACCGAGGGCGATCACAACACGGCCGCTGGTTTTCAAGCGCTCTTTAGCAACAGCACCGGCGACTTCAACACGGCCAACGGTGATAGTGCACTCTTTAGCAACACTACTGGCATGGCCAACACCGCCTTGGGCGTTGCAGCTGGCTTCAGTGTCACCACCGCCAATCACGTTATCGCTATTGGCATCGGTGGTGCGAACGTCAGCGACAGCTGCTTTATCGGCAATATTCGCGGAAAGACAACGGCACAGAACAATGCCGTACCAGTATTGATCGACTCTGCCGGTCAGCTCGGCACAACGAGTTCCTCGCGACGGTACAAAAAAGAAATTAAACCGATGGATCAAACCAGCGAAGCCATCCTTGGCCTCAAGCCGGTCACGTTTCACTACAAGAGCGATGCTACCGGCACGCCGCAATTCGGTTTGATTGCCGAGGAAGTTGCCGAGGTAAACCCGGACTTGGTGGTGCGCGACGAGAACGGCGAGATCTATACCGTGCGCTACGAAGCGGTGAACGCGATGCTGCTTAACGAGTTTCTTAAAGAACACCGCAAAGTTGAAGAACAGCAAGCAACGATCACTCAGCTAAAATCTACGGTGGCGCAGCAACAGAAGGAGTCACAGTCAATTGCCGCGCAGCAGCAGAAGGAAATTCAAGCGCTCGCCGCGACTATGAAGAAGCAGGCCTCCGAAGTCCAGAAAGTGAGCGCGCAGCTTGAGCTACAGAAAGCTGCGTCCCAAACCGTGCTCAACAATCAGTGACGCCATCACAAGTGCGAATTTTGCCGACAAATCTCAGAGAAAAAATGATGAAAGGAACAAACACATGAAAACAATAACGAACATAATCTATTCGACTTTCGCGCTGTTCGCGTTCGCTTGCTTTTCGCTTCTGCCCGCCCCGAATGCTTTCGGGGTTGTCCCGGCGCCGGATGGCGGCTATCCCGGCTTCAACACCGCGGAAGGACAAAACGCCCTTTTACATCTCACCACTGGCGCTGCAAATACAGCAGTTGGCTGGTATTCGCTCTTTGGCGACACCACTGCCAGCTTTAACACCGGTGTTGGCGCCGGAACGCTGCTATTCAACAACGGGGATTCAAATACGGCCGTTGGCGTTGCGGCACTCTTGAGCAACACCACCGCCAGCGGCAACACGGCCACGGGGGTCAATGCGCTCTCTAGCAACACCACCGCCAGCGCCAACACGGCCAATGGTTATCAAGCGCTCTTTAGCAACACGACCGGCCTCAGGAACACAGCCATCGGCGCTTACGCGCTCCAAAACAACACGACGGGCGTCAACAACGCAGCTTTGGGCTTTATCGCTGGCCAGGACATTACGGGAAGTGGCAATGTCTGCATTGGCGTCGGAATGATTGGTGCCGCTGGCGTCGACAGCACCACTTGGATCCGCAACGTTTACGCTTCTGTGGCAACTGCTCGGCAAGTTTACGTCAACTCAGATGACAAGATCGGGACGCTCTCTTCCTCGCGACGCTATAAAGAGGAGATCAAACCGATGGACACAGCCAGCGAAACGCTTTTCGCGCTCAAACCGGTCACCTTCCGTTATAAAAAGGAGATCGATAGATCGCGTGCGCTTTCTTTTGGTCTGATTGCAGAGGAGGTGGCCAACATCAGCCCCGACTTGATTACCCGCGATGAGGAAGGGCAACCCCAAACCGTGCGCTACGAAGCGGTGAACGCCATGTTGCTTAACGAGTTTCTCAAGGCGCATCGGCGAATCGAAGAGCAAGACAAGCGAATCGACCAATTAACGTCACAGTTAAAAGAGCAGGCGCTACTAATTCAAAAAGTGAACGACAAGGTGGAACTGAACAGACCTGCACCGCAAACTGTCGCCGACAATCAATAAATGATTTTGTAGGGCGTCTGTGCCAGACGCCAATCATCGACGCGGCGTTTCACAGAAACGCCCTACAATTCATGCGTCCGCCGTTTCGAGCGCATCCTTCACACGAGTCAATCACCCCTATCTACTGTCTGAATAAACTGGCGCACGTCCGCGTGTGGAGCAGATTATAGGGTGCACAAGGTCGCTGCCAGCACTGTCGATTGGAAGGCTCTCCGCGCGGATTTCCCCATTCTTCGCGAACGAGCGCATGGGCATCCACTGATTTACTTCGATAGCGCTGCGACTTCGCAAAAGCCGCGTGCGGTGATCGAGGCGCTTCGCAATTTTTACGAGCACGAAAACGCCAATGTGCATCGTGGACTCCACACGCTCAGCTCGCGTGCGACCGAAGCTTACGAGAAAGCGCGGCAGCGCGTCTCGGAGTATATCGGTGCGGCGAGTCCTGACGAAATCATCTTCACGCGTGGCACGACAGAGAGCATCAATCTAGTGGCGCAAGCGTGGGGCGGAAAATTCATTCGCGAAGGGGACGTGATTCTTCTCACCGTGATGGAGCATCACAGCAACCTGGTGCCATGGCAGTTGCTGGCGGAACGCAAAGGCGCGCGTCTTCGCTTTCTGCCGGTGCGTGACGACGGAACTCTTGATGTTGATCAGCTTTCTTCCTTGCTAACACCAGAAGTGAAACTCTTCGCTTTCACACACATCTCAAATTCGCTCGGCACAATCAATTCAGTCGCCGAGCTTTGCGCCAAAGCTCGCGCTGTGGGCGCGCTGACGCTGGTCGATGCGGCGCAGAGCGTCGGCCACATGCCGCTCGATGTGCAAGAATTGGGCTGCGATTTTCTGGCGTTCTCAGGACACAAGATGTGTGGACCGACTGGAATTGGCGTGCTTTACGGACGCGCGGAGCTTTTGGATTCCATGCCGCCGTGGCACGGCGGAGGCGAAATGATCGTAAGCGTCACGCTTGAAAAGAGTACGTACAAGAAACCGCCGCATCGATTCGAGGGTGGTACGCCAAACATCGCGGGTGCGATCGGCCTCGCGGCAGCAATCGATTACATCGAGAGCATCGGGCGACAGGCGGTTTTTGACCACGACTCGGAACTGGCGCGCTATGCCGCCGAGCGTCTGACCGAATTACCGGGAACGCGTGTCTTTGGTCCAAAGGAAGAGCGGGGCGCGCTTGTTGGGTTTGTTATGGACGCTGCGCATCCGCATGATCTGACCACCTTTGCGGACCAGTACGGCCTGGCAATGCGCGGCGGGCATCATTGCAATCAGCCGTTGATGCGCCGCTTCGGCGTATCGGGCACAACCCGCGCGAGCTTCTACTTCTACAACACGATAGAGGAGATCGATCGAATGATTGAAATCCTTCATGCTGCGGTGCGTTTCTTTTCATGATCCTCTCGGACTGTCATTCTGAGCGTAGCGAAGCTGCAACGCAGCGGACAGGGTCCGCGAGGCCAGGCTTTCAATCTCTGAT
>WNFU01003050.1_pt1 | contig 24606 bp, 34 predicted proteins | sample 5400121 | NCBI WGS metagenome assembly WNFU01 (sample SAMN13153360, study PRJNA577476) | soil metagenome | isolation source: 100 cm soil or saprolite under grassland replicate 1 | place: USA:California | collected 2016-06-15
GGTGCCGCGCAGGCGCAATCCTCGGTGACCAAGTCGTTCTATAGCCACGACGGCTCATTCGCCGGCAGCTCGGTCACGCGCGGCAATTCGGACAGCTTGCACCTCGCGGCATCGACTTTGTAGGGCAAGACGCTGTCCGCGTCCTCTTTCTCAATCTTGCCGACCGTGCAACCAAAAGCTTCTAAGGCCGCTTTGATCTTCTCCTCCTCCGTCGGCGTCACCGGGGTATCGGCAAGGGGTGCCGTAGTGCTGCCGATGATCCCAGCAGCAGCCAATGCCGTCAGGATGAACTTCATTTTCAGTCCTCCTCCTCCTGATTGTATGCGTCCCGCCACCGCCGAGCGTTGCTCATGCGCTGGAACGTAGGGTCAAGCTTGCCGTCCTTAAACAGCGCGACTTGGACCTGCCGAGTCAACGCTGCCGCCCCCACCTCTTGCAGCAGCAGCAGGCTGGCGCGCTTCCAGTGGGCACGCAACTTGCGGGTCTTCGACAGTGTCAGAATGTAGGTGCGCGCGTCCCCAACGGTGCGTAGCACCCCGCCGTCTTTCGTCGGCAGTGGGTGGGGCGTGAGCCTCTCGGAGAGATATTCGGACATTTTGGGCGCTCTCTAAGGCGCGCACGCAGACAAGATGAGGCCAGAGAGGCCGATCAGCCCAATACTCAGCCCCGATGCACCTACGGCAAGTGCGCTCCTACGCGAGATCAAACTTGTAAAATCGATCACCTGAACCCTTGCGCTGTCCAGTTTCGGCCGATAGCGGGTCGAGGAAGGCCGGTCCTCTCGCGCATCGCCTACTCGGTGGCGAACAACGTGTTATTCTAGCAACGCAGGATATTGAGGCGTTAAGCTAACCTCTAGCGGGAATGAATTGATGGCCTATGAGAAAGCCGCTGATCCCCATGCACTTCTTCAGTACCTACACGCTCCACCGCTTCCTCGAACGGGCGCGGCAGAGCTGGACGGTGGAAATGAGCGAGATCCCCTCCCTCGTCGTCTCCAAGACGAGCTTGCCGGCAACGCCGAAAGTGACGGTCCTGTCAGGATATTAGGGAGTGCGGGGGGACGATTGCGAGCTAGGCACCCAAGCTGAAAAAGCCTAGCCATAACGCCCCGAGAATCACGACGCCCAGGGCCAGACTTGCGCACAGCACAAGCAGCACGGGACGGTCGAGGAACCCTGCCCGCGCTTCGACCGCCGTCTCGACTTTTCGCCCGGCCTCATCGCGCATGATTCTGCTCCGCGTGGGCTTCAATGCTCGTCGAATCAACGCCGCGCGCTACCGGCGGTTCCCTCCCGGGCACGGCTGAAATGATTCAGCAGGGCAAGCCATTCGTCGTCGTGGGGCCGGGACCGCATTGGGAGCCAGATCCATGGCGGCAATTCCCGTGGCGTTGATTTCGCGATAGGCTGTTGCAAACGGAGATTCCACGTCATGTCGATGTATAGCCCAGAGCAGCGGCGCGCGATCATGGCGAAAGCGCATGCCATTCTCGAGGAGACTGCTCCTCAGCGTGAGCCTGTTGTGTCGCGCACGACTGGGCCCAAGCTCATTTACAAGACCAAGGTCCAAACAGAGCCGCGTGAGTCGGCGAGGTCGACGGAGGCGGCGGAACCGTCGAAGCTGCCGGCAACGACGAGCGGGGGGTCGGAGGCATGGTGGCAATGGGTCGACAAGCGCATCGATTATCGCCTCGCGGCGTTTGCGCGCACCACCGAAACGGCGGTTGGGCAAGTTGTCGGTGAAATACGGGCCCAGGCGCGCGAGCATTGCGAGCGCGAGGTCGGTATCGTCAAGCGCGAGCTCGAGCTCACGCGGCGTGAGCTCACTGTGTTGCGCCATGAAGTTGGCGTGGAGCGCGGGCTGCGCGATCTTCGTCGTCAGGTGGTGGAGGCGCAGAAGCGGATACCGGACGTGCCCGCAATCGAGGCGCGGCTCGAGGCCAAGCAAGCCTGCCTTGAACATGAGCTGGCGATGACCAAGGATAAGCTCGGCAAATTGCGGGTTAATCAATCGGTCGCGGATTACGAGCTCCGTGAAATGCGCAAACAGATGAACGCGTCTGCCGGAGCATCTGTCGAATTGGAGTTCGAGAGCCGGAGCGCCCATTTCCAGATGAAAGCGACGCATCCAGACGCGGCGCGAGCGCTAAAGGATTTCGCAACCGGAATCATTAATGGCCAGAAGGATGGCACGCTTTGGCTTCCTGGCCCGGCGGGTAATGCATGAACGATCCCGACCCCCAAGCGACCGTTAAGGCGCCGCTGAGCGCCGAGCATTTGAAGGTGCGGATCGATCTTCGCGTTGCGCAGCTGCGCGTGCTCGCGGCCCAGACTGCGCTCGATTACTGGCGCCCGCGCCCGCCGTGCTCGCGGCCCAGACTGCGCTCGATTACTGGCGCCCGCGCCCGCCTCGGCACACTATCCCGCCGCCCCGAACAGGTAGGCGAGGACGAGAATCCAGATAATCATCGCCGCGGTCCCGTGTTGATGGTGCTGCCGCTATAACGACCCTGATAATCGTAATAGAGCGTTTGATTGCCGACCCCGAGCGAGCTGCCGGAGAACCGGCCTTGGCCATCGTAGAAGCTGTCCGAATTGCCGCGCGTGACCGAGCTGCCGGCGAATGAGCCGTCGTGGCTATAGAACGACTTGGTCACCGAGGATTGCGCCTGCGCGGCACCGGCAAACGTGGTCAGCAGCCAGTACAGGATTCCGAAAAATACCAGGCCCTTGATCACATTGGCGCGGCCACCGACAGATAGGCTGGCGCCGCCCGTGGAAAGGTTGACTCGGCCGAAGCCGAACCCGAGGAATTTACGAAAACGGAATGTCATGTCCTTGGTCCTTGGTTTGGGCCGCGTCAACGGCGCCGCTTGGATTCAAAATTGATAATGCCGCCCTTGATGTAACTAAGCTCGACCTGGTCCGTCCATTTTTCGTCGATGCCAACACAGCGCATCGCAATGCGGACGACCGGGTTCCAGTCTTCTTTTCGCGGCTTGGTAGAGAGTGGGCGCTTTTCCCCAGTGTGTTTGAGGCTGACAAACGTGCAACTCCATTCGTGCCCATCCATGCCGCCATGTCTAATCATCAACCCCTTGGATGCATCGACACATACTTGTCGCTCGTCTTCGGTCGCAGGCCATTCGAAAGTCCCATCACCGGCGTCGCACCATTGACCGAGATAGATGCTTGGCAATTGATCAGCCTTGCTCGGCAGCGATGCGGCGAGGATTAGCGTTGTCGCAAGTAAGAGCTTTTTCATTTTTGGTCCTTGGTCCTTGGTTAGGCCGCGTCAACGGCTCATTGGATTATGGGAGATAGATCCAGAGGCACGGCGCCGGTTCATCTGTTTCGGACGCGGAGCGAAAATCATATTGAGCCTGCAGACATACCCAGGTGCCGCCGGATCTATTCATTGGGTCTTTCTTGACGATCGTCCATTTACTATTGCCAGCGGCGAGGTTGAGGATCGGGAACCGACGCCAGAGGAACAGGGAAAGCGTGCAAAATAACTGCGTCACGGGCCACGAATTCGAAGCTCTGCACCTGTGTGTGCCGAAAACTCCGTCCGTTTGATTTGATGACAGAATCGCTTAACGTCATGGCAAGTCCGACTTCTCACGCCCGTACATCTCACCAGTCAGCCGCTTTGATCGAGATCAACCCCCCGACGGTGCCTGATCGGGGTACCCCATCCCCAGCCGCGACCGAAGAGTGAGGCCGCTCACCGGCAATCAAAGTTCGATCGGTCGCATTACGCCGCCGAAGGGTGCTCAGCCGTGATCAGCTGGGTGCGGTCGCGAGGTGCGGCGGCAATGGTGGTCTTGTTTGCCCGCAGATTTGCAGCGTGAACCGTGGCCACGATCAGCGCAACGACGGCGACTGACTGATGTGCAAGCGCAAGCAAAATCGGAACATGCCAGAGAAGGGTGAGAACGCCGAGCGTCGCTTGCAGCAACAGCACGCAAGCGAGAGCGATCGCGCCGGAACGACAATAATCGCGGTAAGTGCAATCGGCGGCATGGAGAACTGCCAATCCCAGGAGCAGATAGGCAACCATGCGATGGGCGAACTGCACCGTGAGATGATTGTCGAGCAGGTTAACCCACCCCGGCTGCAAAAAGAGCAGGTGCTCGCGGCTTGGGATCAATGCACCGTCGATGAGGGGCCAGGTATCGTAGACAAGGCCGGCCTTGAGCCCCGATACCAGGCCGCCGAGCGCGATCTGCAGGACCAGCAAGCCGAGAATTGTTACTGCGGTGGGCGCCAACCGGTGCGATCTCTCCGGTATCCGAGTTGTGGCGCTTGCGGGAGCAGGGGCAAGAAATCGCGCCGTCCAGATGAGCGCGATCAGAATAAGGCAGGCCATGGTGAGGTGGATGGCGAGGCGTTCCTGCGCGACATCGACGCGCCCGACCAGGCCGGATGCCACCATCCACCAGCCGATGGCGCCTTGGAGGCCGCCTAGCGCGAAGATCAGCCAGAGGCGCCATTTGAGCCCTGGCGCGATCCATCCGCGCAGCTGAAAGAAGAGAAGCGGCAGCAGGAAGGCTGCCCCGATCACGCGCCCCAGCAGTCGATGCGCCCACTCCCACCAGTAGATCCGCTTGAATTCGGCAAGCGTCATGCCCTTGTTGGCAAGCTCGTATTCCGAAGAGGTCTGGTATTTGTCGAACTCGGTCGTCCATGCAGACTCGCTCAGCGGCGGCAGGACCCCGGTGACCGGGCGCCATTCCACAATCGAAAGTCCAGAATCAGTGAGGCGGGTTGCGCCGCCGACCATCACCATGACAACCAGGAGTGCCGCAATCCCGTAAAGCCAGAGCCGGATTGCGCGTCGGTGCGCGTTTGTTGCCTTATCAGCAGCTTCCCATAGCATCTCTTGGTCAGTCACCTTGGAAAGCGGGCTTCGCCTTGTTGACGAATGCCTCATATGCCCGCTCATAGTCGTTGGTTTGCATGCAGATTGCCTGCGCCTGCGCTTCCGCTTCAATCGCCTCGTCGATGCCCATGTTCCATTCCTGATGGATGCAGCGCTTGATCATGGCATGCGCGAATGTCGGGCCGTTGGCAAGGGATTTTGCCAGCTCTTGCGCCTCGGTCAGCACCGTCTGGGCGTGGGCGCAACATATCGCCCATTGTGGACCACGGAGGCGCTACGGGCGGCAGCCTGCTACTGGCGTCAAGGTAATCGGGGCGGCTATGCTTCCAGCAGTTAAGACGTGTTGTCTTGCCTCATTTTGGTAGCGCTCGGCGCAGGGACTGGTTTCGTCTCGGGTGCTCTCTTCGCTGCCGGCAAGGTGAAGCAGGAGAACGGCATTTCGCGTCCGCCGGGCTGAACACGTTCTGGATCCAGCGCAGCGCCGCTGAAGTTCCCGAGGAGCTGGGCTTTCAAGCGAGCGCCGTCGTCAAGGCGATCACGGATCTCGCGCCCCTGCTGCGCGGCTGAGCGGTGGTTACCGCCGCTCAAGGGTCCATTAGCAGCCGTACCGAACTCGCTGGCACCGGTCGGTCGAGCACCGCCAGAATGCGCTTATCGGTCCCGGCCGTATATTTGGGTTCGGCGCCACGGTCGCCGGTCTCGTCCAACCCGGCCAAACGCTCGCGCGCATAACGCACCCGCCATTTCGACGCCGTTCCGGTGGTGCAGCCAACTTCACGGCCGATTGCACGGCTAGCCATGCCGTCTGCCGCCAGCAGCACGATCCGCGCCCGCTGACGCAGCCGGTATTCCGTCTTGGTCGAGCGCGCCAAGCTCAAGAGTTCGGTGCGCTCCTCTTCCGTCAATCTGATCGAGGTCGCTTCAGGGATGCCGCTCATGCATCCTTGAATCACGACTCACACTTCAGGAATAGTGGGTACTAGCCGGGAAATGGCTCGAGCTGCTCAAGCAGATAGCGCCGGGCGTGACGCGAGCGGCAGTCCTGCGGGATCTCACTACACCCTCCGGCACCGGCCAGTTCGGCGTCATCCAGGCTGCGGCGCCGTCACTTAGGGTGGACGTCAGCCCGGTCAACATGCGCGATGCCAGCGAGATCGAGCGCGGCGTCGCGGCCTTCGCGCACTCCCCGAATGGCGGTCTGATCGTGGCGGGGAGTGGGGCGGCGCTTGTTCATCGAGAACTGATAATTACGCTGGCCGCTCACCACAGATTGCCCGCGGTCTACTTCGATCGTTCATTGGCCGCAGCCGGCGGCTTGGTCTCCTATGGGCCCGATTTCGTCGACCAGTTTCGGCAAGCAGCCGGCTATGTCGACCGCATCCTCAAGGGCGAGAAGCCGGCTGATTTGCCGGTGCAGGCGCCGACGAAGGACGAGCTGGTAATTAACCTCAAGACCGCCAAGGCGCTCGGCCTCGAGGTGCCGCCGACGCTGCTCGCCCGTGCCGACGAGGTGATCGAATGAGGTGCCGCGAGTTCATCGCGCTGCTCGGCGGCGTGGCCCGTTGCGGCGCGGGCGCTTGTTAAGGGCTGGTCGTACCGGAGTTTCGTGAGCGCGCCACGGACACTGTTACTAACAGTGGCCTAACCTTTTCGTTCAGCAATCGCGGTCACGTTGTGACCCTGAAGGCACTCGTAGGTAAATCTATCGCGTCGATCGAACTTGGGATCGGGCTCGATTCGAGCGATCGACATGGGCAGACTACAAATCGGGCACTGCGGGAGATGCAGACAGACGTGCGAATGATGATCTACCATTGGCTTCCCTCCTCCTGCAGGCGGGAACGCGTAACCGCTCACTCAACCGCTGCCGCCCTGGTTAGGGGACCCAGCCGGTGATGGCGATCTAACCTCTAGCTCCAAGTTTTGTTCCAGATGCTAGGCGCCGCTGCGGCGCCGGTCGCGCTCCAACCGCGCGGCACGGTCGAGCCGAAGTAGGATGACGGGCTCGTCGGGCAGCAGCGCGACCTCGATGCGTCGGCGCAAGCCGCCCAACGACAGCGCGGTAAGGCTCCGGGCCAACTCGCCGCCGGTGGTGAAATAGCCGCGCTGCGGGTCGAACGAGACGCCAACCTGGAGCCCCTCGTCATGCATGGTCGTTTCCTTCCGGGACGTTGGGTCGCTTGCGGACCCAGGGCCACAAGTCGGTCAGCAACACGCCCAGCGTGATGGCGAACGCGACCGCGAGGAGGGCGATGACCGCGGTGATAATGTCGCTCATTTGCGCTCGCATCCCGCGCAGCACGTCGGGGCCACACTAAAATGCTCGTCGCGGCGCGCCAGCAGCCGCTCAGTCACCCCTCGCTTGAACAGCTCGTGCAAGTGACGCGGCAGCATCCGCGTGATCGCGGAGACGTTGACGCGGAAGTGCACGCGGGCGTCGGTCACGGCCGCGCCCGCAGCAGCTCGCGCGCGGGCATGATGCGCTGCGTCTCCTCCTCGACGAGCAGCGGCCACGCGCTCGATGGCGACCGTGGACCGTGTTGCCTCTCTAGGGTGGTAGCCCAGATATATGCGGGCGAGGTCGCGCGAGTGCGGACCACCGATGCCGGGCGAAGGCACTACCCGAAGCCGGACACGGACTGACGAGGGTGCTATCCTTCCGTAGCCCTTCCGGCCGGAGGGATCAGATGACATTTTGCATCGGGCGGCGCCAGTTCATCGCGCTGCTCGGTGGCGCGGTTGTTGTGTGGCCGAGCGCTGCCGTTGCGCAGACACCTGGCCGTATATGGAAAATCGGTGTTCTCGCGAACGAGGCCTGGCCACCGCTCGAGGGACGCGGCATGGGCTGCGGGATCTGGGTTACGTCGAAGGAAAGAGTCATCTCTTCGTTTGCCCAAGGGCGCGCGGAGCGATTTCCTGCGCTCGCTTCCGAGCTGGTCAATCTTCCGGTTGACCTGATTGTGGCCTGGGGTACGCCGGCCAGTCTGGCCGCGCAGGGTGTGCTCGTCGTGGCCGATCCATTTCTGGCGGGCGAACGAGTACGGATCGCAGAACAAATGATCAAGAATCGATTGCCATCTATTTACTCCTACCACGAGCATGTGGTGGCGGGCGGGTTGATGGCCTATACGACGAACTATTACGACGTCTTCCGCCGCGAGGGGCTCTTCATCGACAAGATTTTCAAGGGCGCCAAGGCCGGCGATTTGCCGGTCCAGCAGCCGACTAAATTCGAGCTGGTGCTCAACCTCAAGACCGCGATAGCGGCGCGCTTGAGTGCGTCCCATGCCGCTTCTGGGTGTCGTCCATGCCCGAAGGATGGCACATACGCCGAACGACGAGCGGCGCGGAGAACGAAGATGTCGGTCGCCGGCCGCTCGCAGCCGTCCCTTCCAAGGACTTCAATTCGCGCGACACGACAATATCGGCAGCCATGGCGGCACCCATTCAAAGTCAACGGCTTGGGTCGAGAGCGCGACCAATAGGAGCCGGCTCAGGATTTCTGAGGAGCGGCGCGCTTGAGTGCGTCCCATGCCTTCTGATTTGCCCGATCGAAGGCCTTGCGCGACGCCGCCAAGGACGCGCTCAGCGCCGACCAAGATTCGCTTCCCGCCCGCTTTAGCTTCTGCATTCGTGCTTCAGCCTCGGCCGCGTCCGCCTTCATCTGCTTGACGGCGGCATCGACATCGGCGCGCCTTGCGGCTGCCACTTTCGCTGCTTCCTCATGGAGCTTGTCGGCCGCCTCGCGCCAAGCCTTGATCTGAGCGGCGGCAACATCCCGGAATGTTGCCTGTTGCTGCTGGACCTGTTTGCCGAGAGTCTCGATGTAGGTTTTGACCTGCGTTTCGAACCCGTGCCACTGTGATTCCAATTGCGTTTTGGTGCGTTGCCAGGCTACCTCGCCCGCTTCAGCCTGCTTCTTGGCCGTGGCTTGAAACTCATCGCGCCGCTTTTTCAAATCGGCGATCAATTGATCCGCCTTCGCTTTGGAGTCGGCCTGCACTTGGCTTGCTTTGGCTTCGAGCGAAGCCAATGCGGCATCCATCTCGTCGATTCTCTCCTTGATCCAATTCAGGTAAAAATGCGCGCTGCTCTGCTCTGGCATCTTCGCCTCCACCATTTGAGACCTAACGTCACCGCAGCATCATTGTAGCGGGAATGACGTTGTGTGGAATAACAAAACAATATCAATGCGAAACGCGCGGAGATGCTCTCCGCTATGCGGCAGCTCGGATACATTCGCCGCCCAAAATGCCCGCCGGCACTGGCGCTGTAGCTTTCCGATCCTTTTCGCATTCGTCGTGCTCCAAACTTGCAACAAGCCGCATTCGGCCATTTCTAAGGAAGATTATCGACAAGGGATGAAGCGTTCCGTAACGCCCTTCTGTGGGCAACGACAGCAATTCGGCGATCAGCGGCGCAACCGATGCGATGTTGTTGGTACCCTGACGCAGCAATGCCTCCAACTTGTCCAGCCGGCGATCGATCGGCTCGTCCGCGACAAATCCCGCGGTGTGCTCCAGGTGTGCAATCAATGGGTGGAGCGCACTGGCCGTGTGGTAGGGGGAGCATTGGAGATGCACACGACGGTGCGGCGTCTCAGCGAGACGTTCGCGTAGTGTCTGCACAATGCGGGATTTGCCGATGCCGGCCTCGCCCGACAGCAGGACGAGCTGTCCTTCTCCAGCCACGACGCGCTGCCAGCGCTCCAGCAGCAGCGCGACCTCGTGCTCGCGGCCGACGAAGGCAGTTAGCTGGCCGCCACGGGCCTCAAACCGGGTCTCAAGCGACCTTTCGCGCAGAACCCGCCAGAGCGGCACGGTTCCGGCGATGCCTTTGAGGGTCTTTTCGCCCAGCTCATCCAATTCGAACGCCGCGCCGATAAGTTGGCGCGTCAAACCGGCTATCACCACTTGATCCTCGTCCGCGGCGGCTTGTATCCGCGCAGCCAAATTAGGCGTTTCACCGCTGATCGCTCCAGCCTGTTTCGCACCGGCGGACTCAAGCTCGCCGACTACAACCTGGCCGGAGGCAATGCCCACCCGAGCGTGCAATTGGGGCGCGCGCTCCACCTTCACTAGGCGCACAGCGGCAACGACAGCTAATCCGTCCGCCCGAGGCCAGCCGAAATAGGCGACGATGCCGTCGCCCAGGAAATTTGCGACATAGCCGCCGTAGCGTGCAACGACGGCGGCCACAGCATCTTGATAAACCCGAATCAACTCTCGAAGATCCTCCGGGTCCAGGCGATGGGCCAGCTCGGTCGACCCCACCAGATCAGAGAACAGGACAGTAACTTGCCGCCGATCGGGCAAGTGTGCGGACGTTGCGTCGGCTCCCGGCGGCTGTCGGAACTCGTCTCCTGTATCCTCAGGATAGGTGCTCGGCAGCTCGGCTATTGCTGCGAGCAATATTCTTCTATGACCCAACGAGATACCGAGCGACTTTAGATCTTCGTCAGTCAGGTGGCGCAGTGCACGGAATTCAATGTCGTTTTCGGCAAAAACGGTGGTGTATTTGCCCAGACCCAATCGTTCCAACCACTTCGCGATCACTTGAGCCGTTTCCCCGCGCCATAAGATCAGGGCTTAGCAGGCACGTTTCTGATCATATTCCCGGATGATCTTGCGGCAGACTATAGCCCAATAATTTCTAGCTCGCCGATGCCCAATTCGCGGGGAATCGGCTGCTAACGCGTGCAGCCGATCATAGTGCCCCCTCTGCCCAGCGACGAAGCCTCAGTGTGAAATTTGCGAACGGATCATCGAATGCCTGGATGCGTTCGCGGATGCAAATCGCGGTAAATATGCCAACTTTGCAGCCTTAGGCGATCCCAACCTTGCTAATGAGTTCGAACCTATCCGGCTATGGTGGACGAAGGTTGCCGAGTTGATTCTCCGCAAGCACTACCGAGGGCAAGCAGTCCAGGGTCGGATTGAAGCGAACGCAAAGGCGGCGGCTGCCACCTTCGGCAATATCAGCACAGTTCTGTATTTTGACGAAACTGGAAAAGTCATTAACGATCATTTCGAGGCAGCGGTACGTGCCGGACAAACCGAACTGATTCAAAAGTTGGGGCGATTTTACACACTGACCGTAATCCGATGGCTTGCGGATTTATTCTCAGAATTAAGCAGTGCCGATTTCACTTCGCGGGATGACCAGTCGCCATTCTCCTTGGCACCAAGTTGCTTCTCTGCGAGGTCAATGGAGAGCGAGAATAGCTTCGCCACATGATCGATCTGCCGAACCAGATCGTGGCTCGCGTCGGCACTTCTCGCTAGCTTCTCCGCAGCGGCCTTCAGTCCCATGTTGTCACGGCTCGAAGCGACCCATTGTTTTTCGATATTCGCCACCAGGGCTGCGAACGCTTCTGCATCGTCTCCAAGTGTCGCCGTCGCCGTCTCGAATTCCTTGAAAGCGGTTGCAGCTCGCTCGTCCTTTGCCGCCTTAAAAAAGGCGCCGATCTTTCCTTTTGCCTGAGTAAATTCAGCTGCGAAGTTTTGGACCGGATCAACTGACCGCCGGCCTTCGATGACACAGTTTCCCAAGTGCTCCGCTATTAGCGCGACAAATTGATCACGCTGTCCTCGGTAGAGCCACACAATCGAGGTGAGATTCTTTAGTTGTTCGGGGCTGAAGTCATAGATTTTTCGCGTTACCTTGCGATATATACCGCGCGCGTCGATCATGAGCACCTTCCCGTGGTGCTCTTTTGGCTTTGCCTTATTCAGGAACCACAGTTCGCACGGCACCGTCCGTGTGTAGAAGAAGTTGCTACGGATTGCGATCATTGCATCGACGTGGCCGCTCTTTATCAAGTCTCGACGTACGCGCGCCTCTTCTCCGCCCGCACTCGACGCCTGCGACGACATCACGAAGCCAGCACGGCCGTTGTCGTTCAGATACGCGTCGAAGTACGAAATCCAGACGTAATTGCCATTTCCGACTTTGCTCTGCTTGTTCACACCGGGCAGTTGGTAGGGTAGCCGAGGGTCTTGCCTGATCTTGTCGGCGTCGATTTCGTCGACGTTGAACGGCGGATTCGCCATGACAAAATCGCACTTGCCGACGAGCTCGTGCGGGTCTTCGTAGTATGTGATGGCCTTGTCAATGTTTCCTTCAAGCCCATGCACTGCCAAGTTCATCTTTGCGAGGCGGATGGTCGTCAGGTTCTTTTCCATTCCGTAGAATGTCGCTTGCTCCGAAGCGCGCTTCTTAAGCCCTTCGATGAAGTGTGCGCTCTGCACGAACATGCCTCCCGAGCCACAGGCAGGATCAAGTACCGTGCCGTGGTCAGGCTCGATAACGTTCACAATCATCTGCACAAGAGACACAGGCGTGAAAAACTCTCCGCCGTCGTGCGCTTTTAAATCGGCGAACTGCGTAAGAAAATATTCGTAGATTCGGCCGAAGATGTCACCATTCGCATTTTTCAACGCCGGGTCATTGAAGATGCGCAGCAGTCGGCCGAGCACATCGTTGTCGAGCTCTTGGTATTCGTTTTTTGGAAGGGTGCCCCTGAGCGAGTCATAGTCTTCCTCGATGGAACAAGCACATGACTGATCGTAATTCCAAGGGGCAATTTCCACAGGCGCCATTTTCTCTCCATCCGAACGCGCGCGAACGCAGGCAAGACCTGCGCAGCGAACAGCTCACGCACCCTGCTTGCGTTGGAACCAGCCGGCATCTTTGGTCTCCCAAGACATGACCGCCCAGCCCTGGAGACGGATTCAACGTGTGCAAAGGAGTTTGGGAGTCGTGGACGCGGCATCACGTGATGCCAGGTGGGCATCACCCCAATCCGATGATACGAAATTCGGAGTAAATTAGTTTTGAGCAAAATTGAAACTGCCCGGGAAGTGTAGAAAGCCAATAGACTTTTGGAGTTGGCGGCGGCTCTCAAGCACGGAGATACGCCCAAGGCCATGTGATCGAGTCCGGAAGCTGCATGTCGGGAGAGCATAAGGAAAATCTGACCGCCGGCGACCCTACCGTTCCCTGATAATGCGACGCGGGACGAGGATCAGCGGCACGCAGACTTGCGCGCCCCGTCCGCGGGGCTTTTCTTTGCGCGCGTGAATGGCCAACCGAAACCGTGCGGGGTTCACAGAGACCCGACTGCGTGGCTGGGGTGGGAGGACTCGAACTCGCAAATGTCGTTTTAAAAAATGCCGTTTGAAATGTTGGGCGAACTCCTTGGGCTTTCGGAACATTTTGGCAGCAGAGATTTTTCGCGGGGGAGCCGCGAACAGACTGACATGCGCCTCGGCGCGCTGAAATAGCTGCCCGGCGCGAACCAATGTAGGGCGCTCGGCGCCCAGGGAAGGCGGTTATCAGCCGCGAGTGCCATGTTTAGGAATGCAAACATGCGAACGGAAATGTCAGGCTCGTCGCGGTACGCTTCGTTGCCTTCATCTCTGCAGGAATTTCTTGCGATTGCTCTTCGTCAACAGTCCCCGAACTTTGAGTCGAGCGTAACCGGACATTCCCCTGATGACCAGTGATTGGAACGCCTAGGTTCAGCGTTGGGTCTGGCGCGTTCGATCGACATGTCATGGGGTGGCGCGTAAATTAGTAGAATCGATGATGCGATAGTCGACATGAAGCCCCAGCCTCAAGCCTCAACCCAGGAAGTGTTGGCCGGCCTGGTCGAGCGCGTCACTTTTCATAACTCCGAGAATGGCTTCTGCGTTCTGCGCGCCAAGGCGCGCGGACATCGTGACGTCGTGACCGTGGTCGGCCATGCCGCAACCATTGCCGCCGGTGAGTGGATCACGGCCTCAGGCGAATGGGTCAACGACCGCACTCACGGCCAGCAGTTCAAAGCGCGCTTTCTGCGCACATCGCCCCCGACTTCGGCCGACGGCATCGAGAAGTACCTATCTTCCGGCATGATTCGGGGTGTTGGCCCGGTTTACGCAAGGAAACTCGTGCGCGCTTTCGGCGAAAAGGTGTTCGATGTCATCGAAGCAACACCGGACCGGCTGCGCGAGGTTGATGGCATCGGGCCGGTTCGCGCTGCCAGTATTCTCGCTGCCTGGGCCGAGCAGAAGGCGGTGAGGGAAATCATGGTCTTCCTGCACAGCCACGGTGTTGGCACGGCGCGGGCGGTGCGGATTTTCAAGACCTATGGCGCCGACGCTATCCAGGTCATGACCGAGAACCCCTATCGGCTGGCGCGCGATATCCGGGGCATCGGCTTCAAGACCGCCGACGCCATCGCCATGAAGCTCGGCATCGAAAAGACGGCGATGATCCGCGTGCGCGCCGGCATTTCCTATGCGCTGACCGAGGCCATGGATGAGGGGCATTGCGGGCTGCCGACGGAAGAGCTGATACCGCTCGCTGAGAAGCTACTTGAGGTCCCGCCGGAGCTCATCTGCGCTGCACTCGATCTCGAGCTGCAGGAAGGCACGGTGGTTGCCGACCGGGTTGGCGAAACGCCCTGTGTATTTCTGGCCGGTCTGCATCGCGCGGAGCGCATCATTGCCGAGCGCCTGATGCGAATAGCAAATGGCACGCTGCCTTGGCCCTGGATCGATCCGGACAAAGCCTTGCCGTGGGTCGAGCAGCGTATTGGTCTTGCCCTTGCCGAAAGCCAGGTCGCCGCGATCCGGCTTGCACTGATATCCAAGGTCCTGGTCATGACCGGCGGTCCTGGCGTCGGCAAGACCACAATCGTCAGAGGCATTTTGCGCATCCTCGCGGCGAAGGGCACCAACCTTCTACTGTGCGCTCCGACTGGCCGCGCCGCCAAGCGCATGACGGAGGCGACCGGCTTCGAGGCCAAGACCATTCACCGGCTGCTGGAGGTCGACCCCAAGGGCGGCGGTTTCAAACGCGGCGACGACAACCCGCTCGACTGTGACCTGTTAGTTGTCGACGAGGCCTCCATGGTCGATGTCATGCTGATGCAGGCGCTCATGAAGGCGGTACCGGACAGGGCCGCCCTTTTGATTGTTGGCGACATCAATCAACTTCCATCGGTTGGGCCAGGCCAAGTGCTGGCCGACGTCATCTCATCCGGCATCGTGCCGGTGGTGCGCCTCACCGAGGTGTTCCGGCAGGCTGCGCAAAGCCGCATCATCACCAGCGCCCATCGCATCAACCAGGGCTCGGTCCCCGATCTCAGCCCACCCGGAACTGAGAGCGACTTCTACTTCGTGCAAACGGACGACCCGGAGACTGCCGTCGGCCGCATCATCGAACTGGTGAAGACGCGGATCCCCAAACGGTTTGGCTTCGATCCCATCCGCGACATCCAGGTGCTCTGCCCGATGAACCGTGGCGGCGTGGGTGCACGTTCGTTGAATATCGAGCTACAGGCCGCGCTCAATCCCGCTGGTGATCGCAAGGTGGAGCGGTTCGGATGGACATTCGCGCCCAGCGACAAGGTCATGCAGATCGAAAACGACTATGACAAGGAGGTCTATAACGGCGATATCGGCTATATCGATGACGTCGACTCCAATGCGGGCGAGATCGTTGCGAGCTTTGACGGTCGGTCCGTCACTTACGGATTTGGCGAACTCGACATGCTCGTCCCCGCTTACGCAACGACGATCCACAAGAGCCAAGGTTCGGAATATCCAGCCGTGATAATTCCAGTGCTAACTCAGCATTACGCCATGCTGCAGCGGAACCTTCTCTACACCGGCGTCACACGCGGCAAGCGGCTGGTCGTGTTGGTCGGGCAGAAGCAGGCGATCGCCATCGCGGTGCGCAACGTCTCGGGCCGGCGGCGGTGGTCGAAGCTGGGCGAGCAGCTAGCGCCGAAAACGCCTGCGAGCGTCGATCGTAGAAGGGTCGGACGATGAATTCCCGGGAAGTGCACAAAATCGAGGCAGCATTCCATCATCGTGCCTTTGCGCAAGAGCTACCCCGATTTATTTCCGAAGTGAGAAGAATGTTCACTCCTGAGGAGATTGCCGCGCAGCTGACGCGCATCGAGCATGAACGGAACGAAAAGGACGAAGACGTTCTGGGCGAGGACGATCTTCTTCGGGAGAGTCCGGCGAATATCGTGGAGCGCGCTCGGCAGTTCATGACGATCAAGGAATTATTGACCGCAACTGCGCTTGGCACTTCGTAACTAGCCCGAGACGCTGCGCCGAATATGCGTGACTGGCGGCATCCGCCGCGAATCGGAGTGGCCCCATGGCGAAGCAGCTCAAGGCGGCCATCCTCGCCAGGAGGGCGGCGAAGGGACCGCGCAAGAAACGCACGCGGCCGAAGCCTCGGCAGTACACCATTGCTGACTGGGAGCGCGCACGAGACCGGGTAGCGGCGGCGGAGCGCCGAATCGACAACGACCGCACGAACAATCCTAACTGGGGACGCGCGGGGCTAGAGCGCGCGCAGCTCGAACTGTCCGTCATTACGTCGCAGCTACGCTTGCGCGGTCTCCTCGAGTGATGGCTCGATCGACCTCTCCCATTTAGAGGCGCTTCCCGGCCCGAGCTGTCGGCTGCGCTCGCGTTCCTGGCAGCGCGGCGCTCTATCGGTTGCTTTAAAAATCGCAGCAGCAGCGCGCTAAACCGCCCTCACCCTCACTTCTTGCATGGCCATTTCTTGAGCCAAATAATACGGATCAGGTGACCGGCACTCATAGACGCTTTGAGCACTTGTGGACTGATCGTTTTCAACTCGTCGTATGTCGTGTTGATAATCGTCTGGATGGGCAGGTCGAGAATGCAAATGTCCCACTGCTCCGCCTCTAACTTTCCCGCCTCTTGCGTCGCCTCAGCCAAGCCCTGGAAATAAGCCTTACAGACCGGTCGGCTGATGTGGTCTATCGGGGCGCATAGCTGGAGAACTTGATCACCCGAATACACCTCGAATGCCTGGGCGCGGACCGGAGCGAGCAGCATTGCGGCGATGCAGGCCATGGCGAGCAGTTTCTTGATCATGCCGCCTCCGCTGTATCGTCTCGAATACTTCTGACATTGCGAACCTGGGCCGCCCTAGTTGGCGGCCTCCCAAAACACCACCGACAGGTCAACGCATGAAAGCGAGGAGGCGCTCTGCTCGAGCACCCTACAGAAGTATTGGTGCAAATCTCCTGGTTGTCCTTTTGTAAGCCCCATGTAAGCCTTTTGCCCATGTAAGCCTTGGCCTGCAGTTGCCCCTCGCGGGGTAGGTGATGCAACGGGGCGCGAAGGCCCATATACCGCAGCGCCTCGGCCCGTTGCATGGTGGGGCGCTGCGCTTACGCGCTGTGCGGCGAACTCGTTTGGCGTGAGATAACCCAGGCTCGCTCGCCACGCTCGCGGTAGACCTCAAGACCGTCTGGGCCGCCCCTTCGACCGATGCGCGCCTGAAGAAGCGGATCATCCGCACCGTCATTCATGAGGTGATCGCCGATATCGATCCGGAGGCGGCCGAGATCGTGCAACCAGATTGAAGGGATAATGAAGCCCGCCGCCGTTGTCCCGATTGGCGCCAAGGGGCGGCGGCGATGAAGTCTCCATTTGAGCGAGTTCTCTCCAAGACTGCGGCAAATTCCGCGTCCGACAAATGGCCGTTTTATAAGGGAGACAGCGCCCACCTAACGCGGTGGCTTCACGATGGCCGCGCAGACGAGATTTGGCAAAAACTATATCCGGGTGCCTTCGACCCCAACGAAGCGCATAGCTTTATCATAACCACGCTTTGCTTCCGGCAATTAGCCGAACAGCTCGACCAGGCAAACCAAAGAGTCTCTGCCGCAAAGAGGGCAAGAAAAAAACGACATTTGCGGACCCGGTAAAACTGATAACAGAGCTGTCGGCGCAAGGCTTTGTTATTCGCGGCGTGCGCGATGGCGCGCTCGACAGCGTAGAAGCTCTTGCGCCGCCTTTAGCCGTCCGTTCCGACGACCGCGGCACGCGACAACGCACGATTTTTTGCCGGCTGGCTTCCATGTATGTTCACGCTGACACTGGCTATTGGCATGACGGGCAGGTCGCCGCCCTATGCGAGATCGCGCTCGATTGCAAAGACGTTACCGCTGACATGGTGCGGTCCGCCCGCGAGGCCGGTCGCCGCGATGCCACAAGAAAGCGCAGACGCAAGGCGTAAAGGTGGTGTACTCGTAGCCGCCTCAGCACACCACCGAACTTAGCCTTTTCCGATGTATCTCATTGCGTGCGGCTCAATGCCGCCAAACGCAAGGTGTGTGCGTGATGGAGACGATTCAGCCCAATATAACAGGCCGAGCCATTCCACGACTCGGCCTTAGCCCGGACGAAGCAGCGGCGAGCGCTGGCGTCAGCCGCACAAAAATTTTTGAGGCCATCCGCGACGGCGCTCTAACGGCACGCAAAAGCGGCAAGGCCACGATCATAGAGCCGTCCGAGCTTCAGAGATGGCTTCGCAGTTTACCCGTGCGCGGGCGCGTACCGGATGACTCGGGAACGCCGGTCGCCGAGTTGAAGGCGACGGCCGACTGATGCGCGCGACCGCCCAAATCATCGAAAAGAAAAGGACCGGCGCGGTCGAGGCGCCGCCGGCGCGGTTCGCGCGGCTGGGATTACTCCTATGCCGATCTCGATGAGTATCGGGAGCACGGTGACAACTTCTAACGCCTGAAAAGTTACGGCCGCCGGGGGATTGTGGAGGCGCCCCCCAAGCGGCCGATAAAGGCTAGATGTCGTTCCAAGCACGCGACTTCTAGCCGACCTCCAGCTCAATGCCAAGGTCGAAGGCTAGAAAGTCGTGAATAAGCGCCGCCGCAGCAAATTCAAACCCCGCCTCAAGATCGGCGAGCAGTTTCATCGGCTATCCCGTCGCAATGCTGAAGTCGACCGCGTTCCGGTCGCTCAAACTTGCCGAATTAAAGATCCTTCGTCGCCTCGAAATCGAGCACACCAACCATGGTGGCCGGCGAAACGGCAACCTGCGCTGCACCTATTCAGACTTCGAGCGATACGGCATCCGGCGTAATAGCATTTGCAAGGCTATCGACAAACTTGTTCGACTTGGACTGCTTGAAATTACGGTCAAGGGACGCAGAGCCTTCGCCGACCTGCGCACCCCATCCCAATATCGCCTGACATACCTTCTGACCTACGACGAGAACGGCACCGCCGTCCCCCCAACCCACGAATGGCGCCGCCTCGAAAAACAAAAAGCCAGCGGCGATTTGGCCCCTGGCGCCAGCGGCGTTTTGACCACCACGAAAGGCGAAAAGCCAGCGGCGATTTGTACACCGAAGCCAGCGGCGATTTGTACACCACTCTCTAGATCTAGGGAGGATGGGTGGGGGATTGGCGGGGCGGAGGAGTTGTCTCCTGCTCTGTCTGTGCCCCCAGCCCCCTCGGAGGGGGCGGGGCTTTGTGCCCCGTCCCCCACTGACCAGCAGCTTCCCAGCGTGACCGCACCGTCATCGGGGAGGCTGCATTGAATTTTGATCGTATCATCGATGCGATGCTGGCCGATCCTGATTGTCAGCTGCGGCCATATCAGGCTGACGCCATTGCCAAGGTCGAGGAGACAATCGAGCAAGGCATTCGGCGAATCATGCTGATGGCGGCAACGGGGAGCGGCAAGACTCTGATCGCCTCCAGCATCGTCGCAAACCTGCAGAACCAGAGACGTCCGGCCATTTTCACGGTGCCGGCTCTGGAATTGATCGACCAGCCGCTCGAGAAATTCCACGCTGCAGGTGTCCATGATGTCGGCGTCGTCCAGGCGCATCACTGGATGACCGACAGCTCACGACCGATCCAGATAGCTTCCGTGCAAACCTTGATGCGCCGGGACATTCCGCCGGCGGATTTGGTGTTCGTCGACGAAGCGCATCGCTGGTTTGACTTCTACCGCCGATGGTTTCTGGATCTCGAGTGGGCAAATACTCCAATCGTCGGATTATCGGCAACGCCTTGGACAAAAGGATTAGGAGCTTATTACGAGCGGTTAATCATTGCGGCAACGACGCAAGACCTAATCGCCCGGGGCTATCTCTCGAATTTCAAATGCTTTGCTCCTGCGCATCCAGATTTGAAGGATGTCCGCACGCTTGCAGGTGACTATCAAGAGGACGACCTTGCGGTTGTAATGGATAAGAGACCGCTCATTGCGAATATCGTAGAGACTTGGATGAAATATGGTGCTGGTCGGCCAACGCTTTGCTTTGCCGTCAACCGTGCGCATGCCGAGCACATTCAACAGATGTTTTTGGAGGCCGGTGTTTCTGCCGACGACCAGCCGCTTGGGCTTTGTCACTGATATTCATCATGACGAACTCAATGATGGTCAGACGCGAGTTGCGACAACACGGGGAATACGACTACCGAAAGAATGTCCGCGCTGTGCGTGCTTGCGACCCGCAGGAATGGAACCCGATGACCGGTCTTTCTGCCTTTTCTCCACGGGCAGCGAACGGCCATATGGATTGCGGCGCCGCCGAGCAGCGTGATGAACTCGCGTCGTCCTGTGTCGAGCACGGGGCTTCCTCCCCGCTTTGGACCGGCGGCATCAGCAACGACCACCAGCCGGCCAACGGCCCATGCAGTCGGTTTTCTGCACCTCAGCCTACCACGGAGGATAATTGACTATGTGACCCGAGCCTCGTGCCTTCATGTCGGGCAGCACCGCGGCAATGCCGTTGAGGACACCGCGGATATTGACGTCGATCATCCGGTCCCACTCGTCGACCTTAAGCGCTGTCATCGGCGACAGCGGCATAATGCCCGCATTGTTCACGAGGACATCCACGCGGCCGAACCCGGCTTTGCCGAAATCCATGAATGCCTGCATGTCCTCGCGGCTCGTTACATCAAGCGTGCGGAAACGAGCCTCCCCGTTCTTCGCCGGAATGGCTGCCACGAGCTTTTCGAGCCGCTCGCTGCGGCGCGCCCCGACCACAACCTTTGCGCCGCGTTCGGCAAGCAGCCTTGCTGCGGCTTCGCCGATGCCACTTGAGGCACCAGTAATGGCGACGACCTTTCCTTCGATTGTGCTTATGATCTCTGTCCTCCGCTCCCGACTGTCTGTGTGTGAGGAAAAATGGTTAGGTGCCAACGGAAGCATGACGATCGGCGGTATCGAGGTCTAGACAAAAATGGAGATGATGGTGACCAACGACATCAGCGAGATAGCTAAGGCGGTTGTCCGCCGCAATACGATCGAAGTGCAGGGCGGTGGTAATTGGGAGCTGTTCGACGAATTGTTCGCCGACGATTTCCATGATCATACGCCGCAACCAGGCGGTAAGCCCGACAAGGCTGGCGTACTCGAACTCTACCGCCGACTGCGGGAAGCATTTCCCGACTTCACCCCGGAGATCCATTGGCAGAAGGCCGACGGTGATGTGGTCACGACCTATAAGACTTATCACGGCACCCATCTCGGCAACTTCCTCGGTGTTCCGGGAACCGGCCGGAAGGTGAGCTTCGAGACGGTCGACGCAATGCGTGTCGTCGACGGGAGGATCACCGAGCATTGGGGCGTCGCAAACCTCTACTCGGTCATGCAGCAGCTTAGCGTGCTCGCTCCCCTCCCATAGCGACGGCCGGGGCCGAACGAGAGAGAGAATCGACCTTCGGCACGGATACGGCTTTCAGCGGTTCTGTAACTACGGAAATGCCCCTGGCATGACCCCTAGCCATTTCCGTTCTTGGCACTTTTGCGACATCACAATGCGCGGATCGACGTCCGGGGCAATGCGGACATTGAGCAGACATCGCCGAATGACCGAGTTTGACCCCCCAACTGGTCATTCGAAAGCATTCACTCGACTCGCCTATCGGCCTTAGTCACAGACTGGGCGATGGAAACATGGTATCATTCTCCACTGCATGAATGACCCCCAACCGGAGGGTCTCCATGGCAAGCCACATCGAACGACGAAAATTCTTAGCGACGCTCGGCGGCGCGGCGGCCGCGTGGCCGATTGCGGCGCGCGCGCAGCAAGGCGAGCGGATGCGGCGCATCGGCGTGCTGATGGGCGGTGCGGGGCGCGATCCGGTTGAGCATGCTCGGCTCGCGGCGTTCCTGGACGGGCTACGGCAATTGGGCTGGACCGACGGCCGCAACGTGCGGATCGACACTCGCTGGCCTGCCGGCGATGCGGACCGGCGCGCATACGCGGCTGAATTGGTTGGACTTGCGCCGGACGTCATTCTGGCCTCTGCCAGCGCGAGCGTGGCGGCGCTGCAGCAGGCAAGCCGCAGTGCGCCGATCGTGTTCGCGAATGTAATCGATCCGGTCGGCGCAGGGTTCGTCGCGAGCCTGGCGCAGCCGGGCCGCAATGCCACCGGGTTCACCGCGTTCGAAAACGGCATCAGCGGGAAATGGCTGGAGCTGCTCAAAGAGATCGCGCCCCACATGACGCGCGCGGCGGTCCTTCGGGATCCCTCACTCGCCGCCGGTATCGGCCAGTTCGCAGCGATCCAGTCCATGGCGCCGTCATCCGCGGTGGAGTTAAGCGCGATCGACACGCGCGACGTCGGCGAGATCGAGCGCGCCGTCGTTGCATTCGCGCGCAAGCCGAACGGCGGCTTGGTCGTGACGGCAAGCTCGTCGGCGCTCACTCATCGCGATCAGATCATTGCGCTGGCCACGCGGCTCCGCCTGCCGAACGTCTATCCGTTCCGCTACTACCCCTCGAACGGTGGCCTCGCCTCGTACGGGCCTGATCAGATCGACCAGTACAAGCGCGCGGCCGGCTACGTCGATCGCATCCTTAGGGGTGAGCAACCTGCTGACCTGCCGGTGCAAGCGCCGACCAAGTACGAGTTGGTCATCAACCTAAAGACTGCCAAATCGCTGGGCATCGAGGTGCCGCCGATGCTACTCGCCCGCGCCGACGAGGTGATCGAGTGAAACGACGCGAGTTCATCACGCTCATCGGCGCCGTGGCCGCATGGCCGCTCGCGGTGCGGGCGCAGCAGCGTGAGTGGATGCGGCGCATCGGCGTGCTCATGAGCATGGTGGAGAATGATCCCACAGGACTGGAATACATCACGGCCTTCGCGCAGGGGCTAGCGGAACAGGGCTGGATCGTCGGCCGTAACGTGCGGATCGATTATCGCTGGGGCGCAGGCGATCTCGATCGCTTTCGCAGATACGCTGCGGAGTTGGTCGTGTTTTCGCCGGATGTCGTCTTGGCTTCAGCCGGGTCGATCGTGGGCGCGTTTCAGCAGGCAAGCCGCACCGTGCCGATTGTGTTCGTGACGACGATCGATCCCGTCGGCGGCGGCTGGGTCGAGAGCCTTTCGCGACCAGGCACCAACGCCACAGGATTTGCCTCATCCGAATTCAGCATGAGCGGCAAACGGCTCGAACTCCTCAAGGAGATCGCTCCCGGCGTAAAGCGAGTGGCGGTCATTCGCGATCCCTCGGTGCCCGCCGGTTCCGGTGGGTTTGCCGCGATCCAAACCGTGGCGCCTTCGTTGGGTGTTGAGTTAACTCCAGTCGGCGTGCGCGATGCCGGCGAAATCGAGCACGCGATCACGGCCTTCGCGCGAGGTTCGAACGGCGGCCTGATCATGGTGGGACCAATATCATCGGTGCAGCGTCATCGCGATCTGATCGTCGCGCTTGCGGCGCGGCACCGCCTGCCTGCGGTCTACCCCAACCGCGTGTTCGTCACCGGCGGTGACCTGATCTCCTATGCCACTGACCCGGTCGACCAGTACCGGCGCGCGGCCGGCTATGTCGATCGCATCCTCAGGGGCGAGAAGCCCGCGGACCTGCCGGTGCAGCAGCCGACCAAGTACGAACTCATCATCAACCTCAAGTCCGCCCGTGCGCTCGGCCTCGAAGTCCCGCCGACGCTTCTCGCTCGCGCCGACGAGGTGATTGAATGAAGCGCCGCGAGTTCATCATGCTGCTTGGCGGCGCGGCGGCCTGGCCGCTCGCGGCACGCGCGCAGCCGGCGATGATGCAGCCAGCCCGCTTGCGGGATGTGGGTCGCGCGCTCAATCATCATGCGGTCAAAAAGAAAGCCCCACCGGAGGGGGGCTTCTGCAGAAAGGAGGGACTTTTTTGGAGAACCAACCCAGCGTTACCCAGCGTTTCCCATAAGTCAAGGATCATCGTAATCCAGGGTTATTCAGGGGCTTTCCCACCCTCCGGGATGTCGCGCGCCCGTTGCCGTCCTGGACGGTGGGGCGTCCGCCCGCCCCTTGGTCCGGCATCGCGTTGCGGATATCATCTGGCTTATGTTGCCCAGTCCCGTAGAGCCTCCATCCAAACCCGATGCCGGTGAGATTGGATGGCATCACTGGGTACAATGGGCTCTGTTTGTCGCTGCGGTAAGCATCATTGGCATAATTACCGTTATCGGCACCGCCGCCAGAAAGCCGTGGGTCTTCGCTCTATTCTAGTGGGGAGGTCCGCACATGCGCCGGCGCGACTTCATCACGCTGCTCGGCGGCGCGACGGCGTGGCCGCTCGCGGCGCGGGCGCAGCAGCCGGCGGCCCCGGTGATTGGCTATCTCGACTCTCGATCCCCTGAGGCGGTGGCGGACAGACTGCGCGGATTTCGCCAAGGCCTGAAGGAGAGCGGCTATATCGAGAATGAGAACGTGGCCATCGCATACCGCTGGGCCGAGAATCAACCTGATCGATTGCAGGAACTAGCCACCGACCTGGTGCGCAGACGTGTCGCTGCGATCGCCACTGCGGGGCCCCCGGCTACATTCGCGGCCAAGGCCGCAACCAGCACGATTCCCATCCTCTTCTTGGTCGGCGACGATCCAGCGCGGCTTGGCCTTGTCGCGAGCCTCGCGC
>WNFU01005462.1_pt1 | contig 24570 bp, 26 predicted proteins | sample 5400121 | NCBI WGS metagenome assembly WNFU01 (sample SAMN13153360, study PRJNA577476) | soil metagenome | isolation source: 100 cm soil or saprolite under grassland replicate 1 | place: USA:California | collected 2016-06-15
GATTGGGCCGTCCTGCGCCGCGCCGGGCGTGCTGAGCAGCTGCTGGACCATCGTGAGCGCGCCCTGGTGGTGCTGAATCATGAACGTGAGGAACAGCCGGTCGAAGTCGGCGCCGCGCGCGGCGTCCAGCTGCGTCATCTGCTCGGGGGTCAGCATGCCGGGCATGAGCATCGGGTGATCCATGCCGGGCATCATGTGACCGCGCGGGTCGGCGGGGGGCACGAACTCGCGGTGCTCGCGCAGCCAGCGCTGCGCGAAGGCGATCTCGTCGTTTTGGGCGACGACGATGCGCTCGCACAGGGCGCGCAGCGCCGAGCTCGCGCCGTGCGAGGGCGCCCAGCCGGCCATCTGGACGGCTTGGGCGTGGTGCCCGATCATCCCGGCAAGGAAGTGCACGTCCGCCGCGGTGTAGGGCGGCCGGCCGCTGTCGGCGCGGGCCTGGGCGGCGGGTGAGGGGATGGCCGGACCGGCGGTGGCGGAAGGAGGCCGCACGTTGCCCGCTGACGCCCGCTGGCTGGCGGCGCTGCACGCCGCTGTGGCGACGACCGCCAGCGCCCCCATCGCCGCGCGCATGGTTCGGTTCCGGAGACTCATCGGGTGCACAGGAGATATTCTACCTTACTTGGGCGCGCCCGTCAGTGGGCATCGCCTTTGGCCGGGCCGCGGCCCCTTCACGGCGCCGGCACCCCGTAACCACGGGCCATGGCGGTGGCAGCCAACACCATGAGCACGACGAGTGCGGTCTGTATGAAACTGATCCGCGCGAACGCGTTCGCGGCTCGCGTGTCGGGAACCTCGCCTCGAGCGACCAGGCGGCGCCACCGAATCAGTCCCATCATCGGGCGAAGCTCGAGGATGAGGATCGCGGCGAGGAAGCCCATCTTCGCCCAGAAGACGTGGTTGTGGAGATAGTAGAAGCTGCCCTTTTCGAATCCACCGAACGCCCGCGCCAGGCCGGTGCCGATCCAGAGGACCGCCGCGATGCCCCACCAGGCGTCCGCATGGAAAGCCCGGCGCAATCCCGATGCATCGAGGGCGTCGCGTAGCGCGCGGCCGCGAGCCCACACCGCGCCGAGGCCGACGCCGAGCGCGAGCAAATGGAGGGCTGCCAGGAGCCATCGGATCGTCATTCGGTCTCAGCCAGATCATAGTTCAGCCTCATCGGATGTTCCATACCGTGCCCCACCGCCGACGTGCCCTCACCGCGCAGGTCGCGAAGATCTCCGGTGCCGGAGCCGGGAACGACCGAATAAGACTCCTTCGCCACACCGCCCTCGAACACGCCGGTGCGTTGGAGCACGAAGCTGCCCGCTTTGCCGGCGAGCCGCCCGACGACGCGTTCGAGCCCGACGAACGTGGCCGAGCCGTCGCCGCGATACACCATCAGATATTCCAGCTTGCCCTCCCCCTCGATATCGCCGGTGAAGCTCTTGGTGACAGTGGCTCGAGTCAGCTTCGGCAGGCCTTCGCCTTCACTGAACGGCTTCTCGTCCCAGGTCTTGATGGCGAACTGCGCGTTGGCACTCTTCATATTTTTCCCCTCGGCGATAGCCTCCGTGAACACCCGGCCGCCCGCACACCGACACCGAAAGTACCGCTCCTGGCCGCGCCCGTCAGCCTCAAGGCCTGTTGGTCGGGGCCGGTAATCGCAAGGCTGAAGCCCGGCCTAGGGCTGCGGGGTCCGTCCTGAAGGACGACGGCGCAGCAGCGTCCTTCAGGACACGCTTGGACCGAGGGCGCCCTGGGCGATATTGAGCGACGGGGGCATATTCCTGACGGCTGGTTACCTTGGGGTGCCAGCAACCAATCGCCGTTCACCGGAATCTCACGGCCATGAATCGTTATCTGATGCTGGTTTCCGGGACCCTAGCCTCAGCTGCTCCCGTGATGCGATGGGCCCAATCGCAGCCCCCGGCCACCCGGCGCGCTCATGAAATCGTCACGCTCATCAATTCGGCGACTCCAGCCGCCATTCGGGCCTACGTCGATACGGCGATGGCCGTAGGGATGCGGAGGTTGCCGATGCAGGCGCACATCGATTTCGTGTTGGGTCAGCGCGAGCAATCACGGGGACTCGATTGGGTCTGGTGCTCGGAAAGGTGATCGAGGTCGTGACCAAGCAAGACTATTTCGACTATGTCCGAGAGCATCTCTACAAGCCCGCGGGCATGATGAACACGGATGCCTACGAGCTGGACCGGGTCAATCCAAATCTGGCGGTGGGCTACCAAAAGGAATTCCAGGAGGACGGCACGAAGCGGTTCCGCAACAACCTGTTTCTGCACGTGATCCGCGGCGGCCCCGCCGGCGGCGGCTACTCCACTGCCGAGGACCTCGTACGGTTCGCCGAGGCGCTCAAGTCCGGAAAGCTGGTCTCACCGAACACCTTCGAGCTGATGACGACGCCGAAGCCCGAGCTGAATTCCCCTCAGTACGGGTACGGCTTTGGGGTGGATGCCCAGACGGGCGTGGTCGGCCACAGCGGTGGATTTCCCGGCATCAGCTCCAACCTGGACATCTTCAAAGGCACCGGCTACCTCGCGGTCGTGCTGTCCAATTACGGTGGGGCGAGCCAGCCGGTCGTGGAGAAGATTCGAACCCTCGTGCGGAGTCGGACGACCCCAGTAGCGCCTTGATCCGGAAACGCACACCGGCGATCAGGTGGCTCGACTCGCTGGCGAAGCCGCGCGGGCCGGTCCGTACGCTAGGGTGACGGCCTGTTCGACAGATAATCTGCGAGACCCTTCAGCCGGAATCCGAAGTCCTGGGCAAAGCGGGTACCATCGCAGATCGGACCTCCGTGGGTCCCTCCCACTTGAATGCGAACGTTGCCGACCCCTTCCACGAGTTCCGCGAGCCGCCTGGTTTCCCACACCTCCACGGGAGTGTTGTAGATCCCGTGGGGAAGCTCCGCTGCGTCCGCCAACAGCATCAACATGCGCGCTACCTCATCCACATGCACCAGCGATAACCGGGCGGTCGGGGCAAAGGGGATTGAAACGGGAAGATCGGGTGGTGACGGCAAGCGTTCAAGGATTCGGGAGCGCCAACTCGAGGCCGTACTCCTGGCGCCCGGACCCACCACCCGCGCGATGCGCAAGGACACGAACTCGAGACTGGTCGTGGCGGTGAGGCTCTCGCCTACGAGCTCGACGGCGCGCTTCGCGGCTCCGTACGGCTCGTCGGGAGCGGCAGGATCGCCTTCACCGAGCGCACGGGATGTGGGCGAGGATCCGTACACACTCAATGAGCTCCCAAAGACGAAGCGCTTGATGCGATGCTTCACCGCGTGGCCGAGCAAGCCGAAGGTGCCGGTGAGGTTCACTTCGGCCGCTGCCAGCGGATCCGCACGAAAGGCCGTCGGCAGAACGGCGGCGAGGTGAATCACGGTCCCTATCGACGTGGCCTCAAACAACCGGCCGACCTGATGGTCCATCCTGAGATCGCATGCTTCAATGCCCACGCCGGGCTCAGCGTGGACGTCCACTGCCCGAGCGTCTCGCCCGGATGCCCGGAGCAATGAGCACAGGCTCGATCCGATTTGGCCACTCGCCCCCGTCACCAGGACGATGCCGCCAGGACGCTGTCCGTCCATGGAGTTGCAGCCTGGCCTGCGTGTCGGCTCGGTCGCTTCGGAAACCAGGGGAGCCCTGGTCAATGCCGTGCAGCGAGCTGAAGCAGCCGCCAGGCCCAGAGGGATAGAGCGGCGGCAGCGACGCCGATCCCGGCCTCGAAGGCAAACCCACGGTCAGTCGCCAGGCGCGGCCATTCCGCGATGAGCTGCCAAACGTGGACGGAGGCGAGGAGCGCAAAAAGGCTACCGGTGGTAATGAGGTACGCCTTCATCGGATCGCCTCCGGTCGGAGAGAATGTGGTGATTGGCTGTCGGCCTTACGGATCTGCGCTCAAGCTGCGAGCGCAAAGGTGGCGACGCAAGGAGGCGCCTCAGCGAGACAAGCGCCCCGCCGCTTGCGATTGGTTTCCGACCACTTGCTGGTGGGCTGTCGCGGCCTGAACTTGCGGGCGTACCGGTCGTCATCGAGACGTTTGATGAGGCTGTCGATCCATCCGAAGCACAGCGCCTCGCGAACAGAGTCCTCCGCTACCGCCAGGCGGCGACTTGAGACTGGCTTGATGAATCGGTGGTAGTCTCGAGCGGCACACTTCCGCGGAGCGAGGCGATGGGAGCGACGACGGCAGTCGCGGCTGGGTCAACCTCACCGACATGGCAGCAGTCCATCGTCAGGCGGCGGGGCGACCGGCGCTGGGACGTCTTCCTGCGCGCGACGGGCGTCGTCGGGCTGCTCGGCATCCCCATCGTGCTGCTCGTGCCGCGCTCGGTGACGCTGGTCTGGCTTGGCGTACTCTCTATCCCGGCCAACAGCCCGCTCAGCCCGCTGCTTCCCACCTTCTTCGAGCCGATCATCGTGGAGGCGGCCAGATGGGAGCCGGCCTGGGCGGTCACGCTCGTGGCGACCGCGGGCTATCTGTACATGGAATACGTCAACTGGCACGTCTACGCCTGGGTGCTGCATTGGGACGGCCTTGCCGGGTTGCGGTCCCGTCCGTCCCTCCGATGGGGTGTCGCGAACTTCGGCCGTTCCCCCTTCTGGGTAGTGGTGGTCTTCGCGTTCACGCCGCTGCCGTTCTGGGCGGCGCGGATTCTCGCGATTCTCTACAAGTATCCGCTGCGGCCGTTCATGGTGGCGACGTTCGTCGGGCGGGTGCCGCGATGGTACTGCTACGCACTGTTGGGCGGCCTGGTGCGGGTGCCGACGTGGCTGCTCGTGGCGGTGATCGTCGTACCGGCGGGGATCGTGATCGGGAGCCGGTTGCTGCGCGGTGTGCCGCTCCTCGCGGAAACGGCCCCGGCGCAGGAGGAGCCGCCGCACGGAGCCTGACTGTTGCGACGGCGAAGGCGGGGGGTAGCTTCGTGATCGGTCGCCACACCTGCCCCGGCATCGGAGGCCCATGAACGTCACCGGTCGCATGGCGCTGCGGATGTTTGCCAAGGGCGCGTGGAACGCCGTACGCAAGCGTCCGCTGACCATCTCGTTCGAGGTCACGCACGCGTGCACCGCGAACTGCTGGCACTGCAACTGGGGCGGGCCGATCAAAGAGACGCGCCGGACGCCTGAAGAGTACGCCGCGATCTGCCGGGGGCTGGATCCCGTCGTGGTGAACGTGTCCGGCGGCGAGCCGATGGCGCGGGGGGATCTGGACGATATCGTGCGCGCGCTCGCCCGACCGGGCCGTCTGCCTTGGGTCGTGGTGGTCAGCAACGCCTCCCAGCTCAGCCCGGAGCGGTTCCTGCGGCTCAAACGCGCCGGCATGCACCAGCTCTCCTTGTCCATCGACTTCCCCGACGACCGGCACAGCGAGTTCCGCCGTATTCCGGGTTTGTTCGCGCACATGGCCGACATGGTGCCCGCGTGTGTGGCGATCGGAGACGAGGACGACATTTCGCTCAACTGCTGTATCACCGCTTGGAACTTTCGCGATGTCCCGGCCATCGTACGGCTCGCGGCCGGCTGGGGTGTGAGCATCAACTTCTCCGTCTATACGCCGCTGCGCATGGACGACCCCAAGGGTCTCGTGAGGCACAACGGATCCGCCGCCGAGCTGAAGGAGAAGATCGCGGAAGTCGTCGAGCTCAAGCGGGCGGGGTATCCGGTGTACACCTCGGAGCGGGTGCTCTGGAGGTTCTATCGCTTCCTCCTCGAGGGCCGGGCGGCCGGGTGCCAGGCGGGGTATCGCTTTCTCGTGATCAACCCGGATGGCCGTCTCACGCCCTGCGCGATGGTCATGGCGTACTTCGACGATCACCGCACGATGCAGCGGGAGTTCTCCAGCAAGAACACGTGCGAAGCGTGCTTCATCAGCACGCGCGCCCACGCCGAGAAGACCCTGCAGGAATCACTGGCCGACAACGTGGACACGTTACGATTGATGCTGCCGTGGAACTGGGGACGTCGTCGCCCGACCGCCGCCTCCCGTCGTGCGCTTGCGAAGCCGTTGCCGGTGCTCCCACCGTGACGCGCCACTGCCCGCAGTGCGGTCGAGAGCTGCCGGCCCTTGCCGTCCGGTGCGCCTGCGGCGCCGAGCTGCCCGAAGCGCGCGATCTCCGATCCGACCCCGACCACCCCCACTGCGCCGCGTGCGGGGGCGCGATGGCGCTCATGGCGGAGCGGTGCCCGTCGTGCGGGGCCGTGGGGTATCCGGCACTGCGCGGGCGGCGCGGCAAGAAGAGCCTCGGTTCGCCCGATAGTGCGTAGCTGCGGGCGCAATGGCTGGTCTTTACCGCAGCCGCCGCAGTTCGATTTCGGACATGATGAACCCGAATGCGGGCCAGCCGCCGGAGCGGATCGATCGCTCGAACCAGCCCCGCGCCCGCGCCGTGTCGCCCCGCACCAGGTACCAGTTGCCGATCCCGTAGCTCAGGGTCGCAACCGCGACGTCCCCGGTGTCGGCCGTCGTGATCACGTCGTCGGGGCCGGTCTGCCCGCGATACAGGCGCAGGCGTTGGGCGTACGCGTTCGCCGCCGGCACCGAATCGGGACGCCGATCCAGCATGGCCTGCGCCTCGGCCGCCCGGCCGGCGCGCGACAGCGACATCCATAGCCAATCGGTCGCGCCCGCCCGCTCGGCGGCGTCGGGTGCGCGCGGCTGCGCGCGGGCGAAGGCGTCCGCCGCGCCGGCGAAGTCGCCGCGCGCGTAACGCACGATGCCGAGGTGGTACCAGATGCCGTAATTGGCGCTGTCCAGGCGGCTGCCGCGTGTGAGATCGTCCATCGCCCGGTCCAGCTCGCGCACCGAGAGGTAGCGGTGGCCGCGCCAGCGATACAGCACCGGATTGTTCGGCGCGATCGCCAAGCCGCGCGTGAACGTCTGGATGGCTTCGCGGAACTGGCGCGCGCCGGATTGGGCCAGGCCGAGCTGGATGATCCGCTCCACGTTGCGCGGATCGGCGGCGAGGGCGCTCTCGGCGCGGGCGATCGGGCCGCTGTCGTGCTGCGCGCGATACTCGACGCCTGCGGGCGAGCGGTACTGCACCGATTGGCCGGCCGCTGGTGCCGCGGCGCCCGCTGCGGTCGCCAACAGCGCAGCCACCACCTGCACACGGCCGCGCCGCGAACGCCTGCCCTTCTTTCGCCCCGCCACGGCGATGGCCTTCTCCGCCCACGGGCGCAGCGCCTCCGGGTCCTCGAGGAGATCGGCGGCTGCCTGATAGTACTGCATGACCTCACCACCCTCGCCGTACGGACGGAACGGGCCCATCCCGAGCGCTTCGAAATCGGCCCGATTGGAATCGTCCACCTTCAAATAGAGGGTGTCATCCGCGATCAGTGCGAAGAAGAGGTCGCCCGAGTAGATCCCGACGCCGCCGAACATGCTGCGGGCGTGGACCCGCGGAGCCACGCGGCTCAGCTGGTCCACGATGAAGGTCCGGAAGCTCGCGCTGACTGGCACAGGGTTTAAGCTGCGGGACACCCCTGAAAAATCAACCGCGTGGTACGTGGTGACCTGGGCTCCTGCTCCACCGTTCCTTCCCCCCGGCGCGCGGTTCGCGGTGCTCCAGGGCGACCCCGGGCAGGCCGGCATCTACACCATCCGGCTCGAATTGCCCGCCGGCTACGTGATCCGGCCCCATTTCCACCCCGCCGACGAGCACATCACCGTGGGCGGCTTCATCACGGCCACCGCGCAGGCGCATCACTACGCCGTCGCTCGCGCGAAGACCGTGGTCCAGGTGCACGGCGAGGGTCCCTTCGCGATCACGTATGTGCGTGCCGCGGACGACCCACGAGCGGCTGCACCACGGGCTCGCCAGTAGACAGCCACCGTCTCGGTAGCGCGCCGCAGCGCCCATGCGCTGCGGCGCGCGGATGAAAAGCCCAATTCCCGCCGCTGGGCTAGATTCGACTCACCCTCCTTCCTGGCACACGGCCGTGCTCCAGACGCGCTCCGCGACCCTGCTCCTGACCGTCCTGCTGGCCGCAGATGCCGGCGCCCAATCCCTCCCCCTCCCCCTCCCCCTCCCCACCCGCCCGGAACGAACCGATTACCGCGAGACCAGCTCGTACGCCGACGTGATGGATTTTGTGCGGCGCGCGAGCGCCCTGGCTCCCGCGTTGCTCCATCCGGCCACGTTCGGCTATACGATGGAAGGGCGGGCGCTGCCGCTGGTGGTCGTCGGTCGGGTGCGCGATGCCAGTCCGGCGGCGGTCCGCGCGAGCGGCAAGCTCCGCGTCTTCATTCAGGCGAACATTCATGCGGGCGAAGTGGAGGGGAAGGAAGCGGCGCAGATGCTGCTGCGCGCGCTGGCGCGGGGGGAGCACGCGGCCTGGCTCGACTCCCTGGTGCTGCTGGTGGCGCCGATCTACAACGCCGACGGCAACGAGCGGGTCAAGCTCACCAATCGACCGTTGCAGAACGGCCCGGTGGGGGGGATGGGCCAGCGCGCCAACGCGCAGGGCCTGGATCTGAACCGCGACCACGTGAAGCTCGAGTCTCCCGAGGCGCGCTCGCTGGTCGCGCTGTTCCGCAGCTACGATCCCCAGGTCGTCATCGACCTGCACACCACGGACGGCTCGTTCCACGGGTACCATCTCACCTACGCGCCCCCGCTCCATCCCAACACCGACAGCGCCATCGTGCGGCTCCTGCGGGACGACTGGCTGCCGGCCGTGACGCGCGCCATCAAGCGGCGCGACGGCTGGGACTTCTATTACTACGGGGACTTTCCGGGCCCAGAGGAGCGGGGCACGGAGCGGGGCTGGTACACCTTCGACGCCCGGCCGCGGTTCAACACCAACTACGTGGGTCTGCGGAACCGTGTCGCGATCCTGTCGGAGGCGTACTCGTACGCCACGTTCGAGGAGCGGATCCACGCCACCTACCGGTTCGTCGAGGAGATCCTCACCTACGCGCGCGGGCACGCGGCGACGGTGCGGCGCGTGGTGGCCGCCGCGGATGCGGCGGACGTGACGGGACGGACCCTGGCGGTGCGGGAGGCATTCCAGCGCTCGACCGACTCGGTCGCGATCCTCGTGGGGGAAGTGGCGGAGGATCGGCACCCCTACACCGGTGAGCGCGTCCTCCGGCGGCTCGAGGTACGGCGGCCGGAGCGGATGCCCGAGTTCCAGACGTTCCGGGCGACGGAAACGGCCGTCGCTCCCGCGTTCTACTACGTGCCGGCCGGGCTCACCAGGGTGATCGCCCTGCTTGCGGCACACGGCGTCCAGCTGCAGCGGCTGGCCCGCGTCGAGACGCGGACCGTCGAACGCTTCACGATCGACTCGCAGGCGACGGCGGCGAATGAATTCCAGGGACACCACGAGCGGACGCTGTACGGGCGCTGGGAGGCCGCCGACGTGACGCTACCGGAAAGCACGGTGGTGGTGGCCGTGCGCCAGCCGCTCGGCCGGCTCGCGTTCACGCTGCTCGAGCCCCGGTCGGACGACGGCGTGGTGGACTGGAACGTGCTGGACGACCTGCTGGTGGACGCGCGGAGCTACCCGATCTTGCGGGGGAACTGAGCGCCCGGCGCCGGCATCACTGGAGAGGCGTTTGTTGCATCGCCACCGCCTGCCAGCGGCCGTCGCGCCGGACGAAGATGCGCATGTACCTGACCTTTCCGCTGAACGGGAAGCCACGAAACGTACCGGTGTTGTCCGCGATGCCTCTGAGCACGGCCACGTCGCCATAGATCCGCACCGTCAGGCTGTCGTATTTCACCGACGTCAGCGTGAGCTGGCCGCTCGCGATATCGCGGAGGTTGTCCGCCTTGGTGCGGAGCTGGCCGAGCCGCGATATCTCCACGAACTCGTCGGCGACCATGCGCGCAAGCGCTGCCGTGTCGGCCCGCAGCAGGGCCTGCGCGCGATTCGCCTCGACTGCGCGCACGGAGTCCTCCACCCCCCCGCCTGCTCCTCCCTGGGCAGCGAGGTGAGAGCCGTGGAGGCTGAGGACCAGCAGCGACATCGACACCAGAGCAGTTCGGTACATGAGGTGGCTCCGTGCGCTTCCTTCGCTTCAGGCACTTGAGTCAGCGCCGTTCCCGGCACGCCGGGGGCGCCGCACCAGCTCGCCCCTACAGTTGGGGCAGACCTGCGCCATGGCCGTCGTGCAGTCCGCGCAAAACGTGCACTCGAACGTGCAAATGTAAGCCTCTGCGTCCGGATGCAGGGGGCGGCCGCACTTCTCGCAGCGGTTCCGCATCTCCAGAGCCATGGGATCGAGTGGTGGCGTCGTCGCAGGGTCAGCGCCGTGCCGCTGGGGTGTCAGCGGGCACCGGCGGTACTGGTCTCCTAACGTCGCTCGAACGCCACGAAGGCCACCCGGCGACTATCAGGCGACCATGACGGAACATTGATGGTGCCCTGACCGCCGAGGAAGGGCGGCGTCAGATCGCGCACTGACCCGTCGCGCAAGTCTATGAGACGAAGCTTCACCTGCTTGCCGAACGGATGGTCCTCGCCCTGGTCTTCGAGGTACGCGAGGAACACCACCCAGCGCCCGTCGGGCGACGGGTGCGGGAACCAGTTGGAGTAGGCGTCGCGAGTGAGCTGTTCGGCCCGACTGCCGTCCGGGCGCATGCGCCAGATCTCCATCTTCCCACTACAGAATGAGTTGTAGTAGATGAACTCTCCGTCCGGTGCGTAGTCCGGGCCATCATCGAGGCCACGGCAGGTCGTCAGGCGCCGCTCCTCTCCACCGCCCACCGGGATGGTGTAGATGTCCCACTCCCCACCGCGGCGCCCAACGAACGCGAGCGTCGTTCCGTCAGGAGACCATCCATGCCAGAAGCTCGGGGCCTGCGCCGTGACCTTCACCGGTGTCGGGCTGCCGGCGATCGGGAGGATGTAGATGCTGGACGCGAGCCAGTCCTGCTCCGGGTCCGTGATGTGCTCGGCGGCGTGATGACTCAGGACGAGGTCCCTGCCATCAGGTGAGATACCGTGATCGTTGTTTACTCGGGTGGCGAATCCGGTTGGAATCTCCTCAAGACGCTTGTCACCGCGAGCAGGTAGGTGATAGAGCCGACCCTTGCTGTTCACCACAAAAAAGCGCCCGTCAGGCGACCAGTTCGGCGCCTCGAAGTGCCGATCGTCGCTATAGACGGTTTCGACACGTCGGGATTGAATTTCCACGGTGCGGAGCGAGCTGCGGATTGTACCCTCGGATTGGCCGAGCACACTGCTCGGGACGACGACGCTCGCTAGGAGAAGAAGGCGAGGCGGTGTCATCAAGGCCAGCCGGCGCCCGGTGCGGGTGCTCGCAGGGTTAGTACCTGACCCTTGCGTGCCCGGTCGGCCGTGCTCTCAAGACCACGCCACTCCCGGACCACCATGAACAATGTTCTCCCGTCCACGCCCCCGAGCATACAGGCGAAACAGCCAAGGTCCAGGTCGACCGCCTGCAGCACGTCGCCGCCTTCGCGAACGCGCACGCAGCGCTTGTTCGGGACGTCCGCGTACCAGACCGCGCCGTCCGCGTCCACGCAGATGCCGTCGGGGACGCCGTCACGGAGATCGGCCCACACCCGCCGGTTCGAGAGGCTGCCTCCAGGCGATGCCATCGGCCACCTGTCGCGTCGAGCCGTCGGGGGTGACGAGCGCGACGATTCCCGGGGCAAACTTCTCGCCGGCCATGAGGTTGAACCCGCCGCCGTTGACGTACGCGTTGCCGCGGCCATCCACGACGATCTCGTTGAAGCCCAAGTGCGAGACGCCGGTCAGGTCGGCATACGTCACCAGCGAGCCGTCGGCCTCCCGGCGCAGGAGAAGCCGATCGCTCGCCGAAACGATCAGCAGGGGCCCATCCGGCAGCCAGTCGATGCAGATCGGCTGAAATGACGGAAAGCGCAGCCGGACCATGACCTCGCTCTCGCCGTCGGGACCGACGGCGACGACCTCTTGTGCGCCCCAGTCGGCGAGCCACAGACGGCTGTCGTGCCCCCAACGCGGCGACTCGCCGAACACGAGACCAGTCATCAAGCTCTGCGGCGCGAGGTTCTCGTTGTATGCCTCGGACAAGGCCTATCTCCCCGCTTGCTCACCCTTTAGTGCCGCGACCGCCTCCCGCGCTCGTTCAACAGACGGTTGCAGCTCGGGGTCGGCGTGCTGCCACGCCTCGATGAAGCGCTCGTAGTACCGGATGGCCTGGGGCACCTCGCCCAGCTGCTGGTACAACGCGCCCCGCTCGGCCCACGATCGCACGACGAAGCCGGCGTTCTGGATGTGGTCGTCGAGACTGTCCAGGCGCGCGTAGGCCTCGATCGCAAGCCGCGGCTCGCGCAGGCGGGCCAGGAGGTCGCCCCATGCGAACGCGCGGATCCCTCCTTCGAAGCCGTTGAATTCCGCGTCCCCAGCCGTGCGATAGTGACGCTCGACTCGCCTCAGCGCGCGCGCCGTGTCACCACGCGCCAGGGCCAGGTGAGCGTCGGCGACGTGCCAGGTGGCCCATGCCAACGTGTCGACGTGCTGCAGGAGAGGCCGTAGGAGCAGGGTGTCGCGCATCGCGAGATACATGGCGAGCGCCACCGTGCCCAGTCCTTGGCAGACGCGCCGCAGGCGTGCCGTATCGGTACCCGCGTAGCGGTCGAGCGTGGCACGCAGCTTGTCCGTCAGGCTGCCGAGCGCGTCCGGCCGGGCACGGGGTTGGCCGACCTCGGCAGCGAGATACCCTTCGCCCAACCAGCCGATGTCCGTCACGGCCATTCGCAGGCTGCCCACATTGGTCGAGTCGAACCCGAGCCCCCTTAACGTGGCGTTGAAACGCAGACCCTCGGCCCAGCGTCCGCCGGCGCCCGCGAGCACCGCGGCTGGGAGGGACCACTCGCGAAAACGCCCCTCCCGGATCTGCAACAGGGTGTCGCGCGCCACCCGCAGCCCGTCATGCACGGCGGTTGCGGCTTGACTGGCGCGCCCGAGCAGGAACAGCGCCATACTCTTGAAGAAAGCCGCCTCGGCCTGCCATCCCAGTCGGTCCATGGTCCTCGCCTCGTCCACCACCTCGCCGTAGCGTCGCTGGCTGTACAGCACGTCCAGCAGCATCTGCCGAGGTCGCCACGAGCCCGGCACGGCGGCCACCCACGCGCGCGCGGTCTGGATTTGCGCCGCGCGTGCCTCATCGCGCCACCGAGCGACCGTCCGAGCCCCGAACCGTCGGCTCAGATCGTCGGGCGTCCCGTACACGGCCGAGTCTGCGAGACAGAGGTGGAAGGCCCCGGACCCACCGCCCCCCGTGCAGCGCCCGAGCGCATCGAGGATGTGCTGATAGGCGAGCACGTAGCTCGAATCGATGGCGAGGGTGTGCTGGAACGCGCGCAATGCGCGTCCCAGGTTGCCGATGGTGTCAGGGTGGGGGAAGTCGGACGACCGGTCGTGGTAGTGGGCTTCCCCCAGCTGATACCATGCTTCGACGTCCGTCGGATCGCGGGCGATCAGATCCTCGACGATCCGGCGGGCCCACGACAAGTGCCCGTCTTCAAAGGCGCGGTGGAACGCGACGAGCGCGCGCAGCCGGGGCGGGAGCGAGGCGCTGTGCCGCTCGGCGCCGAGGAGAAATTGGCGGCGGTCGATGGTGGCAGAGCCCCACCCTGAGGCGCTGTGCTCCCTGATTCCAAGGCCCCACCCTCCGGCGTTGTAGAGCCTGAGGTAGGCGAGCGCGAAGCTGGAGTCGAGCGCCACGGCACGCTGGAGGAGCAGATAGGCCGAGTCGAGCTGGAACCGCTGGAGCGCGGCGGTTCCCTCCAGATAGGCACGGTACGCTGCGATCGAGCTGGTCGTCTGGGCCAGTACCGACGGTCGCTCGCCCGGCGGCGCGCCACTCGTGCCCAGGATGCGGGCGGCGAGCGCGTCGAACAGGGGCCGCGGGTCGGCACTCCAGGCCGCGCGCACGATGTGCGTCGCGAGGCGGTCACCGGTGCGTACGTCGTGCACCTTGGACTCGATTGCGAGGGAGTCGCCCTCCCGACGGACGTCGCCTAGCACCAACGTCCCCACGCGGGCCTCGCGCGCCATCGCGCGCGCCGTTTCGAAGTCGACGTCGGCACCAGTGCTCACGTGGCGGCGCCGCATGAGTGAGGCGGTGCGCTCGTCGTCGTATACGCGCATGTCCTCCCAGTGCGCCGCCGCGAGGCCGAGCAGGTTCATCGCCGCTTCCTCGAGGTAATCGCGCGTTGCATCGCCGGTCTTGTTCTTGAAGGGGAACACGATGAGGGATTTGCGCGGATCTCCCTCCGTGCGGAATCCCCGTGGCCAGAGGGCGAACGCGAGAACGACCACGAGCCCCAGCGCGCCGGCCGTGACGATGCTCCGCGTGCGCCACCGGGTCGCGCGCCGGAACCCGGTGCCGCTCAACAGCCCGTCGAGCGCCCCGCTGAGCTCGTCCGCCGTGGCGAAGCGGTCCCCCGGCTCTGTGGCGAGGGCGCGCTCGATCACGGGCTGCAAGCCCAGGGCATCGTGCCCCAGCTGCGGCACCTTGTGGGACAGCGCTTGCGCAATGATGGACTGCGGCGTCGCACCCTCAAACGGGGGCCTGCCCGCCAGCATCTCGTAGAGGACCACACCCAGGGCGTAGACGTCCGTCCGGCCGTCCAAGTTGGTCTCGCCCAGGGCCTGCTCCGGGCTCATGTACTTCGGCGTGCCGACCGCCATGCCGGTCTGCGTCAGCCCCGACCGCGCCGCCGAGGCGCTCACCGCCCGCGCGATCCCGAAGTCCGCCACGACCGCGTGGCCCTGCGAGAGCAGGATGTTCGCCGGCTTGATGTCGCGGTGCACGACCCCCTGGCGGTGGGCGTAGGCGAGCGCGTCGGCCACCTCATGTGCGATGCGCGCCGCCTCCGGCTGAGACAACCGGCCTTCCCGGACCAGGCGATCGCGCAACGACTCGCCCTCGACGAACGGCATCACGTAGTACAGCATGCCATCAGCCTGGCCGGAATCGTAGACGGGGAGAACGTGGGGATGCTGGAGCTTGGCGGCGATCTCGATCTCGCGCAGGAAGCGCTCGTGGCCGAGGGCGGCGGCCAGCTCGGGACGGAGCAGCTTGATCGCGACCGGCCGCTGGTGCTTCACGTCAGTCGCGAGAAACACGATGGCCATGCCCCCGGCGCCGACCTCCCGCTCTACGCGATAGCGGTCTCCCAGAGCGGCCTGCAGGCGTTGGAGCACGTCGTCATTCTATGGGTCGATTCCGGCCGGCGGTAGGAGGGTCATGCCGCCAGGCGTCGTGCTTCGAACGGCCACGTTCGTCCCTTCCACGACCACGCTCCGAAGCACACAACACCCAGCACCAACGCGCCCAGCCCGAACGCGATCACCGTGGGCGGCGTCGTGGCAAAGATGAAGATCCATCCAACCAGCGCGACGAGGCTCGGCACTGGATAGAGCCACATCCGATACGGCCTCGGCATGTCCGGCGCTCGCCGACGCAGCAACGTCACCGCGCCAATCTGACCGATGAACTGCACGAGAATCCGCGTCGTGATCAACGCATCTATGACCATGCCCAGCGACACAAAGCCGGCGAGGATCGAGAGGACGCCCAGCACGCCGAGCGAGACGTTGGGGAATCCCTTGGACGGATGGAGGCGCGCGAATACCTTGAAGAAATAGCCGTCCTTCGCTGCCGCATACGGCACGCGCGAGTACCCGAGCAAGAGGGCGAAGACCGAGCCGAACGCGGTCCAGAGGATCATCGCCGTGAACAGCGTCGCGACGCCCGGTCCGTACATCCGTTCCATGAAGATCGAGACGATGAAGTTGGTCCCGCCACGGGACCACGCCGATAATCGAGAGATTGATCGCGAGGTAGATCACCGCTACCGCCACGGTGCTGATCAGAATCGACCGTGGGATCACTCGGGCGGGATTCTCGACTTCGTCGCCGATATAGCAGACATCGTAGTAGCCGAGGTAGTCGTAAACGCCGATCCGCGACGCCGCGCCGAGGCCTATGAGAAAGCCCAAGGAGAAGTCGAACGCACCCGGCGGAAAGTCGAAGGCGATCCTGGGGTCGAAGTGCCGTGCACCGGTCACGACGACCACGATGACGGTGACGATCGTTCCCATCCATAGCGTGACGGTGATCGTCGCGATCGACGTGATCCGCCGGTAGAGGAGTGCGAGGTTCGCGAGCCCGATGATCGTGACGGCGAGCATCGCCTGGCGCGCCGTGATCCCCTTCCAGATATAGCCAAGGTACTGCGAGAAGCCGATGTACCCAGACGCGATCTCGAGGGGTCCACTAAGCACGAACTGCCAGACGAAGAGAAAGCCCATCAGGCGGCCCACCTTCTCCGCGCCATAGCCTTGGCGCAGATACCCGAACGAGCCACCGGATCCCGGCATCGCCGCCCCGAGCTCGCTCCAGACCATGCCGTCGCACATGACGATCACCAATGCGACGAGCCAGCCGAGCATCGCCTGCGGACCGCCCAGCGCGGACGTGAGAAGCGGGATCGTGATGAACGGTCCGATCCCGATCATGTTCGTCATGTTGAGCGCCGTGGCGTGAATCAGGCCGAAGCGGCGGACCATCGGCGCCGTCGGCGTCAAGCGCTTGTCAGGCGTCAACCACGCCATCCAACATCGGTCGGATCGCGGTGGCTAGTGCGATCCCGGGATTGTCGGCATCGACCACGAACCCATCCTCCGCCGCCCAGATGGCAGATAGAACAGCCTGAGCAAAACCCCAAGCCAGCATCCGTGTGGCATCCAGACTGAGCGCGCGTGCAAAGCGTTCGACTCTCTGCTCGATCGCCCGTGGCTCGGCGAGCAACTCGGGCCTCTCGGACGGGTTCCGGAGCACGGCCCCAACCTCGTACTCGAGTTCGCCGACTACGCCCTTCGGATCGATGGCCAACCAGCCACGCTCGGAATCGAACAACACGTTGTAGTGATGGAGGTCGCCATGGAGCAGCCGCGGCCGCGATTGCGACCCACACAGCTCTGAGTAGACGCGATGCGCTTCCACGAGAAGTCGTTTCGGAATCTGCGCTGTTGCGCTGACAGCGTAACGCTCGAATCCCTTGGCCCATTCCTGCACGGTCGGCGCGGTGCTCACCGGTGCCCGCGGCGACATCGTCCCGATGACGTCTGCCAGAACCTCGGTGGCCTGGTCATCGCCCCCGTTCAGGGCCAGACTCACAAGGGACTTGGCGGGACGAAGGCGCTCGAGCAACATCGCGCCATCGACGTAGTCGTACACTCGTACGACGCCCTTCCCCTCAAACGCGTCCAGTATTTCGCCGGAGCGCCATTCGTCCCCGCGATTCCTGATAACCTTCAGCACAACCGGCTGGTCATCGCGTCGGCCGAACACGAGGACCGAGCTCTCGGTCTCCACCAGGTGCTCGACAGAGATCCGCCAAGCGCTGATTCGCTCCTCCACTCGGCTCCGGAGTTCACTCGAGTCTGCCGACTCCATGTATCGCTCCTGATGCGTCTCGCCCTCAAGCTTAGGAGGATCGACCGGCCTCTCCTCGAGCGGGATGGTCTCCCAAGCCATCGCGCCAGGCGACCCCTCGAGTTGCCGGAGCACGCGGGCAAGGCATTCTCTCACCATCGTTGCCACTGGGCTCCTTGCGACGACGTCATCGAGCGCAGCGATGATTGGATCCGAGGCGGCGTTCATTGGAGAGCCATCTCGCTTAACGCGAACCCGTTCCACCACGTGGACCCCGTTGGGCTCGAATCGCCCCGCGCGGCATCCGGTGCTTCTTATGCCTGGTGGCGTTCATTGATGCGTGATGTACCGCCTACCGGCCCGCCCATGAGCCGGAGGGCAGAGCCCGCGGGCGCACCGCAGGGTCCTTTCGTTCTCGACACGCAAGCATCAAGGCCGCGCCGGCCTATAGACACGCACGTAGTCGACGACCATCGCCGCCGGGAAGATTGCATCCGACTTTGGATCCCCGTCGAATGTCCCACCGATGGCCAGATTCAGGACCAGGAAGAACGATTGGTCGAGTACCGATTTGCCAAACTGCTCGACTTCGCTGCGCGTGACCCTGTAGTGGACGGTATCGTCGACGAAGAATCGTACGGCGAGCGAATCCCATTCGACGGTGAACGTGTGGAAGTCGTCCGAGAAGGTGCCACGCTCCAGCGAATGCGCGTGAGCCAACGGAGTGTTCCCGGAGTAGCCCGGACCGTGCACCGCCGAGCTCGTCGTGGCCGGCTCGCTCCCACGATTCTCCATGACGTCGAGCTCACCGCACTCCGGCCACGGCGTCGCCGGAAAGCGACGCCCGAGCATCCAGAACGCGGGCCAGAGTCCCTGCCCAGCAGGCAGCTTGATGCGTGCTTCTACACGGCCGGGCTGGATATGCATCTTGCCGCGCGTCGTGACCTTGGCGGACGTGTACCGGCACGGACCGTAGTGACAGGTCAGGCCCGCGGGAGCACGCCGGGCGACGATCAGCAATTGCCCCTGTCCACTGAGCGCGATGTTTGCGGGTGAGTCGGTATAGTATTCCTTCTCGTCGTTGCCCCAGCCGCAGATCCCTGCCCCGCACCCGTCCGCCGTGTCGTAACGCCACTTCGTGCTGTCGATGCGTGCGCCGGCCGCCCCATCGAACTCGTCGCTCCAGACCCGGATCCACGCACCTCTGGACACAGCGGACCCGGTGAATGGTGTGCTGGGCGTGCAGCCGAGCGACGCGCCAAGCCCGAACGCCCACGTAGCGTGGACGAGTTGCCTGCGGCGCGCGGACAGGAGATTCATTCCCTAAATCTACGCGGCGCCAGCAGCTTCCATCGGCCATGCCGCGGTCCAAGCTGACTCCGCCCGCTGCAGCGAAGCAAACGAGCCGTCGCGCTGCGCAAGCCGGCTAACGGATTTGGCTCACCCTTCGAAGCCGTCCGTTCTCCAGCGGTTCACGATCGTCCCAGCCAATACAGGGCCAGCAGAAAACAGAGGAAGGAGATTACGTCGAGAGGCTCTCTAAACCATGTCCAATGCGTCCACCTCGCGACTCTCGCTGAGAGCTCGACCGATGGCGGCGAATCAAGGGGAATTCTTTGAAACGCGAGCATCTCACGAATGAAGAACAGAAAGCTCCAAACGCGCATGACAACATAAGATGCAAGGCCTATGAGAACCAGGCGGCGGACTGCAATGTCATGCCAAGTGAGCAAGAGCGACGAGAGAATGAAAACGGTGATCGCTGCATGAACGGGGATCCAGAACCGCTGAAGGGGAACGCCGGTGCCGCGTTGTATGATGGACAATGAAGATGGCGGTGACGCACTCCACATGGGTGTCAGAACGATGTGTTCATAGAGACCGCCTCCAACAGACGCGGCCATCGAGAACGAAAGCAGAGTCAACGACCACAGTGCCAGGTTCGTCGTCATCGAGATGCCCTTCCCCCTTGCCCCGCTTCACCAGTGTATCGCCCCTCCGACCGGTTGTTCCGCTTTAGGAAGGAGGCCGCCCCCTTACCAGAAACGCAAGGGCGATTCGGAAGGCATTCTACGCTACGTGGCCGCGCCCGTCGGCTTCAAGCGCTTGTCAGACCGCCAGCTTGACTAGGTAGATGGCGGTATGAGTCCGGCCAGCGTCGCCGCAAAGGCGCCGGCGTGCTGCGTGCGGCTCAGGTCTGACAACGGCCCAGATGATGTCGAAGGCGCGCCGGCGAGGGGGAAATAGTCGGCGAGGCAAGTTGATTCGAGGGCCGTGCGCAGCTCGGGCGTCAGAGGTGTTGTCCTGCCCCGCCAGCCGCCATGATGAATGAAGACGCCACCCGTATTGGCGCCCGACGAGTGCACGACCAATCCGAAGGGCTCCTGGTCAACCGCATCGACTTTGGGGTCGACTCGAAGTCCGTTGCACACGAGGTACGTATCGCCACTCGCTTTCCGCTCCCACATCAGAAGCGCTCTTGGCATCTTCCGACGCAGGGTTTGCGGGACGGCCGAAGGGAGCTGATCTCGACTGATCCATCGGTACCCGGCCGTGGTGTGGGGGCCACGGGCGAGTTCCTCGAATTCAGCTCGTTGGGTGGACGTTATCGAGCGGGTGCTGACGTTCATGAGGAGAATGATACAGACTCAACGAGGGCGCTGGTCGCCTAACTTACCGCGCTCAAGCTGGGCGCGCAAAGCACCGGGGCGCACCGCAGTTCTCTGCGGTTGTCGATACTCAACTGGCGCACAAATGGCATTCTACCCTACTTGAACGCGTCCGTCAGCGTCAAGCGCCTGTCAGGCGGCGCGCCGCAAGCGCTCGAGTGCCGAGGCGATCGCGCAGACGAGTCCGCCGTTGAGGGCCACTCCACCGAGCACTATTGCAGCGAGTAAGAGGCCGCCGGCCTGACGCCCCAGCGGCGTCTCCAGTATCAGCGTCCACGGCAGCCCCAGCACGAGCAACTCCCACGCGGCCAGTCCCGGCATCTCCGTCGAGACCGCAAGGCGTTGGACGGCGAGGGCACCGGCGATCACTGCCAGCCCGAGGTAGATCGCCGCGGCGACGCGGCCCCAGCGAGAGAGCGGACGGGTCATTCGGATGCTTGCCGAATCAGATCAGCGCGCCGCCTAACGGAATTCTACCCTACCTACAGGCGCCCGTCAGCGTCAAGCCCTTGTTAGCCAGCGGCTTTCGTCGACGGACTCCCACAATGGGCGTGACGAGAGACGCATGTGCGAACGGCAAGGGCACAAACAAACGGTTCCCTCAAGAACAGGGCCCGTCAGCTTCAAGCGCGTGTCCGGCAGCTCGCGACCTACGGGGCCGGTCGATAGCCCGCGCGCACCGAGTCTGGCAGCTGCGGGCGGATGTCGTCGGGCGTATGCGGGACTCCATCGGGGCCAGCCGAGAACAGATCATAACTCTCCTGGTCGGGGGCGACTTGGTATTCGTACGCGCGCGGGAGGTGAAAGAGACCCTGACTGTGATCGTAGATATTGACTAGCCGCAGGGGGATCGGCGTTCCGACCAGCGTTGGGAGGTTGGAGGGGTAGTGACCGTTCCGGCCACGATAGCTCTCGAGTTCGCTCACGAGTTCGACCAAGTCGCGGCGTGTCTGCTCGGCCTCGACCTGCGCAAGAGCGCCACCGTGCTGCATCTTTACGAGGATGAGCATCGGTATTGCCAGATGGAGCAGCGCGCCTGCCGCACCGATGGCCACGCTGAGCTTCGCACGCGGGCGATCCCCGAGGAGGCCCCACGTCACGGCGGCCGCGCCGAAGAACAGGCCGAATCCTGGAATGAAGGAGCACCCGGCCACGAGGAGGAGCGGCCAAGCCCGTTTGGCATTCGCTGGCGGAGCAGACACCATCGCTAGGTTCTCAAGCCGCCTATCGGCTGGCGCTTAGGCGGCGGGCGCAAAGAGCACAAACGGAATTTTACCCTACTTGCGCGCGCCCGTCAGCGTCAAGCGCTGGTGAGGCCGCAGCCCCGCGACGTGCCTTCATCCCGAGCCACCCGACTAGGACGGCAGGCAGCAGGACACGGATAGCGCGTAAGCTGCAGCGCACTGGTGACAAATCCAATACGCCTACGTGCGCCGCCACTTTCACACGCTTCTCAGGCCGCGCGCTGCAGCGCGACGACCGACCAAAAGGCGAAGCCCGAGGCAGAGCCGCGCCAGCCGCTGCGACGAAGCGCACGCGCGATCAACCTGTTCATGACACCGTGCCCCACCAGCATGACCGACCCATGCTCGCAGGCGAGCTCGCCCAGACGCTCGGCGGCGCGGTGCGCACGGCCCCGCGCCTCGCGCAGCGACTCGGCACCGTGCGACCAACCACAGAACCACACCACGCGAGCAAGCAAGGACCAGTGGCGAGGTGCGAGAGCCAAGCGCAGGCGGATGCTGGAGGGAATTCCGGCCTCGTCGAAAACGGGACGGTACAGCTCTCGGTTCTTGTCCAAAACGCGACGGGCGACAGCCTCGAAATCCTCCGCCGGCTGGGCGAGCAGAACGGCTGCTGGACGCCGTCGCGTAGCGGGACCTCGTCCCCGTTGTTCCCACTTCCGGGCGGGCTGCCGGGCCGTCCATCACGTACCCCACCCGCCAGCCGAAACTCCCTTTCCCCGAAACCCCCTCGGCGTGCCGTCGCATCACCCCGCGCTCGCGAGCCGTTCCGTCCCCACGAGTTTTCACGCGGCCTCAGCGCTTGTTAGGCAGCGCACCTCCAAACCGTCACTGACATGAACCAGAATAGAACGTGCGGACGAGGGTATCGCGGCGCACCGAGACAAAGTGTGGGCTGGTCGGCGTCACAGAGCACGTTGGCCGCACATCAGTAAGGTCAAGACGATGATCGCCGACCGGAAGCTCGGTGAACAGGACAGAATCGACGACGGCAATATGTTGAGGGGCACGTTGATCAAGAGCGAGATAGAAGCCGTCGGTATCCTCAACTACGCGTGCTGCCGCGTTGACACCCACGTTAACCTGGAGGGATCCAGTCGCCGGATCCGGCTCCTGACAGGTGACGAGAAGTGCCGTACTGATCAGCGGGATCGTGAAGACGTTCGCTCGGCGCATGATGTAATCTCCAGGGCTGCCCAACGGCCCGCGCTTGAGCTGCGGGCGCGTACTCCACGGGTGCACCGCATGCCCGCTCGATCGCGACAACTCAGCTGGCGCACCATGGAAGTCTACCCTACTCGGCGGCGCCCGCCAGCGTCAAGCGCATGTTAGGCGGCCGCCTGCGTGGGCACTCCTCTACGACCGCGCCAGGGACTGACACCTCTCCGGTGTGGCCAGACTAGCATTGCCCATCCCGAGGGTCCAACAGATAGCACAACACGCCGTCCACGAGGGTGAGTACGGTAACAATGCCTACGACCTCGGTGACGTTTTCGGCGAACGTCTTGTAGCCGAGCTTCATGGAGTCCACTCGGGTCCGGGGAATACTACGCCGGCAGCTGTCGCACCTCACGGACATCTGGTACGGGATGCCCGAGACCGAGTCTTGGGTGATGACCACCGCATGCCATTTCTCGACCCCGCTGGTGGTCCAGATCCACACAGGGTCGGCACGCTTAACGGGTGTTGGCTGATTGAGCGGACGCCGTCCCCAATAGCCGGAGCAGCCTGCCGCCAATAGGACTATCGCGAAGCGTGAGCAGCGCATCATGGAGAGGGGGGCGTTGTTGCCGTCGTGGTCCGGTTCACTGAGCCCTCCGCGTGCCCGATTGCCGATAAGCGATCCAAGGACAGCGCCCCTTGGAGTGACCGTGACCATAACGATCGTTGGATGTGTCAAGTGAACTTCAAGAGAGGTGGCGACACGCTTTGGGGTGTGATCAACCCCTGCCAGGGTCCTTGAAAGCGTCTGGCGCTGCTAGGAGTTGTCGACTGTCGCCTGCGTCATTCAGACCCCGGTGCGGCCGCCTTCTATGTGGGCGCTGCTGTCAAGTCCCCTTCGTCGTGCGGACACGAAGTCTCCGCAGCGCGGACTCCGCGTCCCACTGCTTCACCTGGTGCTGCCTCAGCACGCCGCCGCGCTGGTCGCTTCGGATTACGTGCGGACGCTCAGGTCCGCGATTCACCTTCTATCCGTGGTGGCCGGGCGTCTCCGCCGCCACTCACCTCATCCGGTATGCGCCCAACGGCGCCTGCGAAGCCCTCGCGAGTGACCCCCTCTAACGGTCGGTTCGCTCGGCGAACCCGGCGGCAGCCACGGGCCACTCGATCCCCGCGTCCCCTCGGCGTGTCGCACCACAGCGGCTACGCCTTGAGCACCGCGCCCTCCGGCACCACGCCCGTCTCGAGATACCGCCACAACTCCAGCAGCAGCCGCCGGGCCAGCGCCACGATCCCAATCCGCCGGATCCGGCTACTCCCCTGCCCAAAGCGCGCCTCATACCACCGGCTCTACGCACTCTCGCTGAAACCGCACCCACCCCCACGCAATCTCGATCGCCATCGCCCGGATATACCGGTTGCCCGCCTTGCCGCTCCCCTGCTCCCGACTCACCGCCCCACTCTGATAGGGCGGCCAGCCGCTTCACGTACTGCCGGTACTGTGCCCCCGTCAGCCGATGCTCCAACGACCGCAACGACGCATTCGCTTCCATCACCGACGTGTCGATCGCCAGGTGCCGACCTTTCAGCAGCTTCTGCTGCTTCAAGGCCCGCAGCAGCAAGCCGAACACCGCCTCGTAGACGGCGGCCGCGAGCCGCTGGCGGATCACCGTACAGCTCGAATGGTGCGGCGTCCGCTCCCCCAACCCGTAGTGCAGAAACTCCCGGATCGAGAGCGAATCCGCACACCGCGCCGCGATCGCCCGTTCGCTCGGCAGATTCTCGAAGAAGCCCACCAGCCGCATCTTGAAGTAGACCTCGGGATCGATGCCCGGTTGCCCGCCCTTGCTGCCGTCCATGTCGTAATAGGGCGCCGCCAGCCGACGCACCTCCGCCCCGAACCGACACGCGGTGAGCACCTGGTCGAGCTTCTGATAAAACGAATGCGCCGGCGTCGTAGGGAGATCGCTCGTGGCGATCCAGAACGCCGGCGCTTCCTCGGGAGTTCTTGTGCCGGAACACGGTGGCCTCCGTCAGCTGGGGAACTGGCGAACCACTCGTATCGCGGCGCCAATCTATAT
>WNFU01002590.1_pt1 | contig 24555 bp, 22 predicted proteins | sample 5400121 | NCBI WGS metagenome assembly WNFU01 (sample SAMN13153360, study PRJNA577476) | soil metagenome | isolation source: 100 cm soil or saprolite under grassland replicate 1 | place: USA:California | collected 2016-06-15
CTGCCGAGGTCATAGAAGACATGTGTCGGCGATCATTTATGACTACCAAATTCGGCTGAGATTGCCGTTCGTGAGCCCGCGTCGATGGACTTACTCACCGCGGGGCAGCCTGTTACGCTGAACGCACCACGACCCGCTGCCTACATCTGCATTGGGGAATCCATGTTCAAACGTCGCATTGGCCCACCACCTCACGACGGCAACGACAGTGCCGGCGCGAACTCGTGCCCCGATATCTGGGAACTCGAATCAGGTGACTTCGCGATCATCGGCATCGACAAGACCGTTGAATTCACTCCGCATCTTCCGGCTGGCGCATTCGTCGATCCTGGCGAGAGTATCGTCGTGGTGCCGCGTCATGTGCTCGTCAAGGCACGTGTGAACATTCCCGACATCTGAGTACCGTCTGCTCCAGTGTCGGACCTCACGCCCCGCGGAATCGCGCGATGGGCTGCGGTTCGACTAGTCAACGCACCAGGGCGAGGTGAACATATGGCGATCTATCCGCCGGCCAAATCGCGTTCAATCAGGTCGACGAACGGCCACGTGGACGACTTCGATACCTTCTTCACTGAGCTGCGGTCACGGTGGGTCAAGGTCGAGCGGCTTCAGGAGTACGACGAGTCGGACTCGGCCGGCTATCAGGCGTTCAAGCGCGGTGAGTACGGCGAAGCCAGGAATCTTGTCCAGCGTATGGTCAGATCGCAGGCGGCCAATTACTCTCACGCTCGGCGATTCGGCGTCGCCATGATCCGGATCAGAATCTGCGACCTGCCGCTAAGCCCATATCTCGTGCACTACGAGGTTCCCGCCTACCTGGCCGACATCGAGTGCGGCGAGGACATCCGATTTGTCGACTCACGACTCATCGACGGACTCTTGACAGACAGCGGCATTTCCGATTACGTGCTCTTCGACGACAAGCGCGTCACCGCACTGATCTACGACGCCGGCTCGGCGACGTTGCAGGACGTGCTCCTGACCGAAGACCCAGCGGTGGTCCGGCAGTACGTCGAAATCTCGGACGAGTTGATTCGTAGGTCCGTCCCGATGCTCGAAAGCCCCATATTCGAGGCCATCCGCCAAAACTACGAGCGTGCACCTTGATGCGGAGCGAGCCTTCCTCCTCGTGATTTCGGGACCAGCCGAGATCCCGCCGATTGCCGCGCACCCGGCGACCGGGAAGACCGGCACCGAGTCGATGCTATTGCGGGTACGCGAGCACCAGGGCGACGGGCTGGCGGGCGATGCGCCCGGCCGGCGAGGCCCTGGCTGGCGGAATCGGCGGGCGAGACAGCCCGTTGCGAGCGAGGATCGGTTGAGGAGGCAGCGAGGCCGGCACCGGCCACAGCCGACGGGGAGGCGGTGGGCACATGGCACGCAAGCGCGGCCACGATGGATGGTCGCCGACCGGGGCGGCGCGGGCCGCCCGCGAGTACAAGGCTTCGGTGATCGATTTCCTGGACCGGTCACCCACGGCGATACGACTGCAAGCGAGCACGATGGAAACCTCCTACCGTGCCCTGCTACGGCTGCACCACGACCGGGACAAGGCGGCGGGCCGCGTCCTACAACGCAACGGCGTGTGGTTTCAGGCACCTCCGTCGACAGACTGGCATGCAAACGCCCGCGAGGTGCTGGCCCGGGAGGTCGAGGTGCTGCGGACCGCGCCGCTGTACGTGACATCGCCGTCGATGTGCGACGTCACGGTCGCCGCGGCACAGACGTTAGCGCTGCCGGATCTGTCGCTGCTCGACGAGGCCGATCCGCCAACCCCGCACGGGTTCCTGCTGCTGCCCCATCCCGTCATCAGCGACGACGGCACCGGACGGCTGTACCTGCGCGCGGTCGGCTGGTCGGTTGAGCCCGGCGTGTACCGCGACGACACCGCCCCCGAAGGGGTGTGGTTCAAAATGCACGTGCGCATCTCCACCTACCACGACGTCCGGCAGTTCGGTGACGAGATCCGGGACGAGTTGGCCGCCGAGGTACGCGCCGACGGGCATAGGCTCATCCCCGGCGGTACCTGGCCGGCGCACACCTCCGCCAGCCGGTGGTAGCGGGGTTGCAGCGCCAGCGCGGACGAGTTCGCGTCGGCGTGGGTGTGGGCGGTGGCGGGTTGGGCGAGGAGCAGGTCGATGGCCTGGCGCATACCGGCCCCGTCGAGTCGCTCGGGCAGAGTCCCGCCTCGGCGGCCCGGATCACCTGGGCCAGCGCGCCTGGTAGCCGATGTCGGCCACGGCGGCCAGGGCGCGGGCCAGCCGGGCACGGTGGGTTCGGTTGGTGGTCATGACGTGCCTGTCCTCATCCGCCGCCAGGTGTGCGCCCCGCCCACGCGCCGCACCCGCGGCTGCCACAGCCCACGTCGGTCACGTTGATCGGGCCGTCGCCGAGCGGTGGCTCGGTTCGCCGCTGCGCGCGGGTGGGCGGGTCGCGCGGTCGGCGGGCGCGCACGGCACGCCCGAGCGGACGGAGTACCCCGCCACCGCCGTCTGGCCGCCACCCGACCCGCCGGCTCGACACCGATCGCGCATTCGGCTTGCAGGCCACGTCGCGTCAAAGGCCACCTCCACGGGTGCCCGGTCGGTGGACAGCGACGGTGGATCCATCCCATGGCCGCGACCATGTCGGAGGGATCCTCCGGCAATAGGCGTCCACGCCTGCGCCCGGTTAGCGCGAGGGTTCGCTGCCCCCGTTCTTGACCGCGACGCCAGGGGGCCATCGTCGGAAGAAGTCCCCGGTGGCGACGACGGTGCCGGCGAACGAGGGCGGCCGGAGGAACGTGTTTGCGACGAACGCGACGCGGCCGTGGAAGTTGGCTCCGTCGAACGTGGATTCATGCCGGAACTGTGTGCCCTTGCGCCTGATGGAATCCAGCCAGAAGGCCGCGGTGCCGAACTCGGCGGACTGCTCGAACCGGGCGTCGTTGAACGAGACCTTGTTGCGGAAGGTGACGCCGTCGAAGTGGGCGTTTCCGCCGAACGAGGCTTCGGTCATGTGGCAGATGTTGCCGAAGCTGGCGTCGACGAAGTCGGCGTCGTGGTCGAATCGGCAGCCTTCGAAGCTGGCGTAGCCCTTGAACCGGGTCTTGTAGAAGAGGGCGTGGCCGCCGAACCGGCAACCGCCGAAAGAGGCGGGGCCGTAGAACCGGGCGCGCACGAAGGAGGCTTCCCGGGTGGTGGCGAATCCGTCGAAGTCGGCGCGTCCGTGGAAGGTCGCCTCGCTGAGGTTGGCGCTCGCCGCCCGTGCGCCGCGTAGCTCCAGGTTGACGAGGTTGGCGAACCGCAGGTCCAGGTGCATGTCGTCCCAGAACTCACCCTCCCGGTCCACGTCGGCGGCCAGGACACCGTCGCCGAACTCGCCGAGCATGCGTCGGCGGATCCCTTCCATCTCAAACTTGCGGAGTCGCCGGGAGCGGACGTCTGTTCCGGGGGGCACCAGGTGACGGTGCAGGACCTGCTGGACCGACATGCGCACGTGGGTCTCCTCGAAGACCGGGATCAGTTCGCTGTGGGAGCGTCGCTCCGTCCGTCCTGGTCGGGTCTCCTTGGGGGTGAACGGCAGGCGCAGGTAGGCGCAGAGGACGTCGACGACCGGCTGCCGCGAGGCGGGGTTGCTCTGTGCGATGCGTTCGAGGGAGTACAGCGCGGCCAACCGTACGACCGCCCGCTCGCTGCCCAGTTGCTCGACCGCCGATGTGTACAGCGACGTGACCAGCTGTTCGGAGGCGTCCTGCCGGTTCTCCAGCGCGACGCGTTCCTGCAGGACGCGGTTGGACTGTTTGATGTCTTGGTCGAACTGCTGGGCTTCTTTGGTCAGGTCGAAGGTCGCTTCGGCGATTCGCTGCCGGCGGTAGGTGATGAGCAGGCCGAGCACGCCGCCGATGCCGGCGGTGCCGATGAGGGCCAGTTTGATCAGGTCGATCAGATCGGCCCGCGCGATCGGTGCGCCGGTTTGGACGCGGGGGTTTCCGAGCGCGAGGAGGAGAATGCCGATGAATGCGGCGGTTGCCGTTGCTCCGACGGCGAACACGGCAATGATCGACAGCCAGAACGGCCACAGTCCCGCCCGTGTGCGGGCCTCGGTACGAGATACCGATGAGCTTGATGGCGGCGGCGCTGGCGCTTCGGTCACCGCGGTCTCGGTTCGCCGTAGCTTCGCATCGGCTTCACGGTAGGGCCCGAGGTCCAGCCCCCAGCCACGTCGCACCTTGGGTTCTGGCCGAGGCGTGCCGGCCAGGCGCAGTCAGCGCAGGGCGGGCAGGCCGAGGGTGGCCAGGGCGGTGGTCCAGTCGGTGGCGATCGCGGTCTGCGCCGCGGCGAGGGTGACCGTGTGGGAGCAGACGGCCTTGTTGAGGGCGTTCTCGACCAGGTCCTTGCTGTTGATCGCACCGGCCGGGTGGTCGTTGTGCTCCGGCCACAGGTTGCCCGCGTCGTTGCTGCCGCCCAATTCCAGGCTGACCAAGTGGTCCAACTCGTAGTCTGCCAGCGGGCCGGGCTCGCGGTACACGGTCATGATCTTCTTCTTGAACGGCTCGGTTTCCGACTCCGGCGCGCGGACGGTCCTGGTGTAGCCGGGCCGGCAGATCGTGGCGTCCAGGGTGGTTTGGGTGACGGCGGTGCTGACCACGCCGGGGGTGCAGCCCGGGTCGGGCAGCGGCTGCCCGTCGGCGGCGGTGCGCTGCCGGCAGTCGGTGGGCGCCAGGCCGGTGACGTGCCCGGTGTTGGCGGTGGCGCGCAACGCACCGGCCGCCGGCGTGCCCCCGCCCGGGCTCCCGCCCAGCCCGCCGCGGCCGTGAAGCAGGTAGCCGACCACGATGACGACGGCCACCAGCAGGACGGCAGCCGCCACCGCGGTCACCGGGCGGCGGGGGCGACGTCGACGGGCACGTGCGGCGCTCACGAACGGCCACTGTAGACGCGGGCCTGGCCGACACCCGAATCGACTCCGGTCGGGTCGCCCGGCGGTGCGGGGTGCCGTGACCGGGTTGGGCGAAGGGTGGCCGACCAGATCCCCGTCGGGTCGCGTCCCGGACCGTTGACAGGGTGCCGACCGCAGCCGCCAGGAGACGCCGCAGCAGCCGAGGTTGCGGGCTGCGACCCGGGGCCGCGACCCGGGCCAGCAACGACCACCAGTCCCGTTGAGGCGCCGTTCAGGGCCTGTCCGCGTGAGCGGCGATGCCCGCGTGACGGCCCTTCGTGACCGACCTCGCGGTGCAGTTCCGCGCCACCTCACCACCTCGACCAAGGACCGCAAAATGATCATCACGCCGTTCAGGACCGCACTCATCCCCGCCGTCGAACACCTCATCGGCCTCGGCCCGCCCTACGTGCGGCGGCGGACCACATCCGACTACTGGCTCTACGCCGAGTTGTTCTCCTCGACCTGCCCCGTGGCGGTCGACCACCACGACGTCTTCGGGGTTGTCATCGCCTTCCGCAGCCAGGACACGCCAGACGACGTCTACGTCCAGGATGTCGTGACCCACCCCGACCATCGTCGGCGCGGGATCGCCCGCTCGCTGGTGGACACCGTGCGCCAGCAGGCCAGCCGCTGGGGATGCCAGCGTCTCTACCTGACCTGTGAGCCGGACAACCTCGCCGCCCGGGCTACCTGGCTGTCCCTGGGCTTCACCAACATCCCCGCAGACCGGACCACCGACGGGGTGTCCGTGATCTCCAACTACAAGGGGCCGGCAAGCACCGCGCCGGGTACGAGCTGACCATCAGCCAGGACCCCGCCCACTGGACAGCGGCACCGCCGAACGCGGCCACGACGGTCGTCGTGCCGGTGGTCGCGGTCCGGCGTCGCCGTCATGAGGGCAGGGCGTTGTTCAGCGCCGTTGTCGGCCGGGCTCGATGGATCCTCGGGCGTTGAACGTGCGAACGTCCGCACCGCGGGCGTAGTCCACTCGGTGTCCGGTGAGTCCCGGCGGCCCGCACCGCCGACACCCACCTTCCCCGTGGACCGCTGAGCCAGCTTCTGCGAAGGCTGGGCAGACAACCGGCCGCCGCTGCCGGCTACCGGCCGGTGGGGGTGAGGCCCTGGTCGCGGAGCCGACGGATCCAGCCGTTGGCGGTGTGGCGGGGTACCTGGTAGTGCTCGGCGACGGCGGCGGGGCTGGCCGCCTGCCGGTAGACATTGGCGAAGTCGTCGGGCATGCGCCGGTACGCCCGCCGTCCGGTCCCGGTGGCGCGGCCACGTGCCGGGGCGGCCTTGGCGGTCTTGCGCGCCGCCCGGACGCTCTTGGTTGCCGCCGCGGCGGCCTTGGTGCCCGCCTTGGTGCCGGCGGTGGCGCGTCGGGTGCGGCCACCGGCTGGTTGGACCGCCGCCGGTGCGCTCGCCGCGCCCCGGCCGCCGCGCCTGGTCTTCGCCGCCTCGGCGGGCGCGGCGGTGCGGGTGCGCCGCCGCTCCCGCGCCTTCGCCGCAGGGGCCGATGCCGTATCGCCGCGCGGGGCCGGTGGCGCGGTCGGCTGTATCGGGCTGGTCACCGGCGTCGGCGTGGTGGTCGTGATCGCCCGCAGCAGCAGGCCGTAGTCGATGGCGGGAAGCTGCCCGGTGGACAGCCCGTTGCCGTCGTGCAAATGCAAGTCGGTCAGGATCACCTGGTCGGCGGAGATGTCCAGGCGCAGCCGGGTCGTGGCGGCGGCCTCGTCCTCGGCGGTGATGGTGATGGTGTACGTGGTCACCGGCGCTTTGCCTTCCTTGTCATCGACGTCCCAGGCATCTCCGCGATGCCATGGCGGGTTCGCGGTGCGGGACGGCGGCGATAATTCCTGATCAACCTACCTCCGCCTCGTGAATGAACCAACACGGCGCCGCATGGCAGCCGCCGGCCCACCCGGCGACAACAGCAGCACGGCCGTCGCGTCACACGCCGGCCGCGCTCACACCGCGGTGGCGGGCCGGCCCGGTCATCACGATGCGGCTGGGTCATCACGATGCGAGGTCGCGGTCGGCACTGGACCGACCCGGGCGCGCCGCCGCCGTGCCCCGACGGCGGAGCTACCCATCGGCACATCCGGGCGACTTGCGCTGGCGTGACCAGCGGGACTGCTGTCTACGGGCAGAGTGTTCGGCGCCGCAACCGCCTGGCGCGGCGAGCGCCCGAGGCTCTACGCCGCTGCGCGTTGATGAGGCGAACGGAGGCGGTGTGGCGACCAAGGCCGAGCGGGTCGAGGCGGCAAACGCGGCGCACCGGCAACGCTGCCGAACCCGCCTGCAGGCGGCTGGCGAGCACGGCCAGGACCTCGCGCACAACCGGCACATCTGGCGTGCCACGGCCGCGATCGCCGGCTCCAGCGCGGTGGTGGCGCAATACCCCTACCTTCATGTACTGGGCGGGGGGAGCCGCGTCCAGACTCAGGTGCCCGAGGTCAAGGTCGACTACGGTGACACTTGGTGCTCTACCCGTTGAGCTACGACGGCCGCAGCTGCCGGCGGGACTCGAACCCGCAACCACCCCATTAACAGTGGAAGTAACCGTGGTCTTCGCACCGGGCACCCGAAGTATGGAGTTGTGCTCCCCGAGATCAGGCCGACGTCCGGTCGCCCCGCCAGCCGGGCGACGCGCCTACGGGGGCGCGCGGGGAATCGAACCTCGAAGTAACCGAGCGTCTGCGCACCGGGGAGGTGCGTATCCAGCTGTGGGCTTCCCGAGATCTGGTCGGCGACACGGCGCGTGGGACTTGAACCCACAACGTCCGCTTCACAGGCGGATTTCGTACCAGTCGAAGTAGCCGATCGCCTGCGCACCGGGAAGTGGATGTTCAGTTGTTGAACCCTTCCGAGATCGTCGGCGCCCGGGTCGGCGTCACATCACCCGAAGAGGTAGCCGACAGGCTTCGCATCGGAAGGGGTTGCACGGTCACGGCCCGTCCTTGCCGGGCAAGGGTGCTGGCCGCACTGTCCGTCGCAGGCCCCGGTGTCGAACCGGGCCCTCCGCCCTTATGAGAGGCGGCCGGGTGTGGACGGGCAGCCGGGCAGCCAGCGACGGTCCACAGTGGATGGCATCCGAAGCCGCAGCCGGAATCGAACCGGCGTGACTGGTGTTGCAGACCAGCTCCTGACCACTCGGACATGCGGCCACGCGTACCCTCGGCGAGAGTCGAACTCGCGGCCTTCAGGTTCGGAACCCGGTGCTCTGTCCGCTGAGCTACGAGGGCAAGTGGGTGTGGAGGGACTCGAACCCCCACGGCGACTCGCGTCGCGACGGCTTTACAGGCCGCTGGGCCAACCAATTGCCCAACACACCCGTGGGGTGGCCGCCGGGGGTCGAACCCGGACCGCGAGAGCCACGATCTCGTGTGCACAGCCGGTACACCACAACCACCGTGCCCGAACGAGGTGTCGAACCTCGGACCTCCTGTTTGTAAGACAGGCGCTCTTCCGTTGAGCTACCCGGGCATCCACCGCGTACCCGCGGCGGGACTTGAACCCGCACCTGGCCGTCTTATAAGGACGGTGCCCTGACCGGTTGGGCGACACCCACGGGCATGGCTCTGGCGGCAGGACTCGAACCTGCAATGGGACGGGTTAACGGCCCGCTACCCTACCGGTTGGGCGACGCCAGAACGGTCGCGCGTGCGAGGCTCGAACTCGCTTCTCGGGCTTGAAAGACCCGGGGCCTACCCATAGCCGAACGCGCGTTGCGTGCCCCGGGCTGGTGTCGAACCAACGACCTCCGCTGCGTCGAAGCGGTGTTCTCCCGTTGAACTACCAGGGCTTGGTGGCGGGTGTGGGAGTCGAACCCACCTGAGTCGGGTTATGAGCCCGTTGAGCACGACCGGTGCTCCTACCCGCAGTGGGCCGCCAGGGGCTCGAACCCTGCTCTCCGGATCAAGAGTCCGCAGCATGACCATCCATGCTCGCGGCCCGAAGCGTCTCCCGCCCCCGACTCGAACGGGGAACCGTCTCGTTAGGACCGAGGTGCGCTGTCCGGTTGCGCCAGCGGGAGATCGTCCCCCGGGCCCGACTCGAACGGACACCCGTCGGCTTAGAGGGCCGCTGCTCGGTCCGTCGAGCTGCCGGGGCAAGTCGGTACGCCGTCAGGGATTCGAACCCTGGACTCGCTGATTAAGAGTCAGCTGCTCTGACCTGACTGAGCTAACGGCGCGTGGAGGAGGGTGGAGGAGTCGAACCCCCAGGAGTGACCCTGGCCCGGTTTTCAAGACCGGTTGCCCACCGCTGGGCGCCACCCTCCGCTGTCGGGTCGTCGACAATTCGAACCCGCGGCCCCTGCGTCCCGAACGCAGTGCGCTGACCAAGCTGCGCCACAACCCGATGGTCGCCGGCGGGGAGTGTCGAACTCCCGGCCTCCTGGCCCCAGCCAGGCGCGCTCCCCCCCCCGGGCGCCATGTCCCGATGCGTACCCTGAGCAGGAGTCGAACCTGCAACCTCTTGGTTCGTAGCCAAGCGCTCTGTCCATTGAGCTACCAGGGCATGGTCCCGCCGGGGAGAGTTGAACTCCCGGTCTCCTCGTTATCAGCGAGGCGCCTCTACCACGTCGGCCTCGGCGGAACGGCGGAGAGTGAGGGGATCGAACCCCCGCGGGTGTGACCCCGTCGACGGCTTAGCACGCCGCAGCCTTGCCTCTCGGCCAACTCTCCCACGCGTCCCGTACGGGATTCGAACCCGTGATCTCCGCCGTGACAGGGCGGCGTCCACTCCCTGCTGGACCGACAGGACAGGCGTACCCGGAGCGCGATTCGAACGCGCACTGCACTGGGTCTGAGTGTGGGCGCTCACGCGATTGACCCGGGGTCGGCTCACGTAATTGACCCGCCCTTGAGGCCGCAGATCGACTACTCAATGGCGATCCGACGCGTCGGATCGCCCGCCATGAAGACCAGCGTTCCCATCGATCGTGCACCCTGGGCACGGCGAGGTGCTCACAGCAGACGGTGACGGTCGTCCCCCGGCGAGCGCTACCGACGCTCACCACGTCGCGACGTAACCCGGTAGCAAGCCGACCCGCACCGGAGCCGCGCAGCGGCGAGGAGCGGCAGCGGCGCGGTAGGGGCCTTGAACTTGTGACCGTGACGCAGGACGCGACTCTCCGTGGCCAAGGATGTCGTCGACCTGGGCACGTTCTGACGTACCGCCACAGCCGAACGCTCGTCGTGTCCATCACGAACACCACGAGCGCGTACCTGGGCATGGCGAGCGGCAAGCGGGTCAATTATTAATAAGTGAGCGAATCACGCCTCGACGGGAACATTCCGTGAGCGCCGACAGTCTGAGCCAGTGGCCTCTACCGTTGGGCTACCCGGGCATGCGTGGACCGACAGGGGATCGAACCCTGCAGGCGAGGCTTGCAAAGCAACGCTGCACACCAGTGCTCAGCCCGTGGAGCCAGCGGCCGGGCTCGAACCGGCTGCCTCCGCTTTACGAGAGCGGCGCACGACCCGTCGTGCTGCGCTGGCATCGAGCCGGCGGCGGGAGTCGAACCCGCAGCTGCCGGCTTACAAGGCCGACGCGCCGCCGGGGCTCGCCGGCATGGGTGCCCTCGGCGCGATTCGAACGCGCACTGTACGGTCCCTCAGACCGTTGCCTCCTGCCGTTGGGCTACGAGGGCGAACACGCTCCCAGACAAGGATTCGAACCTCGGTTTCCTGATCCAGAGTCAGGCGTCCTGCCGGTTGGACGATCTGGGAAGGGGCCGGCGGGAACGGTGCCTGACCCGGTGCAGCGGGCCGAGGCCGGTGGCCGGGATCGGTACGGTGTCCACCGGGTCGCCTCCCTTGTTGCCGTGGTGGACGTGGAGCGGCTACGGGGAGTCGAACCCCGGTCTTCGCCATGGCAGGGCGACGCACTGCCGTTGTGCTACAACCGCAGGAGAGAGCCATCGCGGGGACTCGAACCGGCGTACCTCGGTCTTACCCGGGACCGCGCTCTACCTGACGAGCTACGACGGCGTGGTACCCCGTGAGGGAGTCGAACCCCCAACCTTCCGGGTTTGGGCCGGGCGCCTCTACCAGTTGGGCTTACCGGGGCATGTGCTGGGGATGGAGGGGTCGAACCTCCGTAGCCGGGGCTAAAACCCGGCGGCCTGCCGTTTGCCGAATCCCCATCGGGAGCGGCTGCGGGGACTCGAACCCCGTCCCTCTGGTTGGAAGCCAGGAGCTCTACCCGGTGAGCTACAACCGCTAGATCGAACGTAGACCGTACCGGGCTCGAACCGGTGATCTCCTCGCTGAGAACGAGGTGAGCGTTCCAACTGCTCCGACGGTCCATGCAGCCGGCACGGGCGGGCATGGCGTCCCAACCACCCTCGCGCCGACGTGCCCTCCCTGCGAGTCGAACGCCGAACCTTCCGGGCGCATTCAACCGGACGCTCGACCTGTTGAGCTTGAAGGGCATGAGTGAACCTGGGCGGGATCGAACCGCCGTCGGCCCGCCTGCCGAGCGGGCGCTCTACCAACGCCGGCTCCAGGCCCATAGGTCGGGAACTGGGGAGTCGAACCCCACGCGTCCTGGCCCCAAACCAGGTCCGGTCACCGAGCCGGTCGTTCCCGAGGTGCCCGGCCGCGCAACGGATCCACCGCCGCCGGCCGGGCTCTATGCCATCCACTGTGGAGTTCTCAATACACAACACCACCGGCACGCCGGGGTCGAGCAGGGGCGACAGGGGTCGAACCTGCAACCACTGGTTTTGGAGACCAGAGCTCTTCCTCTTGAGCTACGCCCCTAAATGGGAAGCCCATAAGTGGGAAATGCCGCCCAGTCCGGGGTTCCCGGGGGGCGGCGTGCGCGTGGCGCTGGGTGCGCGCTACGTGCGCCACCTACCCGGGTAAGACGACTCGGCACCAGCTAGGCATATGGGCCGCCCGCAGCCGGACACACCCAAATAGCCGCGCGGCGCGTGCCGCTGCGGTGTGCGGGTCTGCCACAAGCTCACGGGTCGTTCCTCTCGATCAGTCGTCGTCCTGCCAAACACCGTACGGCGGCTTCCAGGCCATAGCAACGGATTTGCTCGGCCATCGTATTCCGAGCAGCTACACGCCGGCCGAAAGGTCGGTGCGTCGGGTCGCCGGGCGGGACCCTACGACCAACCTCGGCGCCACGCGCGCAGCGCATCCAGACCTCGCATGAGCACCGCGCTGCGCGGAGTCCGCCCTGCCGTGGCCGGCCCGCCCGTCGGTGGCGGACCGTTGGGTTGTTTCGTCAGTCGTAGCCGTCGAGGGCGCGCAGTTGTGGGGAGCGTGGTTGCGCCCGTCGAAGTTCTCGCTTGAGCCGGTGGATCTCCGTGTAGGCGGCTTCCAAGCGTCGAGACGACCCGCAGCAGCCGGCACCGGCGATGGACCTGCGGCAGGCCGCTGAGGCCGTCAGCGGGCTCGGCCTGGCATCTACGCCAGCCCACCCGGCGGGCTGGTCTTGGGGCACTGGCTCGACCGGTCGGCCGGCCACTGGGTCACGCGCCGATGCAAACGGCGACAGGCCTCGCATGGTCCCGGCCGACCCGCTGGCCAGGTGCGGCATCGGTTGGTGCACGGGGTGAGGACGGCGCGGTGACGGTGCCCGCTTTCGCGGTCGGTTCTGTTCGGTCAACTCGCGGCGGGATCCGGCCGCCTAGTCGCGCGTCGGGGCGAAGTAGTCGCGGAGCATCTCGTGCGACCAGGCCGCCTGGCGGACCTCGCCGCGGGGGCCCATCTCGCTAAACCAGGGCTTGATGTCGAGCACGGGTGTGCCGTCGACGGCGTCGAGGTCTTCGACGTGCAGGTCGAGACCATCGACTTTGAGCAGCCGGCAGCGGGAGACGCCGAGCCAGTTGATGCGGCGCATGTTGCGGTGGCCGAAGATGCCGACCTCGGGCCAGTCGGGGTTGTCGCGGGGGCGGCGGGCGCCGAGGTTGAGGTCGGTCGGGTCGGTGAGGTGGAACCGGAAGACGATCTCCAGGTGGGAGAAGGCGTCCAGGCCGGCGGTGGCGGCCGGGGTGAACCGGGTGCGGTCGATACGGATGATCGCGCGGGTGCCGCCCCAGTAGTCGTCGGTGGGCTGGACGCGTCCGCCGACCACGTGGGCTACCGGCTCGACCAGGAACGACTCGCCTGCCATGACCTTCCTTTCCGCCGCGACCGCGGCGTGCGCTGGTGTCACCCCAGATCCCGTCGCTTGGATCCAGGCGGCGACGGTGTTGAGGCGGGCGTTGGTGGGGCCGCTGGTCGGCACCTGGCTGGTGCGGACCGACGGTGGTGGGCGGGCCTACCCGACGGTTCCGTTTGTTTCGCCTCGGTGGGCCGGGTTGTTGTGGCGGTCCGGGCTTTCTTGGCTGGGCTGGCGGGGGGCCGTTTCTGAACGGCGGTGCCGGGGCTGCATCACCGGCACGGCATGAGTCGATGCTTGTGCGGCACCTCGGAGGGTGGGTACGGCGCGGGCTGCACGTGGTGCAAGGGCGCCGGGGTGTTTACCCGTGACGGCTGTCCGGGTGTTGACGGTCAGAGGTCCGCCCACTCGACCGCGGTGGGCCGCTTGCCGGTACGGAAGAACTCGGCCGCCGCGGCGAAGGCGATCTCCTTCGGGACCAGCATCCAGGCCAGGTACTCGGTGGGTGCGGTGCCGTAGGCGAACGTGACCGGGGTGGTGTCGCCGGCTCGGCTGCCTTTGCTGTATCCGCCGTCGTCTTGGTCGCCGGGTTCGTACACCAGGACGCTGTCGTCGGCCCCCACGCCGATGCACAGATAGGCCGCGTCGTCGGCGTCGAGGTCCGGAGTGAGCACGGCGACGCGGGGACGTCCCTCGTCACGGGCTAATGCGTCGGCGTGTTGCAAGGCACGACGCAGGTCGTCGTCGGAGGTGGGGAACACGTCGTAGCCGTTGCCGTTGGTCAGCGCCCAGCGGACCATCATGCTCTCCTCGCGCGCGTCGTCGGATCGTTCATGATCTCCCCTTGAAGACCCGAACGTACCCGTCCGGGCCGTAGATGGTCAGTGTCTCGCCCAGCTTGAGCATGCGCTCCAGCGCGTTCTCACAGCCCCAGGGACGACCGCTGCCGGGGTGCGGGAAGTCGCAGGGTACCCGGTTGATGTACAGGGTTCCGCTGGTGGCGCCGTGTTCGCGCAGGGACGCCACGGTGTGGGCCTCGACGTGGGTGACCAGGGTGCGGTCCATGCCCGGCCGGGGCTTGGGCAGCCGCAGCGCCGGCCCGTCGTAGCCGCTGTCCTGCGGGGGCAGTACCTGCCCGTCGGCAAGGACCAGGATCCCGGTGGTCTTGTCACCCTTGGTTCCGTACCGCGGCACCCGGTCGGCCACGGCCTGATCAAACGCTGCGGCACTGCCGGGGATCCGGGCCGGGCGGGTGACGGCCGAACGGCTCGTCAAGGCAGGTTCGCAGGTGTAGATGGGGCTGGCCGGCGGGTCACCGCCAGCCCTGGTCAGTTTCCCGATGCGCCGGTCTGTCGGGCTTCCCCGACCCCGGTCTGCACCTGCTGTTTGGTGCTGCCCGCACGCTGGGCGACGAGCACCAGGATCTGTTTGACGGCCTCCAGCGCCGACAGCATCGGCCCCGGCTGCCCGCCGCGCAGCACCGCCGCGGCAAGCTGCTTGGCTTCATCGACCTTCGCGACGGCGGCCGCGACCTGGGCGTGGGTGACGTCGATGGTCTGCTGCACCGGGGCGAGCACGGCGATCGTCTGCTCGGGCGACATCTCCCTCGGCGCCGCCACGACGGCGGTCGCCGCCTGAGTGATCGAGCCGCCGGCAGCGGCGATTCGCACTCGGATCTCACCGATCGCGTTTCGCACGCCTGACATGCCGGCGGCGATGCCGGCAAAGCCCGCACCCGCGGCCCGGGTCGCGATCTTCTGGGCGATGCCGTCGGCGACGGCCGTGTTGGCCTGAGCCTTGTCGACACCGGCGGACATCGCCCGCAGCTCGTCGGTGATCTTCTCGATGTGCGACACGTCCCCGGGATCCTCCCATCGAGGGCCGTCGTGGAGAGGACCAACCTACCGGGCGAGTGCGACATCTTGGGGTCGCCATCCTGCCGGGCAGGCCCCGTCGGGGCACCTTCGCGATAACCGGTGCCGGCCAACCCCTACGCCAGTCGCCGGAGGAGGTGCGCGGCGCCCCGCCAGGCGTCCGATGCTTTCCCGACGTGCCACCGGCTGTTGTCCCGGCGAGCCGTCATCTGGGCGCAGGCAACATCGCCGTCAGATCGGTCGCGACCCGGCGGGCAAGGCCCTGGCCGTCCCGAGACGTCCACCAGTACGACGCGCCTACCGCATCCGGGCGCGGGGCACCAGGCGAGACCATGAACGTTGCGGTGGTGACGGTGACCATCCACTGATGCGCTGCGGGACGGGGGATGACCAGCACCGGGCCGCCGGGTTCGACACCAAACCGTCGCAGCCCCCGCCCGGGGCGGCTGTTCCAGAAGCCGTCGGCGACGACCAGCCCCGCCCTGACCAGCAGCCAGCGCTGCCCGACCCCGACGTCAGGGTCTCGGCACAGCCACAACGTGTAGAGCCCGGCCATCTGGTCGTTGTCTCGCCACCAGCACCGGGCCTCGGGGTCCAGCCGCTGCGCGCCGTCACGGCGAACGCCCAGCAGCGCGACCTCCAGCGGGTTGAGAAGATCGTCATAGGTTCGCCGCAGCCCGCGCCCGGCCTCCTCGCTCCACGACAGGGTGCGGTCGGGGCGGATCTGCCAGTCGTCGACCCGGTCGGGAAGCTGGGCACGCAGGTGGGCGTGCAGGGCAGCGACGGCGTGCGGAATCCCCTGCCGGTTGCGGCGTCGATGCTCGTGTCGCGGCACCCGCACCAGCCACGAGTAGTAGGGCACCTCGTCGGCGGTGTCGTCGTCGCAGCACTCAACGAAGACGCATCCGAGCGTGCCAGCCATCTGCGTCACCGCGTCGCCGGTGCGCTCGCCGACGCCGGGCTCCACACGCCCGGCTGGTTCCCGGACCAGCAGCTCCCACACCACCCAGTCCAGATCGTCGAGTTCGTCGGCGCGCACCGCCCCATTGTGCCGGCTACCCGGGCAGCCGCGATGCGGGTCGTGGTGCGGATCGGCGGCCGGTGACGCCGGTGGCGTTAGAGGCGGCGGAGCACGCAGACGACCTTGCCGAGGATGACCGCCTGGTGCGCGGGGATCACCTGGTAGAGCGGGTTGCGGGGGACGAGTTCGGCGCGGCCGTCACGGGTCCGGTAGACCTTGACCGTCGCCTCGCCGTCGATCATCGCGGCGACGACGTCACCGTTGTCGGCGACCGCCTGCTGGCGCACGACCACGAGGTCGCCGTCGCAGATCGCCGCTTCGATCATGGAATCGCCCTGGACGTTGAGGGCGAACAACGTGCCGTGGCCCACCAGCGTGGACGGCAGCGTCAGCTCCTGCTCGACGTGCTCCTCGGCGGGGATCGGGGCGCCGGCGGCGATGGTGCCGAGCACAGGCACGGTGACGCCGAGCTGGTCGCCCACCGACGGCGCCGCGCCGGCCTGCGCCGGGCGGCGGATGTCGACAGCCCGGGGCCAGTTGGCGTCACGGCGCAGCAGGCCGTGGCGCTGCAGCGCCTTGAGGTGGTGGGCCACCGACGACGGGGAGCCGAGCCCGACCGCCACGCCGATCTCCCGAACGGTGGGCGGGTAGCCGCGCTGCTGGATCCACTCGCGGATCACGGTCAGGATGCGCTGCTGCCTGGCGCTGATGCGGGGCGGCTCCGCTTCCGCGCCGTCGGAGGTCATCATCTCCGCACGATACATCGGCTTTAGATCAGGTGTACGAACGCGGCGTGGCGGCGCGGTGCTGCGCGACGCGGTCCGAGACGGTGCGGCGAAGCCAGCCCCTGCGGCGGTCGGACTCGTCTGCGGGTCGCTGCCACCGACGCCACCGGCCCCGACGCCAGCTGCCGGGCAGACGCTCACGGCTAGGCGGCGGGCACGGCCGCAGAGCACCGGCGTCGGCTCCCGACAGTCCTGGCGCTACCGCTGTTCGTCCCACGCGTGTTGAGGTTGCGGGCATGTCATGTTGGTGGGGGGCGATGTCGACCTACCACGATCAGGGCAGACTGTCACCCAGCCAACAACGCCGCGGGCGAGCCAGGACAGAAGGGGACGGGCATGAGCCACGATGATCTCGGTGCGGCGATGCTGCGTCGGCATCCGCGGGCCGATCAGTGGCAGGAACTCGACGTCACGGTGGCCAACCTGACCTTCGAGCAGACCTTCCGGATGGCCGAGCACGCCGCGCACGACGGGCGGCGCGAAGAGGCCCGCGTACGCGTCTTGGCCACGTCTTGGCCGGGCTGGCCGGTGAGGTCGCTATGCGCCTGAGCTCGCGGTGGGTGCGGTGGGCGGACACCTTCGGTGTCGCGATGCTCGACTGATCCTGGCAACTTGTTTGGGCCCCACTGGAGTAACTGGTTCTGGCCCAACCAGCTCCAGTCAAGAGCCGCATCGAAGAGAAGAGCACGCAGCTCAGGGGTGGGGCCAAATCCAGTTGCCAGACGGCAGGGTGGGGCCAAAAGAAGTTGGTGCACTGGTACCAAAACAAGTTGCCAAGAACACTCGACCCGGCCGCCGGGCTGGCCGAGCAGCTGGCGCACCCGTTCCGGCCTGCTCCAAGTACACGGTCGCAGGAGTACCTCGACGCGATGCTGCCGATCTTCGACGCGGCGCTGGGCATCATCGGCGCGCCCGTCGACGACGCTCAGGGCGAGCGAGACTACCAGGTGCTCACCGAGGCGTGGCGGCGGGCGTGTCTGCCGAGCCGGTTCACGCCCAGCACCGCCTACGGCCGGCACACCCAGGCGGCCCTGTCGGTGCTGCGGTTCGCCGCGGGTCTACCGGCATCCGCCCTGCGCAAGATTGTCGACAGCCGCGCGGGCCTCGACGAGCAGGCGTGGCAGGCCGCCGGCGTCGAGGTGGACAACGCCGCGGTCGCGGCGGGCTACCCGTACAAGGCGCGGTGCCTGTACTGGGAAGCGGTCCCGGCCGCCGAGCAGGCCGCGGGACGGTCGCCGACCGACCGGGAACTCGTGGACGGGCTGTGGGGCGCGGCGGTCAGCCAGATCCTGCCCGGCCGACTCGGCGCCGAGACAACGGCGCTGCTATGCGCGCCGCTTCGCGCCAGCGGCGCCGTCCTGCCCGGATAGCAGGTCTTCCTCCCCGCGTCACCCGTTCGAACATATGTTTGGCTATGCTGCGGTCATGGCGGGCATCCCGCAACTGCGCGAGGCCGGATGGTTGATCACCGGCGATGACCGGGACCCGGTGCGGCACCTGTTCGTGCGCATGGAGGAGACCATGGACGGCAGCGGCGTCTGGACGGTCGAACTGCACGAATGCCGGGGCCGGCGAGGCGACGCGGGCAAGGCCATGCACCGCTACGCCACCGAAGCCGACGCCCGCGCCGCCATCTACCAGCTCAGCCGGCATGTCGCGCCGCTGCCCACCTGGGATGCGCAGCGGCGGGAACCCGGGCGGTGGCGGGTGCGCGTCTACGAGCCCACGGCGCAGGACCTGAACCAGCGTCGCCGCCAGTAGCAGCCGTCGAGCCTGCGGCGCCTCGTGGTGGATAGCGCTGTTCATGCGCCGGCGTGGCGCCGCCGCGGTGGTGGGCTGCTACGGGGCCGCCCACAACCTCGATGGCGGCGCGGTCGGTGCTGCCGACCGGCATTCGGTGGCTGCGAGTCGCCGACCGTCGTGGTTGTCCGAGTCTGACCTGCGTCTGCCGGGCCGGTCGTAGCCCCCGTCCGGCCCGTGCCGACGTCGCGGTCAGCCGCGCCGTCAGGGGTCGACGTCAATCCGGGTGCTGCGATCCCCCCCGTGTCGTAGCACCCGGCACCTGCGTCGCGACGCGACGTCGCGGGCGATCGCGGTGGCCGGTTCGACGCGGCGGCGCAGCGTCCGGTCCCTTTATCGCCGGTAGAACGCTCACCGCGCGTGGGGCCAGGGCCGGGGTGCGCGGTCGCCCCTTGATGCGAGTTCCCCACGAGGCCGAACGGACCTCACCGGACGGTGGCGCGGCGGGTTGGCCGTCGCGGCGAGCTACCGGCGGAGCAGGTGCACGATGCGCAGGCTCCACCACACGGTGGCGGCGGTGATGTAGATGATGCCGAGCACGCCGGTGGCGGGGTAGCCGGCGATCAGCGCGGTGAACATGGCCAGGGGCGGGGCAATGATGATCCGGAAGGTGGTGGACCGGGCGAGGGCGAGGGCGGCGCCGACGCCGAGCAGGAGCCCGCCACCGTGGCCGATGACGGTGTTGAGCAGGGCGTGGGTGGGGTACATCGGGGCGGTGATCGAAAACTCGATCAGGAACATGCCGGCCGCGGCGCAGATGATCGAGGTGGGTGGGAACGCCAGCCAGCTGTCCCACGACCCGGCCGGGGACCGGTGCAGGCGGGTGATGAGCAGGGCGGTGGCGGCGGCGATGACCGCGATTGGCAGCGGGGGCAGCAGCGCCCAGCGCAGGAACGGGCCGTTGGGTAGGCCGAAGTAGATGGCGCCGGTGACGGCGTACAGGCCGGCGACGGCCAGGCCGAGCGCGGCGGCGGCGAGCAGCCCGGTGCCGATCTGCGCCCCGTGCGCGGCCAGGTCGGGCTGCCGGGACGCGGGCGCGACGGCGGGCAGGGTGGCGGCGATGAGGGTGGCGGCGACCAGCGACGCGATGAGGGCGAACACCGCGGCCATGGCCAGCTCGCCCCAGTTGGCCTGCACGTAGGCGTACTGCGGGTTGCCGCCGGCGCCGGGCTCGTAGCGGGCGCTGAGGTAGGCGTGGGCGACCAGCACGATGGATGCGATGCCGGGGATCAGGATGCCGGCGGCGCGGCGGATCGGCGGTCCCGGTTCGGGTGGCGGCGCGGGGGCCTGGTCGGCGCCGGTGGGGGTGGTGGCGTGCACGGCGCCGAGGACGGCGGCGCGCTGGGGGTCGGGCACAACGGTGGCCGCCTGGTGGACTTCGTCGCGTAGCAGCGCCGCCGCGTGTGGCAGCTGAGCGCCGCCGCCGACCAGGTAGACGCCGGCGAGCTGGTCTGGAGGAATTTCGGCGGCGTCGATGGCCTGCCGGGTGGCCGCGGCGGCGGGTTGCAGGACCGGACCGGCGATGTCGGCCAGGTGGGCGGCGTTGAGCACCACCGCCGGGTGTGGGGGTGGCATCGGCACCAGCACGGCGGTGGCGTGCGCCAGCGACTGCTTGGCGAGGCGGGCGCTCTCGCGCAGCGGCCACGGGATGGCGGCGGCGCCCGGCGGAGGGTCCGGGTCGGTGCCAGCGGCTTGGTCAGCCGATTGGAGGTCAGCCGCGTGGACGAGAGCGGTGAGCTGCTCGGCGAGGGCGGCGTCGAGCCGGTCGCCGCTGGCGTTGGGGGCGTCCACGGTGGCCAGCACCTCGAACCCGGATGGGCCGCGGCGCAGCATGGTGGCCTCGAACCCGGCGCCGAAGTCGGCCACCGCGAGGAACCCGCCGACCGGGACCGCGGTACCGGTGTCGAGCAGGTGCTCGGCCACGGCGACCGGGGTCTCGACCAGGGTCGGCTCGGGCAGGCCGGCGCGATGTGTGGCCTGGCGCAGCAGGGTGCGCCGCCGTGGCCCCCACCCGGCCGGCACCACCATGCGCACCTGGGCGGCCGGAGCACCAGCGATGTTTTCGGCCTCGTCGGCGACCCGGCGCAGGGTGGCCGCGATCAGGTCCAGGACGGCGACCGTGCGCGACCCCAGCGTCAGGTCGCCTTCGGTGATGCGCCGCAGGGGGGCCGGCTCGAACCCGTCGGGCCTGGCCGCCGCCTGCTGCCAGGCCTGCACCCCGGTCAGGATCTGCCCGTGCGGATCGACGTGGACGGCGCTGGGGAGCAGCGGCGCGCCGTCGAAGAGCACCGGCACGTACCGCCCGTCGGGCCAGGCGAGCACCGCGACGGTGCTCGCGGTGCCGTAGTCGATGCCGAGCCGAGGCTCCCCCGTGCTCACGACCGCAGTCATACCACCGGCGTGCGACATCGTCAGCCGGGTATATGGCCCGACCTGCCGGGTTGTCGCTATTGAACTTGTCCGAACTTCGTTCTCGCAGGTGGGCGGGCCTTGACGAGATCGTGATTGCGGTCGAGGCGTTGTGGCACAAGGTGATCATTTAGGGAGCCAGGGAACGATCTTTCCGGGTGAACCTGGTCACGATATGGTCACGGGTCGGGTCGGGTCGGGCCGGGCCGAACGGCTGACGGATGAGGTACTGCAAGGTCTGCACCGCCTTGACGATCCTGGTGATACGCCGTGGGTTGCCCCGGAAATCGTTGGCCAGCACCTTCCACTGTTTGAGCTGGGCGTTGCCGCGTTCGCCGATCGCCCGTAGCCCGGCCAGGGCGACGTTGGCGGCCTTCTTACCCGCCGGAAGGGCCTTCTCCCCACGCTTGCGCTTGTATCCGGTGATCGCCTGCGGGTGCAGGCCGATGTAGCCCAGATCGGCCAGCAGCCCGAGAAACTCCAACACCTTCTCGGCGATGCCGAGCCGGCGGGCTGCGGTGATGTCAACGGTCTTGCCGGGCAGGACGCCGGAGACCCACAGCAGTTCCCCGTCCGGGGCGGCCACGGTCTGTACCGCCGCGCCGTGCCGGTGGTGTTTGCCGGAGAACCAGTGTTGTTTCTTGGTGAACCCCGCGGCGATGCGCTCGGTCGGGATGTTCACCCCGTCCACGATCAGGTAAGGCCAGCCGGCCTTGACCGCCAGGCGCACCACCTCGGTCAGCGGCAACGCCCGCCGCGCCAGGACCTTGATGCCCTCCTGCACGTAGGTGTGACAGGTGCTGCGCGGGATGCCGTTGCCCGCGGCCAGGCTGCGGTAGGTGTGTCCACCCTCCAGATACGCCAACGTCAGCACCGCCTGGGTCATCAGTTCGTGGGCCCGCCAGCGTGACCCGATCCGGCGGTGGTAGCGGCCCAGCGCCGCGGCGAAGCCAGCCACGATCCCGGGTGGCGTCTTGAGAGGGACACCGTAGACGATGGGCCCGCAAGCCCTTGGTTGGTTGTTTGTCACAGAACGGATCTACGGGGGCTGCCCCCGCATCCGCGATCTTCCACGCCGGTCCCGCCTGGCCTGACCCCACATCGTTACCCGCCGCATCGATCCAGCTTCCCGGCTCCTCGGTCGATCGTGACCCCGGCGCGAGCAGCCGCATGCCTGCCGGGCCGGCCGTTCAGCGCAGCGCGCCCAGTCGGCGGTTCACCGCTTCCACGTCGAAGGCGTCCGGCGCGAACTGGCTCGCATCCGCCAGCCCCAGCCACTCCAGCCGCTCCTGGTGCGCCGGGTGCGCCGGGTCGGCCAGCACCTCCACCAGCTCCTCGTAACCCCAGATCCCGCCGCAGTCGTCCGGCGGGGCGGCCCGCTTCCCGCCAATACACCGGGGACAGGCCGTCGACGGGTCCGGGTCGAGCACCTTCTCCACCACGATGTCGTGTACCCAGTCGTCCCCGAAGTCGTACGTGTAGCGGATCTTGTCTTTCACCTCGGGCGCGACCTGCTCCAACGTCACAGACCCGTCCGACCTGTGCCCCAACTCGCGGTCGGCGCGCCCGAAGCCGCCATACGCCGTCTCGAACACATGCATGTGCCCGCCGTGCCACCCGAACGCCGCCCCGATGGTGGCGTGCAGCCGGGCCAAGCTGACGTCCGCGGGCACCAACAGCCGCCGCCAGATGGGCGGTTTCGCGCCACGCAGACTCACCTTCAGCTGATACACCGGCGCCGGGCCGGCAGCCTTCTTCCGCTTCGCCGCAAGCTTCACCGGCTGCGCCCGCCCGGCTGCCAAGAAGTCAAGACCGACACCGGATCGGCCACCCGAACGGGCGACCATGTGGGCAAGCTGCTGCAGTACCTGCATCGCATCCTGACCACCGACACCGTGCCCGGACACGACCGCACCCTTGGGCTTGCGCGGCTGCGGGAGAGCAGCCAACCGTACCCGGACCAGCACCGCCAACACGGGGTACCCGGGCCCCTCCTCCTCGTCGAACAGCTCCGACGCGTCCTGCCCGCCATCGTCGCCGTTCTCACTGTCGTGCACGGCACGCGCCTGCATTGCCTGCTCGACGTACCAGCGGAACTCGGGCGCGCCCAGCATCTCGGTCTTGATGGTCAGGCCATCACGCCGGGCGCCGTCGCGGATGTCCTTCAGCGCTACCGGCAGATCGGCCGCGTCCAGGATGAAGATGTCATCGGCGGCGCCACAGTCGTCGTGATCCACCACCACCATGACAGCGTGTTCGCGTCCGGCCCGTTGAAACGATCCGACCAATACCGACATGGTCTGCTCGGTGTCGTACAGCCGCGTAAATGCACCGGCGCGCAGCGGCTGCTCCAACTCCCGGGCCCAAGCCGGCACCGGGACTCCGGCGGCGGCCAGCCGGCCGGCAGCCGCCGCAGCGGCCTTCGCCACCTGCTCGGGACCGCCACCGGCCGCGGCACCGACCGCGGCCAGCATCATCAGCGCCGCGTCGTTACCCCGCGCCTCGATCGCCGGGATGAACGCCTGGGCGAAGGCGGGTACCGCGTCGTCACCGCCGGCCACCGCCATCGCCACGAACAACGCGCCGGCCAACTCCGCCTCCAGCGGATCCTCGCAACCGGCCAAGTCGGCGGCACCGTCCACCAACTCGGCGAGCATCCGCTCGGGATCCAACTCCCCGCCCGAACACGCCGGACAGTCGCAGCTCTCCTCGGCTTTGCCGACCACAACGAGATCGGCGCGGCGACCGGATTTCGTGTTCTGCTTGCCTCGGGAGGCACGGCTGGCAGGACTCACCGGCCCAGTCTTGCACCACCCGCACACGGGCCTGTCCGAGGCCCGCCGCGAACGCGATCAAGGCCGCTGACGGGAGATCCGGTCACCGCAGTCACGTCATACGCCAGCAGCGGCGTCCAGGATACCCATGCCCGCAGATCTGAACTGGGATCACTCAGAATGCCAGGCACCCGTGCGGCCTCGGCCCGACCCGTGACCACATCGTGACCAGGCCCACCCGCAAAGATCGTTTTCCTGACCTCCTAAATGATCACCCTGTGCCACAACGCCTCGACCGCAATCACGATCTCGTCAAGGCCCGCTCACCTGCAAAAACGAAGTTCGGACAAGTTCTTTGTCTGCGCGTCGTACAGGCCGGACAGTGGATCGAGTAGCGGCTCGGGGACATCGTCGGACATGTGGTCATGTTCTGCCGATCCGCTCTCGCCGGTCAGCCACCATTGCCCGACCTCCGCGACTGGGCATCGTCAGGGTTCGCGCCTACAAGACAGTGTCCGCGGTGCCGCACCGCGCCTCCGCCTGACTGGACTACGCCCGTTGCGTGGTCTTGCACGCCGAGCGGGGGTGCCCTGGGCTGGGCAATACCAGGCACGTGCGATCACTGCATGGTTCGCCGAGCGGACTGGTCCTGGGCCAATGTCAGCTTGAACGTGCACTACCCAACTGGGAGCCGGTCTCTGGTGCGCGATCGGCGGGAAGCCTACCTTCGGCCGGATCAGGTACGCCGGACTTGACGAGCGGCGAAGCGAGGCGGCGTCATTCCCTTTCTGTCTCATCGACGCCGGGCCGGCACAGCCGGTACCGGCCGCTGCCGCGATCGACGCACC
>WNFU01002911.1_pt1 | contig 24553 bp, 22 predicted proteins | sample 5400121 | NCBI WGS metagenome assembly WNFU01 (sample SAMN13153360, study PRJNA577476) | soil metagenome | isolation source: 100 cm soil or saprolite under grassland replicate 1 | place: USA:California | collected 2016-06-15
ACGCGGCGCGTTCGCGTCTGCTGATAAGTACACTCGCCGGACGATGCCGATGTACGAGTACGTCTGCATGAAGTGCGAGGCGCACTTCGAAGAGCTTGTCCGGGGCGACCAGGAAGTCTTCTGCCCTGAGTGCGGCGCAACAAAGGTCGCCAAGCAGCTCTCGACGTTCTCGATGATCGGCACCGCCGGCCAGACCGGCGCATTCGGCGGCGGCTGCTGCGGCGGCAGCTGCGGCTGCGGACACTGAGCCGACGCGTCCGGAAGGAGCCCTAGACTGCCTCCGCGTGGACGCCACTCTCTCTAGGGACCTCTCCCTAGCGGCCTTCGCTGATCAGGTCGCCGGCTGCACCAAGTGCGCGCTCGCGGCGGGGCGCACGCAGGTCGTCTTCGGCTCAGGAAACCCAGACGCCGACCTGATGTTCGTTGGCGAGGCGCCGGGATTCCACGAGGACAAGCAGGGCATCCCCTTTGTCGGGGCCGCAGGGAAGTTGCTCGACCAGCTCCTCGCGGGGATTGGCCTCAACCGCGAGCAGGTCTTTGTGGCGAACGTCTTGAAATGCAGGCCTCCCGGAAACCGCGACCCAATGCCGGAGGAGATCGAGGCCTGCGAGGCGCACCTCTGGCGCCAGATCGAGCTGATCCAGCCGCGCGTCGTCGCGACGCTCGGGAACTTTGCGACCAAGCTGCTCTCCGGCCGCCCGACGGGTATTACGCGCGTTCACGGGCAGGAGCAGGAGACGACGCTTGGCGGAAGGCGCGTGCTCCTGTATCCGCTCTACCATCCGGCGGCTGCGCTCTACACGCCGCGGATGCTGGAGGTGCTCCAGTCGGACTTCGCGCGGGTGCCGGAGCTGCTCGGACGGGAGGTGGCGCCGCCGGAGCCGGTCTTCGTCGCGCCGGCCGTCGCCGAGCCCGCCATCCAGCTCGGCCTCTTCTGATCCAGTCTCATTCGCCCGAGGAGACGGAAGAGATCGCCGGTCGGCTGGCCGCGACGCTCCAACCGGGAGATGTCGTGACGGTCTCCGGCGAACTGGGATCCGGCAAGACCACGTTCGTCCGCGGCGCCTGCCGGGCACTCGGCGTCGAAGTCCCCGTCACGAGCCCCACCTTCACGATCGGCCACCGTTATCGCGGTCGCGTCGACGTGTCCCACCTCGACCTGTTCCGCTTCGAGGGCATCTCGGCTGCGGAGTGGGGAGACCTGGAGCCCTATTTCGAGGACGCGATCGTCTTCGTCGAGTGGCCTGAGGCTGGAGCAGGGATCCTGCCCGCGCCTCGCGCGCTGGTGCTCCTGGAGCACGGCGGCGAGGGCGTCCGGCTTGTCACGATTCGCGGCGATGTTGATCCTGGCATTCGATACGGCCACTGACGTGGCGACGAGCGCGCTCGTCTCGAGCGGCGAGGTCCTCGGCGAGCGCCTCTCTCGGGCCGTGACGTTGCTCGAGGACGTCGACGCCCTCTTGCGTCAGGCCGGCGCGCACACCGCGGACGTCGAGGCGCTTGCCGTCGGAATCGGGCCGGGGAGCTTCACCGGCGTTCGCGTCGGCCTGGCTACGGCGCGCGGCCTCGCGCTCGCGCTCGGCGTCCCCGCTGCCGGGGTCTCGACGCTCGACGCGCTGGCCGCCGGGACTCCCGGAGCCGTACCCGTCGTCGATGCACGGCGTGGCGAGGTCTTCGTCCTGCAGGGGGAGCCGCGCGTCCTCGCTCCTGCGGAGCTCGACCTCGGCCCGGGCACGACGTGCGTCGGCAGTGGCGCGGTCCGGTACCGGTCGCTCCTCGAGGCCGTGGGAGCCGTGGTGCCGCCGGACGCCGATGAGCGCCATCTGCCGCGCGCACGCTTCCATGCGCTCCTCGCCCGCGACTTCGGACCTGCCGAAGCGGTCGAACCCCTATACCTGCGGATCCCGGACGCTGATAGAACCCGAATGTGAGCGCGTCACTCGCCCACAGGCTCGCTCCCGTGAGGGAAAAATGAGCGCGACTGCCAACAAGGTGGATTTCCGGCGCCTGGAGCTTCGCGACCTCAATGCAATCGAATCGATCGAGCGCGAGTCTTATCCGACACCGTGGTCACGGTCGATGTTCGCAGGCGAGCTCGCCAAGCCGTCATCGATCTCCCTTGGCGCTTTCGACCCCGAGACGGACGAGCTCCTCGGCTTTCTCATCATCTCCCGCTACGTCGACGCCTGGCATGTCATGAACCTCGCGATCGCGCCCAAGTACCGGCGCCGCCGGATCGCATCGAGCTTGCTCGAGCGCCTCTTCGAGTTGACGTCGAGCGAGGGGCGAAGGGGCTACACGCTCGAGGTGAGGGTGTCGAACGACGTGGCGATCAAGCTCTACGAGCAGGTCGGCTTCAAGGCGCGCGGAATCCGCCGGGGCTACTACACGGACAATCGCGAAGACGCGTTGATCATGTGGAGGGATCCCGAGCCGCGTTCCGCTTGAGCCGTTGATACTCGGGCTCGAGACTTCCTGCGACGAAACGGCCGCCGCGCTGATCACCGCCGACGGCGAGATCCTCGCCAATGTCGTTTCGTCACAGGCCGACCTGCACGCGAGCTATGGCGGCGTCGTGCCGGAAGTTGCGTCCCGAAGGCACCTCGAGCTCGTTACACCGGTGATCCGAGAGGCACTCGACGCAGCGGGAGCCTCGCTCGCGGACGTCGAGCTCGTCGGAGTCACGGCGGGCCCGGGCCTCATCGGTGCGCTGCTCGTCGGCGTGGCAGCCGCGAAGGCAATCGCCTGGGCTCGCCGTCTCCCGCTCGCGCCGGTCGACCATCTCCACGGGCATGTCGCCTCGCTCTATCTCGAACCGGATCCACTCGAGCCCCCCTTCCTGTGCCTGCTCGCGAGCGGCGGGCACACGCTGCTGCTCGACGTTCAGGAACGCGGCCGGCCTCCGCGTGCGCTCGGCACGACCCTCGACGACGCCGCGGGCGAGGCTTTCGACAAAGGCGCACGGCTGCTGGGGCTCGGCTATCCCGGCGGAGCTGCGATCGACCGGCTTGCGCGCGAGGGGAACCCGGAGACGTACGCGTTCCCAGTCGCCCGAGTCCCGGACCTCGACTTCTCGTTCTCGGGGCTCAAGACCGCGCTTCTGTACGCCGTACGCAAGCTCCCATCTGACGAGCTCGAGCGTCGCCGAGCGGATCTTGCTGCGAGCTACCAGCGTGCAATCGTCCGTGCCCTGGTCAACAGGACGCAACAGGCGGCGCACGAGACCGGCGCCGCGACCGTGGCGGTGGTCGGCGGGGTTGCAGCCAACTCCGAGCTCCGGGCCGCTCTGCCGGGCGCGGTCCTCGCCCCGCTCGAGCTCTGCACCGACAACGCCGCGATGATCGCGTCGGCGGCTCGGTTCGAAAAGCCCATCCTGTATCCCGGCTATCTTGCGCTCGATGCCTACGCGTCCTCCGCGTGAGCCGTTCAATGCCCTCGTGCTCGCGGCTCTTGCGGTCGCAGTCACGGGTGTCCTGATCGCCGCGGGTGGGCGCAGCAGCGGAGTCACTCCCCTAGGCGAGCCCAGCTGGCAGGGCCTCGCCGGCGCCCAGCGGCCGCGTGTCGCCGTCGGCCAGCGGGTGATCGTCCTGCTCAAAGCCCCGTCTCTCGCCAACCGGGTCGGGCGCGCCGGAGGCCTCGCGACGAGCGAGGACGAACGAACCTGGACGCTAAGCGCCCTCTCGGCGCAGAAGCTCCTGGTCGCGCGACTCCGGGTCCAGGGAGTCGTCGCTCAGCCCGAATACAGCTACACCCGCACCGTCAACGGCTTCTCCGCCGCGTTCGACGCCCGCGGCATCGCGTTGCTCGAGCGCGCACCGGAAGTCGAAGGCGTCTACCCCGTGCGGGCCGCTTATCCCGCCTCGGTCAGCTCGAGCCTGCTCGGCCGTGCGCAGGTGGGGCAGCGACCCGACATTGGCCTCTCGGACGTCGACGGCCGCGGCGTGACCATCGCCCTGCTCGACACCGGCGTCGACCGCGCGCACCCGTTCCTGCGCGGCCGGGTAACCGCCGGAATAGACATCGTCGGCGGGGCCGACGCGCTTGCGGCTCCACGGCCCGACGAGCCCGCGGAGCTGGAGCGACACGGAACGGAGCTGGCCGGGCTCATCGTCGGCTCGGGCGGACCGGGAGCGCTCGCCGGCGTTGCACCGGGCGCCACGCTGCTTCCGATCCGCGTCGCCGGCTGGCAGCGTGACGCTTCCGCCGGCTGGGCGGTCTACGGGCGAACCGATCAGGTTCTCGCCGGCCTTGAGCGTGCCGTCGACCCGAATGCGGACGGCGACGCGCATGACGCAGCGAGGGTGGCGCTCGTTGGCGTTGCGGAGCCCTTTGCCGCGTTCTCCGACGGCCCGCTCGCGCGCGCCGCAGCCGGCGCGACACGCCTCGACACGCTCGTCGTGGCACCCGCAGGCAACGACGGTCCGGCGGGGCCCGGCTACGGGAGCGTCTCCGGGCCTGGAGGAGCCCCGGCGGCGCTGACGGTCGGCGCCGTTGACCTACGCCCACACTTTGGCGAGGTGCGGGTCGTTCTCCGTGCTGGGCTCCGCGTGGAGCTGGATGGGACGCGTCCTCTCGCCGGCACCGTCGTACCTGCAGGGCCTATCGACGCCCAAGTCGGCGCGCCGCGCAGCCGGACGACCGCGCCGGGCGGTTATCGGGGCGCCGTGCCCCTGCTCGACTTCTTCGACCGACGCGGCCTCAGCCTCGTCGCCGGTCGCGCCGCGCTGGTTCGCTCGGGAGCGGATCCCGACTCGACTGCTGCCAACGCCGCTCGCGCCGGAGCCGTCGCGGTGCTCTTCTACGGAGCGGATCTTCCTGCGGGCGGCATCAGTCTCGATGAAAGCGCCCCGATCCCGGCCCTCTCTGTCCCCGAGGACGTTGCGCAGAGGCTGCTCGCACAAATGCGGCGGGGTGCCTCGGCCACCGTCTCGCTCGGAGCGTTGCAGACGGAGTCGAACAGCGGTGAGGGACACATCGCGCGCTTTTCTTCGACCGGGCTCGCCTTCGACGGTCGAGTGAAGCCCGAAATCGTTGCTCCCGGCGTCGCGCTCGGCACCGCCGAGCCAGGGTCGAACACCGACGGCTCCGCTCGCTACGGAACCGCCAACGGAACGAGTGTCGCGGCGGCTTTGGTCTCAGGCGCTGCTGCGCTGCTCGCGCAGGCACGCCCCGATCTCGACGCGGACGCGCTGAAGAGCCTCCTGGTTGGATCCGCCCGGGCGCTTCCGAATGACTCGCTGACGTCCCAGGGGGCTGGGCTTGTCGATGTCGGCGGCGCGACAGCGACCGAGGTTGCCGCGCTACCCGCAGCACTTGCGCTTGGCCGCGCGGACACTCGACGCTGGCGAACCGAGCAGGAACTCATGTTGCGCAACGTTTCGGCGCGCCGAGTGTCTCTCTCTCTGGACGTGCGTGTTGCACGAGAGGGTGCTGCAGCGGTTGACTTCGAGGTGAGACCGCAGCGTTTCTCGCTCGGCGCCGGGCAGACGATTCGCGTTCGCGTCCGCGCACGCGTCACAAGTGCGGTTGACGGCGTCGCGCCTGCGGAGGGAGTCCTCGTCGTGACGCCGCTGGCCGGCCGCGAGGTGCGTGTGCCGTGGACGATCCTGTTCGGCGAACGCCGTTCTCCGTCGCTTGCCTCGGTTCGCCTCTCCACGCGCACGTTCGCTCCATCCGATGCAGCGCCTGCACTGCTCAGTTTCGTTGCCGGCTCAGTCCCACGTTCCGGGGTCGGGTCGAATGTGCTTCCACTTTCGCGACTCGACCTCGAGCTGTGGAGTCCCGACGGCGGTCGAATCGGGCTCCTCGCACGACTGCGGGATGTGCTGCCCGGCCGCTATTCGTTCGGCGTCACCGGCCGCGACCCGAGCGGTGCGGTGCTTCCGTCGGGCGACTACGACCTGCGTCTGGTCGCGTACGGCACCGATGCCGCACCGCCGACGGCGAGGATAGTCTCCTTCTCCATCAAGTAGGCCTTCTCGACTCCGCTGGCCGGCGGCGGCTCCCGCCCGGCGAAGCCGGGCTCCGCCGCCGCCTCGCTCCGCTGGCCGCGCTCCGGCCGACAGTCCGTGCCTCGAGCACTGTCCAGTCGGCCTACGCACGCCCAGCGGCACGCCAGGAAGCCGAACAGAGCACCGAGGTGCATATACTCGGCGCCGATCTTTACGGAAGTGCCCGATTTGCGCGGAAAAAGGAGCTGAGAGTGACGACCGTCGACGTTCCCGTCTCGCATCTGCGCGAGAACCCCTTCGAGATCGCACGCGAGCAGCTGCGCCGGGTCGCCGAGGTCTTCGCGATCGACCCGAACCTCGTCAACGTCCTCCAGGAGTGCAAGAAGGCGTTGGCCGTCTCCATTCCGGTTGCCATGGACGACGGCACCACCCAGGTCTTCCAGGGTTACCGCGTCACGCACAACGTCGCGCGAGGACCGTCGAAGGGCGGGATCCGCTACCACCCAGACGTCACGCTGGACGAGGTGAAGGCGCTCGCGATGTGGATGACGTGGAAGTGCGCGCTTGCCGGCATCCCGTTCGGCGGGGCGAAGGGCGGCGTCGTCTGCAACCCGAAAGAGATGTCCGAGGGCGAGTTGCAGCGGATGACACGTCGCTTTACCTCGGAGATCATCAACGAGATCGGGCCCGAGAAGGACATTCCCGCACCGGATGTGGGAACAGACGGCCGCGTGATGGCCTGGATCTTCGACACCTACTCGATGAACAAGGGCCACTCCGTGCTCGGTGTCGTGACGGGCAAGCCGCTGACGATCGGCGGCTCGCTCGGGCGGGAGGAGGCGACCGCGCGCGGCGCTCTCTACTGCGTGCGCGAGGCGGTGCGGAAGAAGCAGACGACGTTGCAGGGAACGAGCGTTGCCGTGCAAGGCTTCGGCAACGTCGGCTCCTATCTCGCCAAGTTCCTCGCCGAGGACGGGGCGAACGTCATTGCCGTCTCCGATTCGACTGCGGGCCTCCACAATCCCAACGGCATCGACGTTCAGGCTGCTCTTGCGCACAAGCGCGAGACCGGATCGCTCGGCGGTTTCCGCGGTGCCGATGCGATCTCGAACGACGAGCTCCTCCTCCTCGAGTGCGACGTGCTCGCTCCGTGCGCGCTCGAGCAGGTGATCACGGAGGAGAACGCGTCCCGCGTGAAGGCGAAGATCATCGTCGAGGGCGCCAATGGGCCGGTGACGCCAACCGGCGACGAGATTCTCGAAGACAAAGGCGTGCTCGTACTGCCGGACATCCTCGCGAACGCCGGCGGCGTGGTCGTGTCGTACTTCGAATGGGTGCAGGGCCTCCAGGAGTACTTCTGGAAGGAGCCCGAGGTGAACGCGAAGTTGAACGACATCGTCACGCGGGCGTTCAACGAGACCTGGGCCACTCATGAGAGCCGCGGCGTGTCGATGCGGCTAGCTGCCTACGGTCTCGCAGTGCAGCGGGTCTCAGAAGCCACCGTCACTCGAGGCATCTATCCGTAGTTCCGTGGGGGAACCCATGGTTCCCCGACGTGCCCCCTCCTTCTGGTTCGAGCAAAGCGGATGTCGAGTAGCGCTGCGGCGAGACGCGGTCTCGCCTCCGCGCGCGTTTCGTCATTCGCCCTAGATGGATCTGGGCGGGTTCGTCGTGCCGGGCGGGCGGGGGCGCGGCGCTGAAGACGTCCCCGCCTGCCTCAGTTCGCCTGCGGCTAACGCCGCTTCGCGCGCGTTAGCCTCCGGCTTTGATGGCAGTGCTTGGCGAAGCGTGCAAAAGTCGAACCTTCCATGGGTGAATCGGAAAAGAGTGATGGATGACGCTCGTGAAGGTCACGCTCTACCACGCGGAGGGCTGCCACCTCTGCGAGCGAGCCCGTGGTGTGATCAAGGATGTCCGTGCCGAGGTGCCGTTCGAGCTCAACGAGATCGACATCGGTGGAGACGCAGACTTCGAGGCGAAGTACCGGGAATGGCTCCCAGTCGTCGAGATCGACGGCGAGCGCTCCTTCGTGTACTACGTCGATCGCGGTGCTCTCCTCCGAAAATTGCAGCAATGTGAGCCAGACTCCGCCAAGGCCGGCGGCTAACGCGAGCGCAGCCGCGTTAGCCGCCGGCGAACTGACACGGGCGGGGAGGCGTCAGCGCCCCGCCCGTGCGGAAGGGGACATTCGCTCATCGCTACCCGGTAGGAGCGCGCGGGCTTTGCCCGCGCGCGTTCCCCGCGAAGCGGCGTCCCGGATTCGCGCCGGTCACAAAGTGACCGGCGCGGGCGCCTAGCCCTGCGTGATAGAACGGATTCCGCTTGTCACAAACTCTCGACTCTAGGAGCACGGTGGCGGATCGGCTGACGGTTGGGGTGGCAGCGCGCTTGTCCCGGTACCTGCAGGTGCTGACCCAGGCCAAGAAGATGGGCAAGGAGCGCATCTCCTCCCAGGAGATCTCCGACTACACGAACATCAACGCGACTCAGATTCGTCGCGACCTCTCAGCCTTCGGGAAGTTCGGCAAGCGCGGGGTCGGTTACAACATCGACTCCCTCCTCGGCGAGATCCGCAAGATCCTCCGAACTCAGGGCCAGCACAACATCGCGCTGATCGGCGCCGGCCGGCTCGGCCAGGCGATCGCCAGCTCGCCGATTTTCGCCGAACACGGGATCAACATCGCAGCCATCTTCGACACGGATCCGGAGAAGCTCGGGAGACCGGTCGGGAATGTCCCGGTCAGCGACTACGCGCGCCTCGCCGACACGATCCGCGAAAAGAACATCATCGTGGGCGTGGTCGCGGTCCCCGCCGACAACGCGCAACGCGTAGCCGACGACCTCGTCGCGTCCGGCATCAAGATCATCTTCAACTACTCGGAGGCGCTACTCGACGTCCCTTCGGACGTCGCGGTCCATACGTCGAATCCGGCTGTTGAGCTCCTCTACGCCCTCTACTTCTACTTGACCTAGCCGCCCGGCTGGCCGGTCATGCGGATTCTGCTCTGGCATGGCTACCTGCTCGGGGGCACCGGCTCCAACGTGTACACCCGGGCACTCGCGCGCGCGTGGAGCCTTGCCGGCCACGACGTCGTCGTGGTCTGCCAGGAACCTCATCCGGAGCAGTACGACCTCGCGGGCGCCCGCGTCTTCCGGCCAAACGTCGGCGGTCTGCTACCCGTGTTCGTGCTCGACCGCTACGAAGGGCTCGAGGCGAAGCTGCTGCAGGACTTCACCCGTGCCGAGCGGGAGCGCTACGTCGCACTGAACGCAACCGCGCTGGGCGCGCAGCTCCCGGCGGATCTGGTGTTCGCGAACCACGTCTTGCTCGGCGCACCGGTGGGCCGCGCGAGCGGCCTGCCCTTTGCTGTCAAGGCTCACGGCTCGGAGCTCGAGTACTCGATGCGGGGGAATCCCGAGCTGGCCGAGTGGGGACGACAAACTCTCGCTCACGCGAAGGCCGTCTTCGTCGGCTCCGCCCACATCCGGGGGGTTCTTGAAGAGGTCGTCGGCCAGGTGGAGCGCGTGCACGAGGTCCCGCCCGGCGTCGACGTGGACGAGTTCCGTCCCGAGGCGCGCGACGTTGCGGTCGACCGTCTGATCGTAGAGGCGATTGGAGATCCGCCGAACCCGGGAAACGCCGAGGAGCGTCTACCCGACGAGGAGAACGCGGAGCGCTTCGAAGCGTTCTTCGCCGACGACGGCCCGACCGTTCTCTACTTCGGCAAGCTCATCCACAACAAAGGTGTACAGCTTCTGCTGGACGCGATCCGCGAGTCGGACGCCCGGGCGGTGATCGTCGGTTTCGGCGACCACCGCGCTTACCTCGAGTCGATCGCACCGGTGGGCACGCTTTTCACCGGACCGCTCGAGCACCGGCACCTCGTCCATCTCCTCTCGGCAGTCGACGCAACGGTCGTGCCGTCGATCTTCCCGGAGGCCTTCGGGATGGTGGCGGCGGAGGCTGCGGCCGCAGGGTGCCCTCCGCTCGTAGCCCGCCACTCGGGGCTGGCGGAAGTGGCGGAGGGATTGGAGTCGGCGTACCCGCCGGAGCAGCGCCACCTCGTGAGCTTCGAGAGCGGAAACGTCGGTGATCTGTGGATGAAGCTGCGTGAGCTGCTCGAGCTTGGCCATGAGCGGCGCACCGAGCTTGGTGCGGCGGCCCGCAGTGCTGTCGTCGAGCGCTGGAGCTGGACGAGCGTTGCCGCGCGGTTGCTCAGGCCCTTCGCCCTACCCTAAGCTTGAGCGGTCAACAATTCTCGTGGGAGGTCACGATGGACATCGTGTTCCTGATCGGGCGGATCCTGTTCGGTTTGCTCTTCGTGTTCTCGGGATTGATGGCGCACTTGATCGGCTGGCGCCAGGGAGTGCAGTACGCGCGGATGTACAACGTCCCGATGGCCGAGCTCGGCGTCCCGCTGACGGGCGTGATGGCGGTCGCGGGCGGAGCGATGGTCATCCTCGGAATCTGGGGCGACCTCGGTGCGCTCCTGATCGCGGCATTCCTTCTGCTGATCACGCCGCTGATGCACGCGTTCTGGAAGGAGACCGACGACCAGCAGAAGCTGTCGCAGCAAGTGAACTTCAACAAGAACCTCGCTCTGCTGGGCGCCGCGCTTGCCGTCTTCTACCTCTGGAATCAGCTGCAGGGCGACGCCGGACTCTCGCTCACCGACCCACTCTTCAACCGGGGATAGCGCAACGCTTCAATTACTGTAGGCGCCGCCGTGGGAGATGCACAACGCCTCACCCCTGACGAGCAGATCCGCTTTGCCCGTGAAGCCTTCGAGGACGGGCAGGACTTGACGGTCGCCGTGGAGGAAGAGTTCGCGCTGCTCGATCCCGAGACGCTCGAGCTGACGAGCCGTTTCGAGGAGCTGAAGGCCGGCGCAGCGGGAACGGAGCTCGACGAGCACCTCGTCGGCGAGTTGATCGCCTCCGAGATCGAGATCAAGACTGGTCGGTGTACCAGCTTTGGCGAGGCCGCCGAACGCATGGCCGAGCGGCGAGCGCAGCTCGCCGACCTTGCCGACGAGTTCGGCGTCGCGCTCGCATGCACAGGGACGCATCCGTGGAGCCGCTGGCAGGACCAGCGGATCATCGACACGCCGCATTACCGGCGAAACAACGAGGTGCTCCAGTACGTCGTGTGGCGGAACAACAGCTTTGGCGTCCATACTCACGTCGGGATTCGCGGCGCGGACCGCGCGGTTGCCGTCTGCAACGCTTTCCGCAACGTCCTGCCCGAGCTGCTCGCGCTGTCGACGAGCTCGCCTTTCGTCGAGGACTGCATCACCGGGCTGCACTCGGCCCGCACGGAGATCTTCACGAAGCTCTTCCCGCGGGCGGGCGTGCCCGACGCGTATGAAGGGTGGGACGGTTTCGAGCGCTACGTCCGCTTCCTCTACGACACCGGCTCGATCGACGAGCACACGCAGATGTGGTGGAGCGTGCGGCCGCATCTTGCGTTCCCGACGATCGAGGTCAGGATCTGCGACGCGCAGCCGGACCTCGAACAGGCTCAGTCTTTGGCCGCGTTGATCCATTCGCTCGGCGGCCGTTTTGCGCGTGCGCTGGATGAGGGCGAACCGCTCCCGAGCCTGCCCCACCGCCTGATCGAGGAGAACATGTGGCGGGCGATCCGTTACGGGCTCACCGACGGCCTGATCGACTTCGAGAGCGGCGAGGTGGTGCCGGCGCGTGCCCGCATCGAGCGGCTGATCGAGTGGGTCTTACCTGTCGCGGAGGAAATCGGAGCCGCGCCCTACCTCTCGGTCCCCGAGGCGAACTCGTCGGAGCGACAGTACGCGCGCCTCGGCGAGCTCGGGTCACACCGCGATGTGTTCGCCGAGCTCGTCCGGCGCCCGCGGGAGCGTGTCGGTGGCTGAGGTCGTCGAGGGAATTGGCGGCTTCGAGCTGTGTGAGCCACCGCGATGACGGAGGCGCAGCCTCCGCAGTCCGACGAGGAACTCGTCCAGCGGCTCGAGGAAGAGCTGAAGAAGCTCAAGGTCTCGGACCTGCTCGTGCAGACCCTGTACACGGTGTCATCCCTCGGGTATCGCAAGCTCTCCGAGGAGGACCGTGACCTCGACCAGGCGCGGGTCGCGATCGAGGCGCTGCGCGCGCTGCTCCCCGTGCTCGAAGGGGCGGTCGGAGAGGAGATCATGCGGGACTTCAAGCAGGTCACGGCGAATCTCCAGCTTGCATATGCCGACGCGGCGAAAGGACCGGGCTCGACCCACTGACGTTCAACGAGTCGCTCACGCTCATGGGCGTCTTCGCGGCGGGCGGGGTCCCACGGCGGCCTCAGCTCGGAGACAGTCCGAACAGCAGGAACTGCGTGAACTGGCTCGCTGCGAAGTTGTTGTCGCTGACAAGGATGAGCGACCTGCGTCCGTCCGGCAGGGTCGGGCCGAGCGTCATCCCCTCGACGTTGTCGAGCGGGATCCCCAGTGTGTCGAGGTCCAAGAGGAATGTCTTCTCTACGGATCGGATCTCGCTGAGCGCGCCCGCGAGGCTGTCGGCGCCGTCCACGTCGTCAGCGCCGCGGACGGCGACGCTGTAGAGCTTGATCGTGTTTCCCGTGTCGGGTGCCCCGACGGAGAACGATCGCTCCATTGAGAGCATGAACTCGTTGTTGAACGGGAGCAGCTCGACAAGGCCGTTGACAGCGAAGTTCGAGGGAGGCACGGGCGGCTCCGCGATGGGATCGGTCCAGTAGACGTACTGGCGGTCGAGTCGCCCGGTCACGAGGTTGTAGCGGAGGATTCGCGCGGGGCTTCCGCCGCTCAGTGTCGCCGGCGGTCCGTCCTGGTCGAGGGCTCCCTCCATGCCGACGAACAGAAACCTGCCGTTCGGCGCCACGGCCGCCGCCTCGAATGCGAGGTTCTGGCGAACGCCGTGCGTCCCGCCAGCGTTTGGGACGAACGCCGCCGGGACTGCGAGCTCGCCCGTCATCGTGCCGTCGAGGTTGTACGTCCGTACCCATGGAGCAATTTGCCGCGTCGCGATCCCCTCGGACGTGACCACGAGCTCGCGGTCCTTTGTGAGCGTAAGCCCTTCCGGGTCGAGACTGAACGGCGCGAACGGCTGGCCGTCCGGGCCCCTGAGAGTCGTGACCGCGTCGAAGTGCACGTCGCCGTCGCCGAGCTGCCCGTCGGAGACATCGAGTCGCAGTGTGTAGAACCGCGCCGGCTGGAACTGGCCCTGGTCGTCCGAAAGCGCATAGAAGGCGCCGCGGTCCTCGTCGTAGGCAATGCTCGACAAACCGCCCACGGTCGTGCTCGCAAACATCGTCCCTGTCGGAACGATCGCCTGACCAAGGAACTCCAGCTCTGGCGGTTTTGAACCGTCGCTTGCCGTCGCCTGCGCGCCCGCGGTAGCGACCGATACGAGGACGGTCACGAGGACGACCAGCGAGCGCGTCGTCCTTGAGCTCCTGCCTTTCACCATCGCGCTCTCCTGTTCTTCCGGAGTCATGACAGTCGCAGTGGGCCAACCCTAACCTGCGCCTATCGGGCCGGTCTCGCCGACCGGCACGCCCGTCGCGCCCACCCGCGGGCTCGTCGCACACTCTCTCTCCACTCGAGCTCGCCGGCCCTCGCCGAAAGTACGCGGAAAGCCGCATAGCCCAGCAACGAAGCGCCTTCGAAGCGCGATGTGATAGAAACCTGCCCGCGCCGGGGGCCCTCGGCGCGGACTTTGTGAGGGGGTAGGAAGGGCTGATCGTCGGGAGCTTCTTCAACGACCACGCCGTGCTCTTTGCGCTCATCTGTGCGGCGGTAGCGGTCGCCTACGGGATCGGTCTCACCGTCTGGCTGCTTGGGCGTCCGACCGGGAACGATCGCATGCGCGAGATCCAGGCCGCGATCCAAGAGGGAGCGGCCGCGTACCTCAAGCGCCAGTACCTGACGGTCGCCGCGGTCTCGCTCGTCCCCTTCCTGCTGCTCGGCTTCTACAACAAGCTCGGCTGGGGGACTGCGATCGGGTTCCTCGTAGGAGCAATCCTCTCCGCCGCGGCGGGCTTCATCGGGATGAACGTCGCCGTGCGCTCGAACGTGCGGACCGCCGAGGCGGCCCGCGGTGGTCTCAAGCCTGCGCTCAACGTCGCCTTTCGTGCAGGCTCGGTCACGGGCTTGCTTGTCGTGGGGCTGGGCCTGCTCGGCGTTGCCGGCTACTACTGGGCGCTGACGGACTGGCTCGGGAACTCGAAGGAGTCCGCCATCGACGACCTCATCGGGCTAGCGTTCGGCGGCTCGCTGATCTCCGTGTTCGCACGCCTGGGCGGCGGGATCTACACCAAAGCCGCCGACGTCGGAGCCGATCTCGTGGGGAAGATCGAGGCCGGCATCCCGGAAGACGATCCACGCAACCCGGCCGTGATCGCGGACAACGTCGGCGACAACGTCGGCGACTGCGCCGGGATGGCGGCCGACCTCTTCGAAACCTATGCCGTCACCGCCGTCGCAGTGATGCTGCTGGGCCTCCAGTTCCCGACCTCGAATCTCGCGCTCTATCCGCTCGCGCTCGGAGGGATCTCGATCCTCGCCTCCGTGATCGGCACATTCTTCGCGCGCGTCGGTCGCGGCGGCTCGATCATGAACGCGCTCTACAAGGCGGTGATCGTCGCGACCGTCCTGTCGGCGATCGGATTCATTCCCGTGACGATGGCATACGACGATGGGAAGTTCGGGTTCACGGATCTGTATGCCGCCGCGATCGTCGGCCTCGTCGTCACGTTTCTCCTCGTCGCGATCACGGAGTACTACACAGGCACGCGCTGGGGACCGGTAAAGGCGATCTCATCGGCGTCCCAGACCGGGCACGCGACGAACATCATCGCCGGCCTCGGCGTGGGCATGCAGGCGACCGCGGCGCCCGTGCTCGTGATCGCTGCAGGAATCCTCGTCGCCCACCACTTCGCCGGCCTGTACGGGATCGGTGTCGCCGTGATGGCTCAGCTCTCGATGACCGGCCTGATCGTCGCGCTCGACGCGTACGGACCGGTGACGGACAACGCCGGTGGAATTGCGGAAATGGCGGATCTCGACGAGTCCGTGCGCGCGATCACCGATCCGCTGGACGCCGTCGGCAACACGACCAAGGCGGTGACCAAGGGTTACGCGATCGGTTCGGCCGCGCTCGCCGCCCTCGTCCTGTTCGACTCGTACACGACTGGCCTCTCGGACGAGGGTCTGTCCGCGACGTTCAGCCTGAGTGACGCCTGGGTGATCGCCGGCCTCTTCATCGGAGGGCTGATGCCCTTCCTGTTTGCTTCGCTGGCGATGCAGGCGGTCGGCCGGGTGGGAGGGCAGGTGGTCACGGAAGTGCGGCGGCAGTTCCGCGAGAACCCGGGGATCATGGAGGGAACGACGCGCCCCGAGTACGGACGCGCGATCGACATCGTCACCGGTTCGGCAATCAAGGAGATGATGCTGCCGGCGCTGATCCCGATCGCGTTCCCGGTCATCGTCGGGATCATCAATCCGCGCATGCTGGGCGGCCTGCTGATCGGGACGATCGTGACCGGCCTCTTCCTCGCCATTGCGATGACCTCGGGCGGCGGCGCGTGGGACAACGCGAAGAAGCTGATCGAGGACGGGGCGTACGGCGGAAAGGGCTCGGCTGCGCATGCCGCCTCGGTTACCGGCGACACTGTCGGCGATCCCTACAAGGACACCGCCGGCCCCGCGATCAACCCGATGATCAAGATCGCCAACATCGTCGCGATCCTGATCATTCCGCTCATTGTTTCGATCCACGGCTGACGCCGTGGATCGACGATAGGTACGCCGCGCCCGCGCGAGAGCGCGGTCTCGCGCGCTCGCGGAGCACTTGTCGGTGCAAGGCGGCCGTCCGCGCAGCGCGGGCGGTGGCGCTGGCGCGTCACCGCGCCGCGTGAGTCCGGCATCCCCCTAGTGCGTCCGCACTAGCGGGATGCCCTTGTCGTCGCGGCTGGAGTTGGGCTTGAAGGGCCTGGGTGCACGATGGAATCATGGCGCGATGGGGTCGGTCCGACTGCGCATCGGAGTTCGCTCTCTCGTCGCCGCCGCGCTCGCAGCTGCGCTATTCCTGAGCGTCTCGTCCGCGAACGCACCCGCGTCCTGGATCGTGGACGGCAAGACGAGGGTGTGGACGATCCACTACCGGACTCACGACGGCTACAAGAGCGCGGCGTACGTGATCCTGCCGGCGTGGTACGGACCGGACAACAACCCGCCCCTCCCGCTCCTGATCTCTCCTCACGGACGCGGCGTCTCGGGTCGCGCGAACATCAATCGCTGGGGCACGCTGCCGGCGGTCGGACCGTTCGCCGTCGTCAACCCCGACGGTCACGGCCGGCGCCTGCGGCTGTACTCGTGGGGGTACCGAGGTCAGATCGACGACCTGGCGCGCATGCGGCGGATCGTCACCCACACGCTTCCATGGCTCCGGATCGATCGCGATCGCACCTACGCCTTTGGTGCCAGCATGGGCGGTCAGGAGACGCTACTGCTCGCCGCCCGTCACCCGTGGCTGCTCGCAGGCGCAGCGGCATTCGACTCGGTGAGCGACATGTCTCGGCGGTACTTCGACTTCCCCCGCCTGCCGTGTAACCGGAGCTGCCGCTGGCACTGGAACGGTCCGATCGGGCCCAGCCTGCAGGCCATCGCGCGCCGCGAGATCGGCGGCACGCCCAGGACGGCCTGGCGGGCGTACGCGAAGCGCAGTCCAATGTCGTACGTCCGCCAGCTCGCCGGAGGAGGGGTGCCTCTGCAGCTGTGGTGGAGCACCGCCGACCGGGTCGTCGTGGACCAGCGGAGACAGTCGGCGAGTCTGCTGCAGGCGGTACTGCGAACGAACCCGCAAGCGCCCGTGCAGGGGTTTTCAGGAGACTGGCGGCACTCCATGGAGATGGGCTGGGAGGCAATGCTGATACCGGCGTTGCAGCACTTCGGCTTGCTTCCGGCGCCAACTAACCGAAAGCTGCTTCGCCTCAGCCAGCCGCCGAAGGTCAATCGGCAGCTTCCGTGGCACGACGCGGTCCTCGACGATCAGGGCAAGCTCCTGGCCTGGTACAGGCCGAGGGCCGGGCTCGGCTACGACCGCGTGCTGCGCCTCGGCTGGAACTTCATCGAACGGCGCGTCCCGGTCGACCGGAGAGCGGGGGTCAAGGTCCATCTGGCCTATGCGGTGTTTGACGAGAAGACGCTGCAGGGTGGCTACTGGCAGCACAATCCTGCGTTCCTGTTCTCCTCGTTCGTCGACTCGCTCCTCGGCTGGTATCCGTACTCGGGAGACCGGCGAGCCATCGCAACGGTGCGGAGCATGCTGGACTATCACCTCGCCCACGGCACGACTCCGCCCCGATGGGACTGGCCGCGCGTGCCCTTCACGTCGAGCTGTGGAGGGGATCGCAACTACGGCCGGTGCCTCGCCGGGATGCCACAACGCTTCTACGGAGGGATCGAGCCGGACAAGGTCGCGCTGCTCGGACTCGGATACCTCCACTTCTACGAGCTCACCGGCGAGCGGAAGTTCCTGCGCGCGGCGGTGTGGGCGGGGGACGCGCTCGCCCGGCACGTTCGTAAGGGGGACGCGGGCCACACTCCCTGGCCGTTCCGCGTCAACGCGCGCACGGGGAGCGTGGTCGACGGCGCCCAGTACGGCGGGTTGATCGTCGCGCCGGTCCAGTTGTTCGACGAGCTCCTGCGCCTGCGCGTCGGCAACGGCTCCCGCTACGAGCGCGCCCGCACGTTCGCGTGGATGTGGATCCTCGACCATCCGCTCAACCCCAGGAGCGCCGCCTGGAACCGGTGGAGCGGCTTCTACGAGGACGTGCCCTACAACCCGGCGAGCCGGAACCAGGTTTCCCCGACGCTGACGGCCCAGTACCTGCTGACGCGGGAGGATCCGGCAGCGGCTGATCCGCTCTGGCGGTCGCATGCCGAGTCGATGCTCGAATGGGTCCGGGCTTCCCTGGGCCGCGGCGCGTTTCTGGGCGCCTGGGGCATCGACGAGCAGTTCGCACGCGGGCGGCCGGGATGCTGCTCGCGCGCCGGGCTCGGCAGCACGACGTCGCGTTGGGCTGCAATGAATGCGTTGCTGTACGCGCGGACAGGGGACGAACGGGCACGGGAGCTGGCCTTCCGCTCCCTCAACTACGCCACGTACTTCGCGGGGAACGACGGCCGCGTCGCGTGCTGCGGGAAGAGGCCGCAGAACACCTACTGGTTCAGCGACGGCTACGGCGACTACCTGCGCAGCTTCAACTGGGCGATGGCCGCGATCCCGGAGTTCGCGCCGAAGGGTCAGAACCATCTGCTCGGCTCGAGCTCGGTTGTGCAGGCCGTCTCCTACGGTCGGCTCGGCGTCAGCTACCGAACCTTCAACACGCGCGCCGTCGACGTGCTGCGGCTGGCTTTCCGGCCGGCCGCGATCCACGCAGGCGGCCGCGCCCTTCCGCTCGTGGAGTCCCTGGCAGGCGAGGGCTACACGGTGCGCCCGATTCCGGGAGGTGACTTCGTCGTTCGCGTTCGCCACGAGCGGGCCCGCTCGATTCACGTCGCCCGGGGCTGACCTCTAGCCTGCCCGGGTGACCACGGCTCCGGGAAGCACTCCCGCGCCGCCTCGGCGGAGCCGGCGCCGGCAGCAAGGGCTGGAACGCGTCCTGGGGGCTCCGGCCCTCTTCGCGACGGTCTACGGCAACGTCGGCTCGTCGATCTACTACGCGCTCGGCGTCACCGCGGTCTTTGCGCTCGGCCTGACGCCGCTCGTCTTCGTGATCGCGGGGTTGATCTTCGCCGCGACCGCGATGACGTACGCCGAGGGCACGGTGCGCTACCCGGAAGCGGGTGGTTCTTCGAGCTTTGCCCGCCACGCCTTCAACGAGCTCGCGAGCTTCGGGGCCGCCTGGGCCCAGATGCTGAACTACATCATCACGATCTCTATCTCGGCGTTCTTCGTTCCCCACTACCTGTCGATCTTCTGGGAGCCGCTGAGAGAGAACCCGTGGGACATCATCGGCGGCTCGCTCGTCATCGTCGTCCTGGTCGCCTTGAACATCGTCGGCATCCGTGAGGCGGCGCGCCTGAACGTTCTCCTCGCCGTCGTGGACTTCGCCACGCAGCTGCTGCTCGTCGTCCTGGGCTTCGCGCTGATCTTCAGCCCGCACGTCCTGTCCGCGAATGTGCACTTCGGGCTCGCCCCGACGTGGAGCCAGTTCTTCCTCGCGATCCCTGTCGGGATGATCGCCTACACCGGAATCGAGACGGTCTCGAACCTCGCCGAAGAGACGCTTGACCCGGTGCGGAACGTGCCCCGCGCGTACCTGATGACCGCGGTCGCTGTCTTCGCGATCTTCTTCACCTTGCCTGCGATTGCGCTCTCGGCGCTGCCCGTGCACGAGGTCTCTCCCGGCCATTTCGAGACGCTGCTCGGTGTCGATCCCCCGCGAGGCTTCAAGAACGACCCGGTGCTCGGGCTCGTCGACAACCTCGGATTGCACGGAATGCTCCTCGACGCAATGAAGATCTACGTCGGCGTTCTCGCGGCGACGATCCTGTTCATCGCGACGAATGCGGGCGTGATCGGTGCGTCCCGCATCACCTACGCGATGGCCGCTTATCGTCAGCTGCCGGAGCTCTTTCGTCGCATCCACCCGCGCTTCAAGACGCCCTGGATCTCGCTGCTCGTATTCGCGGGATTCATCTCGATCCTGACGCTGCTGCCGGGGGAGGTGAACTTTCTCGGGACGATGTACTCCTTTGGGGCGATGCTGTCCTTTACGGTCGCCCACGCGTCGCTGATCGCCCTGCGTCATCGGCGGCGCGACGAGGAACTGTCATTCCGCGGGCGGCCGAACCTGCGCTTCCGCGGCGTCGACTGGCCGATCTTCGCCTTCGTCGGGGGACTGGGGACCGGCCTGGCATGGCTCGTCGTCGTGATCCAGGAGCCGTTGACTCGCTATGTGGGCCTCGGCTGGCTGGCGCTAGGGTTCCTGTCCTACTACGCCTATCGCCGGCGCGTGGTTCGGGCCCCGCTGACGGAGACGCTTCGAGCGCCCATAGCGATCGGACCGGCGATCGCCCTCGAGTACCGAAGCATCCTCGTCCCTGTCAAGCCGGGCCGAACCTCCGAGGAAGCGGTTGACTTCGCCGCGCGGCTGGCGGCAGAGCGGCGAGCGTCAATCGCTGCGGTCAGCGTCGTCGCGGTTCCACTCGAGCTCCCCCTCGACACTCACCTGCCCGAGGAGGAGGAGCGAGCCTATGCGGCGCTCGATGCAGCGGCGGCGATCGCCGAGCTCTACGGCGTGAAGGTGACCGAACGGCTCGTGCGGGCCCGTAACCCTGGCCGCGCGATCGTCGACGAAGCGACGAGCCGCACCTCGGAGATCATCGTCATGGGAGCGCCCCGTTCGGACCGGCCCGGGCGTGCCGTCTTCAGCGACACCGTCGACTTCGTGCTGAAGCACGCGCCTTGCCGAGTGATGGTGGCGGCGGGGCGGAAGGCGGCGTGACCGCCTACCGCGCCGTGGTGGCGGCGTTTGGGCTTGCGTTCGTGGGGATCGGGATCGCGCTCGTGGCCACAACTGCCGTTCGGGGTGGGAATCTTGGCTACGTGCTCGGGCCATTGTTCGTCGCCCTCGGGCTCGGCCGCCTCTACCTGCTCCGGACCCGGCGTTAACCTAACCTCACGCTGTGGCGCGCAAGCTGCCCCGCCTCCAGCGGGTTCTCGACGCTCCGGCGCTGTTCTCGATCGCATACGGCGAGATCGCCTCGTCGATCTACTTCGCGCTCGGGATCATCGCCCTGCACGCGCTCGGCTTCGCCCCGGTCGTGCTGCTGGCGGCCGGTGTCCTGTTCCTGACCGTCTCTCTTTCCTATGCCGAGGGCACGACGACAATCCGCGAGACCGGCGGAGCGGCGACTTTCGTCCGCATTGCCTTCAACGACCTCTGGGGCTTCATCACGGGCTGGGTTCTCTTCCTCGACTACCTGATCGTGATCGCCCTTTCGGCCCTGTTCCTACCGCACTACGTCGCCGGCGCGTTCTTCACGAAGATCCACCGGCCGTGGGACGTCGTTGTCGGCTGCGGCGTGATTGCCGGAATCGCGGTCGTCCGCCTTATTCACCGGACGCGCCTGCACCGCTGGGCGCTGATCGTCGCGCTCGTCGATCTCGTCACGCAGTTGCTGCTCGTCGCGCTTGGGATGGCGGTCCTGTTTTCGCCGGACGCCCTCACAGCAGGAACCTCGCTCGGAGATGCGCCGACCTGGCACTCCATTGCATTTGCACTGCCACTCGCAATGCTTGCGTACACAGGGCTCGAGACTGTCGCCAACCTCGCGGAGGAAACTCGGCGCCCGGGTCGTGACCTCCCTCGCAGCCTCTTCAGCGCCATCGGTCTCGTCGTCCTCCTCTACGGCGCCATCGCGGTCGTTGGGCTCTCCGCGTTTCCAGCCGAGCATGGAACGCTCCTGGGCAGCAACTGGCTGCGCGCCCCACTCGTGGGAATCGCCTCCGAGATCCGCAGTCATGTGCCGGAGGTGATCGGAGCGCCGCTCCAGGTCTTCGTCGGCATTTCCGGCGCGCTGATCCTGCTCACCGCGGCGACGACCTCGATTTCCGGGTTCGGCCGCCTCGCGTACTCGCTCGGCGAGCACGGCCAGCTGCCGCGCAAGTTCGGCCTGCTCCGGCAGCGCACCCTCGTCGCCCCGCAGTCGATCGTCGCCGCCGCGCTGATCGCGATTGCCCTCCTCGCCGGTACGGCGCCGCTTGCGCATCCGGTGCTCTTCCTTGCCAGCCTCTTCAGCTTCGGCGTCCTGCTTGCGTTCACGGCCGCGCAACTCGCAGTGATCAAGCTGCGGTTCAGCGAGCCAAACCGGCGCCGGCCTTACCGCGTGCCGTGGACCGTCGGACGGGTCCCGCTGCCGTCGGTCGTGGGCGCGGTACTGACGTTCGCGGTCTGGATCGTCGCGCTGGCGACGCACGAGGGAGCGCGATATGCGGGTCCCGCGTGGCTTGCCGTGGGGCTCGTCATCTATGTCGTCGTCCGCAAGGGCCGTGGCGAAGGGCTACGGCAACGCGTGGTGTCGGCGGACGAGCACCGAGGCCTCGCGGAGGCGGAGTTCTCCCGGATCCTCGTGCCGATGAAGCTCGGGGAGATCGGTGAGGAGATGATCGCGACTGCGGTGAAGCTCGCCCAGGAAAGGGGAGCGTCCGTCGAGGCTCTGTACGTGATCCGAGTGCCGCTCGAGCTTCCGCTCGACGCAGAGCTGCTCGAAGAGGAGGAACGAGCAGAGGCTTCCATCGCGGAGGCGAAGCTCCTCGGCGCGGACCACGCTGTCACCGTCGAAGGCCGGATCGTCCGGGCACGCTCGATCGGCCAGGCGATCGTCGAGGAGGCACGGGAGAGCGGCGCCGACCTGATCGTGCTCGGGTCCTCGCCCCGTTGGCGCCGCCAGTCACGGTTCTTCTCTCCCACGGTCGAATACGTGCTCAAGAAGGCCCCCAGCGAGGTCCTCATCGTCGCCTTCCCCCAGGGCGTGCTCGAAGGGGCCGGGTCGGGGCTATGACACAGCGGGTGTTAACCGGCCGTGCGAGCAGAGCACGCACGGCCTCCAAGCGGCAAGCGATGCCGCGGCAGGGCGTGCTCGAGCAGGAGCCGGCGCGCGCATGAGGTTGACCCCGGAGCTACCCTGAGTTCATGAAGCTCATTGTTATCGGCTGCGGCCGGGTGGGGTCGACGGTCGCCAAGCGCTTCGCTTCGGAGGGGTGGGAGGTGACTGCCGTCGACGAGAAGGAGACCGCCCTGACCCGCCTGGGCGAGAACTGGACCGGAGGATTCATCGTGGGCCATGGGATGGACACCAGCGTCCTGCGCGAGGCCGGCATCGAAGAGGCCGACGCGGTCGTGGTCGCCACCGACGGCGACAACACGAACCTCGTGATCGGCCAGGTCGCCCAGAAGCGGTTCGGCATCGACTGCACCGTGGCCGTGCCTGCGAGATCCCGCAACGCGAGGAGGCGCGCGTCTAGATGTATGTCCTAATTGCAGGCGGCGGCAAAGCGGGAGCGAACGTCATGCGCACGCTTCTGCGCAACGGGCACGAGGCTACGCTCATCGAACAGGAGCGCGACCGCTTCGAGCGTCTCGAGGCGGAGTTCGAGCACCAGGTGATGCAGGGCGACGCGACGGAGCTGTACGTGCTCGAAAAGGCAGGGATCAAGCGTCCTCCGGACCTCGTGCTCGCGCTGACAGGCGATGACGAGGACAACATGGTAATCACCCAGATCGCCAAGGAGAAGTACGCCGTCCCCAAGGTGATCGCACGCGTCAACGATCCTCGCAACCAGCCGCACTTCGATCTCCTCGGGATCTCGCCGACGGTCTGCGCGACGTCGAGCGTCCTCGGCCTCGTCGAGCACGAGGTGCCCGAGCACGACCTCGTGCACCTCCCTCGGCGGGCAAGACGGTGGAGAAGCTGCGGCTGCCCGAGGGCTCACGCTTGATCTCAGTCATGCGTGACGGCAAAGCCGAGATCGCCGTCGGCTCGACCGAGCTTCGCCCGGGGGATCAGGTGCTTGCCATCCTGCAGCCCGGCAAGGAAGACGAGCTCCGCCAGATCCTCCTTAAGAAGTAACTATCGGCTCCCCGTGGCGGTCGCGTACCGGCTGGTGCTGCGAGGTTCTGCTTATCAGGGATTTCGCGGGTACGACCCGGCCGGCGGCGACGGCGGGTGGCACCCCGCAGCGTGCTCTTCGTTATCAATTCGTTATCCGGGTGGCTCGGTAGTGGGTCAGTTTGGGCGCGCCAGGAATGAGCTTCGCCGGAACCTGCGATCTGGGACCGGTGTGATTCAAAATACGATGCGTCTTCACGTTCTCGCCGGCATTGTGGTTTCGGGGCTGAACGTCGTCCCTGCTGCCGAAGCGAAGGTGGTGCCGAGGCTGGACAAGACGCTTGCCGCACCGGGCGATCAAGTGGTGATCCAGTTTGGCTCCGGCGTATCGCAGTATCTGGCGCCCCTTGAGGTCGATCTCGTGCGGACTGCGGTCGAGCCAACAATCACGGGGCGTAACGACCGCCGACTTCGATCCGTTGGACGGCTTGGACGAGCGGGCGAGATGATCACTCAAACGAGACTTCGTTTCCGCGTTCCGAGCCTTTCGGCTGGCCGGTACACGCTGGCCGTCTGGTTCAAGGGAACCGTAACGAACCGGTGGAACAACCTAGCTCAAGGGCTCTGGCGCGACCCGACCTTCCGGGATCGTTTGCTCCTTCGAATCGTCCGGCGACCAAGCTAACGGCAGCCTTCTTCAAGCCACTAGCCTCAGTCACGTTCCCCACCTGAGCCACTCTGGCGTGACCGCCCTTCCAGCCCTCGCGAGCAGCCACTATCAAGCCTCCGACCTATCTTGGCGTCCGGCTTCGTCACGGTCGGGATCAGCGCCGGGACGCGAGGTCTAGGGCGACCGGGCCGGGCGACGGTGGCGGGTGGCCGCTCGCTCCTGCTTGGCCAGCGCCTGCTTCCAGCGCCGGTCGGGCATCGCGGGCGCCTTGTCCGCTGCCTCGTCCATGCGCGCCTTGATGTCGTCGAGCAGCTGCTTCGGGTCGCCAA